>OCZT010000871.1_pt1 | contig 30629 bp, 31 predicted proteins | sample 1539031 | NCBI WGS metagenome assembly OCZT01 (sample SAMEA3539308, study PRJEB22396) | soil metagenome | biome: tundra; feature: field; material: soil | place: USA | collected 2010-05 | depth 0.15 m | reverse complement strand
GAGATGAGTTACGCAATAATCAGATCTGGTGGAAAACAGTTTGCCGTCGAAAGCGGCCAGAAGGTACGCGTGCCTTCGCTCAATGCCGAAGAAGGTAAGAAAGTCGATATCGAAGCCCTGGTCGTCGGTTCGGGCAAGGACGCGAAAGTAGGTGCCGGAACGGTAAAAGCAACCGTGTTAGGACATGGCCGCGGCGAAAAGATCATCGTCTTTAAGAAGAAACGCCGCAAACAGTACAAACGCAAACAGGGTCACCGGCAAGGGTATACAGAGATAAAGATAGAGAAGATCTAACGGAGACCCGATCTTTGATCTTTGATCTTCGAATGCTGGTTCCTAGTTTCAAAGATCAAAGATCCAAAATCAAAGATCATCAACAGTTATGGCACATAAGAAGGGAGTAGGTTCATCGAGAAACGGCCGCGATTCGAATGCGCAGCGGCTCGGTCTTAAAAAGTTTGGCGGTCAGCGTGTGTTGGGCGGCAATATCCTGGCACGCCAGCGCGGTACGAAATGGAAGCCCGGTAACAATGTCGGCCGCGGCAAGGACGACACCTTGTTTGCTTTGATCGAGGGTTTCGTAAAGTTTGAAGACAAGGGTCGCCGCGGAAAATTCATAAGTGTCTATGCTGAGGGTGCATCTGAGTTGCAACCAAAATCGGCATAGCAAGGTTTCCCTTTTCGAACACGACATCTTAAAACACACGTCTACGGGCGCGTGTTTTTTCGTTTTTGAGTCTTCTTTCATACAAAACATTTGCGATTTTTAATGGAAAATATTTTTTTTTGGCCTTTAAAAACGCTCTTTGCAAAACGCGTTTGGGCAGAGGTAACCAGCGTAAAATTCTTTAAATTGTGCATCGAGAATAGTTGCCGCATTTTCCACATTTTCGTCCACAACTTGTTCCACAGCTTATCCACAGCTTTTCCACAGAAGGCCCGTAAAATAAGGGCGAAAGTTAAAGTATTTTCTACTTGACATTGATTTTTACGGGTGTAAGATAGCTTCACGGTCGGAATTGCTTACGGGCATTTTGACCGGCACTGGGAAAGGCGGTAAGTGCGGTGACGCACTATCCGAGGGCAGCCGAAAGCGGAGTACGCTGCTATGACGCTCAGAGCCGAAGCCGAAAGGCTTGCTAGGTTCGCTTTCGGGCGAACTGAGTTGCTCGGATAAAAACGAGTAACGACCGCGGGAAATGATCAGCCTGTTGGGAGCTACGCCGCTCGAGGAGTTCTTCGGGACAAATCGGGCCTCGTTGCCGGGAACGTAACCGGCGGTGGAGGAAAAGCCACCACAACAAAAACCTAACGGCACCGTACCTTAGGGTACAAACAAAATGATTCGTCAAATTGGGTGCTGACCGGAAACGGCTTCCCGCAGAAGCGTTATCGGAATACAAATCGGTGGTTCAAACGTGTACATGCGAGGACCACCAACCCCTTTGACGGCACTTCGGTGCTTGCGGAGGAAATAATGAAGGCGTCGAAACGAGCAATCGGGACGACGCCTTTGTTATTTTGCTTCGTACTCATATCACTGCTTTAATGCCATTGATCCGACGCGTCGTTTCGTCCGGCATCGTGGTTCGCAAATTGGCTGTATTTGCCCTCACGGTTCTTTTTCGTCATACTTTTTATGCCCTATGACGACCAAAATCACGCCTAACGCAAGTTATAGCGTTACGCTTCGCGTTAAGATCGAGAATCAGCCCGGCAAACTGGGCGAGATCACAACCGCAATCGGAAAGACAGGTGGGGATATCGAAGGTATCGATATCGTCACCGCGGGACGGGATTACATTATCCGCGATATTACGGTTAACGCCGCCAGCGAGACCCAGGACAAAGAGATCGTGTCAGCCGTGACTGACATTGACGGCGTCGAGATCGTGAATGTCTCTGACCGAACGTTTCTGATGCACCTCGGCGGTAAGATCGAGATCGTTTCCAAAATCCCGCTCAAAACCCGTGCTGACCTTGCCATGGCATACACGCCGGGCGTAGCTCGTATCTGCGAAGCGATACGCCTCGATCCGGAAAAGCGATTTAATCTGACGATCAAAAAGAATACCGTCGCCGTCGTTTCCGATGGAACCGCCGTACTCGGTCTTGGCGATATCGGCCCCGCTGCCGCAATGCCCGTTATGGAAGGCAAATGCCAGCTATTCAAAGAATTTGGCGGGATCGATGCCTTTCCTATCTGTCTTAATACAAAGGACCCGCATGAGATCGTACAGACGATCAAGAACATCTCGGTGGCGTTTGGCGGTATCAATCTTGAGGACATTTCGGCACCGCGATGTTTTGAGATCGAGCAGCGGTTAAAAGATGAACTTAACATCCCTGTGTTTCACGACGATCAGCACGGCACCGCCGTTGTCGTTCTCGCTGCACTTATCAATGCGCTCCGGATTGTCGGCAAACGAATGGAAGACATCAAGCTCGTCGTCAACGGCATCGGAGCGGCGGGTGTCGCGTGTTCGAAGATCGCCATGGCGGCCGGCGTACGAAGTATCATCGGCTGCGATACGACCGGGGCCCTCTATGTCGGCCGCGTGCAGAATATGAATTGGGTGAAAGACTGGTACGCGCAAAATACGAATCCCGAAAAGGTCCAGGGCACGATCCACGACATAATTAAGGGGGCAGACGTGTTCTTAGGCTTGTCGGCACCGGGGTGTATCGACACAAACGACCTCGCCAACATGGCAAAAGACCCGATCGTGTTCGCGATGGCAAATCCCATACCCGAAATAATGCCCGAGGATGCCGCGGGTCACGTAGCCGTGATGGCGACCGGTCGGTCTGATTACCCGAATCAGATAAACAACGTCCTCTGCTTCCCGGGCATTTTCAGGGGCGCATTAAATTGCCGTGCGTCCCAGATAAACGGTCCGATGAAGATCGCGGCCGCGAAAGCGATCGCCGATCTTATTTCCGACGATGAGCTGCATCCCGACTACATCATTCCGTCTGTCTTCGACAAACGTGTCGGCGATGCCGTCGCCTCCAGGGTCGAAGAGGCAGCTCACCTTTCCGGCGTAGCCCGCCGTGAAAGGGCACAAACAGAATCGACGTTTCTTGCATCTAGTTAACGAGGTACATCGAACACTCTGATAAACGTTCTCAAAAATCTTTCCGCGGAGGAGCTTGCAAACACGATAACGCACGGGTTCGGTCTGGCTCTGAGCATCGTGGGCTTTGTAATTTTAGTGATCCTCGCCGGGCTAAAAGGTGATACCGTGCATGTGGCAAGCTGCATTGTCTATGGTCTGTCGCTCATAGTTTTGTATGGAGCTTCGACGCTGTATCACAGTACAACCTCGCCGAAACACAAAGAGATCTTTCGTATCCTCGATCACAGTTGCATATATTTACTGATCGCCGGCAGCTACACACCGTTTGGAATGATCATTCTCAACGGTAGTTTGGGTATAGATCTGGTGATCACGGTCTGGACGGTGGCCGGCGTCGGAATTCTTCTAAGAATATTACTGGGTGATAGATTTACTGCGCTCTACGTCGTTTCGTATCTGGCTATGGGCTGGATAGGTGTATTTGGTCTAAAGCCTTTACTTGATACTGTCGGGATCGGCGCTCTCAGTTTGGTGGTTGCCGGCGGCGCCGCCTATTCGCTGGGAGTCGTCTTTTTCGCCTGGAAGCACTTTAAACATCACCACGCGATCTTTCACATCTTTGTGCTCGCGGGCAGCATCCTGCATTATCTGGCCGTCATCCTGTACGTCGTACCTTCCGTGTAAGATCAGCCAGAAGTCCGGTTCATCTGCTGAAAGATAGCCTCTAGCTGCTTGCGCGAGGCTTGGCTCGCTCCCTCTGCCGTGCCATACGCTATCTCCTTTTCACCGGCTTCGAGGCCTTTGACTACCGCATCGGTAAACTCTTCGACATTTACTCCAAACTTGTGCAATCCGGGTGCCTGAAGGTCGGTGTCGACCGCGGGCGGGACGATCTCGATCACTTCGATGCCACTTTCGCTCAATTGTGACCTAAGCGAAAGGGTGTACGAATGCATTGCCGCCTTTGTCGCACAATAAACCGGCACACTGGCAAGCGGTACGAACGAGAGACCCGATGTGACATTTAGTATCGCGGGTGAATCCTGCTGGACAAGGCGCGGATAGAACAAACGTGATAGATGGATCGGCGCTTCGAGATTTATCGCGATCTCAGCATGCGTCAGGTCCCAATGTTCGTCGCCTGTCAGATCGACGCTTCGCTGAATACCGGCGTTATTTACAAGAACGTTCATCCTCGAATGGTATGTTTGTACCCACGAACAAAGCTCTTCACGCTGTCGCGGATCGGCGAGGTCGCAAACATACGTGTGAAGGTCCGGGTGAGCGTCTTTTGCGTCCATCAACTTGTCTTCACGGCGCCCGCAAATAATGACCTCGTTTCCAAGCTGATGAAAACGTGTTGCCAGCGCATACCCGATGCCGCTCGCACCGCCTGTAACAAGGATCGTGTTTCCTGTTAGTTTCATATCGTTTGTTATAGTTTAGCAAGCGTTTGTGAAATTCAGAACGAGACGCGTTCCGGGCCGACCAGATGGAATCAAAAGTACAGATAGGCACATGTGGTTTTGGGCGCGTGAAACGCCCCGAGTATGTTCGGATCCTTCCGGTCGTCGAGATACAGCACACTTTTTACGATCCGCCGCAGATCGAGACGTTGGAGAAATGGCGTTCGGACGTCCCCGACGAATTCGAATTCACTCTCAAGGCATGGCAATTGGTCACGCATGAATCGACAAGCCCGACATACAGGCGTCTCAAGCGGCCGCTGACACAAAAGGAAATGGACCAAGCGGGCTTCTTCAGACCGACCGCGGTTGTCCGGGAGGCTTTGGACCACACGTTCGAGTGTGCCAAAGCCTTGCGGGCTCGCACGGTCCTGTTCCAATGCCCGGCCCGTTTTCAGCCTCTGCCGGAAAATATTATTAATCTAAAGCGGTTCTTTTCCAAGATGGATCGCCGCGGTCTTAATATCTGTTGGGAACCCCGCGGCAAATGGGAAGACTCGTTGATCAAGGAGCTTTGCGATGAGCTTGATCTGTGGCATGTCGTCGATCCTTTTGCACGGCCAACGGTGACGCCCGACAAATGTTATTACCGGCTGCACGGGATCCCCCGCTGGCGGTACACGTACGAGGACGTTGAGCTCGAAGAATTGGTCTCACTGGTGCCGCACGACCGCCTTTCGTATGTATTCTTTAACAATATAACCATGAAGGATGACGCCATGAGGTTTAGGCGGGTCGTTGAGAGTGCGTACGTTTAAGGGTTCCGCAATCGATCCATGATCCTTAAGTGTGATCAAGATTCTTCATCAAACTTCCGCAAATTTATAGCCCATCCCATGAACAGTTTGGATAAATTGCGGGTGACGAGGATTGCTTTCAAGCTTTTGCCGCAGCCACGCGATGTGGACATCGACGGTGCGTGTCGTTGGCATTGCGTCGTAACCCCAGACGGCGTCCAATAGGCTGTCGCGTGAATGGACCGTACCGCGATTTTCGATCAGAAACTGCAGTAATTTGAATTCCATTGCCGACAGCTCAACAGGAGTTTGTTTCTTCGTCACCTCGGCTCGTTTGAAATCAACGGTCACATCGCCAAATCTGAAACCCTCGGTCCCTCTTCCATTATTTTGCCCCGGTGATCGCCGAAGAAGGGCCTCAATACGCGCCAAAAGCTCGATCACTTCAAACGGTTTGGTCAAATAGTCATCGGCGCCGAGCTTTAACCCGAGTACCTTATCGATCGTTTCGCCTTTCGCCGTCAACATCAGGATCGGTATGTTGATACCCTTTTGCCGCAGATCGCGTGCAATGTCATAACCATTCTTTTTCGGGAGCATCACGTCGAGGATGATGAGATCAAAATTCTCGTTCTGCGCTCTCTCAAACCCCGTCTTGCCATCCGCGGCCGAAACAACCTCGAAGCCCTCGCTGACCAGGCGGTCGGTGAGCGTGATGATCAGGCCTTTTTCATCTTCGACGAGGAGGATCTTCATAAATAAGATATTTGGCCACAGAGATCGCAGAGAAGACGAGGCAGAGTTAGGTCCCCCTCTGTGTGCTGCGGTGGCTATGCTTGTGGCAGCTCGATCGTGAACCGACTTCCCTTTCCGAGTTCGCTTGTCGCCGAAACCTTGCCGCCATGGGCCTCGACGATCTGCTTTACGAGCGATAGGCCAAGGCCGTTCCCATGGATCTGCGCCTCAACGACATTCTTTGACCGGTAAAACGGCTCAAATATCCGACGAAGATCACTTTTTGACATACCTATCCCGCGATCCTCAACCACGATCTTTATCTTTCCATCGCCATTTTCCGCCGAAAGTCGCAGCAACGGTTGTCCATTGCTGTATTTGATGGAATTTGTGAGCAGATTTTGGACCGCCTGACTCAACGCCGATTTGTCGGCCCGGATCGCGGGCAGTCCGGCGGCAACATCCGTCTTTATCTCGAAACCCTTTTCTTCGATCAACGGACGACATTCGCCGAGTGCATCCGCGACAATATCTTCAACATGCGCATCCGCCATGCGATACTTCTTCTTTCCCGAATTAGCCCCGGCAAAATCCAGTATCTGTTCGACCATGGACGAGAGCTTGCGGCCTTCGCCTTTCAGCAGATCACCATATTTAGCAACCTGGACCCCATCCTTCGCGACACCATCGGCGAGATTCTCACCCGCCGTATAGATAACCGCTAACGGGGTGCGAAATTCATGTGAAACTGATGAAACAAAATCTATCTGTCGGCGGGCAAGAACTTTCGCTCGTTGGGACGAGATAAAGATCGCCGCGATCGCTGCCGCGAGCAGAAACAGAAGACCAAATCCGACTGCAAGATTTCGTCTAAGAGTCGAAGCGATATATGCATCCAGAGATCCGGCGGTGTGTTGGACCTCGAGCGTCCATCCGTCATGGACTTCCCCGGAGGTCGATGTTGTAAATACTTGTTTTAGTGGCTTGATGCCATTTTGGACCTCGATCTTAAACGTCTTCGATCCGTCCGTCGCCGTCTCTGACGTGCTGGTGGTATTGTTTTCGGTCCTATTAAAAGTATGATCTTCGACGCGTGAATTAACTATCACGTTCTCATGCCGCTCGCCGATCGCTGTCATCAGCTCTTTGTTGGTAAAGAACAGAAAGCTGTCGGCCGACAGATCGAACAAGTTCGCCGTCGCGTCCGGCGATCCCGTCTCTATTGAAGAGACAATAGGCGCACCGGCATTGTCGGTGACCGCGATCCTATAATCGCTTGCGCCGAAATACTTCTCAGTAAGGTCCGGGATGATCCTCTCCTTTATGGTCGTCGGATCTAGTTTTATTGCCAGGTAACCGTAGCGCGGAGAAATAGGCCCTACACGGCCGGGTTCATCCGGCGAACGACGTAGGATGAGGGTCCGAGTCTCCAGTTCCGGTTCCTGGATGGGCAAGACGAGCGTGTATATATCCGTGTATATGGGTCGGAACTTTTGCTCGTCGGTGAATCGCGCCCGCAGATCGGCGAGATCGTCGGTCATTTGAACGGGTTCGAAACTTCGCTTTGTCCGGTCGTAACGCAAAGGCGGCGCGCCGGTTTTGGATTCGAAGAAGTAAAAGTCAGAGATCAAACCGGGATAGTTCGTTCTTTGCTGCCAGAAATCATACCGTTCATTAAATTGCGTCCAGTTATGGCTCTTCCAGCTTCCGGCTTCGGTTTGGAAATTGAAATATGCATTCTGGATCTCTCGATTATAATCGCCGGCGAAACGCTGCGCGTCCTCGCGGACGCGGGAGTGGGCCTTTTCGCCTTCAGATGCGCTGATCTGGCTAAGCCAGCGATATTGTAGGACCGCCAAAACGCCCAAAAGCACGGCGAGCCCCGCAACGATCACATATGTTGTCCACCCACGCGTCATCGATTCTCATTGTCTATTAACCATTTTGCGCTGTCTATGCGTTTTCGCGAGATTTTACATTCTTTACAAATTCTTTGCGTCATCTTAACCACTCGTCCGTGAGCTGGTACTATCATCCACAATGACGAACGAGCAAACTCTGGAGTTAGAAGCTTAATCCTTAGGAAAGGCATAGCGGGCTCGATCGAGAAAATTCAAAGATTTGCGGAGGTATTTATGAAGCGTTTTATTCTTTCTATTTTGGCGGTGACGGTTTTCTTTATCGGCGTCGGCGCATTGGTACAAAACACAGGAGCAAGATTCAAGTCCGATGAAAAAGCACTGGACCTGATACAAAAGGCCCGACAGGCGATAGGTGGCGACACCGCGATAGCAGCAATACAGAGCATGCATATCGTCGGACACTCGGTCCGCTCATTTAAGGCCGACGGCGCCCAACGAACAGCCGAAGGGGAAACAGAGATCGCATTGCTTTTGCCGGACAAGCTTATGAGATCGGTCAATATCGTTAGCGGCGATGAAGCAGGAGGCGCAACTCGGATAAATGAGCGGCAAATGAATGTCGAAGTAATGAATAAGAATGACGGCGACCACATTGGGATCGGCCGCGGCGAAGGACGAGGGCTCGGAGTCGGAACCGAGAGTGGCGAAAAGAAGGTTGTTCTTCGTATAAATGAAAATGGCGTTGAAAAAGAATTGACGGGAGCCGACGCCGAAAAATGGATCGCTGAACATCACGCTGAGGGTGACGGCGCCAATAAGGTTTTCATCCTCAAAGAAGACGGTACCGGCGAAAAGCGAATCGTTATCAAGGTCGACGACGGGACCGGCCATAAGGAGCTAACCGGTGCCGATGCCGAGAAGTGGGTCGCCGACCACCCGGGTGACATTGGAGTCGCTCGTACGCTCATTCTCAAGAAGCCCGGTGGCACTACCGAGGAAGTAGGCGGAAATAATGAACGCCAAGTCGTCATTCGCCGAGGCGATGGTGATAAGGCTGAATTCAAAGTCGAGAACGGTAAGGCTCTCACGGGCGAAGGAAACAAGGTAATGTTTAATCGGGTCGAGGGCGGTGCGGCACGCGAAGCGATATCAAAACACAACGAGCTTCTGCGATTGACGCTGGGCCTGCTGCTCACGGCACCGAAGGGGGTCGAAGTAAATTACACATTGGGCGGCGACGGCAATGTCGACGGCATCGCGTGCAACATTGTCAACGCCGAGTTCGACGGCCAAACATACCGGCTCTATTTCGACAAATCGTCAAACTTGCCGGTTATGCTTAGCTACGCGGCAATGACCGAGCCGATGGTTGTATCATTTAAGACGGCTGAGCCAAAGACTGGCGGCACAGAAAAAGACACGGTCTTTTTGACCAAGACATTGGAAGGGCCGCCGAGTGCGTCCGTTGAATGCAGCGTAAAGTATTCAGATTATCGCAACGTTAACGGGGTCCAGCTGCCTTACAAGTGGACCCAATCGACCGGGGCTGATACGAACGAAACTTTTGACATAACGAGTTATGAGATCAACCCGGCAAACATCGCCGATAAATTTCAAAATCAGAATGTCATGTACAGAGTAAAGAAACCGGCAGACCAGAAATAGGCCGGAGTGTTAGGAAAAGCTTGGCGATCCGCGTAATATCGGATCGCCTTTCTTATTTTGCGACGGTCTTGTCTTTCCGCAGCTTTGCCGCAAGGTGAGGCATCATGCGTCGCGGCACGGCGATCGCCTCTTTGATATGCCGATCGTGTGTGAGATGGCCCGCGACAAAGATACCCGGTACGCTCGTTTCATAGGTTTCCGGATCATAAATGGGAACCTCACCATATTTTCCCTGTTCGGTCTCAACGCCCAATTTCTTCAGCATCGTTAGATCGGCGTCTGACCCGATCAAAACAAATACAACGTCGTTGGAAATTGTGCATCGCTCGCCATGTTCATCCTCCAACTCGATTTCCTCGGCACGTATCTCGATGATCTTGCCGAGAAAGAAAAGTTTTAGACAATGTTTTTTCAGTTCGTCTTCGAGTGGCTGCTTTACCCAGTATTTTATACAGCCCTGTTTCGGATCTGCGTTCTCCCAATCGGAGCGAAAGATGGCGAGTGTTGTATCAGCCCCCTCTCCGGCGAGAAACAATGCCGCTTCGCCGGCGGAATTGCCGCCTCCGACAACCAAAGCCCGCTTCTTTACCCACGGATAGGTCTCCCGAAAGTGATCATGGACCTTTGGCAGGTCTTCGCCTTTAACATTCAGCTTGCGGGGATAGTCCATCGCGCCGATAGCAAAGAGAACGGCTTTGGTTTTGTACACCCCTTTGTTCGTCGTAACGGTAAACCACGGGGGGCTCACGCCATCAGATGAAGCGGCTGCTGCCAACTCCCCTCCTGCATGAGAGGTTGTGCCCGAAGGGTGGGGTGGTGGGTGGAACGGGGAGTTTTGCATGACACCCAAAACCTTTTCCTCGGTGTGGATGTTTAAGTCGTATTCGAGGGCAAATCGTACGTAGTAAGACAATAGCTCTTCGCGCGTCGGTTTTTCGCGTGCCGGTTTCAGCCCGCCTTCTTCTAACTCCAACTCATTGGTCGTAGAAAAAACCGTCAAACCGACCGGATAGTTATAAACAGTATTCCCGATCAGCCCCTTTTCAATGACCAGATAATCAAGGCCATGCTTTCTAGCTTCGTATGCGGCAGAAAGTCCGGCGGGTCCAGCTCCAATGATGATGAGATCGAACATTTTCTATTGAAGGATAATAAACAATTTCTAATTGCTCATTATTAATTATTAATTGTTCTTTATATATATCCTTTTGCTTCCAGCCTTCGCAGTTCAGTCGTAAACATCTCGATCTGTTCCTTCGTGACACTCAAGTTTCGTTTTGATTCAAGATACGATTCCCATTCGTTGGTATTTGTCAACGCTTTCAAAACGTCTTCATCAAGTGCGTGCGACATCAAAACCAGCAGATCGCTAAGAGCCTCGTGCCCTTCGAGCAGCGAGTTGATTATTGTGTACGCGAGCTTTGCATTTTGCAGATCGAGATCAATTTCTTCCATATTCACAACGTCCTACCCACGTAAGACAGCAACAGCATTGCCTTATCTATAATCTATTATCTTTTATCGATTATCTATTCCGGAAGAGGACCTGTCGCCGCCTTCGAAATAGATGAAAGATGATAACTGATAGATGATAGATAAAAGATAAACGATCTAGTCGATGAACGGCAGGTTCGTGACCGTTGCCCTTATGTCGCCAGCCAGCAACTTGGTGCCCGCGTCGAGGAAGTCGTAACGGACAAATGCGAGCGCAATAGTCTTGTCTAGTTTTGGCGAATACGTCACCGATGTAATGCGGCCGGCATTTTTGCCATCTATCGACTGAAGCTCAACCGGCTGGGTCCCAAGCGTTTCCGACAATACCAATCCCGTCAACCGCTTGGCAACATGGCCGCGAAAATGTATTCGGGCGATGATCTCCTGGCCGACATAGCAACCTTTGTTGTATGAGATAAGGTCATCGATGCCGAGTTCTGGCACGATAGTCGTTTCGTCCATATCGATACCGTATTTTGGTATGCCGTTTTCGATCCGGAGCGTTTCGTAAAGGTCGTCAGAGATCGGAAATGTACCCAGATCAATCAGGTCTGACCGAACGGCATCAATTTCGGCAACTGGAACAAAGCGGCCGTGGTCGAAAGAGAGAGAACCACCCCGTCCGCGAATCGCGTCCACCCCTCCTTCGTAAGGAGGGGAGCCTTTTACAGCCCCGAACATCTGGAAATAACTGTATTTATCGGAAAGGTCCTCGACAAAGAAATCGCCTGCAAATGTAAAGCGGAAAAGGTTCTGATATAGCTTTTCGCGGGTCGCCTCTTCTGTCTCAAGCAGATAGCGGTCGCCTTGACGACGTAAGCGAACGATGGCAAGCAGCCGGGCTTGAGCATTTGGAAACGCGGCGAGCATCTCGGCACCGTCGGCCAGCGTTTTCACATCGTTGGTCATCATACCGTCGAGGAATGGCACCGCCTCTTTTCCCCAGATGGCGATCAATCCGCGCGGCGTTTCGTAAAAACCGCCGCCGCCGGAACGGATCACGTCGTATGCTTCTCTATCTATGGTCCTGGCAGGAGCTTCCATATATCCAAATGACAGACTTAACAATACTCTACCAGTTTACGTTAGGTATTAACCACGGACTGATCTCCAAGGCATTTCAGAATTGCAAAATGGCGAAGCTGCGTTTCCAAGCCGCGTTGTGAAGCTATCACCTGCGGACTCGGATGATACAGAGGAACGAGTTTACGGCCGTTCCATGTCTGAACGGTGCCGGCGTGTCCCTTCAACGAGAATTTATGGTCTTCGATCAGCTTGAGTGCTTCGAGACCGACGCTTCCGAGCGTGGCGACAAGCGGCGGATCGATCAGCGTGAGGACCCGTCGAAGATAGGACGAGCAGTTCTTGATCTCCGCTCGCGTCGGTTTGCGATTGGCATCTGTTAAGGATCGCGGGCTGCACATTACCGCACTTGTGATAAAGATCTCGTCGCGCGTTAAGCGAATAGAATCGAGCAGCTTCTGAAAGTTATCACCGGATTTATCGCCGAAGAAGGGACGCCGCGTTCGATCGGCACCCGCTCGGCCCGGTGCCTCACCGATAAAGAAGACCTTGGGTTTCAGCGAACCGTTGAGATCGCTCAAAACGGCGGTCTTATCCGCAAGATCAGGACAGATACGGCAGGCCTGGGCTTCAAGGCAAAGCAGGATGAAGGGATTTTTGGAGTCGAGTGACATTCAAACGCGACTAGAATAAACTTAAAGATCGCATGACCAAACGTGTCAAGCTATTCGACAAGCTCAAGAATAATCCAAATGATGCGACCTTTGCACAAATAGAAAAATTGTTGATTGCTGAAGAATTTGTGTTGGACCGGGTCTCGGGCAGTCACCATATCTTTAAGAGACGAAATACAATTTTTGTAATCCCGGTGCATAAGAACAAAGTAAAGGGCGTTTACGTCTGCCGCGTGATCGAGATCATCGAAGAGGGAAGATGATGAAACGAATGAAATATCCTTTTGTGATTTATCCGGCCACTGAAGGCGGGTACGTCGGTGAAATGCCCGCATTAAAAGGTTGTTTAGCTCAAGGTGAAACTTTGGAAGAAACGTTAGACGAGCTTTCGACCGTTGCGGAATTGTGGATTCAGACGGCAAGAAGGCATGGCGAAAAATTACCGAATGTTCGAAAGGAAATTGACAGAGTAAAGGAGCGATTGGCCGCCTGATTCGGGCCGTCTTTTTTAGAATGAGTTTATTAACCGAAGAAATAGTACTAAATTCCCTCAGGCAGATCATCGACCCTGACTTACGAAAGGACATCGTCTCGCTCGGGTTCATCAAGGATCTCGCGATAAATGGTGGCAATGTGTCTTTCCGGATCGTGCTCACCACACCGGCATGTCCCGTCAAGGAACAGATGGAGACCGAGGCGCAGACCATCGTTGGCGGTCTCGCGGGTGTAACCAACGTCAAGGTAACGATGGACGCGGAGGTGCCGCAAGGGCGCGGCATCAAGAACAATATCGCGGTCCCCGGTGTCCGAAACATCATCGCCGTGTCATCCGGCAAAGGCGGTGTCGGAAAATCGACCGTTGCGGTAAATCTCGCTGTTGCGTTAGCGGCGAATGGTGCCAAGGTCGGCATCATGGACGCTGACGTTTACGGTCCGAATATCCCGATGATGCTCGGCATAGGTTACGGCCAGCCTGATATTGAAAACAATCAGCTTATACCGATCAAAGCACATGGGATCAAGATGATCTCGATGGCCGTGCTCGTTCCGCCCGATAAGCCGATGATCCTTCGCGGGCCGATGCTTCACGGCGTTGTGCGGCAGTTTCTGGCAGATGTTAATTGGGGCGAACTCGATTACCTGATCGTCGACATGCCGCCGGGGACGGGTGATGTGCAGTTAAGCCTTGCACAGTTGGTGCCAGTCCAGGGGGCCGTTTTGGTGACGACACCGCAGGAGGTCTCGTTATCGGATGTACGCCGCGCTGTCAAAATGTTCGAGCAGGTGAATGTACCCGTCCTTGGCGTTGTCGAGAACATGTCATATTTCATTGCTCCAGACACCGGCCACAAATACGAGATCTTCGGCCGTGGCGGCGGACAGAAACTGTGCGATGAATATGGCCTCAATTTCCTTGGCCAAGTCCCCATCGGAATGGAAGTCCGCGAAGGCGGAGACAACGGTATACCGGTCGTTGTTTCGGCACCCGAATCACCACAGGCCGAAGCATTCCGAAAGGTGGCCGAAGAGGTCGCTCGCCAGGTTTCAATCGAGGCGATGAAACCAGAGCTTGTAATTTTGTCGAAATCTAATTAAGATTACATTTATGTAAGGATTCGCTTCGGCGGGTCCGATTTTGCGATAGGAGGCAAGATAAAACAATGTCAGCAGTTGCAGCACCGACGGTCGAGCTTGATGTTACCGAAGCAGCGGCCCAAGAGATCAAAAAGTTTATGGCGAGCGAAGAAGAACTGCCCGAAACAGCGGGACTTCGGGTTCGCGTGGTGCCGGGCGGATGCTCGGGCTTTCAGTACAGTCTCAATATTGAGGAAGAGCAGAAGCCAGGCGATTTCGTCCTTGATAAGTACGGGGTCAAGCTATATGTGGACATGTTCTCGGCTCAATACCTGAACGGCGTTCAGATCGATTACACTTCTAATATGATGGGTTCAGGATTCACGTTTGAGAACCCAAATGCCACCGGCGGCTGCGGCTGCGGCACATCTTTTTCGGCATAGATCGCTTCAAAGCTCGTTTAAATTGAAGAGGCTCGACGTTACTTTGTCGAGCCTCTTTCGGTTTTTCGTGGAAGCTATAGCCGATTAAGTGTGTCTTCTGGTATCCGGGACAACTGAAGGCGGCATAAGGCGGGTAGCGACGGCGGCGGGGCTCATTACCATAAGGGTAAAAGAGCGCCGGCGAACAGCGGTTGGTTGATCATTTCATAAGAAGTAAGAGACAAATCCCATATTTTCTCTTGCGATTTGCATATCACCTGATTATGGGCGATAATCGCTCTAGTTAGGTTTTCTCTAACAATCAAGGGTCATAGCAGGGCTGGGGACAACGGATCAGATTCACTGTTTTTCGGGAATCCGACGTGCGTTAAAGGTTTTTAATAATTGGGGATTACGTATCACCGTCTCCTCAGCACCTCCTGCAAAAAAATAATCTAATCGGAGTTTTAATTTGAAATATTTCACGAAGATCGTCCTGTTTTCGGTATGCGCCATTCTTGCTGCCGTTTGTTTTAATGGTTCAGCAACAGCGCAAGGCCGCGACCGGGTGGTCAAACCGACCTCAAGCAGACCGACCAATCTGCCACCCGCACAGCCGGGGACCGAAAAGGTCGAATCCACTGTCTCCGCACATCCAACCCTAACAAATGACATTGTTGTAGCAAAGCCAACCGCACCGGCCGAGTCCTTGGTGAAAAAGACCGTATTGTCTGCTCCCGTTAACACAACTGCCGCTGCCGGCGCAGCAAGAATGACCCTCTACAACTCGGCGACAAGCACCCGTCTCGATCAAGCGATCAGAGCGCGATATGGTCTTTCGTATCATTATGGATCGACCGGTCCAAACAGCTATGACTGTTCGGGGTTTGTATGGAGCGCATTTAACGAGGCAGGTATCAGTTTCACCCGCTCGAGCGCAAAAGCAATTTGGAACGAATCGGAACCGGTCGATGGCCCTGACCGGTACAAATTTGGCACGTTGGTCTTTTTTAATGGCCTCGGACACATCGGCATCGTTGCGGACGAGAACGGGTTTTATCAGGCTTCGTCGAGCAAGGGCATCACATACTCGCAGTTCAAAGGCTACTGGGAAAACCGTATCGTTGGCTTTCGTCGCCTAAAGACCGGCTACACTCCGGCGACCGCGTCCGAACCGGACAAAAGATAGTATTTCTTGCCGAATAATTGGCCCGGTGTTCTCTGTAAGAACACCGGGCATTTTTTATCTCCGAAATAATTCTTTAGAGAACGAAACCCGGCCGGCCCGCGTGTTCATCACACTCATAAATAACGGCTATTTTCGCGATGGTCACATACGCAACCTTATCGTCCTCATCCCGGAGAAATAAGACACCGTCTTTAACGTCGATCACGTCGCCACGAAACGCGGCATTGGTCCCGCATGAAACATCAACCTTTTTCCCTCGTAACTGCTTTAAAAGCTCTTCCATGTATTAGCGTCCTATATTTTGATCCTAAATACTTGTATATCTTAGCGACTAGCCAAGGCTAGTAGCAATATTAAGATCTAAAACCGGTTACCGAGCGCTGCTTTACGTCCGGCAAGAGCCCATCGACTGATCCCGCGAGTATCCTGGTCTGCACCGCTAGCTTCCGCTTTCTGTTGCTTTGAATATGAAAGGGCCGCGGCAATAAGTGCCATATCGCGAGTGATATCATCAGGATCGACGGTTTTTATTCGTTCCTTGAACCGCGAGATGAAACCGGTATCGAGACGGCTATCGAGAAATTCCTCGTCTTCCATTATCTCGCGAAAAAATGGCAGGGTTGTCTTTATACCGCCGATCTCATATTCCATAAGCGCCCGACGCATACGTGCGATAGCCTCGCCGCGGTCGCGGCCGAAGGCAACAAGCTTTGAGATCATCGGATCATAATAGATCGACACCTCGGCGCCCTCATAAACGCCCCCATCGTCACGGATACCCGGCCCATGCGGAATTCTTAAATGGGTTATTTTGCCGGGCGATGGCAGGAAATTATTCGCGGGGTCCTCGGCATATACACGGCATTCGATAGCATGGCCGCTAAGAACGACATCTTCCTGTGTAAACGATAGCCTCTCGCCGGCGGCAACGCTGATCTGTTCACGAACAAGATCTATACCCGTCACCAACTCGGTAACGGGATGTTCGACCTGGAGCCGTGTATTCATTTCGAGGTAGTAAAACGAACGATCGAGATCGGAAACGAGAAACTCGACGGTGCCGGCCCCGACGTAGTTAACGGCCCCCGCGACCTTAACAGCACATTCGCCCATTTGCTGACGCAGTTCAGCTGAATTGATCGGCGACGGAGCTTCCTCAATTACTTTTTGATGGCGGCGTTGTATGGAACACTCGCGCTCACCGAGGTAAACATGGTTCCCGTGTGTATCAGAGAATACCTGTATCTCTATGTGCCGCGGCCGGACAACTGCTTTTTCAAGATAAACAGCATCGTCGCCGAAACTCGCAAGAGCCTCCGATCGCGCAGCGTCGAGCGCTGACTTGAGATCGCTTTCTTCGGATACGAACCGCATTCCCTTGCCCCCGCCGCCGGCTGAGGCTTTGAGCATGATCGGATAGCCGAACCTAGCGGCCGTTTCTTTCGCCTCGTCGAACGATCGCAAGGGTTCAACTGTTCCCGGTACGATCGGGACGCCGGCATCGATCGCGATCCGGCGTGCGGATATCTTGCCGCCCATGCCTTCCATTGCCTCTGGCGGCGGTCCGATGAATGTTATCCCGGCTTGTGTAACGTCGCGAACAAACTGGGCATTTTCAGAAAGAAAGCCGTAGCCCGGATGTATTGCGTCGGCACCTGCCTTACTGGCTGCGTCAATGATCCGATCGCCTCGTAAATAGCTTTCATTAGACTGCGGCGGACCAATATTGTAAGCCTCGTCGGCCATTCGAACGTGAAGGGCATCACGGTCGGCGTCTGAATAAACCGCTACGGAGCGGATCTTCATGTCCCGGCACGCACGCACTACGCGACACGCGATCTCACCGCGATTAGCTATGAGGATCTTTTTAAACATTCACTCGATAATAGAATTGCCTTGGTTCCTCTGGTCGTAACGAATCCCTATCTTTGCTCCGGGGGCGTATCGGACAGGGTCAAGCCGTTGCTCGGGGGTCAGTATATCGGATGATTCAAAATCGACACCATTCAGCGTGTACGTGTAAAAGACGACCTCGTCGCCGCTGTTTGTGATTTCGGAATCAATGATCACGCCGTCCGTGATCCTGCCGTTTGCAAGCAGAAATTTCCGCCGCGCATTCGGGTCGACACGTTTCCTACGAAGATATTTATCGATGAAGCCCATTTTCTAATCAACCACCAGAACCGGCTTGTCGTATCTGGAACGCAGCTTGTTAATCGCTGAAAGCACCGCCGGTCGTTTAATAATTCTGGTCTCGAGTGGACGTTTACCAGGAATATCCAACATTATCAATCCGAGCAGGATCGTCAGGATGCCCTGCCCCGGCACACCCGGAAGCGACAGAACGATACCAATAACGACGAGTACTACACCGAGAATATTCTTTAAGATGACAGCTCCCCAACGAACCATCCACGGGCTGCCGGGAAGAAAATCCCTTTCGTAGTGAGAGCTAAAATAATGAGCGGGGATCTTTACCATCACGATCCCGATAGAGAGAAGACTTATAACCAGCGAGATGGTAAAAAGGCCGAGGCCAATTAATACGCTCTTTAATGTCAGCGTTGCCCAGAACTGATCGACCCAGTCCATCATTCGCCGGTGTTTCCCTCGATACGCTCAAATTCCGTCCAGATGAATATTACACGCTGTATCATGGTCCAGATCGAGCCGATCGCAAGTACCCACAATACTTGCGGCATCCGGTTAAAAAGAAAGAAATCAGAGTTCCAATCCCATGTCGACAGCGCCCCAATGATCAAAAGGACGATCCGTTCGGGCCGCTGCAGGAAACCGACATTTGCCTTAACACCGAGTCCCTCGGAACGCGCGGTCGTATAGCTGACCATCACCGACATGACCATGCCGACGCCTGCCAGGAATACATTCAGGAGCGAATGCTGCGGCACATTGCGGGCATAAAACATCATTATCCCCAAAAATGCCGCCATATCGGACAGCCGGTCGAGTGTCGAATCAAGAAAGCTGCCAAACTTTGTAACGTGGCCGGTAAGCCGGGCCACATTGCCGTCCAGCATGTCGAACAGATTAGCGACGATCAACGCGACGCCCGCCCAGAAGAATTCTCCGAGACCGAACAAAACGGCGCAACCAAGGTTCAGGATGACCCCCGTCGTGGTCAGGATATTTGGCGCAACTCCTAAAGCAGCGAGCCCACGCACCATAGCGTCAATGATACGCATCGCTCCGCGGCCTATACTTGCTCCAAACATTTCTTTAAAGGCAAAAGTAAAAAGGCAAAAGGCAAAAAATAACAAGAGTCAGGATCTTTTGGTTTTTTACTTTTTACTTTTTACTTTTGCCTTTATTCCTTCTCCTGTTCGTGGATCGTCGTTAATCGGCTGATCTCAAAGTTGCGAAAACCGCCGGGTGTCTTGACCTTTACCTCATCGCCTTCTTCTTTACCCATCAGCGCCTGTCCGATAGGCGAGACCGTCGAGATCTTACCGTTGTCGGGATCGCTCTCTTCTGATGTGACCAGGCGATATTTTATCTTTTCATCACGTTCGAGATCGTACAAGACGACCTCGGACCCATAAGCCACGCGATTCATCGGTATCTGCGTGAGATCGATCGACTCAACTTCCCTGATCCGTGTACGGATCTGCATAATGCGGGCCTGGACGATCGATTGGCGCTCGAGCGCCGCTTTATATTCCGCGTTTTCACGCAGATCGCCAAATTCCCTTGCCTTCTGGATCTCTTTCGGGAGCCTAAAATGCAATTCGTCCTCGAGCTTTTCTAGCTCTGCCTGTAGTTTTGCTTTGACTTCCTTCATAAAGCTTAGCTCACGGCCCGGTGATGTGTTTCATGGGATATGTGTAAACCCTCCTCACCGTGCTTTGCTTCCGTCGGCGCCGCAAATGAGATCCCAATGTCACGGGCGGTTCGAACAAGCTGGCCATCGACCGGCACTTTCTTGATCTGAGTACAAGCTTCTGAAAGCGGTACCGATATGATGACACCCGCCTGCAGGGCGACCATCTTTCCTGTTTCGCCACTCGCAAGAGCCCGGACGGCACACGCACCGAAATTTGTCCCCAGCATACGGTCGAACGCGTTCGGGCTGCCGCCTCGCTGGAGGTGTCCAAGTACGACGCACCGCGATTCCTTTCCGGTCATCTCTTCGACGCAACGGCGAACATGTTCCCCGATGCCGCCCAGGCGCATCTCGGCCGTATCCTGGTACATCTCGCCTTTGCCGATCTCAGCGGCGCCCTCGGCAACCACGATATTTGTGAATTTCGATCCGGTCTTTTCTCGAGCGGCTACCTTTCGCGCTATTGCCTCAAATGAGAATGGTATCTCTGGGATAAGTATGACGTCGGCGCTTCCGGCGAGGCCCGCATGCAGGGCTATCCATCCGGTATGCCGCCCCATAACTTCAAGAACCATTACACGATCATGAGAGGCTGCCGTCGTATGAAGTCGATCCAGAGCTTCGGTCGCAATGTCGATCGCGGTCATAAAGCCGAATGTAAGTTCGGTCGCGGCGAGATCATTATCGATCGTCTTTGGCACGCCAATTACCGGAAAACCTCGCTTATAGAATTGGTCGGCGATGGCAAGCGTTCCTTCGCCGCCGATCGCCACCAACGCTTCGATCCCGAGAATGTCGAGATTCGCTAATGCTTCGCCGATCGGCACCTCGGGAAAAGTGGTTTTACCATCCACCATTTTGACAAAGCTTCCACGGTTTCGCGTGCCAAGTATCGTACCGCCGCGCGGCAATATGCCGCTGACGCTCCGGGTCGTAAGTGTCCGCGTGTGCGTATCGCCCAATATCCCTTCGAAGCTGTCTTCGATGCCGATACAACTCATCCCAAATTCGCCGGTCGCCGTTCGAACAACGGCCCGAATGGCCGCGTTCAATCCGGGTGCATCGCCTCCGCCGGTTAATATGCCGATCTGTCTGTACATAAAAACTGTCCGTAAAGTAAAACTATATTTTACTTCACGGACACATAAATAAGAAGAATGGGCTATCGCGATACAAGGTTCGCCGCCTGAGGCATTGCTTCAAGGGCCTTTAATACCTGCGTGTCAGCCTCGAGCAGCACCTGAACGCCGGCTTCGTTCGAGTAGTTTGCCGTTACCAACTCTTCACGTATTCGCAGTCGAGCGTAATCGCTGTCACTCGCAATATTTTCCGCCGTCAAGCCGTTCGCTTTATCGGCCGCGGCAAAGGTGCGAAAGGCTTCTAAAAGTTTGTCATTAATGACAAACTCGTCCGGCTGGACCATGTCTTTGAAATTCTGCTTTTCCACCCTGTAGTTTTCCAGGCCGGCGATCTTGCCTGCGACAAGCTGACGCACAAAGAAAAACGCTGCCTCGCCGATCCTGCCTTTCAAAGCCGACGGTGCCGCTGGCGGCGCGACGATGTCCGGCTCTATCCCGCGACCGCCGTATAAAGTTCGTCCATTGGCCGCCGTCACGGGGCTGCCGACCGGCTTCGGCTTTGTGTCTAATTCAGCTACGTCAGGCTGGTCTTCGCCATGGGTGTAGTAGTCATATATCGAACCGCTTGAGTAGTCTCGCTGCAGCGAGCGGCCGAATGGCGTGTAGTAACGGGCCGTTGTGAGCGTTATGCCGGTACCGTACGGCAGCGGAAAGACACGCTGGACGAGTCCCTTTCCGAAACTGTCGGTGCCGATGATCAAACCTCGATCATAATCCTGTATGGCACCCGCGACGATCTCGGATGCCGACGCCGAGCCGCTGTTTATCATGATCTCGAGAGGAAAGTCCTCAACACTGCCGCCGCTTGAACGTCGTTCTCGCTGCGGCCCGGTTTTTGAACCTTTAACGGAAACCACGGTTTGCCCAGGCGGCACAAACTTGCTGACAACGGCGATCGCCTGATCGAGAATACCGCCTGGGTTACTTCTGAGATCGAGGATCAGACTCTTCATGCCGCGTTTCTTTAATTCCGTGATCGCAGTTGAAAGCTCGTCCGACGTTGTTTGTTGAAAGCCACCCGTCAGCCCCACATAGCCGACCGAATTAGGCAGCATAAAGTAATTTCGGATCGAGGGCAGCGGAACACCTCCGCGGACAATGTCGATTGCGATCGGGTTTTGGCTGCCCGGACGCTGGATCTCGATCTTGACAGTTGTACCGCGTTCGCCGCGAACATTTCGTGACACCTCGGCGCTTGTCCAATCTTTCGCGTCCTTGCCGCCCACTGTAAGGAATCTGTCGCCATAGCGAAGACCAGCCTTGTCCGCCGGCGTATTTGGCACCACCGACTGGACATACACACCGTCACGATGCTGCAGGATCGAAACGCCGATACCGTAGAACTGTGAGGCTTGCTCTTCGTCCAGTTTTCGAAACTCATCGCGGGTAAAGAAGGTCGAATGCGGGTCAAGTGTCCACAGCATTGCCTGCATCGAGTTTTCGGTCAGTTTTTCATGGTCCGGCTTGCCGCCGTAATTATCGTCAATAATATCGAGGGCTTCTTTATAATCGGATCTAACGCGTTCGGTGGTCACCGCCGAGTCGGCCGACGTCCTGGCCGGGAGACGGCCAAACAAACCGCCCATGGCCGTGCCTAACGCGATCATAACAATGGCAATAACTGCGAAATGTCTGTTCATAATCAACAAATACAATATAGCATAGACGTCATTTCGCGATTCCCGGATGCCGACAATCGAGATCGGGTAAAAAGTTGGGTCAAATTTACTTTTTGACAACAAGTATTTACTATTAGCACTTTGCTAAATGAAGCCTGACGTTTCCATCGTGATCCCCGCCTATGATGAGAGCAGCCGAATTACCGGTCCGCTTGATGTGATCCTCAATTTTCTGGAAGTGGATATGCCTAACGCCGAAATAATTGTTGTCGACGACGGTTCGTCCGATGATACCGCTGAAGTTGCAGGTCGCGCTTTGGCCACGAAACCGAACATAACATCGCGCGTAATAAGGTATAACGATAACCGCGGGAAAGGTTTTGCCGTCAGGACAGGCCTACTTGCGGCAACGGCGGATATTGCCATTTTTTCCGACGCCGATCTTTCGACGCCGATCACGGAACTTAATAAACTTGTCGACCCGATCAGAAATGATCAGTACGACGTCACGTTTGGCTCGCGGGCATTGGATCGCAGCCTGATCGGTACCCATCAACCCTGGCAACGTGAACAGGGCGGAAAGGTAATGAATCTTATCATACGCGTGCTTTCCGGTTTGCGGTTCTCGGATACACAATGCGGATTTAAGGCCTTTAATATGGTCAGATTTCGTCCACTGCTTGATCGAATGACGATAGACAGATTCGGTTTTGATATCGAATTTCTATACGTCGCCAAGTATCATGGTTTGCGGCTTGCCGAGATCCCCGTCCGGTGGAACGACGTTGCGGGCTCAAAGGTCAGTGTTTTACGCGATACACTTCGAATGATAGATGAACTTCGGCAAATACGGCGAAACGCCAGGCGAGGAATATACGATCTATGACGACCGCAAGATTGAACGTGAATATCGACCATGTCGCCACCATTCGAGAAGCGCGCAAGACCATTGAACCAAGCATCATTACGGCGGCCGTCATTTGCGAGCAGGCCGGTGCCAACGGCATCACGGTGCATCTCAGGCAAGACCGCCGGCACATACAGGACCGCGACATTGAGCTGCTTCGCGATGTCGTCACAACTTATCTCAACGTCGAGATGGCGGCGACCGGTGAGATGGTCGAGATCGCACTTCATACAAAGCCCGACGCCGTTTCGCTGGTGCCGGAAAATCCAAACGAGATCACGACCGAGGGAGGGCTAGATGTCGTCGGCAACTTCGATCAGGTGAGTACATCTGTCGAGCGGTTGAGGGGCGGCGGTATCTTTGTCAGCATCTTTCTCGACCCGGATATGGATCAGATCGATGCGGCAAAGCGTTCAGGGGCGCAGCAGGTTGAGCTATGCACCGCCGAATACGCCGATCTCACGATTTCATCGCGTGCAGCTCATGGCGAGGGCGCTCAAAAGGCGGCGGCAGAGGTTGAACGCATTCGCAAGGCAGCGGTCCACGCGAAAAGTTTAGGTTTGCTCGTTGCGGCGGGACATGGGCTAACTTATCGCAATGTCGGTGCTCTTGCCTCGATCCCCGATATCACCGAGTACAATATTGGCCATAACATCATCTCAAGGTCTGTTTTTGTCGGACTGAACCAGGCCGTACGAGAAATGGCCGAGGCGATCCGCAGCCAATAAGAATTCCGCGCGCGGTGCAACCTTTTTTTACCTGCAAACTCCTTTAACAAGATCGTTCTATAGTTTGGAGGTAAATGCTAATGCGCAAATCCCAAGCCCTTCTGGTGCTGTTGCTCGCCGTCTGTATTTCGTCTTTGATCTCCGCACAGGAACCAGCGGATGACGCCGCGAAAGAAAAGCAAAAGCGAAAAGATCTGCTTGTCGAGCAGATCCTTGCCGAAATTCCAAATTTGAAGCTTGCCGAAAACCGGGCCCTTGTCTACGCAAGAGTGGGCGGCCTGGAATGGAACTCGGATCAAGCACGCGCCCGCTCTCTATTCCAGGCGGCTATCGCCGAGCTTATCAATGCTCAGACGCTTGCCGAGGCGAACCAGGCTAGGGTTTCCTATCAAAACGAACTTCTAACCAGCGGCTCGACCCGGCCGGCGATCCTCCAGGCGATCGCAGCCAACGACGCGGAACTTGCCCTGTCCGCTCTTGTAAGAACCCGTCCCGCTGCCGTTGCCAAAGCGATGATGGCACCGGCCGCGAAGACAGATAAGATAAGTAATTACGCGCAGAACAATAACTATGTCGCGCAGAACGAGCTGAACATGGAACAAACTTTTGTTCGTCTCGCCGCCGATCAGAATCCCGAACGAGCGATCAAACTGTTGAAAGATTCGTTGGCGAAGGGTCCCTCAAATGAGTCGTTAAACCTGCTCAAAAAACTTGCTGAAAAGGACCGCTCCGCGGCAAAGGAAATCGGGGCTCAACTTGTCGATAAACTAATTCAAGCAAATATTACGGTAAACAACCTGCCAAATTATCCGAACATACAGATCTCGATCGCATACCTAAACGATTTCATTGCCGTACAAAAACAATCGGAAGGTATTTTCGCGGATTCGCAGATGCAGAAATTGGCTGACAAACTGGTCTCCTACTTTCGTACAAACCATGGTGGTTACATGGACTATTCGATAGTCACGATAGCTGAAAAGCTATCTCCGGCAGCGGCCCCGCAGTTGAAGCAACATGTAAACAATGGGTGGAATGAGGGTGGGCTCAGACCCGCATATGATCCTGAGCTGAGCAATCTTATGAATAGCTCAGAGACGCCACCGGACCAGTTACTTTCGTTAGTAGGTAAGTATCCACATTCGCGCCAAATGATCGTTCAAAATGTGGCAAACCGATTTGCTCAACAGGGGGATGTAAATCGAGCCGCCGAGCTGATCAAAGATAATTTTGCCGACGACACGCTCGATGAGGCCATGCGCAATCTAAATCAGCAGTATGCAAATTTCCTGATCAACCAAGGAAGGTTTATCGAAGCCGAACGGGTCATCGATCAGTTTCCCGAGAATTCGCGGTTCTCGGCCCTGATCAGTCTCGCAACCAACATTTTTCAAAAAGATAACGCCGAGAACAAGACCTATGCTCTCGCGGTTGTAAGCAAGGCGATCGGGTTGTTGCCGGAAAAGCCCGTGACATCTACCGACATGTCAAATTTCATGCAGGTCATCAGGGCTTACTCGGACATAGAACCGGCGGAAGCTTCCCGAATGTACGAAGGCCTGGTACCTCAATTGAATGAACTGATCGACGGCGCGGCCGTCATAAATGAATTCCAGGGTGGCGGCAATGTTCGAGAAGGCGAGTTCCTGCTCTCGCAAGGTTATTGGATCAATTCGTACGGCGTCGATGTTTCTGCTTTTCGGAACCTGGCGAACAAGGATTTTAATGGTTCGATCGGGCTTATCGATGGATTTAGCCGTCGTGAGATACGGATCTCAATGAAGCTTGATTTGGCGTCCTCGCTCTAAGCCAGGATCAGTTCAGAACTGCTTTTAGTGCCTGGCCTGTATAAGATCTCTTTACACGCGCAACTTCCTCTGGTGTGCCTAGCGCAACTATTTTTCCACCGCCGGATCCGCCTTCGGGCCCGAGGTCGATAATGTGATCGGCAGATTTTATAACGTCGAGATTGTGTTCGATGACGATGACGGTGTTACCGGTGTCGACAAGCTGTTGGAGGACGTCGAGCAGCTTGTGCACATCGGCAAAATGCAGGCCGGTTGTCGGCTCATCGAGGATGTAGATGGTTTTCCCAGTCGCCCGCTTTGAGAGTTCCTTGGCAAGTTTTATCCGCTGAGCTTCGCCGCCGCTCAACGTCGTCGCCGATTGACCGAGTTTGATATAACCGAGTCCGACATCAAGCAGCGTCTGCAGCTTTTGCTTTATCTGTGGGATATTTTCAAGCAGCGGCAACGCATCTTCGATCGTTGTATCAAGCAGATCCGCGATGGACAGCCCCTTGAACCGAACAGCCAATGTTTCGCGGTTATAACGTTTGCCGCGACAGACGTCGCACGTTACATAGACGTCGGGCAGGAAGTTCATCTCGATCCGCTTCATGCCGTCGCCTTCGCAGCCCTCACACCGGCCGCCTTTCACATTGAATGAGAACCTGCCCGCCTTGTATCCGCGCGTACGCGATTCGGGGAGCATTGCGTACAATTCGCGGATCGGCGTAAAGAGTCCCGTATAGGTCGCCGGGTTCGATCGCGGTGTGCGCCCTATCGGCGTTTGATCGATCTCGATGATCTTGTCGACGAGATCCAGTCCTTCGATCGCATCGTGTTCGAGGGGCTCGCACGTTGCCGACCGATAGACATATTTGTATAGAGCCGGATAAAGGATCTCTTCAACAAGGGTTGATTTGCCCGAACCCGAGACACCCGTTACCACGGTAAGGAGGCCAAGCGGAAAATCGACGTCAATATTCTTGAGATTGTACGCCCGGGCCCCTTTGACAGTTATTCGACTGCCATTCGGCAAACGGCGAAGCTCGGGGACCTCGATCTTTAGCTCGCCCTTGAGATATTTTCCCGTCAGGGACTCGGCACATTTTTCGATATCCTTAGGTTTACCTGTTGCGATCACTTCGCCGCCATGTGTGCCGGCCAGGGGTCCGAGATCGATCACATAATCAGCGTGGTGAATAGTCTCTTCGTCATGCTCGACGACCAGCACCGTGTTTCCCAGATCGCGAAGCTTATGCAGTGTATCCAGAAGGCGTTTGTTGTCACGCGGATGAAGACCGATGCTCGGTTCGTCCAATACATACAAAACGCCGCGAAGCTGTGATCCTATCTGTGTCGCCAATCGTATGCGTTGCCCTTCACCGCCCGACAGCGAAGCCGACGAGCGGCTTAGGGTCAAATATCCAAGCCCGACCGCATCGAGAAATCCCAGCCGGTCGCGTATCTCTTTCAAAACCAGCCCGGCAACCTTTTGATCGCGAGTGCTCAGTTTAATTGTATTGAAGCGCTTTAGAGATTCCGCGATCGGCAGCTCGGTGTAATCCGCGATGCCGAGACCATTGACGCGGACGGCCAAACTTTCAGGCTGAAGCCGTTTCCCTCTGCAAAGCGGACACGGGATCGGAGCAATCAGTTCTTCGAGTGCAGCACGTGTTTTTTCAGACGGGGGATTTTCGATGCGTTCACGCATTGCCCGCAAAGCGCCGCGCCACTCACGCTCAAACTTATAGTCGCCGTGTCTGAACGTCAGCCGCCGCTTTGTGCCGTGAAAGAACGCGTCGCGTATTTCCTGCGGCAGCTCGCCGAAAGGGGTCTGTTCCAATCGCATTGCGTCGCCCGATCCGCGCCTGATCTTTAACTTGGCCTTGATCTTTGCGGCAAACGAATCCGACGGTGGCTCGAGCTTATCGCCGCCGGTGTATTTTTCGATCAATGCCAACAGGGCCGAACGTAAGAAGTTGGCCCCCGTTTTGTCGACACCGCTTAGAAAGTCGATCTTAGCGGGAATCTGTGTCTCGTCCGGTACGATCCTCTTCGCATCCATCTCCATGACGGTGCCGATACCCTGGCATCGTTTGCATGCGCCGTATGCCGAGTTGAATGAAAAGGACCGGGGTTCGAGCGGCGGTATATTTATCCCGCAATTGACGCACGCCATCTTTTCCGAGAAAAGCTTTTCATCGCCATCGATGATCGAAATCAATACCGCCCCGCCGGTGAGTTTTAGAGCGGTCTTGACCGACTCCGAAAGCCGGTCGCGAACGCCGTCTTTCATAAGCAGCCGGTCGACGACGACCTCTATGGTATGGTTGCGGCGCTTATCGAGAACGATCTCTTCGTCAAGCTGGCGCATCTCGCCGTCTATCCGGGCGCGTACGAAACCGTCTTTGTGTAGTTTTTCGAGCTCTTTCTTAAACTCGCCCTTACGCCCACGAACGATCGGGGCGAGTATCATGACTCGCTCGCCCTCGGGCAATTCGGCCACGCCGGCGACGATCTGATCTACTGATTGTCTTGTAATCGGAGCACCGCACTGTTGGCAATGTGGCTGACCGATCGACGAGAACAGCAGCCGAAGGAAATCGTATATCTCGGTAACCGTACCGACGGTCGATCGCGGACTGCGTGAGACGGTCTTTTGCTCGATCGAGATCGCGGGGCTTAATCCCTCGATCGAGTCAACATCCGGTTTTTCGAGTTGATCAAGGAATTGGCGTGCGTATGCAGACAGAGAGTCGACATATCGACGCTGGCCCTCAGCGTAAATGGTGTCAAACGCGAGCGAAGATTTTCCCGATCCGCTCAGACCGGTGACCACCACGAACTTATCGCGCGGGATATCGACATTTATGTTTTTTAGGTTGTGCTGGCGAGCCCCGCGAACCGTGATCTGCTTGATACTCATTACGGACGAAAATCCTGCCGCTACTCGAAACGAGTATTTTAACAAATACGGCTCGAACGTACCAAGATACGGTTAGGCGACCAACGGTTCATTCAATAAACGGTTGACAAGATCGCCGCGGGCCGTCGCCTTTTCATCTTATTGGTGCCTTTTCGTGTGTTTCGTGCATTTAGTGGTTCAATGCACGCAACCACGAAAGAACACTAAATACACGAACACCGCCACGAAAGAGTTTCATCAGCATAAACGCCCGTCCCGGACGGGGGGGGGAACTCCTATGGAGCTTGTTGTACGTCCCTTAATATTTCTACAAACAGGCTGCCCCAACGGGGCTTAAGAGAGAATCGACGAACTTATTCCAGCTCCATGGGAGCGACCTGTCTGTTGGACAGGATGAAGAACGACCGGCCTCAGCCCCATAGGAGCGGCCTGTTCGTACCATGCCGGTGGAGGGCAAACCCTTGTCTTTGACGTTACGCCTAGCCCAGCTTTTCATTTACAAAAGTAAAGATCGCGGTTGCGATGCTAACCACGATAAAGGTGGCGATCGCACGCCAGACGACGTCGGACTCGGTGAACTTCCAGATGGCAAGGATGCAAAGGACCGTGCAGACGACAAGCGAGACGGTTATCACCGTAAAAGCTATCCAACGGACGAGTTGAGGATTGACGATCCCACGCGTTTTCGACTTAAGCTCAACGACAACATCGGGATCTTCTGAGGCCATTCAACGGATTATATCAAATTCACATTCGCGGCTTGCCGCGGTCCGGCTACGAAGCAGCTCCAGACTTTTTCACTTTTTCACTTTTCCCCTTTTTCACTTTACTTCGCTTTGCCTTGATTCGCGACCGCCTCTTGTGCACGTCTGACGGCTTCTTCATCACCGAGATAATGGCTGCCCTTCGCCTTAAGGTTGTCATCGAGATCATAGACAAGCGGAATGCCGGTCGGGATATTTAGCTGCGTGATCTTCTCGTCCGAGACGTCGTCAAGGTATTTGACGAGAGCTCTGAGCGAATTGCCGTGAGCGGCAATGATGATCCTCTTACCGCTCGCGATCTTTGGAAGTATCTCGTTCTCAAAATACGGTACGACGCGGGCTACCGTATCTTTTAGGCATTCCGTTTTAGGAAACTTGCCTTTGGGTATCGAAGAATATCGCGGGTCATTTCCGAGATATCGATCATCGGTCTCTTCCATGGGTTCAGGAGGGATGTCAAAGCTCCGCCGCCAGATCTGGACCTGTTCTTCGCCGTACTGCGCCGCGAGTTCTGCTTTGTTGAGTCCCTGCAGGGCGCCGTAATGCCGTTCATTCAACATCCACGATTTATACTCGGGGATCCACATAAGATCGAGCTCGTCGAGGATGATCCAGAGTGTTCGAATTGCCCGCTTAAGTACGGATGTGTATGCCTCGTCAAAGAAGAACCCTTCCGATTTGAGCAGCTTGCCGGCCGCATGGGCTTCGTCTCTGCCCTTGTCCGACAGATCGATGTCTTTCCATCCCGTGAAACGGTTTTCCTTGTTCCACTCGCTTTCGCCGTGACGTATCAAAACTAGTTTGTGCATGGGTCAATTATTCAATATTTTCTTCGCCTCGCCAACAAGGTAGAGCGAGCCGGTGATGACGATCGTCGCATCGGGTTCCGCGACGGAATTGGCTGTTGCCAAAGCTTCGGAAAGCGAACCGGTGATCATCGGAGAATGGGCGACAACTTCGTTTGAAATATGTTCAGATCGGAAGAGCGTCGTGTAG
>OCZT010000870.1_pt1 | contig 30659 bp, 28 predicted proteins | sample 1539031 | NCBI WGS metagenome assembly OCZT01 (sample SAMEA3539308, study PRJEB22396) | soil metagenome | biome: tundra; feature: field; material: soil | place: USA | collected 2010-05 | depth 0.15 m | reverse complement strand
CTGCTTGGTTTTACCGGGGCCATCTTCGTGCTGCAGCCTGGTGGGACCGGCACACCGGAACTGTCCTTAATCGCCGGACTCTCGGCAGTTGTGCTCGGTACGATACTAGGTACGCTTGCGGTCGCGTTGAGCGGAGTCGCCGGGACTCGCACCGGGGCGCCGGCGATGGTGCTGTTGCGCGGCCTGTTCGGCACAGAACTTTCCTACCTGCCTACTTTTCTCAACATTTTGCAGTGCCTTGGATGGGGCGTCTTCGAGCTTGTCACGATCGCCACGGCCGCTCGCACGGTGGCACCAGCGTTGCCGCGCTGGAGTTACATTGTCATTGCGGGAGTGGTCACCGGTCTGCTTACGCTCCGACCACTCGGCGCGATCCGCCTCCTTCGGCGTTTTGCCACCCCGGCGGTGGCCGTCGTCCTTATCTATCTTTTCGTCGAACTCGTGCGCCATCGATTGCCCGCCTTCAATCACGGCACCTGGTCGGGATACTGGGCCGCCACCGATACTGTCGTCGCGGTGGCCGTCTCGTTTGCTCCATTGGCCGCGGACTACACCCGTCACTCACGCTCGGAGCGAACGGCGTTCTGGGGAACCTTCGTTGGCTATGGCGTCACCCAGATCCTTTGCTACGTCATCGGACTACTGGCGCTCGTTACGGTCGCACGTAGCCCGTCCGATATCTACGGTGCGTTCATCGCCGTGCCGCTGGGGTCGCTCTGCTTCGCGCTTCTCGCGACGCGCGAACTCGATCAATCATTCGCCAACGTGTACTCGACGGCCGTGTCGATCCAGAATCTTCGCCCGCTGTGGGATCGGCGCGTGCTAGCTCTGGTCATCGCTTCGCTCGCAACGGTGCTCGCGCTTTGGACCAATATTGCTGACTACGAGAACTTCCTCGTTCTTCTTGGTTCAGTCTTCATCCCGATGTCCGCCGTCTTCATTGTCGACTTCTTTGTACTCTCCCACGGGCATTGGGATCTGTCGGTCAATGCGAGTAGACGCTTCACGATGTTGGTGCCGTGGACTCTGGGCTTTGTCGCGTATCAGTTGATTAATCCGGGCTATATCTCGTGGTGGGTTGCGATGTGGACGCACGTTGGGCGACTCATCGACTTCAGAGCAGCGAGCTGGATGTCCGCGTCAATCTGGTCCTTCGTCGTTGCGGCGGTCGCAACGCTCGCGGGCGGCGGCGTCGCGGGCATTGCTCGGCGACGCCGGGACCGGAGACAATCCGCAGAACCTCGCAGCACGATTGGATGATGGGAAACGAGATGTCCGCACATCCGACTAATGGACTCGTGCACGGGATGGGTAAGGCGCTCGTCGAAGCGGACTGGCCTGCGTTCACTGACGACGAGGTGCGGGTGGTTCTTGGTCGCTTCGAGTTTCACCAAGTGGTGGGTGCAAGCCGTGAGGCTTTCGTATCGTGGCAAAGCCCCCGGCCGATGTCCACGGGTGCTCTCGTTCGCTTCGCGAACGAAACGGTCTTCGTGAAGCGTCACCACGTAGCGGTGCGCACACCCGAGCGACTGCGCGTTGAGCATGAGTTTTCGAGGTACTTGCGAGAACGGGGCCAGCCACTCCCCGCAGTACTTCGATGCACGAACGGTGACACGGTGGTACAAGAAGGTGACTTCATCTACGAGGTCCACGAGAGGGCGACTGGCGTTGATCTCTACCGCGACGTGCCGTCCTGGTATCCATTCACCAGTCTCGACCACGCCCGGGCGGCGGGTCGCTCGCTCGCTCGTTTTCACAAGGCGGCCAGAAATTTTACGCTGCCACCGTCCGTACCGGGAGTTCTGACGAGTTCCGTAGCGATCGTCGCCTCCACCGACCCGTTGGCTGAACTTGGCCGGCTCATCGCTGCGCGCCCGGGCCTCGCCCGCGCCGTTTCGCGTCGCTCACTCTTAGAGGACTTCGCCCGTTACCACCTACCCACAATCGAGAAGGCCGCGCCACTGCTGCGAGGACTTGTAGCGCAGTGGGGCCACGGAGACTGGCACGCCTCGAACCTCACCTGGAGCTCGACGAGACCGAGCGCCATCGTGGCCGGAGTGTTCGACCTCGGGCTCTCGAATCGCACCTTCGTCGTTCACGATCTGGCGGTGGCGCTCGAACGCAGTACCGTCGACTGGCTCAACCTGGCGGGAACCCGACACGTTGCCGCGGACCTCGAGGCCGTCGATGCACTGCTTGACGGGTACGAGGAGGTTCAACCGCTCGACGAGTGTGAATTGGCTGCGCTCGCGGTGGTACTGCCGGTGGTCCACCTTGAATACGCGCTCTCTGAAGTTGAATATTTCGCCGAGGTCGTGCGCTCGCGGGCCAACGCGGACCTCGCCTACGAGGGCTACTTCATTGGTCATACTCGCTGGTACGAAGGGGCAGCGGGGTCAGCGCTGCTCGAGCATCTGCGGCGACGCGCTCGACGGTGTTGAGAATGCACCCCAGGGATTCTTCAAGGATGGCGCAATTACGGCGCAGAACTACCCAAGCATGTCTTGATGACTCAGGAATCACGGGACTGCTGAAGGTTGAACCGGCCGTCGCAAAGTAACTACGAGCGCACGCGGGCAATTCAGCGAGGATTCTCCCAGTCACACCACTTGAAGGGACGTGAACTGTCAGCGTAGACCTCGGACGGCGCTCCAGTTGAGGATCTTTGGGGTCGACCATTCGTCTCGACTCCATCAGAGCCAGCGCGATTCCGGGAACCAATTACCTTGAGGTCATGCACAATTCGAAAATGGTACTACTCGATCGGGAGCGTGTGGTCCCTTTGCTCGGGCCCGCGGGATCCGAAGATCCGGCGCTCTTCAATGGAGATGGCCAGGTCGTTGATGCTTGCTTCTCGACGTTTCATGTAACCCTGGGAGTCGAATTCCCACAGCTCGTTTCCGTAGCTTCGCCACCACTGGCCAGCCTGGTCATGCCATTCGTACTGGAACCTGACGGCTATTCGGTCATCCTCAAACGACCAGAGGTTTTTGCGCAGTGCGTAGTCCTGCTCACGCTCCCACTTGGCGATGAGGAACTTGATGATTGCGGCCCGGCCCCTGACGAATTCCGACCGATTCCGCCACTCGCTGTCGGGCGTATACGCCGCAGCGACCCGCTCGGGGTTTCGAGTGTTCCAGGCGTCCTCGGCAGCTTGGACCTTTTGGGCCGCGGTGCTTTCGTTAAATGGTGGCAAGGGAGGTCGGTCGACCTTGGGTTCGTCGCTCATTGGTTCGATGAGGGTAGATCGTTCATAGTGGTGTCCTTTGGTCAGCAGTCGACCGATCGCGTGCAGCGTACGTTCTCGTTAAAGGTTGTGACGCAATAATCATATGGCTGCGCCTTACTCATCGTGTTGGGCTAAGTGCGATCGGACAGCTCCTGAGCGGCAGCGATGTCCGTGATTTGTCCGAGACAAGCCGATGGTTGTCAACGCGCATCGAAAATAGCCACGCCGGGTTGTCGTCGCTCGGACGGATACCTTCCATCAGGTCGGCCACGGTGGCCGTGGCGCTGCGATGCTTGGCGAGCAGTAGGGGTAGTTCGCCCCGGGATCGCTTGGTTGGATCGCGCCCTCCGCCAACCTTCGTGTTCTCACTCATTCAACCCTCGCTGCCACGAACTCAACGTCGATGTATTCGCCGTGAACGACTTCTCACGTGCGACGCGTCTTCAAACCTGGACTCTTCGATTGCAGGGTTGGGGACGTGTGGCACTCCACGTCTAGACTGTTCGCGAAGCCGTGGTCGTCATGACGGACCGGACAGTAGCGGTTTCTCCTCCTCAATCTCTAGTTGCAGTGATGAGCGGTACGCGGTCTGCAACGCCCAGGTTGACGTGCTCAGGAATCCGAGCGCGAGTACGACGCCACCGCAGGCGCTGAGCAGCCACCAATCCAAGTGAGTAGTGCTCGCGAAACTGCGAGCCAGGGTGCCCCGGCTGAGTCCGTTGGCCAAGGCTGAACCGACGATGCCCACACCCAGTGTCTGACCGATCTGTCGGCTGGTTGACGCCACCGCCGACGCGACCCCCGCTTGACTCGCGGGCATTCCCGACACGGCGGTGTTCGTGATGGGGACGTTCACCGTGCCAAAGCCAATTCCGAATATCACGTACGCCACGAACAGCCGGGTGAAGGACGTGGTGGGTGACAGCGTGATGAGCATGAAGCTACCAAAGCCCATCGCGACCCCGGCAACGATGAGCGACGGTCTCGCTCCGAAACGTCCCACGACCCGACCCGAGAGCGACGAGAAGAGCGCGATCGCACCGGCCATCGGCAACGTGTCGACACCTGCGCGGAGCGCCGAGAGACCCCGGGCGTCTTGCAGGTACAAGGTGTTTAAGAAGAGAAACCCTCCGAAGGCGAAGAACGAGGCCACGGCAATCAACGTCGCACCCGAGAAGGGGACGCTCTTGAAGAAACGCACCTCAATCAGCGCCTCGTGTCGGCGAAGTTCGTACGGGATGAGAGCGACCAGGCCGACGACGGCCACCGCGAACAGACTAAGGATCTCGACCGCGCCCCAGCCGCGCCCGGGTCCTTCGATGATGGCGTAGGTGGTGCTAGCGAGAATCGCGGTGACGAGGACCTGACCCACGGGGTCGAGTCGTCGAGGCCGCGGCGCCCTGGACTCGGGGATGTACGCCATGGCCAGCACGATCGCGATGATGCCGATCGGAATGTTCACCCAGAAGATCGACCGCCACCCGACGCTCTGTACGAGTAGTCCACCCATGATCGGTCCCAGAGCGAGCGCGATCCCGACAACGGCGCCCCAGACTCCGATGGCCCGAGCTCTCTCTCGATCGTCGTCGAAGGTGTTGCGGATAATGGACATGGCGACGGGATTCAACATCGATCCACCGATGCCCTGCAGCATCCGGAAGAACACGAGCCAAACGAGGCTGGGTGCCAGGCTGCAGGCCAGTGATCCCAGTACGAAGAGAGTGAGGCCGGTCATGAACACCCGACGCCGACCGATCCGGTCCGCCATTGAGCCCGAGAGCATGAACAGGCTGGCGAGGACCAGGGTGTAGCCGTCGACTATCCACTTGAGACCTGACAGTGTGGTGTGGAACTCGCGACCGATGGAGGGCAAAGCCACGTTGACGATCGTGTTGTCAATGAAGACGATGAACAGGCTCGTACAGCAGATGGCGAGTATGCCAAGACGGCGTCGACGTGACATGGTTCAGGGTATCGGCGCCCCCGCGAGGCGCGGCCCAATTGATGACTGGTGGTTGATCTTAGAGCACATTCGTGTGTCTCGCTATCGTGACGAAGTTTCACTGGTCGACCGACGGGCGTCGGCGCGGCCGAAGTCACTGAAATGAAGTCGACACTGCTCGAGGTTAACGTCCTCGTGCGGGAGTCCCGACGACCGCACCCCACCACCGACGGTGAGGCACTAGGTGGTTCGTAACAAGGAGGGTCACGACCCGCGGGACGGGGTCGACCAGGCGCACCAGTCGCGGTGACCGTGACGCCGACGCGATCAGGTTTACGAGAATCATTGGAGTGACCGCGACGCTGGGAGAATAATGTTCACTCGGCCTGATCTCTCGACCCGCACCGACGACATGGGTCTCGACGACGTTGAAGTGTACGACAGGCAGCCCGCGCGAGTCAGCAAACCGAGCTCTGCTCAAATAGACACGCCTGGCAATGCGCCACGTCTCATGGCGATGTGAATTTGACCTTTGCGTTGATGACAGATTTACGAAAGTGGGAGTCAGTGAAAGGCAGTAAATTGTGGCAAATTGTGACAAAGCAGCAACTCAACGTTTACTGGGGTCGCGTAGGGGTCAAATGCAACGCTTTCAAGGTGGCGGCACGGGGAACGAATCTCGTTGGGGTGTCGAGCCGCTTTCGCACGCAGCCAACTCGGTCATGCCCCAGGAGTCGGTCCGAGACACATTCTCCAGTTGCGCAACGATAGACGGCGACGCCCCCGTGCGGGTTGAGTATGCCGTGCTCGACATCGCGTTGGAGAGGGCACAGGTGGGAGACCACGAGGTGAAGAGTTCGGTCCGGCCGATTGTGCATCGGCTTCATGTGCGTACATTCCTCACGCTTACCGGCGGGGGAACGAGGGAACTGCTCACCGTCAACCAGCGGGACATGCTGAACGACGAATTCGATGAATTCATCGCTTGCGTTCGAGGCGATGGTGAGCGAAAGTCCCGCGCTGCTCAAGGCACCGCCGTGGCTGCTCTTGAGTCGATCGCGCCCGAGCCGGTAGTGCGACTCAGATGATTGGTCCACTGATCTCGTCAGAGTCGCTCCTCGCCCGACTCGATGACCCTGGAATCGTGGTCCTGGAAGTGTCCTTCTACGAACCTGACAAGACTGCTTACTTCACGAGCCACATCCCCGGTGCTCGTTACGTCTACTGGAAGGACCTGCTCTGGCACGAGCTCAACCGAGAGATTCCTACCTCGGAGGTGATGGCTGAGCGGCTGGGTTCGCTGGGCGTGGGTGACGACACGATGCTGGTCTTGGTGGGTGATCCGGTGCAGTTCGCCACCTACGCGTACTGGGTGTTGGCCATGACCGGGTTTGAGGCACAGTCCACAGTTCTCGATGGAGGCCGTGTCACGTGGGCGAACCAGGGGAAGTCGATGACCACCGATCTGCCGGTCATCGAACCTCGCTCGGTTGCGCCCGGACCGGTCGATGCATCGTGCCGGATCGGGCGTGACGACGTACTGGCTGGTCTCGATAATCCAAGTCGGGTGCTCATCGATCTGCGCTCTGGCGAAGAGTACTCCGGCGAGCGGGTGGCACCGCTCAGCGCGCCTTTCGACCACGGAGCCGAACGGCGTGGCCACATTCCCGGGGCCCGCAACCTACCGATCGAGCGGCTCCTGAAGGATGACAGAACATTCAAGGCGCCCGACGAATTGTGGGCGGAGTTCGCCATGGTCGGCATGGCAGACGGGCAGGAGGTGGTGACCTCCTGCCGGCTGGGTCACCGCGCTTCTCTCGGTTGGTTCGTGCTCACCCGCTTGCTCGGGTGGGACCAGGTGCGGGTCTACGACGGCTCTTGGACCGAGTGGGGCTCGATAGTTGGCTTCCCGGTTGAACGCTGAGAAGCTGGCAGTTTGCCGCGGGCTCGGCGTGCCGGCGCTGGCCAGCGCCTTGGGCCGCTAAGGGCCGTCAAGTGCCGAAGTCATCGGGCATCCGAACGGCGACGACCTGACCACGAACGGTCACCACTCCATCAGCCAACACGGTTGAAGCGATGATCACCGTACGTCCGCGAATCTCTTCCACCCGCCCGCGAATCACTAGTTCCGGGCCGAGCGGTGTCGGCGTAAGAAAGCGAACCTGCAACGACCCCGTGACGAAGCGAAACGACGGGAGGCTGTCCATCTCGCGCCCCTCGTCGCGGTACATCGCGGCGGCGGCGGTGCCCGTACTGTGGCAATCGATCAGCGAGGCCAACAGCCCGCCGTAGACAAGGCCCGGAACCGCCGTGTGAAAGGGCTGGGGCAAGAAGCGAGTCACACTTTCGTCGCCGTCCCAGAACGTTCTGATTCCGTAGCCGTGTTCGTTCAGGTTGCCGCAGCCGTAGCAGTGCGAGAGATGTACGGGGTAGTAGTCCTGAAAGGCTTTCATGCATCGTCACCCATCGAATGAATTCACGCGCATGGTACTCGACGTTGGACAAGTGATTTCGCGTTTCAGGGTCTCTTCTCCGTTGGCGGAGCCCCGGATGGGTGAATCGCGACAGGTTCGTTGGAGACTAAATCATTTCCAAAGCGGCCAAACTTTCTGACTCGTTGGAGTCATAGTAGGTCGTCTAATTGGCGGGCCCCGTGCTTGTCTCGGTGATCCTTATCCCACTCATCCTTAGTGACGTACTCCCTTGCTCGCGAGAAGGCTCAGAGCTTGTAACCGATCTCGCGCAAGAGGTGTTTGCGGTCAGCCTCGTCGCTGGGGGTCTCGATTCCCGCAGGCGGCATCCCGTCGACGACGCCGATGATTCCTCGACCAAGATCGGTCTGCGCGACGAGGACCTCGACCGGGTTGGCGCTGGCGCAGTACACCGTGCACACTTCGGGGACTTGTTTGAGTGCGTTCAAGACGTTCACCGGGTAACCGTCACGCAGAAACACGATGAACGAGTGGCCGGCTCCAATCGCTTCAGCGTTCCTCGCCGCGAGCTCTACGAGGTCTTGTGCGTTGCCCGAGCACCGGATCAGGCACGGACCCGACGCCTCGCAGAACGCAAGTCCGAAGCGAAGGTACGGGTTGGCTCCCGCCAAGGCCTCATGGAGGTCCTCGACGGCCTTTATGAAATGGGCCTGGCCAACTATGACGTTCAGACCATCAGGCATTTCAATCGGGATTGTGCTTAGTTCCATTTGACGCTCTTTGTGTGACCGTTCTGCCATGTCCTGTTTCCGTCATTACTGACCATATCCTTCCGCGGTGGTTGGTACGGACACTTTCGATGCCATGCCGTGTGTTGAACTCGCGAGGTCCAGAGCCCATCTCACGGCGGTCTCGGCGTCGATCGAACCGTCGTATCCCACGGCAATTGTTTGCAGGGGTGTCACGGTACGTTCACCTCGTTGGTCAAAAGACATGTGACTCTTGTCGCGTCGACGCACGCGAATACACTCAGAAACTGCCTGGTTTCAGCCATCGCGTTAGTCCTATCACCAGTTTCTCAACCCCTCCGTACGAATGCCGCGGAAGCGAACTCGCTTGTTTTGTCAGTCCAGACTAGGACTCCGGAGCAACCGTGAAGCTCGCCGTGCTCTCGGCGCTTGATGGGCCAGCACCAGCGACGACGCGGTCATTACGAAGAGTCCCGAGAAGGACAAGACGAGTGTCTGAGTGAGGAACGCGGTCATGACAAGGGCCCCAGCAATGAAGGCGAAAGTGGCCCATCGCACGTGCCGTCGCGCAGTTTTATACGCACCGGTCACGCTCAAGCCAACTGAGTCCTTCGAATCCCCGAGAAGAGACATCTCTAAGTCCAGAAGCACACTTCGCCCGTGCTCTCTCAGCGGTTTCATCTCCCCCCGTTCCAGCTGTCGATGCTCGTACTGAAAGACAGCACAGGAATGCCCGTCGTGCGTCGAGTAGAGTCCAAAGTCCTGACTTTGCCCGGCACAGGGAAGGGCAATTGACTGTTCGGGCTCAATTTCCATGTCTCGCTACTCCGTCAGAAGTTTTGACTCGCCTCGTCCTGAGCGTGTGACGAAGAGACTCAATGTCGGGTCACTTTAGGACCTTTTTCTCTAGTTAGACCGCGTCGCGTTCGAGGAAACTAATAACGACAGCAAGACGTGCGATCTGAATGTCGAGGTCGCACTTCGAGAGGTGGTGCGGCATGATCGAAGTGAAGGCGCTCTCGGCGTACGAAATTCTGGACTCGCGGGCACAGCCCACCATTGCGGTGGTGCTCGAGTTGACCAGCGGAGTAGTTGGAAGGTCGGGTGTCCCGTCAGGGGCATCTAGGGGCTCAAGGGAAGCGGCCGAGCTTCGCGATGGCGATCCCATGCGTTATGGGGGTCGAGGCGTCTTGCGCGCGGTCGAACACATAAATGACAAGGTCGCAGAGCACCTGCGCGGTAGGGATTTCGCGTCGCTCGCCGATCTCGATGAGGAACTTCTCCAGCTCGATGGGACCGCGAACAAGAAACGAATTGGCGCGAACGCGATCATCGGTGTCTCGATGGCTGCGGCCCAAGCGCTCGCGAAATCAGAAGGTCGATCGCTGTGGCGTAGCTTGACGCCAGCTGGCGTCGAACCACGGCTTCCGGTACCTCACTTCAACATCATCAACGGAGGCGCGCACGCGACTAATGCACTGGACTTCCAGGAGTTCATGATCGCGCCTCTCGGCGCGCGAAACATGAAGGAAGCAGTTCGTGCGGGTGCGGAGATCTACCGCGTCCTTCGCCAAGAGCTCCAGTCACGCTCAATGAGCGTCGGGCTCGGTGATGAGGGTGGCTTCGCCCCCGAGATCGCTTCCCCCGAAGCGGTGCTCGAGTTGCTCGTGAACGCCATCGAGAGCGCCGGGTACGAGACCAGTTACGAAGGCGTGATGATCGCCCTCGATCCCGCAGCCAATGGTTTTTATCGTGGCGGCGTGTACCACGTTGACGGAGAGAAGCTTTCGAGTAACGAGATGGTCGAGCGCTACTGCGAATTGATTGAGAGCTATCCCATCTGGAGTCTCGAAGACGGACTCGCAGAGAATGATCGCGACGGTTGGGTGCACTTGACCGAATGCCTCGGTGAGAAAGTGCAACTCGTCGGGGACGACCTTCTCGTGACGAACCCGACGATCATCAAAAAGGCGATCGAGCTCAAGATGGGCAACTCGGCGCTGATAAAGCCCAATCAGATCGGTACGATCACCGAGACTCTCGAAGCCATGCGGATCTGTCGAGACGCCGGCTGGGCGCAGATGGTCTCGCATCGCTCGGGAGAGACGGTCGACAGTTTCATCGCAGACCTTGCGGTCGCCTCGGGATGCGGACAGATCAAGAGTGGTGCACCCGCGCGCGGGGAGCGGACCGCGAAGTACAACCGCCTGATTGAAATCGAAGCGACCAACGAGCTTCCCTACGGTCGAGCAAAGTAATCGAGATTGGCTAAGGAGGAGAACACAGTGAAGAGTCCCAGTTACATAAGGTTTTTCGAGGAGTTCGGCATCGACGACGTTGCCTCGGTCGGTGGAAAGAACGCCTCACTCGGCGAGATGTACCAGAAACTCTCCGACCAAGGTGTGCGCGTGCCCAACGGCTACGCGATCACCGCGGACGCGTATCGCTACACCCTCGAACAGACCGGAGCGGTGAAACTGCTGCACGAAGCTCTCGACGATCTCGTTCCAAGTGACGTCACCGACCTCGCTCGCCGCGCGAAGCGAGCGCGCGAGGTCGTCTACGGAGCGGGTCTCCCCGATGACCTCGCGGCCGAGATCATTGCCGGTTATCGTCGCCTTCAAGAGGAGTACGGCGATGACGTGCGCCTTGCGGTGCGCTCGTCAGCCACGGCTGAAGACCTGGTGACAGCGAGCTTCGCGGGCCAGCAGGAGACCTTCTTGAACGTGCACGGTGAGGAGAGTTTGCTCGACGCGTGTCGGCGCTGTTTTGCGAGTCTGTTCACGGACCGCTCGATTCACTATCGCTTGGACCAAGGATTCGACAACTACGAGGTCGCGCTCTCAATCGGTGTGATGAAGATGGTACGTTCTGACCTCGCCTCATCGGGAGTCATGTTCACCCTCGACACAGAGTCCGGGTTTCGCGACGTCGTGTTCATCACCGGCGCCTACGGGCTTGGTGAGAACGTCGTCCAGGGGGCAGTCGACCCTGATGAGTTCTACGTTCACAAGCCAACGCTCGCCCGAGGGCATAGAGCGGTCCTTCGCCGTCTGCTCGGCGACAAGGCCGTGAAGATGATCTTCCTCGAAGGCGAGACGGGGGCGACGACGCGCAACATTCCAACGCCCAAGTCCGACAGGGAGCGTTTCTGTCTCTCGGACGAGGACGTGCTCGAGTTGGCCGACAACGCAGTCGCGATTGAGGCGCACTACCAAAAGCCGATGGACATGGAGTGGGCCAAGGATGGCCTCGACGGAAAGATCTACATCGTCCAGGCACGCCCCGAGACGGTGGCCTCGCAGCGCCAAGCGAACGTCTTTGAGAACTACATCCTCGACGGTGCGGGCGATGTCGTCGTGGAGGGCCGCTCGGTGGGCGAAAAGATCGCTTCAGGTACCGCGCGGGTCATTGAGAGTGTGGCGCACCTCGCAGAGTTCCAACCCGGTGAGGTGCTCGTCGCCGACGCGACGACTCCTGACTGGGAGCCGGTGATGAAGACCGCCTCGGCGATCGTCACCAACCGCGGCGGAAGGACGTGCCACGCAGCGATCATCGCCCGCGAGCTCGGCGTTCCCGCCGTCGTGGGCACGGGCAACGCGACGGCAGTCGTGTCAAGCGGAACCGTGGTCACCGTCTCATGCGCCGAAGGCGACTCTGGACGCGTCTATCGCGGTGAGGTGGGCTTTCACGTCGAGCGCAGTGATGTTGGCGATCTCGCGCGGCCGAAGACGAAGATCATGATCAACCTCGGCAATCCCGACCTCGCCTTCAAGACATCGTTCTTGCCGAACGACGGCATCGGACTCGCGCGTATGGAATTCATCATCAGCGAGTCGATCCGAGCACACCCGCTCGCCTTGATCCATCCAGAAAAGGTGAGCGACCCAGTAGAGCGCGCGGCGATTGCCCGACTGATTCAGAACTACGCGAGCGGCGAAGAGTTCTTCGTTGAGCGACTCTCCGAAGGAATCGGCACGATCGCGGCGGCCTTCTGGCCAAAGCCGGTCGTGGTCAGGATGTCGGACTTTAAGTCGAACGAGTACGCCAGTTTGCTCGGAGGAGCCGACTTCGAGCCGTCAGAGAGCAACCCGATGATTGGCTTTCGCGGGGCTTCGCGCTACGCTCACCCGGCGTACGAAGAGGGATTCGCTCTTGAGTGCAAAGCGATGAAGCGGGTCCGCGAACAGATGGGCCTCACGAACGTGGTGCTCATGTTGCCTTTCGTACGTCGTGTCTCCGAGGCCGAACGAGTCTTGGCGCGGATGTCCGAGTTGGGGCTTCGACGCGGAGAGAACGGTCTCGAGGTCTACGCGATGTGTGAGATCCCGAACAACGTCATCTTGATCGACCAATTTTCGTCCTATTTTGATGGATTCTCGATCGGCTCGAATGACCTCACGCAACTTACCTTGGGTGTCGATCGCGACAGCGAAATCGTCGCTTTCGATTACGACGAACGCGATGACGGGGTGAAAGAAATGATCAAGCTCGCCGTCGAGGGTTGTCGGCGAAACAAGATCCACTCCGGGCTGTGCGGTCAGGCGCCGTCGGATTACCCGGATATGGCGGCTTTCCTCGTCGAGCTCGGCATTGACTCAATGAGCCTGAACCCCGACACGGTTCTAAAAACCACGAGGCAGGTTCTCGAGCTGGAAGCCACATTGGCGCGTACATCTGGCGGGACAGAATCAGGAGTGTTGATTGAAGCTCGCGGCAACCTTCAAGCGGGATGACGACAATGGGTTTCGATCGTTCACTCAGTCTTGAAGAAGTTCCAGTCTCGCCAGATATTCGACGTCTGCCGAGACTGGAGGATCTACCGCCCGTCGCTGGTCGGCGTGTCCTTGTTCGCGCCGACCTCAATGCCCCGCTGCGCGAGACTGCGGCCGGCAGTTACGAGGTGACTGATGATTTTCGTCTTCGTTCTTCGATACCGACTCTGAGCTGGCTGGTCGAACGCGGAGCGCACGTCAGCGTGTGCAGCCACCTTGGTCGGCCGAAGGGCAAGATCGATCCGCGATATTCGATGACACCAATCCGCGAACGCATGGCGACACTCGCGCCCAGTGTCGAGGTTATGGAGAACCTTCGCTTCGACCCCGGTGAGGAAGCCAACGATCCAGACTTCGTACGACGCCTCGTCGAAGGATTCGACTATTACGTCAATGACGCGTTCGGTGCGTGCCACCGGAGTCATGGGTCGATCGTCGGGGCGCCCCTTCTTCTTCCCAGCGCGGCGGGACGGCTGTTGGAGCGCGAGGTTGACGCTCTCGCGCGCCTCCTCGTTGAACCGGAGCGTCCATTCGTCGCCGTACTCGGCGGCGCGAAGGTGGCCGACAAACTTGGGCTGCTGACGTCGCTCTCTCAAAAGGTGGACCAACTCTTCATCGGCGGCGCCATGTGCTTCACCTTTCTCGCGGCCCTCGGCCACGACGTCGGGGGGTCACCTGTTGAGCCCGCACTCTTTGATGAGGCGCGTTCACTGCTCGCTCATTGCCAGCTTGAACTTCCGAAGGATCTCGTCGCTCTTTCTCCCGACGGAAGCTTCGGAGACGGAAACGAGCCGAGCGGAACGGCTCGCGACTTCGGTGGTGACCTGCTGCCGGGGTGGCGCGGAGCCGACATTGGCGCCGCGACGCGCGTCGCTTTTGGCCGAGGTATCGCCCACGCACGAACCGTCTTGTGGAACGGACCGATGGGCGTTTTCGAAGATCCACGTTTTGGAGAAGGAACCCGTTCAGTCGCCAAGGCAGTCGCGTCGAGCGTTGGTTACTCAGTGGTGGGTGGCGGCGAAACCGTGGCCGCAGTTCATGAGCTTCACCTCGAAGAGCGCATTGACCATGTGTCGAGTGGTGGAGGCGCAACGCTTGAGTTGATAGAAAAGGGCGACCTACCTGGTCTCGCCGCGCTGCGGGCGAGCGCTCACGTCGCACATCGCTGAACCACTCCCGGGCCACAGGCGCGAACGCTCGCAGGTTGAGTCACGAACGTGACATGCGCCAAAAGGGAGCATGGGCACTCCGGCGTTCAGATTCTCGCCGCGCGAGAACTTGTCAGGATTCCTAGATCACCGTGGGGGATTAGTGCCCCGGAGCGGCGCCGACGAATGCGGCGAGATCGGCGAGGCGGCTCGAGTATCCCGACTCGTTGTCGTACCAGCCGAGCACCTTCACGAGGTGACCGTTCGCCATAGTCAGGAGCGAGTCAAACACGCACGAGGCGCTTGAGTTGATGATGTCGCTTGACACGAGCGGTTCCTCGGAATATTCGAGTACTCCCGCCAGGCGACCGGAGCTCGCGGCGGAGAGAAATGCGTCGTTGATCTCGGCGACGCTCGGAGTGGCGCGGACGTTCGCGACGAGATCGGTGATCGAGGCGTCAGGGACGGGAACGCGAAGTGCCAAGCCGTCGAGGTGGCCGGCCACGCTTGGCAGGACAAGTCCGGTGGCCTTGGCGGCGCCGGTCGTTGTCGGCACGATGTTCACTGCCGCGCCACGCGCTCGTCGGGGGTCTTTGTGCAGCGCGTCGACGAGGTTCTGGTCATCGGTATAGGCGTGCACGGTCGTCATGAAGCCATCTTCGAGGCCGAACGCGTCATCGAGAACCTTCGCGAGCGGGGCGAGGCAGTTCGTCGTGCACGACGCGTTCGAGATAATGAAGTGCCGTGTCTGATCGAACTGATCCTCGTTAACCCCAATGACGAAAGTTGCGTCGGGATCCTGCGCGGGAGCGGAGATGACCACACGCCTCGCACCGGCCTCGAGGTGCTCTGCGGCCTTCTCGCGCTTGGTATATCTGCCGGTGGATTCGGCGACGACGTCAATCCCAAGATCGCTCCAGGGCAGGGCCTTCGCGCTCGGTTCGGCCAGCATTCGGATCTGACGGCTCCCCACGAACATGAACTCACCCTCGACGTACACCGGTTCGAGGTAGCGTCCGTGAACCGAGTCACGGGCGAAGAGTCGCGCGAGGGCTTCCGGTGCGCCGAGATCGTTAATCGCCACCACCTCGAGCTCTGGGTGAAGGGCAATCGCCGCGCGGAGAAACGACCGCCCGGTTCGTCCGAAGCCGTTAATCGCTACTCGCACCGTCATTCGAGTCTCCTTGGTTGTATGTCAATCGTTCACGTTTCTCATCACATTCTCGCAGCCTCGCCGCGAGTTCCACTAGGGCCAAAAGTCACAGTGAGGACTCACGTCCCTAGCGACGCACTGTCGCGAAAAATCGAAGCATGTCGCACTGGTGACTCACGATGCGAAAGATATTCGTGCTTCAACAGTGTCCTAGAGTGAAATTGATGCCACTTTCCGCCGCGCTTCTTCGCAAGGCCGATCTTCGTGGTCCTTGCTCTTTTCGAGACCGTGTTTCACAGTTGCAACCCAGCAGCGACGAAAGGTCCGTTGTTCTTTACGTGGCGCCGGTGCGAAAGGGAGGATCGCAGTGGGGTTCGTAACCGGAGCTCAGAACTTCGACGTGGTCAGGCTGGGTGACGTCGTGACCGATGAGTTCATTCATCTTCCCAACGGTCCCGTACGAGTGCGCGTCGACGAAGAGGGGCGCTGGCGGCGCTTCCGCTCGGGATAAAGCTCGTCGTCGGAGAAGACTCTTCTCCTAGCGCGGGCGGAAGCGCCGCCAACGCTGCCGTGGCGATGTCGCGTCTCGGGATTCGTGTAGGTCTGGCGAGTTACTTGGCCCACGATCAAATCGGACTCGACATCTTGAGTGCAATGCGTGGTGAGGACGTCGGGACCGACCTCGTGCACGTCGATTCACCGAGTCACACGGTACGAAACTTCGTCCTCTCTTTCGGTAACGAACGAACGATCCTCGTGCGCCACGCCGATTTCAACTACAAGTGGAAGGGATTCAGAGACCACGAGGTTCCGGCGTGGCTCTACGTCAACTCCTTGGGTCCTGACGCTCTCAGCTATCAAGACGAACTCGCCGACTGGCTCGACGCCCACCCGAACGTGCGACTGGCCTTTCAACCGGGCACCTTTCAAGTCGAAGCGGGCACCAAACGGCTACGTCGCATGTACGAAAGGGCCGAGGTACTCCTCTGCAGCCAGGTGGCCGCGCAGGCGATCGCGGAAACGCCAAGTGGCGACGTCAGCCTGATGCTCGATGCCCTGATGAAACTGGGACCTCGCAGCGTCGTCGTGTTCAACGAAACCGACGGCGCGCTCGCCGCCCATGAGCGCGAGCGACTTTCCATCGGCGAGTTCTTCGAAGAGGATCCTCCGCTCGACGTGACGGGGGCGGGAGACGCGTTCGCCGCGACGATTGTCGCGGCTCTCGTCAGAGAAGTGCCGTTGCGAGAGGCGCTCCGCTGGGCGCCCGTGAACGCCGCAGCGGTCTCGCGACAGTTCGGGACACAAACTGGCCTCTTGCGACTGAAGGATCTCGTCGATCGCCTCGACGCGGCGCCGGAGTTCATCGCCCGCGACCGTTAGGACGGGCGGACTTCGGCCGAGGTGCGACTTCGCGACCCCGAGGAAGATGTGATCATGGCATTACCTCTGCGCCCAAGAGAATCGACCACGGAGCGACTGCGCTGTTGCTACCAGTGCACCGTGAGTTCGCGAGCAACCGCGAGGAGCGCCGGGGGAACGGGTCGTGGTCCCTGCGCCACGACGCTGAGTGGCACGAGTTCGGTCGTGATGTCACTGGCGCTAACGAGCGTCGTGAACGCTCCCGAGTGGACTGCCTGCATCGCCGCGATGCCGCAGTTCGACGCGAGGAGTCGATCTGAGGCAATCGGTGGCCCGCCCCGCTGGATGTGGCCGAGCACGGTGAGTCGAGTCTCGAAGCCGGTTCGTTCGGCGAGCCCGTTCGCGACGAGGGTCCCCGCTGATCCCTTCTCGGGCTGGTCACGCAGTGTTCCCTCGGCGACGACGACGACCGAGGAGGTCGATCCCGCGTCGTGGCGTTGTCCGATAGCCTTGGCGAGTTGGTCAAGGTCGACCGGTTTTTCTGGAAGGCATAGTGCGTTGGCGCCGGCGGCGATGCCCGCGCACACGGCGAGCCACCCTGACGTTCGCCCCATGACCTCGACGACCATCAACCGGTCGTGACTCTCGCCCGTGGTCTGGACGCGGTCGATCGCTTCGGCCGCAGTTGCTACCGCCGTGTCGAACCCAATACATCGTTGCGTTCCCGACACGTCGTTGTCGATTGTCTTCGCGATTCCCACGATCGGCATGCCGAGGCTCGCGAGCTTGAGGGCTGCACCAAGTGTCCCGTCACCCCCGATGACCACAAATGCGTCGAGGCGTTCGCACTCAAAGGTAGCGAGTACTGCCTCGGTCCCGCCCTCGTGAGCCTCGGGATGGTAGAGGGCGGTGCGAAGAATTGTGCCACCGCTCTGCAAGATCCCCTTCGTATCGGCCACCGTCAACGTCGCGCTCTCGCCTTCGGCAACTCCGCGCCAGCCATGGTGAAAGCCAATAACTTCGTCGCCGTCATTCGTCGCACACTTCACGACGGCCCGGATGGCGGCGTTGAGCCCGGGGCAGTCACCGCCACCGGTGAGCAGACCTATGCGCACGGCCCCTCCTTTTAACGACCATTAACAGTGTGACCCTGCTCAAAATGAAATCTCTAGAGACGAAAGTCCCATTTTCCGAGCGATAACGCACATAGAGGGAACTTGGGTCTTTGGTCCCTAACCGATGTTCCTCGCTCGCAGACATCATGGAGGTGGAGGTGGCGAGATGGTGCAGAGCGAATTTGTCAAGAAGGTTTCGCTCGAGTCTGCTTACCCGCTGGCGTGGGCATTCGACGGGCTTTTGACCAGTGGCACGTCAGTGCTCATTCGCCCGATCCGTTCTAGCGACGAGCCACTTCTCGCCAAATATGGCAACATCTTCGCTCACTCCGTCGTCCATTCCGGCGTAGAGGAGGAGGCTGAGAAGTTTGTTGAGGTGGACTACACCTCGCGTATGGCTTTCGTCGCGATCGCCTTCGACGAGATCGTCGCCGTCGCGACCTACGACCGCCAAGACGCCAACGATTCTCGCGCCGAGATCGTCTTTGACGTAGCGCAGTCCTATCGTCACCAAGGTGTCGCGACACTGCTCTTTGAAAGTCTGGCCGCGTATGCTCGCTCACAGGCAATTGAACGCTTTCGCGCCGATGTGGGGGCTAACAACGAGGACATGCTCGGTGTCTTTCGTGCACTGGGTTTGCGGATGGACTCGACCGCTGACGGCGATGGCGTTACCTTCGACATTGATCTACGCCCGACCGCCGAATACAGCGCGACCTGTGAACAAAGAGAAGCGATCGCCGAGGCGGCGAGCATGGCCGCGGTCTTGCGCCCGAGGGCAATCGCCGTCGTGGGGGCGGGACGCCGACCGACCAGCCCGGGTCACGAGGTTGTGAGGTCCCTTCTTGCGGGAGACGTCGCGGCCACCGTTTATCCCGTGAACCCGAAGGCCCGCGCGGTCTGCGGTGTTCCGGCGTATTCGAACCTCTCTTCGGTGCCCGAGCGCATTGATCTCGCGATTGTCGCGGTGCCCGCAGAGAACGTCCTGCAGGTTCTCGAAGAGGCCGCTGTGAGTGGCGTGCGCGCCGTGACGGTCATCACCGCCGGGTTCGCCGAGACCGGGCGCGCCGGGGCCGAGGTCGAGGCCGAACTGCTCTCGCTGGCCCGCGAACACGGTATGCGCATCGTGGGACCAAACTGCCTCGGTCTCGTTAACACTGACCCCGACGTCCGGCTGAACGCAACCTTCACTGGTCTCGATCCCCTCCCGGGTCGCCTTGCGTTGATCTCTCAGTCCGGGGCCGTCGGGATCGTCCTCGTTGAGCAAGCGAGCGCCGCCGGCGTGGGACTGTCGTGCTTTGTTTCAGTGGGCAACACGCTCGACGTGAGTTCGAACGACTTGTTGTGCTTTCTAGAGCGTGACGAACGGACCTCGGTGATCGCCCTCTACCTCGAGTCACTGGGCAACCCACGTAAGTTCGCCCGCATCGCTCGACGAATTGGCGAGCACAAGCCAATCCTCGCTCTCAAAGCTGGACGGAGCACCGCCGGCTCGAGGGGAGCGCGCTCGCACACCGCTGCGGCCGCCACCCCGGAAGTGACGGTTGAGGCCCTCCTGCGCGGCGCCGGCGTGATCAAGGTCGATCGTCTCGAAGAACTTCTCGACGTCTCAGCGCTCTTGCTCGCGGCACCCCTTGCGGCGGGTCGACGCGTCGCCCTGGTGGGAAACTCCGGTGGCCCGCTCATCCTTGCCGCCGACGCGTGCGAGGCCAACGGCTTGCTCGTCGCCGAGCTCGAGGAAGCAACGAAGACCGCGCTACAGGGCTGCCTCGCCGCCGCCGCCGGCCTCTCCAATCCCGTGGACTTGACCGCCGACGGAACGTCCGAGACATTGGAGCGGGCCCTCGACATCGTCCTCGCCGATGCAGCGATCGATTCGGTGATTGTCGTGGTCGCCGACGTGTTGGCCCTGTCGAGCGACGACGCTCGAGCCGCGATCGAAGCGGTCGCGTCGCGCGTTGACAAGCCCATTGTCGCGTGCCTATTCGGCGGTACTCCATTTGGCCCAGGTCGCGAACCCCGCGGTGTCGCAGAGATCCCTTCACCCGAGCGCGCGGCCTCGGCGCTTGGTCACCTCTGTCGTTACTCGGAGTGGCGCAACCGCCCCAAGATCTCACCCGACGAGCCGACCGCAATCGAACAGCCCTCGGTCGTTCGAAAGATCGTTGGCGCGCGTCTCGCCGAAGCCCCGTCGGGAGGTTGGCTAAAGCTTGACGACGCAGCACGCCTGCTCAGTTCGTGCGGGTTGCCCATCCTGCCGACCTACGCCGTTTCCAGCGCTGAGGAGGCCGTTGCCGCAGGGGAGTCTCTTGGTTTTCCCGTGGCGCTCAAGGCGCGCTCGGGTGATCTGGTGCACAAGTCCGACGTTGGCGGAGTCGTGACGTCGCTGACGAGCGCGAGTGCGCTGCGCGCCGCCTACGAGGCGATGTCGGCGAGGCTCGGAGATCAGATGGGCGGTGCCGTCATTCAACCGATGGCACAGGCTGGTATCGAGGCCATCGTGGGACTCACCGTTGATCCCGTTTTCGGTCCGGTCGTCATGGTCGGACTCGGCGGCGTCATGACTGACGTGCTTGGTGATCGCGCGTTTGCGGTGCCGCCGCTTGATCCCGGAGCAGGAGAGGCGATGGTCAGGTCGTTACGGGCCGCTCCACTCTTAGACGGGTTTCGCGGCGCGCCACCCGTTGACCGACGTGCGCTTGTTGCCATCGTCGAGCAAGTGGCCCGTATCGCCGAGGTGGTACCCGAACTCGTCGAACTTGATCTAAACCCGGTCATCGTCACGGCGAAGGGAGCACTCGTCATTGACTGCAAGGCGCGTCTCGCGCCGCGTCATCTCGGCCCGGGCCCACTGTTTCGAGCGCTGCGTCCACGAGGTTGACCATCCAAGGCGCCACTCACCGTGAAACACGCAACAGGCTTGTTCGACGCGTCGAAACGGGACCTTCTTCTCTAGTCGAAATGCTGCACGCTACGCGAGACTACGGCCGTGTTCGATAACCGCGACGCCATCGAGGAGCGACCCGACGTCGCGACGCTCGGTGTCGGCTCGGTGGTGGTGTTGCGAGTCGACGATCTCACAGCGTTGATCACGAGGTTGTCCGAGATTGGTTACCAGGTCAAGGGGCCGGTCGTTCGTGCGGGCGCGATCGTGCCCGGTGCACTGAGCTCTGTCGATGACCTACCGAGGGGTGTTCACGACGAGCAGGCGCCCGGTACCTACCGACTCGTGCACCGCGACGACGATCACCTCTTTGACTGGGCTGTTGGTTCGAGCGGCTGGAAGCCCGAGTTCTTTCCCCCTCGCGATGAGCTGTGGCGTGCACGGGTGGGCGGCGGCGACGTGCAGCTCGTGGAGATCCGCGACGAGCGACGTCCGCTGGCGGTTCTGGGCGCACGTCCGTGCGAGGCGGCCGCCCTGAGCGTGCTCGACCGAGTCTTCATCGATGGCGAGTACCGCGACACGCGCTACGCCGAGCGTCGCGATAACGCCTTCGTCGCGGTCGTGGAGTGCTCGAGTCCTGCAGCGACGTGTTTTTGTGACTCGATGGGTACGGGCCCCCACATCGAGGCCGGTTTTGATCTGTCGTTGACGGAGTTGGACGATGACAACGGCCATCGCTTTTTGGCGCGCATCGGTTCGACTCGTGCGATTCCCGCGCTCGAAGGCGTGGCGTATTCCTTCGCCACGCAAGGTGAACTCTCCGCGCGCGACGCTCTGCTAGAGGGAGCTCGACGCAAGATGGTGCGCCGCCTCGAAGTCGACGGTCTCGCCGAGGCGCTCGCGAGAAATCTCGAGCACCCCCGTTGGGCCGAAGTCGCCGAGCGTTGCCTCTCGTGCGGCAACTGCACGCTGGTCTGTCCGACCTGCTTTTGCAGCGACGTGCGCGACGCGACCGATCTCGAGGGCGACGTGGTGCGCCAGCGTACGTGGTCGTCGTGCTTTAGCGTCGATCACTCGTATCTGCACGGCGGAGCGGTACGCCCCACGACGCAGTCACGCTATCGCCAGTGGATGACCCACAAGCTCTCGTCGTGGTGGGATCAGTTCGACACGACCGGCTGCGTGGGCTGCGGTCGATGCGTCACGTGGTGTCCGGTCGGCATCGACATCACCGAAGAGGCGTCGGCCATAGTTCGCTCCGACGGTGCGACCGCGGTGGCGACGCCGAGCGTGCGGAGCCGCTCGTGAGAACAATCGACGAACTGGTTGCTTCTCACCCCTTTGCGGCCGGGCTGAGCCACGAACACTTGGCTTTGGTGGCGGCGTGCACCACAAACGTGTCCCTCGAGCCTGGCGCCATGCTTTGTGTGGAGGGAGCGAGCGCCGACACGTTCTACCTCCTTCGCAGAGGTCACGTCTCGATCGAGGTGCACGAGGCCGGTCACGGTCCGATCGTGATCGAGACCGTGGGGCCAGGAGACGCGGTGGGCTGGAGTTGGCTCGTGCCCCCGTACCGCTGGACGTTTGACGTGCGCGCGCTTCAACCGGTGGGCGCTCTGGCCATCGATGGGGCGTGCCTGCGCGCTAAATCGCTCGAGGATCCGGCGCTCGGCTTCGCCCTCTTGTCACGAGTCAGCCAAGAGCTCTTGCGACGCCTCCAGGCGACCCGTGTACGGCTGCTCGACCTCTATGGAGGACCACGTGGCTAGCGCGCTCGAACTGAGTGTCCCGCGCTCTGCGTTGAGCCCTGCGCTGTATCGCGTGGTCGCGCGACGACGCGAAACCGACGACGTCGTGACCCTCATGCTGGAGTCCCTTGACGGTGAACGACTGTCGTTTCGTTCGGGCCAGTTCAACATGCTGAGCGCCATCGGGGTGGGTGAAGTCGCCGTCTCGGTGAGCGGTTCCCCGAATGATCTTGGTCCGCTTCGCCACACGGTGCGCGACCTGGGCGCGGTGAGCCACGCGCTGTGTTCGAGTGCCGTCGGTGACGTGATCGGGGTGCGCGGGCCCTTTGGCACCGACTGGGGCGTCACGGGAACTCTGACGTCAAAGGACACCGCCGTCGTCGCGGGAGGCATCGGACTTGCGCCGTTGCGAGGGGCGATCGAGGAGTTGGTCGCGGCGCGAAGTGAGGGATCGGGACGAGTGTTCGTGCTGGTGGGCGCGCGCGAGCCGGCGCAACTGGTCTTCTTGGACGATCTCGCGGCGTGGGAGGAAGCGGGCGCGGTCGTCCTCAGTACCGTCGATCGTTCGGCGCCGGGATGGAGCGGTCGTGTCGGGCTGGTGACGACGCTTCTGGGGAACGCGGGCTTTGACGCGAGTCACTGTCGGGTGCTCATGTGTGGACCCGAAATAATGATGCGATTCACTGCACGCGCACTGGACGAGCTCGGGGTCAGTCCCGAGTCCATCTGGGTCTCGCTCGAGCGAAACATGCAGTGCGGACTTGGCTGGTGTGGGCACTGTCAACTTGGCCCCTTGCTGCTGTGTCGTGATGGTCCCGTCGTTAATTACCTCGAGGCGGGCACGCTGATGAACGAGCGCGAGCGATGAGCGTCGAGACCGTCGTCGCGCGCCCGACGCTCGCCGTGTGGAAGTTCGCCTCGTGTGACGGCTGTCAACTGAGCCTGCTCGACCTCGAGCCGGAGCTACTCGCCCTCACGCGAGCCGTTCGAATTGCGCACTTCACCGAGATGACCCGGACCCACGTCGAGGGGCCCTACGACGTCTCACTGGTTGAAGGATCTATCACGACCGACGACGACCGCGCGCGTATTCTCGAGGTCCGTGATCAGTCGCGCTACCTCGTGACGATCGGGGCGTGCGCCGCGACCGGTGGAATACAGGCGTTGCGCAACTTTGTCGAGCCCGGTGGATACGCCTCGATGGTCTACGCCCACCCCGAGTACCTCCGTTCGCTCGACACCTCGACTCCAGTGTCGGCCCACGAGGCCGTCGATTACGAGCTGAGGGGCTGTCCGATTGACCGTTTCCAGCTGCTCGAGGTGATCCTTGCCCTTCTCGCACACCGTCGGCCGATCGTCGCCACCCACTCCGTATGTCAGGAGTGCAAGGCCCGTGGCACCGTGTGTCTCGCAGTGTCCGGCGAGAGCGCCTGTTTGGGGCCGGTGACGCGCGCGGGCTGCAACGCTCTCTGCCCGTCGATCGGCAGGGGATGCTTCGGCTGTTTTGGCCCGAGTGAGGGCGCGAATGTGAACTCACTGACAAAGTGGTTGGTCTCACACGGTCACTCTGAAGACACGCTCGAACGATTGCTGCAGACCTTTAACGCGGCCGCACCGGCCTTTCGCGAAGGGGCGACAAACCTCACCTCAACGAAGGTGACACTCGGGTCATCTCCGCGCAGGCGAGAGGATCAGTCGTGACCCACGGCACGAGACGCAACCGCACGGTGAGCGCCGAGGGAGTCGCCCGCGTCGAGGGCGAGGGATCGCTTCGCGTCGTCGTGCACGACGGCACCGTGAGTGAGGTGTCTCTCGACATATTCGAGCCGCCGCGATACTTCGAAGCCATGTTGGTCGGACGACACTTCAGCGAAGCCCCAGACATCACGGCACGAATCTGTGGGATCTGTCCGGTCGCCTACCAGCTCACCGCGTGCGCGGCGATGGAAGACGCCTGTGGCGTCGTCGTCGGTGATCGAGTGAGACTGCTGCGTCGACTGCTCTACTGCGGCGAGTGGATCCAAAGCCACGCGCTGCATGTCTACTTGCTCCACGCCCCGGACTTTCTTGGTTTCCAGGATGCGGTGGAACTGGCAGAGCGCGATGCGAGCGTGATCGAACGCGGTCTGGCTCTGAAGCGAACGGGTAACCTCGTGATGGAGACCGTCGGCGGCAGGGCGGTGCATCCGGTCAATGTTCGTGTTGGCGGCTTCTATAGTGCGCCTGAGCCCCACGCAATCGCCGCCCTCACGGAGCCGCTCGAACGTGCCCGCGACGCGGCCCTTGACACCGTGAATTGGGTTGCGGGGTTCGACTTTCCCGACGTCACCGGCACGTATCGATTCGTGGCGCTGCGTCAAGATGGCCAGTACGCGATCGACGGGGGACGGCCGGCGTCCATAGACGGACTCGACGTCACTGCAACGCGCTTCGCGGAACTGTCCGTCGAAGAGCACGTGGCGCGTTCTACTGCACTGCACGCTCGCCTCGATGGACAGAGCTATCTCACCGGACCGCTCGCGCGTTACGCGCTGAACGCGCCTCTTCTGCCGGTGGTTGCACAGCAGGTGGCTCAAGCGGCCGGACTCGACGAGACGTGCGTGAATCCTTTTCAGAGCATCGTCGTACGCGCACTCGAGATGGTCTTCGCCTGTGACGAGGCTCTACGCCTCGTCGCCCAGTACGAGCCACCGGATCCCTCCGCTGAGGTGGTTGTCGCTCGCGCCGGCGTCGGTACTGGGGTCACGGAGGCACCTCGCGGGCTGCTCTTGCATCAGTACGAGATCGACGCTGAAGGCACAATTGTGCGCGCGCGGATCATGCCGCCGACGTCCCAGAATCAGCTCACCATCGAAGAGGATCTGCGCCGAGTCGTCGAGGGCGGGCTGGATCTTAACGACGACGACTTGCAGTGGCGCTGCGAACAGGCCGTGCGCAATCACGATCCGTGCATCTCGTGCGCCGCGCACTTTCTTGATCTCGAGGTCGAGCGCTGGTGAGTTCGCTCGACGTCGTCGTGGCTGGTCTTGGCAATCGATACCGGGGTGACGACGCCGTGGGACCGCTCGTCGCTGCCTTGCTCGCGGGGACGCGGGGTGTGCGAGACATCGGGCCCCTTGCAGAGCCACTTGAGCTGCTGGGTCGCTTCGACGGAGCTGACCTGGCGATCGTGATTGACGCCGTGCGCTCGGGTGCACCGCTCGGCAGCGTGCGGGTGCTGGACGTCGACGTTTCGAACTCAGACGATCACGCTCGCCCCGAGCCCGCCGTGACGAGTACCCACGGCATTGGCCTCGTGGGAGTACTTCGTCTTGCGCGCGCGGTCCACCGGGCTCCACGGCGCCTGGTCGTCGTGGCTGTCGAAGGTGAGATGTTCGAGCTGGGCAGCGAGATGAATGCGGCCGTCACGGCGGCCGTGCCCGTAGCGCTCTCTGCAGTGGTGAGTCTGATTGAGGAGGAGCAACTATGTGTGTGAGTCGGTTCTATAAGGTGCTGCGTCGCGACGGGCCCGCGTGGGTGGAGGTTGAAGACGTCGACCGCGCAGTGTCGCGAGCCTCACTGCTCGCCTACGAGGGTGATGAACTATCGGCGGGCGATTGGGTGAGCGTGCATAGCGGCTACGTGATCGACCGCGCGGAAACCGCCCTGGCGGCGATGGCCGTGCAAGAGATTCGACAAACGCAGGCGTCACAGGCAAGGGGGGCCACCTGGTGAAGACCGCAACTTCGTACACGATCCGGCGTCGGGTCCGCGGTACCACTCTGGCCGGAGCGACCGCACTCGTGAGTGGGGTCTCGGTATTTGTGAACAGCTACGGTGTGCGCGCGGGAGCCATGCCCGCCGTCTACACCACGGCGAAGAATCTCGTCGCGGTGGTGGCACTTTCGTTGGTGGCCGTGATCGGCTGGAGTATTCGCGCGCGCCGAGCCGGGTCGGCCGCCGCGAACTTCGTTTCGACCGCACCCGAGGCGCGCTACGTACCGGCGACTCGTAGATGGGTGCAGTGGCTCGGGCTCGCGTACCTCGGGGTCATCGGTGGGGGACTCGCGTTCGTATTGTTCTTCGACGGCCTCGCCGAGAGCCAGCCGACGACGGCGGCGTTTTGGCGCGACACCCTGGTGCTTTGGGTGGCGGTGCTCGCCGTCGTCGTTTTGCGCGAGCGTCTGCGTTGGTGGAACGTCGCAGCAATTGTCCTCTTGATCAGTGGCGAAGTTGTCGTCAGCGGCGGTGTCGGACAGCTCGCCGCCAACCGCGGCGAGGCAGACGTGCTCATATCGAGCGTGCTCTGGGCCTTCGAGGTGGTTATCGCCCGACGGCTGCTGAGGACTTGCTCTCCCGCAACGCTCGCGGTCGTGCGAATGGGCCTTGGCGCATTCACGCTGATTGTCTATCTCGCGGTGAGTGGATCGCTTGGCCAGCTCGGCGCAATGAGCGCCGACCAGTGGCACTGGGCGCTCTGGACCGGACTGCTGCTGGGTGCATATGTGGCGACGTGGATGAGCGCCCTTGCCCGAGCGCGGGCGATAGACGTGGCGTCGATACTCGCGTCGAGCGCTCTCATCACCTGGCTGCTCCAGCTCGTGGCTGGCACGGCGACGCTGAGCGAAGGCGCGATCGGACTCGTGCTGATCGGTGCGGGCGCGGCTCTTGTGCTCGTCGAGGCATATGGTCGCTCTTCGTGGCGTCAGCGAACGCTGTGCGCGTGAACATGTTCGGCCCAGGCGAAAGTGCCCCGGTCTCAGGTCCGGAGCTCTTCGCGCGTTACGCCTATCCACCCAACGAGTTGGGTTACTGCGGACCGGCAGAACCATCTGCGCTGCTCGAGGCTGCGGCCGAAGGGGGCCAGGAGTCGCTGACCGCGCACCTCGCGCGCCAGTTCGAGGGGGCGTGGCCCTACCTCGAACTGATAGCCGGGTGCAACGCCGTGGTCGATCCGCTCGACCGACGCGTCGTCGAGGCGTACTGGATCGGAAACGACTTGACACGACGGGTTCCGCCCTCGGTACTCGCCGCTTCTCTCGATGAGCGATTTTCTCGCCGAGCGGGAACGCGCTTTCCTCCACTGATCGCGGCGGCGTGGAATGGCGGGGTCGCCCAGCACAACTTTCACGTCTTTGCCGTCTATCCCTGGCTGGGGCTACTGCGCGCCGGGCGCTCGAGCGTCCCGCTCAACGTGCTCGACCAGTGTCGGATTCGCTGGGGGAACGTCGTGGCCCTGAACGGTGATCTCGCTACGGTGACGAGTCGCGGACTCGAACTTGTCGGGAGCCAACTGCATCTCGGTGACGAACGCGTTGAAGTAGTTCGTCGTGGTGTCGACGGCATCGGCTTCGTCGACCGCCTCGTCGCGGGGGACGCGGTCGCCCTTCACTGGGACTGGGTGTGCGAACGTCTGAGCGATCGTGCGCTTCGCCGACTGCAGACAGCGACGCTCGACAACCTCCGCGCCGTCAACACGCTGGAGGCGTGCCCTCCGGCCGCCGCCTTCGAGCGTGCGTAGTACCTCTGACTCTCAGCGTGCGAAGCTAGAACTCGGACCAAGTGCGAAGCGCGCGCAGTAGCGGCACCGTCTTTCGCTGGTGGCGAGCCATGCGTCGCAAGATGTCGTCGAGCTGGATGACGGCGTCGAGGACGTAAGGACCCTTGTTTAACATCACGCACTCGGCGCGTTGAGCCATCGCGGCGTCGGTGACCTCGGCGCGAGAGGGACGACCGGTCCTTGCGAGCTGGTCGAGGACTTCGGTGGCCCAAACGACGGGCAGGTGAGCGGCTTCAGCCAGCCATAGGATCTCCTCTTGAACCTCCGCCAAGCGCGCGTAGCCCAACTCCACGGCAAGGTCGCCCCGCGCGATCATCACTCCGACGGCCGAGGAGCGCATCGCGTGCAGAAGGATTTCGGGGAGATTCGAAAAGCCCGCTTGTGTCTCGATCTTGAGCAAGATCCCCAGGTCCTTAGCTCCGAGTCGCGCTAACTCGGTGCGAGCAACGTCGACGTCGTCTCCTCGTCGCAGGAACGACAACGAGAGCATGTCGGCACGACGAGCGGCCAGTTCGAGAAGTGGGAGGTCAGCGTCGGTGATGAGCGGCGAGTGCAAGTCGGTGTCGGGTAGGTTGATTCCTTTTTCAGATCGGAGCTTCGCTCCACGTTTGGGTGCGTCAATAATCCGGGCGACGAATCGATCGGGCTCAACCGATTCGATCACTCCCGATAGCTTGCCGTCATCGAAGAGAATCCGTTCGCCGACGCGCACCGATGAAAAGACTGTGGCGAGCGAGCAGTTGATCTCCGCGGCGCCGGGCTGTCCGTGGTGCCAGGGCAATGAAGGCCCCCCGTCGCTGACGATGGTGAGGAGGTCGCCGGGAAAGAGCAGATGGTACTGCGCCACCTGGGGAAGCTCCCCAATCGTGGTGACGTCGTTGCCACAGCGCAGGATCTGACCGGTCTCTAGATAGGTGGTGTCCCAGAGTTCCGCGCGAGCTCGACCATCGAGTCGGGTTTGAACAATCCGGGCGAGTCGGTACAGACCCTGCGTGTCAGTAATCGAAACCTCGTCACCAACGCAGCGGCGGCCGAGCCACTCGTCAGAGACGGGCACGAGGGGGAGCGGGCTCGCCTCGCGGACGGAGCTCCAATGCGATCTCAAAGATTCGAATTCGAACGATGCCGGCGTAACCGGTCGGCCACGAACGTCGCGATGAGGCCGCAGTCGTACGACCTGAGGGCCATCTTCGAGCGGCCCGGTCCGAAGCTTCGGACCGGCCAGGTCCATAACGATGGTGCATCGTCGGCCAGCGTCGACGCTGGCTCGTTGGACGTGAGAGATCATCGACTCCCACAGCTCTGGTTCGTCGTGGGCGCCGTTGATTCGTGCGATGTCCATTCCAGAGGTCACGAGTTGACGTACGAACTCGTAGTCATCGGCGCACTCGGTGCCGAGGGTCACCATGATTCTTGGCACGCGGCCCTTTGGACGGGCACCGAACAGTGCGTCGGTATTGACGTCGAGTGCAGCTCGTCCCCCTTCAAACGTCACGGCCCCTTCGGGCAGCTTGAGTTCTCGCGCGCAGAGCATCGCGTGAATCGACAAAAGTGAAGCCATCACGTGCGGCTCGCAGCGACCAAGTGAGGAGAGACCGAGTTCGGTCAGTGTGCGTTGGAGATCATGCTCGTCGTGTTGGCGAAGCGCCAGATAGTGCAGAAGGTTGATCGCGTCAGCGTGGTGCAGCGCACTGACGCGATCAAGATCTTCGCGGTGGCGCGCAACTAGCGATTGAAGATCCGCTTCTAGGGCTGAGAATTCGGAGTCAACTCGTTCAACGATCACGGCGCGGTTCTTGGACCACTGCGCGTCCTGGTTCATCGATGCGCTCGAAGACAAAACGTCTCGTTCAAGCCATCCCAGTGGGATGGGAGAGGGTATCGGCGCTTTCTCCCTGTCGGCGCCGCTTCGGTCCATGAGGCAATCATTGACGGCGGCGAAGTTTCTTGGCTAGAGGAAATGGTCACAAGAAGGCGTTTTGCGCGCGGCGTCTTTCATCCCCCGCGCGTCACCAGAAACTGGCATCCTGTGTTACATGGAGAGAGGGGCGAGGCGCAAATCAAAGCCACTGGCTTCGCCTCGGGGAAGAAACCTCCAAGCGACGCTTACTAGAACAAAGCCGGTCGCCACTGATCGGATGGATCAGAGAAGAGGTCGTCTGTGACCAAATCGGCCGGTTCGCCACCAACCCAAAACAAGGGGACTCCCACCGCCTCTCCACCTCCGTCGGTGTGGCGGCACTATCTCTGGCTCGCAGCCTTCGTCACTTTTGTCGTGTTGTTCTTCCTCGTGCCCGCGACGAGTAGTCAATCTCCCATCACGCTCAACTATTCGAAGTTTCTCAACGATGTTGCCGCCCATGAGGTTAAAACCGTGACTCTCGAAACGAACGGAGTAGCGACTGGCACCTTGGATCACGGTAAGGAGTACACGACGGCGATCCCGACGGAGGCCGGCTCGAGCCTTCTTGATGAGCTGAAAACCGACGGCGTCCAGATCACGGCAGAGACGACGGGCACATCCTTTGGCACAGAGGTGCTCTCCTGGCTCGTCTTGCTGTTGCCTTTCCTCTTCTTTGGCTTCAT
>OCZT010000869.1_pt1 | contig 30662 bp, 24 predicted proteins | sample 1539031 | NCBI WGS metagenome assembly OCZT01 (sample SAMEA3539308, study PRJEB22396) | soil metagenome | biome: tundra; feature: field; material: soil | place: USA | collected 2010-05 | depth 0.15 m | reverse complement strand
GTGAAACCCCCTACATCAAGGTGATGACGCAGTTGTTCGGCGACCGCGCACTGATTGCGAACGCCACCGGCTGCTCCTCGATTTACGGCGGCAACCTGCCGACCACACCGTACACCGTTAACTCCGAAGGGCGCGGCCCGGCGTGGGCGAACTCGCTGTTTGAAGACAACGCCGAATTCGGCATGGGCATACGTCTCGCCGTAGACAAGCAGAACGAGTATGCCAAGGGATTGGTCGAGCGCATGGCATCGGCCATCGGCAAAGAGCTTGCGGATGGGATCCTTTCCGCCGATCAGTCCACCGAGCAAGGGATTTTCGCGCAACGCGATCGCGTGAAAGCGTTGAAGGAGAAGCTGGCAAAGGACAATGCACCGGCCGTCCGCGATCTGCTCGCGGTTGCCGACGAGCTGGTCAAGAAGAGCGTGTGGATCATCGGCGGCGATGGATGGGGCTACGACATCGGGTTTGGCGGCCTCGACCATGTGCTGGCCTCCAACGCCAACGTGAACATCCTGCTGCTCGACACCGAGGTGTACTCCAATACCGGCGGGCAGATGTCGAAGGCAACGCCGCTGGGCGCGGTGGCCAAGTTTGCCGCCGGCGGCAAACGCACTCCAAAGAAAGACATCGCCATGATGGCGATGAATTATGGCCGGGCTTACGTGGCGCACGTCGCAATGGGCGGCAGCGACACCCAGACCATGAAGGCGTTCATGGAAGCGGAGGCGCACGATGGGCCGTCGCTGATCATCGCCTACAGCCACTGCATCGCGCACGGCTATGACATGGTGTACGGCATCGACCAGCAGAAGGCTGCGGTGAACTCCGGACACTGGCCGCTGTTCCGCTATAACCCCGCGCTCGCCAAGGAAGGCAAGAACCCGTTCGTGCTGGATTCGCGGGCCCCCAGCATCCCCCTGGAGAAGTACATCTACAACGAGGCGCGCTACACCATGCTGGTCAACAGCGATCCCGAGGAAGCCAAGAAGCTGTTGAAGCAGGCACAGGAAAACGTCAACGAGCGCTGGAAGCTGTACCAGCACATGGCCGCGATGGGCGTCGATAAAGCCTAAGCACGAGGAGATGAGACTGTGATCGACCTTTCGACAAATTATCTGGGATTGAAGCTGAAGAACCCGGTCGTAGTATCGGCCTCGCCGCTGACGGAGAAGCTGGAAAACTTTAACCGGCTGGAAGACGCCGGGGCCTCGGCCATCGTGATGTATTCGCTGTTCGAAGAACAGATCGAGGCGGAGAGCGAAAACATAGACAGCGCGCTGGAGTACGGCGTCAACAGCTTCGCCGAAGCCACCTCCTATCTGCCTGACATGCAGAATTATCATGTCGGCCCCGATCGCTATCTGGAATTGCTGCGCAAGGGCAAAGCCGCCGTAAGCATTCCGGTCATCGCCAGCCTCAATGGCAGCTCGCCGGGCGGATGGGTCCGCTACTCCGAGTTCATGGAGCAGGCGGGCGCCGACGCGCTGGAGCTGAACATCTTCGACATTCCCAGCGATCCATCGCTCACCGCGGCGGCGTTGGAAGACCGCTATTGTGACCTGGTACGCGCCGTTCGCAAAAATGTGCATATCCCGATTGCGGTTAAGCTGGGGCCGTACTTCACGTCGTGCGCCCACTTCGTCAAGCGTTTGTCGGAAGCCGGCGCCGACGGTGTCGTGATCTTTAATCGCTTCTATCAGCCCGACTTCGACCTGGAGGAGATGGAGGTAGTGCCAAACCTGGTACTGAGCAGTCCGCATGAGCTGCGTCTCCGTCTCCACTGGGCCGCCATCCTGTATCACCAGGTCGAAACTTACATCGCCATCACCGGCGGTGTGCATGACGCCAGCGACGTGTTGAAGTCCATGATGGCGGGCGCGCACGTGGCCATGATGACATCGGCGCTGCTGAAGTACGGCATCGAGCACATCGGCGTGGTGCTGGCAGGCATGGAGCGCTGGATGGAAGAGCACGAGTATGTCTCGGTGAAGCAGATGCGGGGCAGCATGAGCCTGGTGAACATCGAAAGTCCGGCGGCGTTCCTCCGCGGGAACTACCTCAAGATGCTCGGCTCCTATACGTGGCGCGAGCCAGGCAGGGCGCTGACGACATTCTGAAGATTGCTTTCTCTCCTCCGCAACAGGGCCGGCCTTCCACAAGGAAGCCGGCCTTGGTGTTTGGGGCACGAGTGTGTCTCAGAGCCTCGTTGTCTTCGGAAACTAACCACCGACTGCTTCGGTCCCACCTTTTCGCAACTCCGGCGAAAGGATGGGGCACCCAAAGTTTTATTTCAGATCGGAAAAACATGTAAGGATTCTGAATGCTGACGACTGGCAACTAGCAACTGACGACCTCTGACAACTGGCAACCGACCCCTATTTCTGCGCCGGGTTGAGCACGATGACCAGCACGCGGCCATCGGATTTGATGCTGCCACCGGTTGCGGTCTTGGCTTCCCTGATGGGATTGGCGCGCGTCATGTAGTCCATTGCCTGCACCCATCCCGCCTGCTGCAAGGTGGCGCCGATGAAGTCGCGCTCGTTGTCCACATCCTGATCGATCTTGTGGGTGATCGCATTGGCCGAGCGCTGGTCGCGCTCAATGCCGACGTCGTGCGTTCCCGCACCGGCCCAGATGGTCTGCTGCGGCGTGCTCCAGGGCGCATTCCAGATGCGGAAGTGGTTGCGCTGCGCCGCCACCATCACCGGCTCGGTACGTTCGTAACCGAAATCCTGGGGACGGCCGAAGAGATACAGAATGCTCATCGGCACTGCCATGTAGGAGTTCTTCTGCAAGGTTGCCAGCAACGCGTTGACCACCGCGTCTGTGTTCGTCTTGTCAGCCGGAATCCAGCCCGCAGCCTGCAACGCATTGGTCACTTGCTCCTGCGAGCCGACGATCACGAAGTTGACCAGGTCGCCAGGATTGCCGCCCTCCGGTTTGTCGGTGACGCGGTAGGGCAGCTTCTTGTCGAGCGTGGCCAACAGAGGCTTGAAGTCGTAGTTGTTTTTGCCGGCAGCAGCGCCGCTGGCTGCTGCCGCGCGCGCTGCGATGCGGTCAATATGTACTTGGTACTTGCCGTCCGGAGTTTGGGTCTGGTCCTGGTTGATCCCCAGATACAGCCGGCCGGCTATAGGCGCCAGCACGTACCATCGGCGCCGACCAGGAAGGGCGTGGCAGCATCGCTGTTTCCGATGCGCCCGACCAGAGCGCCGCGTCCCGCGCTGGGTACCGTCAACGGGCGCAAAGTGTCCCACCATCCCCGCTGCACACCGTTGGGCGTGACGCCGGTATTGTTGCCCATGTTGACGGTGCCGGTCGCGCCGATGTGGAGCTTGTCGCCGGCGTTGACGTCCATGCCGGTGTCGATCCAGGTCTTGTCGCCGGTCACGGTAAGGTTCGCACTCTTGCTGTCGGCGGGAGAGGCCGGAGCAACAGCCGCATACGCCCGGCCGGAGCAACAGGGACTGCTAAAAACTGCGGCGAGAAGAATCCAGCCTGCAATCTTCATCGAACCGGGAATTTGCTCCTGTCGAAATTATAACCAGCGAGGCGGCCGAGAGTTGTGGGTGGCACCAGAGTTTGTGTAAGTGCCGTCCCTGAAGGGACTCGGGACATTTGCAACGCTTACCTAGGACTTACGTCCTGGGCTAATATTGTGACGCCCTGCGGGCTGGGGATTGACAGCTCCCAGCCTTTCGCAAAACTAGCGTTTTGGCCTGAACCAAAATCCCGACCCAAGCAAAGCACTCGAGCGCGGCACCCAACTGGCCATGTCAAAGTTGGTTCTCAAACGGACTCAACAGCAATCTATCTCGTAGCTTCGCTGAACATGAATTTCCCCAAGTACATAGGATGTGACGTGGGTGGCACGGTCTTGGCGTTGTCAATCGGGTATGGGCCCTGCACCGTGGTGGGGAATCCCCAGATGTCGCCGTTGCGCATGTCAACGGCGACTTTGCCATACACTTGCGTCGTCCCGTCGGGCTTGCGCAGCATGGTGTAACCCGGTTCGAGGTACAAGGGATAAGCCTCACTGGCTTGTGCCTGCACCGGCGCTGGGTGGACGATGGGACGAAACGCGACCATCCCAAGTAGAACTGCGATCGCTATCAGCATGGCTTTCGTGAAGCGGTCAAGCGTCATAAGTTCTCCCCCGAGATTCAACAGTCACAGCAAATCTCGCGGACGCCGCGCCCAACTCACTACCAGCCTATTTGCTTTCGACGGCCGCCGGCTGCGCAATTTCAATTTTTGCTTCCCGCAGATACTTGGCAGCTTCTTCGGGAGGCGTGGGGTTCTGGTAGAAGCCTGTTCCCCACTCGAAGCCCGCTGTCTTGGTGAGCCGCGGCATGAACTCGACATGCCAGTGGTAATGATCCATGGCCGCTTCCTGGATAGGGGCGGTGTGGACCACCAGGTTATAGGCTGGATTGTCCAGCACTTGGTCAGCGCGGACCAGCAGGTTCTTCAAGGCCTTCGCCAGCCCCTCGTAAACCTGCGATGACGAATTCTCAAAAGCCGATTCGTGCCGCTTGGGCAAGATCCACGTTTCGAACGGGAAACGGGGCGCATAGGGAGCGACGGTGAGGAAGCCATGGTCGTCGGCAATGACGCGCACTGCCGACTCGGTTTCTTGACGGATGATGTCGCAAAAGACACAGCGCTCTTTATAAATGAAATATTGCTTCGAGCCTTCGAGTTCCTCGACAACATGCTTGGGAACGATGGGCAGCGCGATGAGTTGCCCGTGGGAATGCTCCAACGTTGCCCCCGCCGCCGTCCCATGATTCTTGAAGATCATGATGTACTTGAAGCGCCGGTCCTTCTTCAGATCGACGATGCGGTCCCGGTACGCCCACAAAACGTCTTCAATTCGCTTCTCCGGAATGGTGGCCAGGGTGGCATTGTGCTCGGGCGTCTCGATGATGACCTCGTGCGCCCCAATGCCGTTCATCCTGTCGAACATGCCTTCGGCCTGCCGGTTCAGGTTGCCCTCGATTCCGAGGGCGGGAAACTTGTTGGGCACCACGCGTACCGTCCAATTCGATGAGTCACGGGCAGCGCCATTCGGGCGATACGCCAGCACCTCGGGCGGAGTCTTGCTTTCATTCCCGTAGCAGAACGGGCAAAAACCACCCTTCATTTTCGCCGGCTCACGGCTGAAGTCGGTGGGACGTTTGGCCCGATCGGTGGAAATGATTACCCATCTTCCTATGATTGGATCTTTGCGTAACTCAGGCACGGTGGACCTCGGTCAAATAACTCTTTGATCTTACGCCTGGATGAGCGGCGCAAGGCAGTGTAGTTCCTCGGCGAAGAGAATCGCCAGCCGCAGAGGGTCAATGGCTGTGCCTTGCAAAGGCCCAGACCATCCGGTCCAGGCTGCGATTTCTGTCGAAGAATACGGCGCTTAGAGTCCACAGTTTGCCACTGCTCGCCGCTTAGGGCAGTTCCAGGATTGGTGTATCCGCCTGCACGATAGTGTGGGCCTTTACTGGATTATTCATGAGGATCTCAGCCAAGGGCACCGTCAACATGGGCAACAATACCGGCGTCACGCCCAACGGTGTGCAGCGGGGATGGTGGGACACTTTCGCGTTGAAGGGGTACGGCTTCAGCCGTGCCGTAACCTCCTGTCATTTATGGTGGCTTTAGCCCCTGAGGGACCTCGCTGTTTAGACCCGCCGCGGCGGGCGAGTTCCCTCAGGGGCTGAAGCCCAACTTTCCGCGCTCATAGCGGCACGGCTGAAGCCGTGCCCCTTCAAGACTACCTGCCCAACGTACAACGACTCTGAAACTACTCTAGCTATGGCGCTGCTTGCCCGCGACCACAATGCACTCTTCCAGCACATCCATTGCGATGTCGGCTTGCTCCCTGGTCACGATCAGCGGAGGAGCGATGCGGATGCTGTTCGGCCCACATCCCAGCAACAGGACCCCGCGCTCGAAGGCGAGTTCCACAATGCGATCGCGTTCCGCGACGCCTTGCGTCTTGGCTTTCTTGTCGGTGACAATCTCGACTCCGATCATCAAGCCGCGCCCGCGGACGTCGCCCACCAGGTCGAGCCGCTGTGGCCAGTCGGCGATGCGTTCCATGATGTGCTTTCCCACCACCTCGGCGTTCTTGATGCCTTCACGCTCCAGGATGTCCATGGTCGCCAACGCCGCTGCGATCGAGACCGGGTTCCCGCCGAAAGTCGAAGCGTGCGAACCGGGCACCCAGTCCATGATTTCAGCCTTTGCCATCATGATGCCGAGCGGCATCCCGCTGGCGATCCCTTTGGCGCTGCAGAAAATGTCGGGCTCAACCCCAGTGTGCTGGATGGCCCACCACTTTCCGGTGCGGCCTGCGCCCGATTGCACTTCATCCGCCACCAGCAGAATGCCATGGCGGTCGCAGATCCGGCGAAGTTCCTGCATGAACACTGTCGGGGCGACAACGTAGCCCCCTTCGCCCTGAATCGGCTCGACAAAAATCGCGGCCACTTCCTCGGGGGCCAGCGTCGTCCTGAACAATTTTTCTTCGATGAAGCGGGCGCAGCCTAGCGCAAAGGCCTCCGCTTCCTGGCTTCCACCCACGCATCCGCGATACACATCGGGATAGCGCACGTGGGTGACGCCGGGAACCATCGGCGAGAAGCGGCGCTTCTGTTGTGGCTTTGAAGCTGTCAGTGACAAAGCTCCCATGGTGCGTCCGTGAAAAGCCCCGTAGAACGCGATAATGTTCTGCCGCTTGGTGTGGTAGCGCGCCAGCTTTAGCGCGGCTTCGACTGCCTCCGCGCCCGAGTTACCGTAGTAAATCTTGTGCGGCCCTTTCATGGGAGCGATCTTCGACATCCGCTCGCCGAGGGTGACCATGCTCTCGTAGTAGAAGTCGGTGCCCGACATGTGAATCAGTTCGGCAGCCTGCCTCTGGATGGCGGCCACGACTTCCGGATGGCAGTGCCCGGTAGAGGTCACGGCGATGCCGGCGGAGAAATCGAGGAACTCGTTGCCGTCAACGTCCTCAACGATAACGCCACGTCCGCGCTTGGCGACCATGGGATAGGAACGAGTGTAGGACGGCGAAATGTAGCGCTGATCGCCTTCGAGAATGCGCCGGGCATTGGGGCCGGGCAGAGTGGTCTTGAGGTTCGGACCCGCAACTTGAATCAGAGTATTGGTGGTCATGATATTCCTCCTGCGAAAGGCTTGCGGCACCAGTTGAGTGCCGGAGCTTCTGTCAGCCCGCGAGTGCAGTCTGGTTGGACTGGGACGGCGCGGGAGGCCGACGGGAAGACAGGAAGCTAGCTAGTCGCCGGAGAAGAGGTTGGGACGGGCCATGGAGGGCGCCAGTTTAGAATCTGCGCGGGCCGGGATCCGGGGCCCCCGACAAGTCCCGCCTTTGGACTTAGTGGGGTGGGGGATCGCTCGTGACCAAGTAGCACGCACACCCAGGCCGCACACCGGGTTGACGGCGCTGGCGGAGGCATTCGGCTGGTTCGAGCGACTGGTCAAAGCCATACCCCTAGTTTGATTATAGCCACCTTCGGAGCGCGGCGTAACCCCCAAAATCGGCCCGCCGGAACACCGCTGGGGCGCCGCCCAGGTGAGTCTGTTCGGCCCCCAGGAGCAACTTTTTGCTTATCTACCATCGTCGATAGTAGTATGAGTCTGTACGGAGGGCCCTTTTTTCCCTAGCAAGGAAATACACATCTAACAGAAGGCCAACCAACCCTCCCGGGCGTTGTGAAGTTGAAAGGAAGATGAATGATGTTACAGCTAAACAAATTGTCTCTGTATTTGGTTCCCCTCGTGTTCTTCAGTCTGTTTCCCGTCCTGCTGAGTGCGCAGGACAATATGGGCGGGGGTAAGCCGGCGATGTCGGTCACCGGTTGCCTGAAGCAAGGCAGCACCGCCAGCGGTTTTTACCTGATGGGGCAGGACGGCAAGATGTACGAACTCATGGGATCTGGTCTGGCCACACACGTCAATCACACCGTAACCGTGACCGGCCACCAGGTCACGCTCTCGGCCGCGCAGGAAGAAAAAAAAGAGGCGAGCGAGAAGGCGGAGGCTGGCGGCAAACCCTATGTGGACATGAAGGTCAGCAGCGTGAAGATGGTGAGCGAGAGCTGCCAGTAAACGCGTTGTAGACCGGTTGCAGGAATCGAGCGAAGCGACGAACGAGCACAGTTCCCCGATGGGACTGTGCTCGTTTTGGCATGTGGTCTGCGGGTGGAGCACGCCTTTCAGCGGCTGCGGAAAAAGTCGGAAACTTGCTCGGGTAGTGCGGGCCTTCAGGCCCGCGTTAAGCACTATCTATGAGAGCCGGCTTTAGCCGCTGAGGTACCTCGTTTCTAAAACGCCACGAAACACGCACCTATGAGCGACATCGGACAAATGTACCCCGGGCCTAAAGGCCGATTTCTTATCAGCTCGTTGACGCGGCGCTGAAGCGCCGCACTACCCGTACTCGCCGGACTGCACCAATTCTGTACTGCTCTAGTGAAAGGTGACGGTGGCTCTAACCTGCCCCAGATAAGCGGCAACTCTGACATTTCCCGATGTGACTTTGATTGTCCCAACGGGAGCCGATGTCGAATTCATGGAGAGTTCTCCGGTGAACCTCTCTCTTATTCATATATTCGAAACGAGTAGAGCTTACCGCTGGATGCAACATTTGCCGAAGTGTATGATCCCGGAGACAGAAATCCATATTCACCAGAACCAGTGTTGGAATCGAACGAAATCGTGTATGTGTGTGGAGCTATCTTAGTCCCTGCAAATGTTAGGTTGTCACGCGTCTCACCGGGTGGAAGCATGAAAAACGCCACCTGTTACACTTCGAAATTCCCGGCTTTCATCGTGCTGGTGAAGCCGCACTAGCTGATACTCGGTAATTGCGGTCCCTTCGGGGAGGACAATCACGAAATCACATGGCGTAGTGACGCTGTTGCGGCTGCGAGCTCCGTTGACAATCCCGTTAATGTCTCCCTTCACGACGCCAAGTGAAAATGAGCTTTTTACAACGCCGCCTGTCTTTATGTTCACGACTTCCGGCTCTATCTCCTTCCACTTCCCATCCTTCTTCACGTACACGCCCAGTTCAGTCGGCTGCACTGCTGCGGGTTCCGTCATTCCTTCCATCGCTTGGATGACAGGGTTACTAACGGACGCAACCCTCAAATCCATGAGCTGTTGCGGCGTTAGGTCGAAGTGCGCATGTTTTTTTGAAATCTGCTGAATAATAACGTCGTCGCTCAATCCGGCGTGCGACATCTGAACGATGTCTACGACGGTTATAGGCCCCGCCTTTGGTGGAAGAGCGTGCATCTGTTGCGCGCTGGAGAGCGCGACCGGCCCTACGAGAAACGACACGAGAATGAGGATTGCTCTGCAAACTTGCGGCATACAAATTACTCCTTCCGTTGGCCCGAAATACCTTCTGAGTATTCGCTCCCTTGCTGCACGAACGCGATGCCACACTAAAAGGGTCAGTTGCCCTTTCCTGGCCACCGTGAACGACTCCTCAATATTCATCGTCACAGAACATGTTTGTATTTCAAATTCTTAACCTGAATTACAATTTCTTGACAGGCGGGGAGTGAACGCTCATGAATAATCCAGTCCAGCCGTTTGTGGGCATATTAGTGAAAGGTGACGGTGGCTCTAACCTGCTCCAGATAGGCGGCAACTCTGACATTTCCCGATGTGACTTTGATTGTCCTCTGCCACGTCGTAAAGTCTTTCTTGCGAATCGTAATCGTGTGTTGGCCTGGAAGCAGCGCAATCGTCGAGAAAGTACTGCCTACGTACTCGCCATCAACTTCGACATCGGCTCCCGTCGGTTGCGACCAAAAGTCGACAGTACTTTGTTGAACGGGAGGAGTGGGAGCGGGTTGTATCGGCACAGCCGCTGGAGGTATTGGGGTTTGGCTCATTGCGGACACTTCCGGCGATTGGGCTTTTGCCGACTCAGACACGCCGCCGCCGGGCATGGGAGGAGATGATTGCAAGTTCCCGCTGGGCGGAACTTGGGGAGATCGCAAAGATGCTCTCTGGTTGTTTACAGAGCCAAAGACGTAGACGACCCCAACGCCAACTCTGAAATTATTCTGGCCGACACGTGACCCACCTAATATATTGTGGTGGGTAAGAACCCAATCGGAAGACGTGCGCACCCCCCAGTGGGGAGCTATCTTCCACTGAACGCCGCCCCCCAAAGCCATAGCAAATGAGTTTTGTGAAGCGGAAAGTCCTGCGTAACTGCCGCTGAGGTGATCCACTCCCAGCAATACATGGAAGAACGCTGGACGGAAGTTGAAACGTGGGCCCGCCGAGTAGCCGTAATCTCTTGCATTGACTCCTGATCCGAAAATGTTGTTCTTGTAGTATCCGCTGAAATCACCTTCTCCAGCTAGCCACCGGTTTGCATTGACCGAGACCGATGTCTCCCAGCCGTTCAGACTCTGGCGTGATGTAAGGCCATTTGTATCGGCGTTGAAGTATGAGTATCCGGCGAATATGTCGGCTCGTTGATACTCCTGAGCAAAAGCGGCTCCGCTGAGCAATATGAAAGTCACGCAAACAGCAGACCAGCTTTTCATTGCAAACTCCTCGCCATCGCAATTGCCGGGCGACTCGCTGGCGCAATGAGATTGCTGGCGAGACTACGGCACCTACAGAGTAGGCCGTGGAAGGGTTGCTCTGTATTCCACAATCCTGATGTTGGGTGCCAGAATCCAGACGGGAATGTGCAGTTCGTGCTCCAATCACGGCCTACAGGTTTGCCGCTATTGCGCGCCCGGCATAGGGTGCTGCTGCTCGCTCGCATTCGGCACCAGCTGTAGGTAGACCTGCTTCGGCAGGTTCGTGTTCCAATGACCGGTGACTTTGGCATAGCCGACCAGGCCGAAGAAGACGAGCGCAATCCCTGCGGCCATGCTCCAGGCCGGAAGAGCGCGGCGCTTCCGCAAGCTGGTGGGCACGGTCATAATCAGGGTGTCTTTCGCGGGACAGACAGCTACACACTCCAGGCATCCGGTACATTCGGCTGAGCGAATCTGCGCCAGCTTGTCCACGGGCAAGGCCGAGGGACAAGCTTTGGCGCACTTGGCGCAGTCGATGCAGGTGTCCGGGTTGCGCGTGATCCGCGTCGGGCTCAACAGCGAGACCAGTCCTAGGAACGCTCCGTAGGGGCACAGGTAGCGGCACCAGAAGTTCTGCACGAAGATGGACGCAATCGCTATCCCGAGGACGACGAATGCCGTCGTGCCGCCGAGGTAACGGAAGAAGTTCAGCATGCGCACGTCGACAATGAGCGCGTACGGGCTCCCGAGGAATTCGGCGATGGCCGCCGCCGACATGCTCCATACAGCGTAGGCGAAGAAGCTGAGCAGGAGGTATTTCAGCGAGCGCAGGGCGATGTCGGCCCAGCGCGGCAACTGGAAATTCCGCCGAAATGTGGAGCGGCCCAGCTTCCAGAGATATTCGGAGACCGTTCCCACCGGACACAACCAACTGCAAAACGACTTGCGGAAGACGAACGAAATGGCCAGGAACGAAACGAATAGAAAGAAGCCCGCGACATGCACGTGCGGGACGTTGCCGGTGAGCAGGAAGTACTTCAACTGCATCAGCCCTTCGATGGGCAGCCAGCCTTCGACTCCGGCCGGCCGCGAGACTTCCAGGGCGCGGCCACCAGTTTCCGCCCAGCGTACCCACAAATAGAATTGGATCCCTACCCACAAGTTCAGGGCCACCAGGAAAAGCTGCACGGCCAAGCGCAGCGATTGTGAGTACTCACGATCGTCGCGGCGGATAAGCTTTTTGCGCGCGGGCTTGGGGCCGTTGTTGGCATGCACAAGAAAAGGAAAGGCAAGGTCGTTGGCATCCTCGATCTTGCCCTCAATTTCATCCAACACCGAGACTGGCGATCTGGAACTAACAATCAGCACTGCATGCCGCCGGTTATCGCTTGGCTTCCATGGCGACGGCGCGCGGGAAGAGGATGTTGTTTTCGAGGTGAATGTGCTGGTGCAGGTCGGCCTCATAGCCCTGCAGCGCCTGATACAGCGTGCGATAGCTGATGCATGCGTCTTCCGGAAGCTTGTAATCGTTGGTGATGGTGCGCAAGGAACGAATCGCATCGCCTGCGCTATCGTGCTCCTGCATCATCATGCGTACGGGGTTCACCACGGTGCCGAACATCGCCGGTGGCGCGGGTTCCCCGGCGAGTGTGTTTTCTTCCATGCGCACTATGTAAGGAAATAGGACCTGCTCTTCCTTCATCAGGTGAACGCTCAGTTCCGCGGCGAGCGCGGAAAAGACTTCCCGTACCTGGAGGAGTTCCGGATGATTCTTGCCGTGTACGCCAACCACCTTGGCGGCGAGCGCTTCGATGCGGGGGCTTTCTTCGCGCACAAACACGTGATGGCCGGTCTTGATGTGGGCAATCAGGTCGGCGAGCAGCTGCTCTTGCCAATCCTGGCGGGCCTCAGTCTGGGTGGATGCCAGGCTTTCTTCCAACCGTGCGAGAGCTTCGTCAACGGATATGTTGGCCTCAGCGCAGGCCTCGCCCAGGGTGCGGTTTCCGCCACAGCAATAGTCGATTCCAAGCTTTTCGAATTCGCGCGTCGCGCTGGGCACTTCGACTGCAATCTCGCCTACGGTTTTGCTGCTTGCGATTGTCATTACTATTTCCTCCTGCGAGTAGCGGAGCGTTGCCCCGGTTCCCGCCCTCAAATGCAGGCTACTGGCCCCGCCGCGCAACAGCTATGACTTCTGTCACGGGCGGCCAAAATTGTGGAGTTCACAGGAAAATTGACGGGCTGACGCCGAGCGGCGCAACGGCAAGGCGTAAACCGTAGCCTCCCACGATGCCCGAGAGCATTTTCACCTTTGGTTTATAGGGTGGAGCAGCGCTTCAGGTGGATTGTTTATGAGGATCTCACGCTTTGAAGGGGCACGGCTTCAGCCGTGCCGTAAGCTGCTCTCATTTTCTGGCGGCTTTAGCCACTGAGGGACTTCGGTGTTGCGGCGCAGTGAGATCTCCCTCAGGGGCTGAAGCCCAACTCTCCACTCACACCTAACGGCACGGCTGAAGCCGTGCCCCTTCAAATCTTGCTGTCAGCTACCGAAACACACGAAAAATCCAGCTTCAGCGCTGCATTTGGCGATCGCTCGCGAAACCGGCTCAACCGCTGGAAGCCTGCAGTTCAGCTTCGAGGCGCTTCAGCGAAGGAATTTTCAGCTTGCGGTTGTCGAGCTGGACCAGGCCTTCGGACTGCAACCGGCTGAGGTTGCGCGACACCAGTTCGCGCACTGTACCAATTTGCGCCGCCAGTTCGCTGTTGTTCATCGGCAGCGTCAGCGTGATGGCATCGCCGTTGCGAGTGCCCTCCGCCTTACCCAGCCGCACCAGCAGCGCAATGAGCCGGTGGCGCACCGTGGTAAAGGAAAGCTCCTCGATGATGCCGACCAGCCCGCGCAGGCGGCCGCCAATCACCCGCAGAACTTTCAACGCGACCTGCGGATGCTGCAAGCAGAGAGCTTGGAAATCCTGACGGCTGAAGAATAGGAGAGTACTATCCGTGACCGCCTGCGCCGAGGCAGGATAGTTTCCGCCATCGAAGACCGGCAGTTCGGCAATTGAGTTGCCGGGGCCATCGATCGAAAGCACTTGCTCGCGTCCACCGGCCGAACTCTTGAAGACGCGTACGCTCCCCGACTGAACGACGTACAGGCCGGCGCAAGGTTCGCCTTCGCCGAAGATCAGTTCGCCAGCAGCATATTTGCGCTGTAGAAGGTGCGCGGTCAGAAAGGCGAACTCCTGCTCCGACAAGCTCGAGAAAATGGGAACGCGTTTCAGTACAGCGAGCGAGGCAGCTTCTTGCTCTGTAGGCATGACGACGATTTTACGCGATACGGAGATCGTGCCGGGAGACGGGCATTACTAATTTCAGCGGGCCTTGTGCTCCTGGTCGGTGCGGTTCTTAACAGGTAACCGGACCAGGAATTGAGTTCCTTTGCCTAGTACGCTGGTGACGTCGATGTTGCCACCGTGGGCTTCCACCATGCGGCGGGCGAGCGAGAGTCCCAATCCAGTGCCATGCCCCTTGGTGGTGAAGAAGGGACGAAAGATGTTGGGTAGGTGTTCCGGCGGAATTCCCTTCCCTTCGTCGGCGACCGCGATGAGCACATCGTCGTCGTCACTTTGCAAGGAAACGCGGATGACACCGGGCTTGTCCATGGATTGAATCGCGTTGAGCAGCAGGTTCAGCAACACCTGGTTGATCTGATTGGGATCATGTTCGGCCGGCGGAATCACATCCTTGATCTCCAACTCGACCATGATGCGCTTGGTGATGGCCTGCTGGCGCGCGAACATGACCGCGTGCTCGACTGTGCTGCACAAATCGCCGATGCGGAATTGCGGCGGCTTGGGCCGGGCAATCTCCAGCAGTTCGGTGAGAATGCGATTGATCTGTACCGCTTCTTCCTTGGCGTCTTTGATGACGGAACGCGCCGGGCTGTGCGGCGGCAGGTCCCGGCTTATGATCTCGATCACTCCGGCTATGCCGGCCAGCGGATTACGGATTTCGTGCGCCAGTCCGGCCGCCAGTTCTCCTAGAGTGGCGAAGTGTTCGGCGCGCGACATTTGGGTCTGATGCAGACGCTGGATCTCTTCGCGGCTGGCTTTAAGCTGCGCCACCATATCATTGAAGTCGCGGCCCAGGTCGCCGATTTCGTCGTTGCGTGAGGCGAAGCCGACTGAGACATCCATGTCGCCCAGCCGAACCCGAGCAATCTTCTCCTGCAATTCCAACATCGGACGGCGCACGGAAACGGCCAGCACCATGATGACCGTGACGCAAACGAGAAACGCACCAGCGGCCGCGACAGTAATGATGACGTGCCGCTCGCCTTCGGCGAGCGACAGAGAAACCAGCACAAACAGCAGCAGCCCATTCAGCAATACAGCCGCGATAGGTAATACCGCCTTCAGAGCCCAATTAAGGTGGCGCTTACGCGCTACCGGCGGCTGGTCCAATGGCGGAGCGTCGGCTGGCGCCGGAGGATCGGCGTCATCGAGTCGAATTGGGGTTAAAGCTGACATGTGTCCAGGTTGCTACTCGGCTCCTTCGAGCCTTAAATTCCAGGGCTGGTGAATCGGCGCTGACTCGTGGGGCCTAATCCATCCTCAGAACCGGATCGGCCAGCCCTGTTCCTCATGCGTACGCGTGTAAGCCGGGAAGCAGATACGTGACGCCGAGGAAAGTGAAGATCACGATACCGAAACCCAGAATGGCGAAGTACGCGGCCCTGCGCCCGCGCCATCCGCGCGTGATGCGCATATGCAAGTAACCCGCATAGACCAGCCAGGTAATGGCAGCCCAGGTTTCCTTCGGATCCCAACTCCAATATGAACCCCAGGTGCGGTTCGCCCAGTACGCGCCGGCGGCGATCATGCCGGTCAGCAGCGGGAAGGCGATGCAGATGGTCTTGTAAGTGACGCGATCGAGCGTGTCGGCCGAGGGCAGCAGACCCTCGAGGTCGGTGCGCCGCCACAGCAGCATCAGGTACAACAAGGAAGCAAAAATACCCGTCACCATGCCTCCCAGTAAGAAGGGGCTGGCCGCCAGACTGGTCGGGAAGAGTCCATCCTGGTCAGGTGACGGGTAAGCCGCATCGCGGACGCGAAGAACGAATGCAGCCACTACAACCAACTGCAACAGAATGCCGATAAACACCGCCTTGTTGGCGGTTGCGTAGAATGATTCGTTCTTTCTGGCGCGGCCCGCAAAATACAGAAGTAAAGGAGCGATTGCGGCCAACGCCGCAATGACAAACAGCCAACCCAGATCGGGTACGGTTACGAACAGGCGCATGCCGCGGCCAAGAAAGATGTCGGCCTTGTTCTTGGCGTCCCATCCGGTGACCGACAACCCGCCCCAGCGTTCGAAGCGAGTGGCAACGATAGCGACGTAGATCGCGCTGACCATCGCGCTGGTCCAGGCGAGAAAGGTTTCGGTCCGGAAGTCGTCCTTGATGAGGAACATCATGGCCAGTGCGCAACTCAAGGCGCAGGCGGCATAACTCAACATGGCCAGCGTGACATGCACATGCAGCCAGGTGGATTGCAGTGCCGGTACCAGCGGCCGCACCTCGGAGGGCAGAAGTTGCATCAGGATGACGCAAACCACCGCCAACGGCATGGTGATGCTGCCAATGATCTTGACCCCGAACTTCTTCTCGGCAATTAATGTCATCGCAGCCACTGCCCACACAAAGCTCAGCAACATCTCGTAGATGCTGGCAAAGGGAGGGCGACCGGAGAGATACCAGCGGTGCGCCACGGCTAGAGTGTTGGCCACCAGGCCGATTGACGTCGACACCGAGGCATATCTGACATAAAGCGGCGTTCCGGTGACTCCGAAACCCATGTACAGCGCGCCGGCGCCGGCGTAGAAGATCAGCGCAACGTAGAGAAAATTGCTCTCGCTGATGAGACTGCCGCCGGATTTGGCCACGCCCAGCAAGGCCACGATCAGCAGAAAAATGACCGATAGCCCGACCAGGACCAGCAATGCATTTCCGCCGGTCGCGGCAGGTGGTTCCATTCGTACTACCCGTGCGCGGGTTGCCATCTTCGTTCCTCCGTCTTCTTCCTTGCCGTCGTTACTTGGCCCCGGCCAGCGTTAGTTCAGGTTGTTCTTTGCGCGCAGACTGTTGTGTGGGTGAGGTACTTTCCAGTTCGGTCCGGATTCCCTCAACCACGTCGTTGAACTTCTGCTCGAAGCGGTCGCGGTTCTTGTTGGCTTGACCGCCGACCCACAGCACCAGCTTGCCCTTGGCGTTGGGAATGGCCACGATCCACAACCGCATGTGCACCATGTAGAACGCAACCCCCAGACCGGCGCTCATCAACAACACTCCCGCCCACACCAGCCACTGTCCGGGCTCATGCGAAACTTCCAGGCCGGTAACCGCCACCCACGCGATGTCCTGGGCCGAGCTCGGATTCTTGAACTGGTAGTTCAGGTTCTCGCCACCGAGGACGGCGCCTTGTGTCGGGAACAGCCAAACCTTGGTGACTTCGGCGGTGGCGCGATCTTTTACTTCCAGCCCGAACGCCAGATTCTCGATGTCGTCGGACTTCTTGAAAACCTGGCCATCGCGAACGAATGCGTCCGGAATATAGTCCACCAGGGAGACGGTGGCGTCGCTACCCAATGCGACAGGCTGGTTCATCTGCAACTGGAGAGGTGTTTCTTTACCGTCTTTTGCAAGCCACGCGATTTGCAGCGAGTCCACTGTACGGTTGTCCAGCCAGTAACTGGACTGGTAGAAGCGCAATCCCCGATAAACCAGCGGATCGTTCACCACAATCTCTTTGGACCTGACTTCTTTACCGTTCTGTACAACCGCCAGCTTCGACCACCACTTCTTCGGCGAACCGTCAGCATAGTTTTCTTGTCCGGCGGCGTAACACTTCACCGCGAACGGAAGATGTTTCTTGCCCCCGCTACGCAGCTCGATGACGTTGTCGGTTTGACCTTTGTGCAGGGCCAGAAAGCCGCTGTAACCGAAGGTCCCATCGATGATGCCGCCGGCGAAGATCAGAAACAGGCTGGCGTGGACGATGTACACCGCCATGACCGAAAAGCGATGTCGCTCGGAATATAAGGAGGGTTCGTTCTTGTAGGCGACGCGTTCGGCCGGCCAGCCTAGCTTTTTCAGTGCCCGCTCGGCAGCGTTCAGTCCGTCTTCGGCATTCTTGATGGGCAGCTCAACCTTGTGGGGAAGCGCTCCGCGGAAGTGTGAGTCCGTCTTGCGGTATGGCCGCGCATAGAAGCGCCAGGCATTGGGAAAGCGATCAATGGACACCAACAGGATGCTCAAACTCACCAGTCCGAGCAGGGTCAGAAACCACCAGGCGTGGAAAACGTTCGTCAAGGTGAGGCGATCGAGCCAGCGCAGCGTGTTTGGCGAGTAAGCTTGGGCGAGTTTGTCCGCGTCGGTGACCGGACGCTGCAGAACGAATGTTCCCAGCGCCGAGGCGATCACAACCAGAATGAGCAGGACAATGCCCGTCCGCAAATTGGCAAAGGTCTTATGAATGCGTTTTGGAATCGATGAAAGGCCGAAGGCCATGCGTGCTCCTTCCCGTGAGCAACAGATAAGTGCACGTCGGAAGCCATCCAGCCACATACACGTAAGTGATTGCGATTTGACCAAATTGCGCAGAAGGAAAGCCCCTATGTCCGCCCCATGAGTGAGGCATATCACCCATTTCAGTGATGAAAGCGCGCATCCGCCAGCCGCGCGCATGCCCTGTTACTTCATACGGCGATAACAATAGATGTAATCGGTGATGACCGGGGGGCCAGTCATGGGGACTTCAGTCACCATGACCTGCTCCAAGCCCGACGGCACGGTGTCCGGTAGTTTGTCATTAGAAAGGAGATAGCCTCCCGGCTTCAACATGGCGGCGACATTCACCCGCGCCAGAGACTGCTCAAAGCCGCCGTAGTACAGGAAGATGTTGGTTCCGATAATCAAGTCGAAACGCTGGTCGGGTGCGAGCGGCAGCCGTTGGAACACAATGTTCATGTCGATCGGCTTAATGCGGCCGACGACTGCGGGGCGGATCTTCACCGCCCGCGTAGCAAAGCCCGGCGCCCCCGGCGGCACTGGGATAGCAGCAACCGGCTGTCCGATCTGCGCACCGAGGTTCTGCCAATATTGCGTGAACTTTGCGCGGAAGCCGTCAGTCCAGCGCCCGTCCGCGTACCAAGGGAGTTGTACCGTATAACCCCGCCCCAACGCGGCGTTCTTTCTGGCCGTCTCGAGGTGCAGATTCACACGTGGGCTGATGTCAAGTGTGTACAACTCGAGACTGTCCGGCTTGGCCAGGCCGAGACGCAACAAAGAGTCGAACACAGCGAACGGCTGGACGGTTTGCGGCGGATAAAAATCCACCCCTTCCTGCTTGTTAACAAAGTCGAGACCGGGCCCAACCACTGCAACTCGCCGTATACTGCCCGGCTTCAACATGCCCTTCGTCAGCATGGTGTGCAGACTCAAGTCCAGATCGTAGTCGGGCCACAGGTTGCTATCCAGGGAGATGCCGCGGTGCTGGAACATCTGGTCGCGGTTTGCCTTGGACTGCTCCCGCGCCTGCATAAACTCCTTCTGCATTCTGGCCAGATTGGCCAGCAGGTAAGCTTTGAGTTTCTTGCGTCCTGCCGGTGAGCTAAGGGAGAAGCCTTTTTTCTCGACGAGGGTTCGCATCTCGGCGAAGCCCTGGTTCCCCTTGAGCACGGCTAGGGCCTTGATGAGATCGTTGGCGCGGTTCTCGGCGAAGGCATTTACCAGGGTGCTTTGCCCGTAAAGCGCTAGATACTCGTCATCAATGCGATATTCCTTGGTGTAGGTAACGCCGAAGCGCAGCAGGTTGGTCAAGCTGTCCTCTTCGCCGATGTCCAGCCGTTGCCGCACCTGCGCATCGGACTTTTGCAACCAGGCGATCCAGTCCTGGAAACCTATTCTGGGGCCTGGATGGTCGCCATCGCTGGAGCCCATTTTCTGGAGCACGGGCGCTGCCGATTCGAGTGGCATGAATTCCGGATGAGGCACCTGCAAAGGAGTTGGGAATGCAAGGCTGGTAAGAGCAAGCTGAGTCAAGAATATTTGGCGAAAAGTCCACTTCAGCATTGGAAAGTGCGAACACCATCTTGCTATACGATGATGCTTGCGGAACGTGCTTTCCATTTGGCTCGGCCCCGATCAATGCGCCACCGAGGCAGGAGTGACGATACTACTGGCGAAGCACTTCTGGTTCCAACATGGCCCTCGCATTCGTAAACTATTCTAGAATTTAGGGATAAGTGACGGGCCCGTTATTTATTGGAGCGCATGCGGCGTAGAATGCCCCTAGGACCTGCGACATAACACGCGACTCACAGAGATTCAAGTCAGCCTGCCGCAAGGCAAGTTAGTGGGGGATTTCACCTTTGGATGCGGAGGAAAACCCATTCCTGGAGTCTCAATCCGGTCTTCCCGGGATGCTCAAGATAAAATTCTGAGACCACCTAATTAGCTCCGAAACAGCAGCTTAGCGTGGTCATGGCTAAATCTCGGCGGCTTGGCGGGCTCACGGTAATCGACGTGCACATATAGTTAGTCTCAGGTGGGGAGGTAATTCGTGAGGGCAGTACGGTGGTTTCTGGGATTGGGCTTGATTTTGAGCGCCGGCTTCTGCGGCGCAGCTACACATCCCGTACCGCTGGACAAGAACACCGACTCCGCCAAGTGCATTGAGTGTCATCAGGACAAAGCCAAGGGCAAGGCAGTCCACTCTGCCATCGCAACCGGTTGCACAAGTTGCCACGAAGTGCGGGTGACCAAAGATGTCACTCGCGTCAAACTCATCACCGCAACGCCATACTCGCTCTGTCTTACCTGCCACGCCGACAAGAACGCTGCCGACCTGAAAGGCACGGTTCATCCTCCTGCTGTTCGCGATTGCCTCAAGTGTCACGATCCGCACACCACAGACAACAAGAACCAATTGCTGAAGCCGACTTCGGGCGGGGCGAACGAGAACCTCTGTCTGACCTGCCACACGAAAGGACTCAACGTTCCTGACAAAGGCAGCCGGCACGCGGCGTTGGATATGGGTTGCGATACTTGCCACGTCACCCATAAGGTCGGCGAGAAGGGCAAGATCGAGTTCGACTATCACCTGACCAAGGCGACTCCGGCGCTGTGCCTCGATTGCCACGATCCCAAGGACGCGAGCTTGATCAAAGCACATCAAGGGCAGCCGTTCGCTACCGCCAATTGCGTGCAATGCCATGATCCGCACCAGTCGTCGCAACCCAAGCTGATGCAGGCGTTTACGCATCCGCCCTTCTCGAGTGGAAGCTGCGATACCTGTCACGCGCCCGCCAAGGATGGCAAGGTCGTGCTGACCCAGAGCGACACCAAGGCCCTCTGCGTTACCTGCCACAGCGAGCAGGCAGAGAAGATCGCGAAGGCGAAGGTGCAACATCCGGGCGCACAGGGAGAATGCATTGCCTGCCACAATCCGCACGCCGGAAGGACGCCGGGCTTCCTGCAACCTGATCCTGTGAATGCCTGCCTTGCCTGCCATAGCGAACAAGCTGAGCAGTTCAAGAAGGCGCAGCTGCATCAACCTGCGTTTGGCCAAAGCTGCGCGATCTGCCACGAACCGCATGGCAGCGACAACGTCCACCTTCTGCGGGCGAAAGACACCAACACGCTCTGCCTCGAATGCCATGGCAACGAGACGCAGCCGCAGAAGTTGGAGGCGGAGCATCTGATCACGATCTTCAACGGCCAAGTCAAGCTGCCGGAAGACTATTTCGAGAAGAACAAGGCCAGGGTCCTTCCGCTTAAGTACGGGCGCGGGCATCCGGTAACCGGACATCCGGTTTCGGACCTGTTCGATGCGGCCAATCCGGGCAAGGTCAAGACCCAGTTGAGCTGTGTCACCTGCCACCAACCGCATTCCTCCGCGCAGGCGATGCTGCTAGTGAAGGACCAGCCGAACAACATGGCGTTCTGCGACACTTGCCACAAAAACCGAATTGATATGACGAAGACTGGGGAGAGAAAGTAATCATGTGTAAGCTCTGCGCAAAGACAACTAGCGTTCGCATGGCAGCCGTGCTGCTGCTTTTTGCCTGGGGACTGACGCTGGCTTCGCCCGTCGCTCTCCACGCCGGCGACAAGAAGAAGAAGGTCACCGCCTCCGTGAAGCCTGCAAAAAAGAAGCCGCAGCAGGACCTCAGCAAGCTGGTGTGGCCTGAGCCGCCGAACATCCCGCGAGTTCGCTACACCAGTTACTTTGCGGGCATGAAGTTCGACAAGGACGCCGACACCCAGAGCAAGAAGTCCAAGCAGACCTGGATGGACCGGCTCGCCGGCACGCAGTCGCAGGACGAGAAGGTGACCCGCAAGAACTTTCCTTTCCAGCTACTCGGTCCTTTCGGCATGTCCGTGGACTCGAAAGGGCGTCTCTATGTGGCCGACCAGAAAGTGGGCGCAGTCTTCATCTTCAATACCGAAACCAAGGAAACGGAGATGATACGCAACGGCTTCGAGGCCCACTTCGGCATGATCAACAGCGTGGCCGTGGATGACAACGACCGCATCTTCGTCTCCGATGGCAAGCTGGGCAAGGTGTTGGTCTTCAACGCCAAGCACCAGGTGGAGGACCAGATCAAAGACCTGGTCGACCCGGTAGGACTGGCGATCGATAAGGAAAACCGGCTGCTCTACGTGGTCGATACCCAGCAGGACCAGGTTCTGGTGTACGATGCTGACAGTCTCAAGCCGATCCGTAAGATCGGCACGACCGGCAAGAAGCACACGCTAACCACACCCGGCGATTTCGCTTTGCCCACCGATGTCGCAGTTGACAAGGACGGCAACGTTTATGTTACCGACACCTTAAACTGGCGAGTTGAGATTTTTGACGCTGAGGGCAAATTCATCAGCCAATTCGGAAGACACTGTGATGCCATCGGATGCTTCAAGCGTCCCAAAGGGATTGCGGTGGACAGCGACGGCCACATCTGGGTCGTGGACACCGGCCTTGGTCTCGTCCAAGCCTATGATCGCGATGGCGCGCTGCTGGCTTACGTCGGCAGCCCCGGTCGCCTCCTTGGACAGTTCACCGACCCGATGGGAATCGCCATCGACCAGAACAATCGCATGTTCGTCTCCGAGCAATATCCCTGGGGACGGGTGCAAGAGTTCCGCTATATCACCGACGCCGAAGCCGAGCAACTCAAGAAGGAAAAAGCCGCCAGTCACCAGACGACGCAGGCCGAAGCGACCAAGCCGGTTGCGCCTCCTCAGGCGGCCGCGGTGAGTCCGGAAGTGAAGAAGTAGGGGAAAGCCAAAATTGTAGCAAGTTGGAAGGTTGAGTAGCGCGGCGTTAAGGCGTCGCGCTCACTGCACTTCGAATATAATACTTAAGTGCTATTAGTCTTACAAATATACGTACACTTACATGATAATCAAATAAACCACTATTAGGCTATTATGAGTCGCTACCAGGATGCTATTTTAAAGGCTCTGGCGACCCCTAGGCGAGACTTTAAGCCTTCGGACATCCCACACAACTACCTACCAGCGAAAATGGTCGCTCCAATCGCCTTTAGACACGAGATCCTGCGCCTTTGTGAATTTAGGATCCCGTTCCCGATTTGGGCTGGTTTTCGCAAGGAAAGCACTTCGTCTCGCATCGCTAAACGCAGCGCCTCGGGCGCGCAATAAGAAAGCCCGGAGGGGTGAATCCCAGCACCCTTGCCACGTCGGTGGCCGGTCGTACTCTAGGACGCTGCGGAATTTGGCTATTCCCACGATGGAAGTGGATCATTTCACGCACCCAAGCGCGTCCCTGGGATAGCAGGGCACATCCAACACTTGGAAATCAACGTCATAATAACCTTTAGATTAATTTACTTAACGTCAATTTCCACATACCACTGAACCGCCATTCAGTTCGGCCAGCTACTTGCATTATCCCAGAGCGGAGGCCGCCGGGGCCTAGGGTCTCCAGGCATAAAAATCATGAAAACTGCAGTTTCATATCAGGAGATCGATCTAATGAAGAAAGTAATGTTAATTTCGCTTGTGATCTTCGCCGCCGCCACCTTCGCGATGGCCCAGATCGGGCAGTCGCCGGCGACAGACGTTCTCGGCGCTCACCTCAACTACGGCCGCGGTTGCGCAGCCTGCCACGCTCCGCACAGCGGCGCATACGGCAACGGCGCAGCCAAGACCGCCTATGCCCAGGCCGGCAACCACGCTCTGTGGGGGCAGGATGTGGGTTCGTTGGTTGGCCAGACCCTCCAGTTCGGCGATATTACCGGTGGCTGGACGGAGACCCTGCCCGGCTTGGATGCCACCACCCCTGATCGCAACATCACCGAGTGCCTGAGCTGTCACGATGGCAACCTCGCCACGGGCGCAATGATGAAGAACGCGGTCTATGAGACCCTGCCTTCCAGCTATGGCACCTTCAACACCATTCCGACGCTGCTCGGACGGGACGGAACCACATCGGGTAACTACCTCAATGACCACCCGGTGGGATTGCAAGCCAAAATCGGTTGCGGTGGCCAGTACGATTGGGATTGCACCATCGTGAACGGCGCCATCACCTATCCGCAGGGCACCAAGATGTATCAGTTCGTACAGAACTACGGCTTCTTCGTGAGCCCCGGCAACTACAATGGCAACCCGGTGGTCACCTGCACCACCTGCCACAACCAGCACGTCATGAACGTGGTGAAGGTCACCACCGGTGCGAAGTCGGGTCTACCTACCGGCTACTACGCGACCATGTTCTTCGTCCGCGCGCCCTACAACCCGGCGAGCGGCACCGCTGGCTCCAACCAGACGGCGCAGTTCTGCCGCGAGTGTCACGGTGCAGAAGCAAACGAATTCAACAATGGCACGGCTGGAACTACCTTCTAATCGTTGTCAAACCTTGGGGGAGAGAGCAACTCTCTCCCCATTTTTTTCGGGGTGAGGAAAATGAAGTACAAGCTAACACTCTTGGCGGTAGTTTTTCTGGCGGTAACCGCCTCCTCTGCACAGGTCGCTTCCCACGCACCCACTACCGTCTTCCAGCCAGTCCGGCCGGGCGCTCCGGCACCAGCGATGGCGATAACGGGCAAGCCGGTCGCCCGGGTCAATGGCGCAGTGCTCACTGACCGTGACCTGCAGCGAGAGATGTTCGCCATCTTCCCTTACGCTCGACAACACAACGGCAGCGTGCCCCAGGAGATGGAGCCGCAGATCCGCCAGGGCGCGATGCAGATGATTATTTTTGAGGAGCTGGCCTACCAGGAGGCGCAACGGCGCAAGATCACACTTTCGCCCGAGCGTCTGAACCGGGCGGAGGCGGCCTTCCGCAAGCAGTTTTCCAGCCCAGCGGAATACAACAGTTTTCTACAAGCTGAGTTTCACGGCTCGCAGCAGGCGGTGAACGAGAAGATCCGGCGCTCGCTGCTGATTGAAGCCCTGCTCAAAAGCGATGTGGACAATAAGGCCAAAGTTACCGTCGCCGAAGCCAAGGCCTACTACGACAAGAATCCGGCGAGCTTCCAGTATCCAGAAGCGTTCGCGATACAGACCATCTCGATTCTTCCTCCGCAAAATGCCACGCCAGCGCAGTTGAAAGAGGCCCGCAAGAAGGCTGACGACGCGCTAAAGCAGGCCAAGGCCACCAAGACCTACGAGGAGTTCGGAACGCTGGCGGAGAAGATCTCCGAGGACGATTACCGGGTCATGATGGGCGACCACAAAAAGGTGGATCGCGCCAAGCTTCCACCCGACATGGTAAAGGCACTTCTGACCATGCAGGCGGGCCAAATCACAGGCCTCATACAGATTGAAAACGCCTACACCATCGTGCGGCTGAACCAGCATATTCCAGCAGGCAAGATCAAGTTTGAAGACGTACAGGCCCAACTCATGAAGCAACTGCAAAGCAAGAAGACCAATGAGGTGCGCGCAGCGCTAGACAAGAAGCTGCGGCAAAACGCCAAGGTGGAAGTGCTGTAGGGTTGATGCCGTGCGTAGGAGCATCTGCAATGCGTTGTTTGGCTTAGCCGGGGCCTTGCTTCTGGCCCTGCCCGCGGCTGCGCAGATCCAGGTCGGCGAGCTCAACACGAACCTGAACGGGGTCGTAGGCGTTGGCTATAACGATGTCTGGGGGAGTGACATCAGTTCCAGCCACTCCGTGGACTTCAACGGCAACGGGACACTTTCCGGTTTCTATCACAATCCCAACTTTGTCAACTTCAATCTGGCGCCTTATTACAACCAGTCATCGCAGAATTCCGAGTCGCGCTCGCTCTTCAATAGCACCGGTTTTGAGTTCAGTAGCGGCATCTTCGGAGGTAGCCATTTTCCCGGATCAATCAGCTTTGCCAAGTCCTGGGACAGCCAGGGAAACTTTGGGATCCCGGGTGTGCCTAACTACACCACCCGCGGCGACGGCCAGGGATTCGGCATTGGCTGGGGGGCGTTCGTGCCAGGCTTCCCGAGCCTGAGTGCGAACTTCAATACCGGAAGCAGCGAGTACAGTGTCCTCGGCAGCGACCAGAATGGCAGCAATGGCTACAACAACTTCAACTTACGGTCCAATTACTCCATTCAGGGCTTCAACCTGAATGGAGGCTATAACGTTGGAACGTCTCATGCGAAGATTCCACTGATATTCGGGAATGACACCCTGGAAACAATCAGTTCCGATAACAATTCGTGGTTCTTGGGCGCCTCGCACCTGTTGCCCATGCACGGTTCGGCATCCGCCAGTTTTTCGCGCTCCTACGTGAATTCGAACTATCTCGGCTACAGTTTCAATGGCACCATCGACACGTTGAATGCCGCTGCCGGGATCAATCCCACGCAAAAGCTGAGCTTGACGGTGGCTATGGGCTACACCGACAATCTCGCGGGCTCGCTTTACCAATCGATCATTCCAGGAAGCAACTCTGCATCGCAGGCGGCCGGCGGAGCGCAGGCGCAAAACACAAATCCCGGCGCGCAACAACAGACCGGAGGGGTGTTTCAGCAGACCGAGCAATCGTCGAGTGCGCTCTACATCTCCGGCTATGGCGTGTATTCCCTGGCGCCTAATCTGCAAGTGAATTTTCAGGCACAGCGCCGGGAACAGAGCTTCCTGGGAAACAGTTACGGGGCCAATAGCTATGGCGCAGGCATGGTCTATACCCGGCCACTGCTCGGCGGTTCCATCAACGCTTCAGTAAACTTCGCCGACAATACCTCCGATACTTTTAGTGGCAATGCGCTCAGCTTCACCACGAACGCAGGATACAGCCGGACCTTCGCCGACTGGACGGTGAGCGGGGATGTCAGTTATGCCCAGAACGTACAGACCTACCTGCTGACCTACATGAATTCTTTCTACATCTATTCAGCGAATGTTCGCCACCGCTTCGGGCAGATTGTGTGGACGGCAAGCGCGTCCGGCTCCCATAGCGCATTGACGAACCAACCGGGAACGGGGAACGGCGGTGAGAGCTACTCGACCAGCCTGGGAGCTCGCCGACTTACGCTCGCCGCCAGTTATTCCAAGACAAATGGATATGGGTTGCTGGGGGGAAATGGGATCACTGCCCCGCCCAACCTGCCTCCGGGCGTAATACCAGCGGAGTGGCTGCTGTTCTATGGCGGTACCGGGTATTCGTTTTCCCTGGGTACAACCCCAGTACGCCATCTGTCGCTGGGAGCCAGCTTCTCCCGTGCCGATAGCAACACCGTCAATGGTTTGATATTCTCAGCTAATCACAATGAACAGGTTTTCACCAACGGTAATTACCAGTTCAGGAAGCTCACTCTCACGGGCGGATATGGGCGGCTGGTGCAGGGATTTAGTGCCTCCGGGGTGCCGGCAAGTAACGTAAACTCGTTCTTTATTGGTGTATCGCGTTACTTCAACTTTTTCTGATGGGTCGTGTCCGGCTTTGCTGTGGAAGGCACTCCAGATCGCAATCGTCACCTTGGTGCTGCTGGCATCGGGGGCAGCGGCGTCTAAAGAAAAGAAACAACAGGTCACACCCGAGCCGACTCCGCCGGAAATGCAATTGCTGGGCGGCCGCAAGCTCACCTACGAGCGCAGCTTCCACTCCGCACGCGAAGTGCAACCCAAGCGGACCTTCTGGAAGAAGGTGCTCGACTTCGTCGCGGGCGAGCCGGAGTTCCACACTCTTGTCCGGCCGTATAGCGTCGCCACCGATTCCCGCGGCCGCATCATCGTAACCGACCCCGGCGCCTTCGGGGTCCACATCTTCGATTTCCAGCAACAGAAGTACAGGTTCCTGTTTCGCGCCGACAAGGGCAAAGATCCCATGCTGACGCCGCAGTGCGTTGCCGTGGATGCCCAGGACAACATCTACGTGACCGATTCGGAGGCGGGCAAGGTGTTCGTCTTCAACGCTGACGGCAAGTTTCAGCGCACGATTGGCAGTCTGAAAGGCGGAGAAGGTTTCTTCAAGCGTCCCACGGGAATTGCGGTGGACTCGGCGGCGCAGCGGATCTATGTGACCGACACCCTGCGCGACAAGATCTTCGTCACCGACATGCAGGGCAGGGTGCTGCAAACGATTGGGAGCAACGGCAATGGCAAAGGCGAGTTCAACTACCCCACCGAGCTGCGGCTGCACGGCGACAACCTGGTCGTGGTGGACGCGATGAACTTCCGCGTGCAGGTGCTGGACCGCTCCGGCCAGTTCCAGTACGCGATTGGGCAGCTCGGCGACCAGTCAGGTACGATGTTCCGTCCCAAGGGCGTTGGATTTGACTCGGAAGGCGACCTCTACGTGGTGGACGGGCTGTGGGGCGTGGTGCAGGTGTTCGACCGCGAAGGCGAGCTGCTGTACACATTCGGCGAGCGCGGTACCGGACTGGGAGAATTCCAGTTGCCGGCAGGGCTGTTCATCGATCGCGACGACCGCATCTTTGTAGTCGATTCATTCAACCGGCGGGTGCAGGTCTTCCATTACTACGGCTTGGCGAAGTCGGCCAAGGGAGGCTCCCAGTGAGGCGAGCGTTGCTGGTCGCGTTCCTATTGGCCGGGATTCCCCTGCTGGCGCAAATCACTGGCGATGTGATCGGCACCCATGATCTGTCGCCGGGCAGCAAGTCGCCGATCACGGGTGCGCGCCCGGGATCGTGTTCATACTGTCACGCCCCGCACTCGGGCTTGGCAACTGGCAAGGCGCTCTGGAACCAGACGCAGACCAAGGCTACCTATCAGGCCTATACCAGCACTACCTATCACCAGAGGGGCCAGCAACCTGTCCTGGGCTCCGACAGCAACCTCTGCTTGAGCTGCCACGACGGAACCGTCGGGGTAGGCAACACGATTGTTTCCGGGCAGGTCACGATGACCGGCTCCATGAACACCCAGGATGTGCTGGGGACGAACCTGCAGAGCTCGCATCCTTTCAGCCTACAGTTACCCATCAAAGACACAATTGACCTGATTGCGTCGTTGGCGTCGCAGGGCAAGACCGGCGATCCGCTCGGCAAGGTCAAGCTGATCAACGGGAACATCGAGTGTACGTCCTGCCACAACGCTCACGTGCAGGCCATCGACGTGCTGTCGCAGAACTTTCTTGTGCGCGACAGCTCGAAGGCGCAGATGTGTCTGGCCTGCCACGATCCCAACCGCACCATCTCCAATCAGGTCAACCCGCTCGCGGGATGGAGTACGAGCGCACACTTTCTAGCGACCAACAAAGTGGCACTGGCGGCGAACCTGGGAAGCTATGGCACGGTGGCCGGCAATGCTTGCATCTCCTGCCATACCCCGCACAATGCGCTGGGGCCGGCGCGATTGCTACACGGGCCGAATGAGCAGGACTGCCTCGGCTGCCACGGTGGCGGCACCAACCTCACTCCGGCCATCCCGAATATCTTTGCCGAGTTCGCCAAGGTAGGGCATCCCTTCCCCGCAGGAAACAATACCCACGATGCCGCCGAAGATGTGCTGCTCAACAACAATCGGCATGCCACTTGCACCGATTGCCACAACGGCCACGCGTCACAGCAGGTGGCGACCTTCACACCGCCTCCGGCCATCCGCGTTTCGCAAAGTGGCGTAGCCGGAATCAGCGTGTCAGACGGCACTACCATCGTGAATCCGTCGGTCAATCAGTACGAAAACTGTTTGCGCTGTCACGGTAACAGCACGGGAAAGGTTTCTAATCCCGTTTTCGGATATCTGCCGCTGCGAGCGGTTTCGGCGAACGATCCTCTCAATGTGATCCCGCAGTTCAGCGCCACCGCCACTTCCAGCCATCCGGTGACACATTCGCGCAGCAGTCCGCTGGCACAGCCCAGCTTGCTGCAAACCATGTTGGATGAAAATGGCGGCACCACGAATGGCCGCGCCATGGGCAGCCAGATCTTCTGCACCGACTGCCACAATAGCGACGATAACCGGGAGTTTGGAGGGACTGGCGCCAGCGGTCCGCACGGATCGACGCACACCCACATCCTGGAGAGGAACTACGAATTCAGCCAGGCGCCCGCGCCCGGTCAGTTGATTACAAACCTGTTTCCAAACCCTGATTTGAGCTTCAGGGGTCCGTACGCGATGTGCGGCAAGTGCCATGACCTTAACAACGTCGTCTCCAATGCAAGTTGGAACCAGCACGGCAACCACATCAACACCGGCTTCTCGTGCTCGGTTTGCCATACCTCCCATGGCATGGGCGCGAGAAGCGGGACCATCTCCGGCGAGCGCCTGGTGAACTTCGACGTCAATGTGGTCGCTCCGAATGGTGGCACGCCGGTCTCCTACAGCCGTGCCACGAATACTTGCGCACTGGTGTGCCACAATGTCGCTCACAACCTGGACGGCTCGATCTCACAAGCTACGCTGAAGAACAAGACCGGCGGGCCAACCCTTCCCATCAAACACTAGAGAACGCATTGACTTGCCACACGCGCAACTCCTAACATGGGTTGCGGACGAAGGGAGTTCTCCCTGGTGGTGGGCAAGACCATTTCGCACTATCGCATCGTCGAGAAAATCGGCGGTGGCGGAATGGGGGTGGTGTATAAGGCCGAGGACATCCGCCTGGGCCGTCTGGTCG
>OCZT010000868.1_pt1 | contig 30664 bp, 28 predicted proteins | sample 1539031 | NCBI WGS metagenome assembly OCZT01 (sample SAMEA3539308, study PRJEB22396) | soil metagenome | biome: tundra; feature: field; material: soil | place: USA | collected 2010-05 | depth 0.15 m | reverse complement strand
CAATTTTTCCATTCTCGTTTTTCTTACCGACAATTGCCACAATTTTTGTGGTTCCGATGTCGATGGCTGCTACATACTGTTCCTTTTTATTCATAACTTATGGTTATTTCTGATTATCTCTTTTTCTACAAACTATCTGATCTTTGAATTCAAGGTTTATCAATGAATATTTATTCCATCCAACTTCAGGCAACACCTTATCGTAGAAAGCTGCAAGGTTCCTGAGTTTCCCTTCATAATTTTCAGCAGTTCCAAGATGTATCTGCTGATTACCTGCACGCGGTATAAGGTCAATTTCATCATTATTGTCCACATAGATCTGATCGATCTGAGCCGACCAGAATTTGTCATCATTAATATAATTAACCAGGTGATAAATGTCTTTAAGAATAGATTTCTTTATGCTGGTGTCGAGAACACTTACTCCGTTCAGCATGGAAGCACTGATATTCACATTGCCTTCTACAATATGTAACCGTGGATTATAAAGGTTTCTTTTTCTCATAACAACCCCGTCTTCATCAATAAAATAGTCTCCTCCATTATCGGGCATCACTCTCATTACCGGATTACGTTGTTCGACATAGATATGTACCAGTCCATCGATCGTAATATATGCTTCTGCCTTCTTTAATTCTCTTAATGCATTAATCCTGCCTTCAATTGCCGAGACTGAAACTTCTTTAACAGGTTTACCTGCAATTCTGGCTGAGTTCCCATATGCAAGATCTAATAGTTGCCGTCTGGTAACAAAATGATAATCAGATGAGTCGCTTATATCAATAACTACTCCTCCACAAGGTTTAGAATTTGAGGAACGGGCCATATAAACCGGTATCATTATAAGATATAATACAGGGATAATTATCAGTATTTTCAGAATCTTCTTCATCTCACTCTCTCCCTTTTAAGTTTTTCCTCGATAGGTATAACCAGTGAATCAATATCACCTGCTCCGATTGTCAGCAGAACATCAAGTTTGTCAGTTTCCAGTTTACCGGGGATATCCTCTTTTTCCATAAGCCTCTTTTTACCCAATCTCATTCTATTGAATATCATTTCGGAAGTGACCCCATCAATAGGTTTTTCACGTGCAGGATAAATTGGTAACAGTATTACTTCATCCAGCTCATCGAGTATTTTAGCAAAACCATCGGCATGGTCACGCGTACGCGAAAAAAGATGTGGTTGAAATATCCCTGTAATTTTTCGTCCGGCAAAAAATTCTTTTACACAAGTAATGCAAGCCTTAATCTCTTCAGGATGATGAGCGTAATCATCAACAAATGCAAGACCTGGTAAGTTTATCCTTATATCAAACCTGCGCTTTACTCCCCGGAAGAGCAAAACAGCCTTCCTGATTTCCTGCTCTGTTACACCACACATAAGCGCGACAGCAATTGCTGCAGTAAAATTTTCTATATTAATAACACCCGGGAAAGCAAAATGCAGATCCTCAATTGTTGTTGAAGGTGTTTTAATATTAAAACTGTAATAATCATTACTTCTCTTTATGTCAGATGACCGGAAATCAGCATCATTATCAAGTCCGTATGTAAAGCACGACACTCCTTCAGGAACAACAATTTCTTTACGTATTCTCCTGTTTACAATAAGGTTGCCTCCTTTTCTGATTTTTCCGCAAAACTCATTATATGCTTTTACCATCGTTTTCTTATCTCCATAGATATCCAGATGGTCTGCATCAAGTGAAGTTACCACTGCCATAAATGGTTTAAGACGGTGGAAGGAACGGTCGAATTCATCAGCTTCCATAACTGTATATCTGCTATCACCCATAAGAAGATTTGAATCGTAATTCTTTGAAATACCACCTAGAAATGCCGAACACTCTACATGTGACTGCTTCAACAAATGTGCTATCATGGTAGATACAGTGGTCTTGCCATGTGTTCCGGCAACGGCAAGAGTGTCGGTATTTTGTGATATTTCACCCAGGATCTCGGATCGTTTATAAATCAGGTATCCGTTACTCCTGAAAAATGAGAGAATTTTATTTTCGGCAGGAATAGCAGGTGTGTAAACTATTATAACCCTGCTTTTATATGAACTGTTTCCAAAGAGTTCAGGCAGAATAGTTAAATCATCCTTATAAGTAATTTCACAACCATTTTCAATTAATGAAAGAGTTATCGCGCTTTCCGATCTGTCATATCCTGCAATTGTATACCCGCCTTTAGCAAAATAAAGAGCAAGGGCGCTCATGCCGATACCACCGATCCCGACAAAATACATCCCTTCTATATTTTTGAACTCAATCATTTTCCGGTAAGCTTAAGTATTTCTTCAGCAATCCTCATATCAGCATCCCTGTCGGCCATTTTCAGGATGTTCTCTGAGAACCTGTTTCTTCGGGTTTTATCCGAAATAAGTTTAATGGCTTCATCAACAAGTGTTTTAATTGCCTGATTATCTTTTATTAACATAGCGGCATCCCTGGTTGATAAAGCTTCTGCATTCCGGGTCTGGTGATCTTCAGCAACATTCGGAGAAGGAATCAGAATAACAGGTTTACCGACAAGACATAATTCTGAAATGGTACCGGCACCTGCCCTGGATACAATTATATCAGCTGCAGCATACGCGTAGTCCATACGGGTTATGAATCCATGCACTGATATATTGCCGCTGAATGATAAAGCAACCAAAGCTTTTACATTTTCAAAGTAATATTTCCCTGTCTGCCATAGCCATTGGCAATCAGTATCTCTTAAAATATTTATATTTTCTGAAAGACTATTGTTAATAGTTCCGGCTCCGAGTGAACCACCCAGGATGAGTATCACCGGGAACTCTTTTTTCAGGTCGAAAAACGAGAGCGCTTCGTCCTTCAGACTTTTAAGATCGTCGAAGTTCTGGCGAACCGGATTACCCGTTTTAATTATTTTTTCATGAGGAAAGTATTTTTCCATACCATCGTATGCAACACAAATAACTGAAGCTCTTTTTGCGAGAAGTTTATTTGTTATTCCGGCATAACTGTTCTGTTCCTGAATCAGGGTCGGAATTCCCATCCTTCCGGCCTGCCTCAGAACCGGTCCGCTGGCATAGCCACCAACACCGACAACGACATCAGGTCCAAAATCCTTTATTACCTTTCTTGCTTTGCGAAGGCTCTTTAAAAGTTTTATCAGCACTGAAAAATTTTTCAGGGTGAGGCTCCTGTACAAACCTGCAACCGGTAATCCGATTATCCTGTAACCTGCAGCAGGAATTTTTTCCATTTCCATTCTGCCCTCTGCTCCAACAAAAAGGATCTCAGTCTCAGAATCAATTCTCCTGAGAGCATTGGCGATAGATATAGCCGGGAAGATATGTCCGCCAGTACCACCACCACTGATTATCACCTTTTTATGTTTTTGCAGGTTCATATATTTTTTCTCCTTCATCAGAAATTTCTTCTTCAGGAAGTTCTTCTTTTTTTATTCTTGCATTTACCACTCTGCTTACACTAAGTATTGCCCCTATTGAAAAACTCATCATCAGAACAGAAGTCCTTCCCCAGCTCACCATAGGAAGCGTCTGACCTGTCACCGGAAACAGTCCTACTGCAACCATCATATTAAGCATTGCCTGTATGACGATCATTACAATGAGACCCAGCACAAGGAAGGCCGGGAACGCAGTCTCACATTTTTTTGCAATAGTTATCCCTCTGAACAACAGTATCATATATGCCAGGATAAGTGGGATGGCTCCGAATAAAAGTCCATATTCTTCTATTATTATTGCAAATATGAAGTCAGAGTTCGATTGCGGTAGCATGTTTCGCTGGGTACTTTTCCCCGGCGCTTTTCCAAATAATCCGCCAGTTGAGATCGCAATCTTTGCCTGGTTTGACTGATAGTCTCCGTCTTCATTCCCCTTGCCTGAGACAAATTGTTCAATCCTGTTTTTCCAGACCTGGACCCTGTTATCTTTTTTTACCATGGTTAGAACCATGGCAAAGAGAAGAACTCCTACTACACCAATTCCTATATATGCCATAAGGAATTTGAGAGGGACCCTGCCAATGAACATTATTATCATACTCATTCCAAATACCATAAGTGCTGTGGAGAGGTTTTCAGGCATAATCAGGCCACAGATAATACCAACAGGGAGAATAAAATACTTTGAGACCAGCATAAAATTATTCAATTCTTTCTGGTATTTGGCCAGAGATCTTGCGAGATACAATACCAGGGCCACTTTGGCAACATCTGAAGTCTGAAGTCTGAATCCCGTTCCGGGAATAGTAATAGAGCGCATTGCCTCATTTACCCTCGACCCAAGAGCAAAAGTCAGTACAAGCAGTCCTGCAGAACCTAAAAGAATCAATCCAGCCATAGAAAAATAAATTCTGTATGGAAGGTAATGAACAACAACTATTATACCCAGACTTAATACCAGCATCAGGAACTGACTCTTGAGGAAGTAAGTTGTATTTCCTCCATATTTCATAAAGGCCACACCTACTGAAGAACTGTATACAGCCAGAAGTGAATAAAACATAAAAAGAGCCACGAGGCCCCAGATCGCCTTGTCTCCCTTAAATGTCCTTGAAAGCCAGCCTTGTTGCATTAATTTATTTATTATAGGTTCCTTACAGCCTGTTTAAACTGACGACCTCTGTCTTCATAATTCTTGAAAAGATCAAAACTTGCACATGCAGGTGATAAAAGTACCGTATCACCTTTCTTTGCCAGGTAATAGGAAGACCTGACAGCTTCCTCCATCGAGGTTGTTTCTACAATAGTGGCAACCTTATCTTTAAAAGCCTCAATGATTTTCTTGTTATCCTTTCCAAGGCAAACTATAGCCTTGACCTTCATTTTTACAACCGGGAACAATTCTGAATAATCATTTCCTTTATCAACACCGCCTACAATCCATATGATATTGTTTTCCATGCATTCTATTGCATACCATGTTGAATTAACATTTGTAGCTTTTGAATCGTTTATGAAATTTATACCACATACTGTTATAACCGGTTCCAGGCGGTGTTCAACTCCCTGAAAATCAGCAAGACTTTCCCTGATTACCTCCTTGCGGATATTAAGAATTTTACCTGCAATGGCAGCTGCCATTGAGTTGTAGGTGTTATGACGGCCTTTAAGCGCAAATTCATGAATAGTCATAAGGTTGGTTTTATTTTGGTAATCAATTATCAATTCGTTGTTTTCAATATAAGCAGCCATGCCTTCTTTTATCTCATCAGAAAAAGGCAACATTGTCATTTCATATTTTTTTCTGGATAATTCAGTTTTAATGATCGGGTCTCCTTCCCAGTAAATCAGGAAATCCTCTTTTTTCTGGTTTTGTGTTATTCTGAATTTGGAATCTATATAGTTTTGAAGTTTGTAATCGTATCTGTCGAGATGATCAGGTGTAATATTCAACAGTACTGCAATATCGGCCTTGAATTCATACATGCCGTCAAGCTGAAAACTACTCAGTTCAATTACATAATAATCGTACGGACCATCTGCAACAGCCATCGCAAAACTATTTCCCACATTGCCTGTCATCGTGGCATTCTTTCCGGCCTTTTTCAGAATATGGAAGATGAGGTTAGTAACCGTTGTTTTTCCATTGCTCCCCGTAATACATATCTTTAAACCTTTAGCATATCTGCCGGCGAATTCTATTTCTGAAATAACGGGGATACCTTTTTCGCGGATCTTCTTTATTATCGGAGCATTCTCCGGGATACCGGGGCTTTTAATAACTTCATCTGCTGAAAGAATAATTGGGTCATTGTGATTCCCTTCCTCCCACGTAATACTGTTTTTTTCAAGGATTTCCCTATAGTTTTCTTTAATAGTACCTTTATCGGAAACAAAAACATCAAATCCATGTTTTTGTGCAAGCACTGCTGATCCTGTACCACTTTCTCCTGCTCCCAGTATCACAATCTTCTTAGCCATTTTATTATCTTATCTTAAGAGTCACAATACTTATTACTGCCAATATTATTGCCACTATCCAGAACCGTGTGACAATCTTCGGTTCAGGAAATCCTTTTTTCTGATAATGATGATGAAGCGGGGCCATCAGGAAAATCCTTCTTCCAGCCCCATATTTTCTTTTTGTTCTTTTAAACCAGCTGACCTGGAGTACAACCGACAGGTTTTCAACAAGGAAGATCCCGCAAAGGATAGGGATTAAAAGCTCTTTTCTTATAATAACTGCAAATACGGCAATTATACCTCCCAGTGCCAGACTCCCTGTATCGCCCATAAAAACCTGGGCCGGGAACGAATTGTACCAGAGGAAACCTATAGTGGCCCCGATAAAAGCGCTTGCGAAGATAACAAGCTCTTCGGACCCCGGGATATACATAATATTCAGATAGTTGGCATATATAATATTGCTTGAAACATAAGCCAGAATTGCAAGCGCGGTTCCTATTATTGCCGAAGTTCCCGTTGCGAGTCCGTCAAGTCCATCGGTCAGGTTCGCACCATTCGAAACTGAAGTAACTATGAATATCACTATTATCACGAAGACAATCCAGGTAAATGGCCGCCTGTATTCAGCATTTATAAATGATACCAGCCATGCATAATCGAACTCATTATTTTTTACAAAGGGTATCGTGGTTTTTGTCGACTTTCTTTCCAGTGTTATCTCACCCTTAGCCGGAATGTTCATTGAAGTTGTGAGCATCTCATGCCTTTCCCTTAAGGTAAGATTTGCAACATCTACTTTCTCAGCAATTCTGACCTCATTACTAAAAAACAGGGTTAACCCGACAATAATTCCAAGGACAATCTGACCTGCAATCTTGAATCTGCCTGCAAGTCCTTCCTTGTTCTTTTTAAAAATCTTTATATAATCATCTAGAAAACCGATTAGCCCCAGCCAGAGTGTCGTTATCAGCATAAGAATTATATACACATTCCCAAGTTTTGCGAACAAAAGAGTCGGAATTATAATCGATGCAAGAATAATAACCCCTCCCATTGATGGTGTTCCCTCCTTTTTGTATTGTCCCTCCAGACCCAGATTTCTTACAACCTCTCCAACCTGCTTTTTCTGCAGAAATTTAATGATCCGTTTACCTATGAGGAGTGAAATAATGAGGGAAGTGATAACAGCGCCAGCCGACCGGAAAGATATGAAGGTAAATAACCGTGCTCCCGGAAAATTAAGTGAATCAAGATAATTAAATAAAAAGTAAAGCATTTCCCTTAAGATTTATTTAAATAACAAAGCATTTTTCAATTCTTCCCTGTCGTCGAAATGATGTTTCACTCCCATAATCTCCTGGTAAGTTTCATGACCTTTACCGGCGATAAGTATCACGTCGCCTTTATTTGCAATCATTACTGCTGTTTTTATCGCTTCATGCCTGTCGGATATTCTGAGAGTTTTTCTTTTTAAATCCGGGGTTATTCCGGCTTCCATCTCGTCAAGAATCTTTTCAGGATCTTCAGTTCTTGGATTATCGGAAGTAAGTATGACTTTGGTACTTCCTTCAGCAGATATTACTGCCATCTTAGGACGCTTTGTCCGGTCACGGTCCCCACCGGCACCGACAACTGTTATAAGCTGTGCATCACCTTCACGGATTTTATTAATTGTATCTATTACATTTAAAAGAGCATCAGGAGTATGGGCATAATCTACAATGCCTGAAATACCTCCGGCAGATTTGATTACTTCAAGTCTTCCTGAAACAGGATGTAGATCGCTGAGAACAGTTAATATCTCTTTTTTTGAAGCTCCGAGAAGTTCCGATGCAGCATAAACTGCAAGCAGATTTGATGCATTAAAACCGCCGATAAACCTTGTCCAGACTTCCTCTCCCTGAATTTTTAATCCCATACCCTCGAAACCCTGCTCAATAATATTACAACGGTAATCGGCCATTCCCCTGACAGAAAAGGTATAATGACGGGCCTGGCAATTCTGTAGCATTACCCTGCCATTACGGTCATCAATATTTACAAGTGCAAATGAATCAGGAGGAAGTGAGTCAAAAAAACTTTTCTTTGCAGTCATGTAATTATCAAATGTCTTATGATAATCGAGGTGATCGTGAGTAAGGTTCGTGAAAATACCTCCGACAAATTTTAGTCCTGCTATACGTTTCTGATCAGCAGAATGAGAACTGACTTCCATAAATGCAAAGTCGCATCCTTCTTCGACCATCCTGGATAACAGCAAGTTGAGCTGAACAGGATCGGGCGTTGTATGTGTCGCCTCGAGTTCCTTTTCATTAATATAATTGCAAACAGTTGAAAACAAACCACTTTTATAACCCAGCCGGAGGAACATCCTGTATAGCAGAGTAGCAATTGTTGTTTTCCCGTTTGTTCCTGTTACACCAACCAGTTTAAGTGAATATGAAGGGTTTCCGAAGAAGTTGGAAGCGGCCAGGCCCAGAGCTTTTGCAGAGTCAGTGGTCTTAATCCAGCAGATGTTTTTATCGGGTTTTTCAGGAAGTATTTCACAGATTATAGCAGAGGCGCCAGCAGCTATTGAAGAGTCAATAAAATCGTGGCCATCGCTTTTATATCCCTTAACAGCAACAAACAGGGAATTTTTTTTCACCTTGCGGGAATCAAACTCAATACCGGATATAATTCTGTTTTTTGTTCCCTTTACAGAAACAATTTCAATTCCGGTTAATATTTCATCGATCTTCATCATTTCACATATTCATCTCAAGAGAAACGACTGTTCCTTCATTGTACCTGGCACCATGTTCTGGAGATTGTCTAAGCACTCTTCCTTTACCAATGTATTTTACTCTTAACCCGGTGTTTTCAAGAAGATACATAGCGTCCCGCAGACTCATTCCTCTCACATCAGGCACAAGACCCTGCTGTATCTTAACGGCTTCCAGACTTACTGTATCTCCGCTCTCCCGGGTTGCAACCCAGTCATCATCGGCAGTTCGACGATAGTGGACATCAAGATTTTTAAGTACTTCATTTATATCAGTCCTGTATCCGTTACCGGCATCAGGTGCAGATGGCTTAATATCTTCTTTTTTATCAGGTTTGTAATCTCTGAAAAATCTGGTTGCATATACCTTATCAGAAATCTCTTTGAATACTGTTCCTGCCACCACATTTCCGAAATAAACTCCGTTCGACGGTGAATTAACCACAACAATACAGGAGTACAGAGGGTTCTCTGCAGGAAAGTATCCTACAAATGAGGCTGAGTAGGACATCTTGGATCCGGTTCTATAACCATATTTATCCCTGGCTATCTGTGCGGTTCCTGTTTTTCCGGCAATTTTATAATTAGGGTTTTTAAGATTAGTTGCTGTGCCTTGTTCAACGACACCCTCCATCATTTTTTTTGCTTTTCGTATTGTTGAGCGTGATGCTATTGAATTAATTATGACCTCAGGTTCGTAGCTCCTGATGACACTTCCGTTTCTCATTATTGCAGAGACAAATAGCGGGCGCATCATTTTGCCATCATTTGCCACTGCATTATAGAACGTGAGTATTTGTAAAGGTGTAAGCAGTACCTCATAGCCATGTGACATCATCGGCAATGAAAGTCCCGACCATAATTTATCTCCGGGATATCTGATAAGAGGTTCCCCTTCTCCTTTTATCTGCAGATCAAGTGGCTTATTCAGTCTCATTGCATAAAGACGGTTCACGAAATCTTTAGGATTGTTTTTGTAATGCTCATAAATAAGTTTGGCAGTTCCCACGTTTGATGATTCTTCAAATACCTGTTTGACTGTTATTATACCATGTTCTTTTGTATCCTTGATAATCTTGTCATAGTATTTCACACTTCCATTGCCCGTATCAACAATATCACCTGTATCAATGACACCATCTTCAATTGCTGCCATTAGCGACGCAAGTTTAAAAGTAGAACCGGGCTCGGTGCTCTCACCAATAGCATAATTATATGTTTCGTGATAGTCCCCGTCACTTTGGAGACCCAGATTAGCTATGGCTTTTATATTCCCTGTTGAAACCTCCATTAGTACTGCGCAGCCATGATCAGCGTTATTTTTTCTGAGTTGATTCAGAAGGGCCGTGGACGCAACATCCTGCAGATCGAGATCCAGTGTGGTAACGACGTCATTCCCGTCACGTGATTCAACGCTGTTTGGACCCTCAACGGTTATCCAGTCGCCTCCGGTAAGCCGCTGTTTCATGGCAACACCGTTTTTACCTGCCAGGTCTTTATCAAATCCTCCCTCGACGCCTACCTCGTTGCCTTCACTGCCAAGATTTAGATAACCGATGGTTCGGGATGCAAGGTCACTTCCTGGAAGTATCCTTCTGTTTTCAGCCTGGGCTACCATACCCCCTTTATACTGACCCTCTGTGAATATTGGCAGTTCTTTTAGCTTCCTGAGCGTTTCATAGTCAACTTTTCGATGAATCAGAAAATAGCGATCGCCCTTTCTTCTGGCCTCTGATATTGCTGATTTCCAGCCCGCTGCGGATTTGTCACCAACAAGTTGAGCCAGTCCCGCTGATAATCCGTTAATCCCATTCGACCATGTTGCAGATGACATTCCGCTGCTACGTGTATCCATATAGATTGTATAGTAAGGGACAGAGCTTGCAAGTAGACGTCCATCACTGGTAAGTATATCACCCCTGTTTGCAGGCATCTCAGCTGTTTTAAACACAAATTTCTCGCTCATATCTGCCCATTTACCACGCTGAACATATTGCAAAATGATGACGCGTATGAGCAAAGCAACAGCCAGCAATCCAATTGCAAAATAGACCAGACCGCCGCGCCATACAATTTCATCCCTTGCTGCCATTTCCTTTACTTCTTATCAACCAATAGTTTATATGGAGGAGTTTTCAGCTCTTCGAGGTTTAGCCCCTTTTCCCTTACCATACTGAATACTTCAGACTGCTTACTGATATACATGAGAGCAGCCGAAGTTGATAGTGACTCAGCTCTAAGGTCCTTAACCTCCCTTTGAAGCCGTGTTGATTCTCTTGTTATTTTTTCAGCATGAAACCTGTTTCCGATGTAAACCGCAGTGAGAAAGGTTAAAAGCGAAACATATCCAAGATTCTTAAGTATGATCTTTTCAGATACCATGCTCCCGCTCAGGAGCTCCTTAATAAAACTTCCGGGTCTTATATGCTTCTTATTATTGTCCGTATTATTTTCCCTGGTATTTTCCTTAATTTCTTCCATTTGTCAGATCTTTTCAGCTATCCTGAGTCTTGCACTTCTTGCCCTGTTGTTTATTGCGATCTCTTCATCGTCAGGTGTTGTTCCTTTCTTGTTTATAATCCTGAAAGGAGTCTTTATGTTTCCATAAAAATCTTTTTTCTCTTCTCCCTCAAAATTGCCTGTCTTCATAAAATTTTTTACCACTCTGTCTTCGAGCGAATGGTAGCTTATGATAACGAGTCTTCCGCCTGTATTTAAGACTGAGAGAGTCTGTTCAAGCATCTCCTGCAGATAATCAATTTCATGATTGACAGCAATCCGCAAAGCCTGAAACAGTTTTGCATAGAATTTATTTTCCTGCCGGAAAGGCGCCAGTTTCCCAACAGTATCGATTAAATCGTTAACACTAACCATTGGTTTCGAAGCTCTTGCGCTGACGATTTCCCTGGCTATCCTTCTTGAGTTTGACAGTTCACCATATCTGTAAAAAATATCTGCGAGTACTCTCTCATCCATTGTGTTCAGAAGGTGAGATGCTGTTACAGTGCCGGTTTTATTCATCCGCATATCAAGAGGAGCATCCTGCCTGAAGGTAAATCCTCTTTCAGGTATATCAAACTGATGAAATGAGACACCCAGGTCAGCGATCAGCCCATCTATTGATTTGATGTTATTGAACATCAGATTGCTTTTCAGAAATCTGAAATTCTGGCTGAGAAAGAGAAACTTCTCATCAGCCGGAGAATTAATTGCGGCATCCTCGTCCTGATCAAAAGCGATTAGTTTACCAGTTATAAGACGCTTAAGAATTTCCATTGAGTGTCCTCCTCCTCCGAATGTAACATCAACATAAACCCCGTCAGGCTGTATGTTCAGCCCATCAATACTCTCTTTGAGCAGTGCGGGAATATGGTAAACCATTATACTTCAGGCTCATTTATACTTCCACCCAAATATTTTTCAACCAGGTTGGCCAAATCTTCAGCAGGCATAGCAATTTTCTCATAAATGTCAGCTGCCCATATCTCAATCCTTCCATCTTGTCCGGCAAGAACAACATCCCTGTCAGCACCAATAAGATCCATTAATTTTTTGGGTACAAGAATGCGGTTATTGTTATCAAGCGAGAGTTCGGCAGTTCCTTTAAAAAAGTTTCTGAGGAACATGTTTTGCTCACGGTTATATGGGTTTATTTTTTTCCTGATTTTGACCAACTGTTTGTTCCAGTCTTCAATTGCATAAAGTACAAGGCAGTTTTCGAAGATATCCTTCCGTACCACAAAATGATCCTGTGCATCAGCTGGCATCTGCTTTTTAAATGCCATCGGTAGGATTATACGTCCTTTGACATCAACTTTGCATGTGTAATCACCTATAAATGTGGCCATCCTCGCATTTTTCAATTAAACGTCTAAAATAAAGAAAAAATATCCACTTTGCTCCACATTGCCCCACATTTTTTTATTTTTTGTTAATAACTTTTGTAAATTCACGCAAACTCGGGCAACAGGGCCATTCTCCGACAAATGACACCCCTTTTTAATTCCTCCCAAGGGGGGAAAAATCCACTTTTTTATCGTATTTTTCTCCTCCAACAGGTAAGATGCCGTGAAGCGGCAGAGAGGTTTTATTCCTAAACCTGAAGTATTTTAGAAGTGATCGTTACCCGTTAAAGAGGTAGCGGGGAAGTGAGTTCATACCCAATCTATGGGGTTATTAGATGTATTGATTTTTTTTGGTAATTTTGAGCCCTTCACTCTCTAAAAAAATACCTGGAAATGGATGGTATATCGGGAAATAACGAAAATCAGAAATTGGATGTCGAAAAAGTCCTTTTTTCGAAAAATAAGGCACTTGCAAGGGTCATACCAGGCTTTATCATAAATTATCTCAAAAGGATTGTCCACCAGGATGAATTAAATGATTTCCTGAAGAAATGGGGACATCTGAAAGATTCTGAATTAATAGCCGCAGGACTGAAGCATTTTGAAATTAAATTCAAGGTCACTGGAAGTGAGAATATTCCAAAATCAGGCAGGTACATTTTTGTTTCAAATCATCCGCTTGGAGGACTTGACGGACTGGTATTTATTTATGAAATATCGAAACATTTTCCCGACATTAAATTCCCGGTAAACGATATACTTACCAATATTAAAAATCTGTCAGGTATCTTTCTTCCGGTAAATAAACACGGGGCCCAGGCAAGAGACGCAGCAAAAATGATCGAGGAGGCATATTCATCCGACTGCCAGATACTCTATTTCCCGGCCGGATTATGTTCAAGAAAAAAAAGTGGAGTAATTAAGGATCTCCCATGGCATAAAAGTTTCATATCTAAATCAATACAACACGAGAGAGATATTGTTCCGGCATTTTTTTCGGGTAGAAATTCCAATTTTTTCTACAATCTCTCAAATATCAGAAAGTTCCTTGGCGTGAAAGAAAATATTGAAATGCTGTATCTTGCTGATGAGATGTTCAAACAAAGGGATAAAGAGATCAGACTGGTTTTCGGTGAACCAATTCACTGGGAAAGATTTGATAAAACAAGATCTGCGTTGGAATGGGCCGATTGGGTAAAGTCAAAATCATACAATCTGGAAGCATTTATTTCTTTATAATTGTTAAACAAAAAAAAAGATTAAATTGCAATAGATTTTGTGTAGATAATATTCGAATAAATCACCCCCATTTTTAATATTAAATGAAACCAATTGTTGACCAACTACCAAAGGATCAGATTATTGCTGAACTGACAAGTGATAAGCTTTTGCGCAGGACTAACAATGGCAACAATGAGGTTTATGTATTTGACAATAATAATTCACCTGCCCTCATGCATGAAGTGGGCCGTGTCAGAGAACTTACTTTCAGACATGCCGGAGGAGGAACTGGGAAAGAGATAGATATAGACGATTTTGACACTGCTAAAGTTGATCCTCAAAAACAACTTATTGTATGGGATCCTGAAAATAAAGAGATGATTGGCGGATATCGGTTCTATTTTCCCGAAAAAGGATGCACAAACTGCGATATTACCAAACTTGCTTCCTCTGCATATTTTCATTTTTCTGAAAAATTTCTGACAAAGTACTATCCTCATCTTATGGAACTTGGCAGGTCATTCGTTCATCCCGATTATCAGTCGCGCTCAATGGGCAGGAAAAGCATGTTTGCTCTAGACAACCTTTGGGATGGACTTGGCGCCATAATAATAGATAATCATCACCTGAAATATTTATTCGGAAAAGTAACGATGTATCCTCATTTCAATCCGAAAGCAAGAGCTATGATCCTATATTTTCTAAGAAGGCACTTCAAAGATTCAGATCACCTTGTTACTCCGGTTGACCCTGCAAATATTGATATCCATCATGATGAGATGAAAAAGCTTTTCAGGGGCTGGAGATATAAGGAAAACTATAAAATATTATCAAGGGAGGTAAGAAACCTAAACGAAAATATACCTCCGCTCATAAATGCCTATATGAATTTATCACCCACGATGAGGACTTTCGGTACCTTCATAAATCATAAATTCGGAGAAGTCGAAGAGACAGGAATAATGATTACCCTCAGGGATATTTACGTTGAAAAGATTAACCGGCACCTCTCTTCGTATAAGAAGGATTTTGAAATCACCTGGTTTTCACACGAGAATCAATAAGCCCTGACATTTCTCCCTTCAATATAGTTAACAAACGACTGGTTTACTACCTTATTACCTCCGGGGGTTGGATAGTTACCCGTAAAATACCAGTCGCCAAGATGTCCGGGACAAGCTTCGTGAAGACCTTCAATTGATTGAAATACAATTTTAACTTCTGATTTTATTTCATCCGATTTAAGCATTGATGAAATTTTCTCAGATATCTCTTCGGTAGAGAAAGGTTTATAGATTTCGCGTACCAGGTTTTTCATCTCTTCAACAGGTTTCTGAAGCTCATCCAATGCTGCCTTGTAGACCGCCTGAATAACTGAACCTTTTCCTGAATCTTTCAAAAGCTCAATAGCAGCCTTGAAAGCAATAAAATCACCCAGTTTAGCCATATCAATTCCGTAACAATCGGGGTATCTCAACTGAGGTGATGAAGAGACAACAACTATCTTTTTCGGATCAAGTTTATCAAGAATCCTGATTATACTTTTCTTCAGGGTAGTTCCTCTTACAATAGAGTCATCTATAACTACCAGGTTATCTACTCCTCTCTTTATTACACCATATGTGACATCATAAATATGTCCTACGAGATCATCGCGGCTTTTGTCTTCAGTTATGAATGTCCGTAGCTTTGCATCTTTGACCGCTATTTTTTCTATCCTGGGCCGCTGGTTAATAATCTTTTCAAGTTCCTCCTTGTTCAGGTACTTTCCCCTGCTCAGAATATGATCAATTTTTACCTGGTTGAGATAATTTTCAACTCCTTTAATCAGCCCATAAAATGCGCTTTCAGCTGTATTCGGTATATATGAAAATACTGTGTGGTCAAGATCATAGTCAACAGTCTGCAAAACACTGTCAGCAAGGAGTTCCCCAAGTTTTTTCCTTTCTTTGTATATTGCCTTATCAGTTCCTCTCGAGAAATAGATCCTTTCAAATGAGCATTTCCTGGGTTCGGTTTCCTCTCTGATCTTCTCAATGGTTGTTTCTCCTGATGCCTTAATAATAATAGCACTTGCAGGTGGAAGTTCAATAACGTTATCAGTTCTTACATTAAAGATTGTCTGAATTACAGGCCTTTCAGAGGCAACAACAACTACCTCATCGTCAATATAATAATATGCCGGTCTGATGCCTGCAGGATCTCTCATTACAAATGCATCGCCATGACCGACCATTCCTGCCATTGCATAACCCCCGTCCCAATTACGGCTTGCTTTTTTCAGAATTGAAGTTACATCCAGATTTTTCTCTATCATAGGAGATATCTCTTTTTTTGAGAAGCCCTCCTCTTTGAATTTGCGGAATAATCGTTCGTTTTCTTCATCGAGCCTATGTCCTACATTTTCCAGTATGGTAACTGTATCCGAAAAATCTACAGGATTCTGACCCAGCTCAACCAGACTGCTGAAGACTTCTCCGACATTTGTAAGGTTGAAATTACCGGCCATAACAAGGTTTTTTGACTTCCAGTTATTTTCACGGCTGACCGGATGTACATAATCAATATTGTAACTTCCATAGGTGCCATATCGGAGGTGACCAAGATAAATATCACATGCAAAAGGGACTTTCCCTTTAATAAAGTCCGGGTCTTTAAAGCCTTCCGGATGAGTAAGTGTCAATACATCTATATCTTTATAAATCAGACTGAAAATTTCCTTGATTGAGTTAGCCTGATTTGATCTTTGTCTGAAAATATATCTGTTTCCCGGAGGAACATCCAGCTTAATTCCTGCAATGCCCGCTCCATCCTGGCCCCGGTTATGCTGCTTTTCCATCATCAGATACATCTTCTGTAAACCATAGTTCCAGGTACCATATTTTTCAATATAGAATTCCATCGGCTTAAGCAATCTTAACATTGCAATGCCGCATTCGTGTTTGATATTATCGCTCATAATTATTTATTATTCAGGTCCTGGAGATTAATTATATCCCTCACAATATAGACTGCAGCCTTGGGAAGCTTCTTACTTATAATTAAATATAACCTCATTGCTTCTGTTTTTGATCTGAAGTTACCTACTCTGACTTTATAGTAATTGGGTTCTGCAAATATGAGGTATGAAACAACGTCCGGAAACTGGCTCATAAATTCTTGTCTGACTTTACCTGATTCAACTTTGGCATTTCTCTCGGAACTGTTGTATATCTGTATTCTGAATCCTTCAACACCGGTATAGCCATTTTCTGTTTCAAGATTCTGGTTGGCCAGAATATACCTGCTTATTAGTGTATCTAATGCCGGATCCTGTATAATATTAAGCTGGCCTGAACGTGAATTGCCATCTGTTCTTTTAAAAAGATCCGATGATTTTACAAAAGACTGGGACCGGACAATCACGGTCGACAGGCCCAAAATAAATAATATCAAAAAGAGTTTTCTGATCATATGGCAAAAGTAATAAAAATTCTATCCCAATTCTGCAGCCAGTTCATCGGTCATTTCAAGATTATGGTATACAAATTGGATATCATCGTCATCTTCAAGTGTATCAATAAGCCTGAGCACTTTCCTCGCAGATTCAAGATCGAGCTTTTTAGTGTCGTTGGGTATCCTTTTTAGTCCAGCTTCCTCAGACTCTATCCCAAGCTCAATTAGCTTCCTGTTCACGTTTCCGAAATCTTCTTTGGCACATGTTACAGTAAACATATCACCATCAACCTCAAAATCTTCAGCCCCGGCATCGATCATTTCAAGTTCGATATCATCCAGAGTAAGCCCTTCATTCTTTATTGTAAATATTCCTTTTCTTTCAAAAAGAAAAGTCAATGATCCATTTGTTCCAAGATTACCTCCATGTTTATTAAAAGCTGATCTTACCGATGCTACTGTTCTGTTATTGTTATCTGTCAGACATTCAACAAATACTGCAACCCCGCATGGTCCGTATCCCTCAAATGAAGTTTCGGTAAAACTTTCAGCATCGGTGCCGCTAGCCTTTTTGATTGCCCTGTCAATATTATCTTTGGGCATATTGGCGCCTTTTGCATTCTGGACAGCAAGTCTGAGTCTTGCATTAGCTTCGGCATCACCGCCGCCTTCTTTTGCTGCAATTATTATCTCTTTAATAATTTTTGTAAATTTCTTCCCCCTTTTAGCATCTATTGCCCCCTTTTTACGCTTTATGGTTGACCACTTGCTATGTCCTGACATACTTTAGATATTTATTATACAGAATGCAAAATTAAATAATTCTTTCAAACCTCGAGCATACTTTATAGATTTGTGCGATCAAAGATAGGCGCCAGGCATTGGGCGACAGACTTCAGGGGTATTCTTTATTAATGCCTGTAGCCTGTAGTCTGCTGCCCGTAGCCTTTATATCACAATTAGATGAGTATTCAATGTCAAAGAAAGTTTATATAGAAACATATGGTTGTCAGATGAATGTTGCTGACAGTGAGGTTGTTGTGTCAATTCTGTCCAAAGCAGGTTATGAACCTACTGAAAATATTAATGATGCAGGATTAATATTAATAAATACCTGTTCTATCCGCGATAATGCTGAACAAAGAATCTGGGGTCGTCTAAAAGCAATCAGCCACCTGAAAAAGCAGAAAAATGATCTGAAAATCGGAATAATAGGTTGTATGGCCGAAAGGCTGAAAGAGAAACTGATTGAGACTGATCAGCTTGTGGATATAGTCGTCGGTCCGGACGCTTACAGGGAACTTCCGCTTCTTGTCAGTGAAGCTGAGGCAGGTCACAAAGCAGTGAATGTTCTTCTCTCACGCGAAGAGACCTATGCTGATATTTCACCGGTAAGGATGGATAAAAATGGTGTATCCTCCTTTGTTTCAATAATGCGGGGTTGTAATAATATGTGCGCATATTGTGTTGTGCCATATGTGCGAGGAGCTGAAAGAAGCAGAAACCCTGAGTCTGTTCTGAAAGAGGTAAAAGAGTTATTTGAGATGGGTTACAGGGAAGTAACATTGCTTGGACAAAATGTCGATTCTTATAATTGGGACAATAACTCAGGAAACATCGGATTTCCTGAACTTCTTGAAAAAGTTGCCATTATTGATCCACTCTTGCGGGTAAGGTTTTCAACCTCCCATCCAAAAGATATTTCAGATGAACTTCTGTACACAATAGCCAGAAATAAAAATATTTGTAAACACATTCATCTTCCTGCGCAAAGCGGGAGCAGCCGTATTCTTAAACTCATGAACCGTGAATATACCAGGGAGTGGTATATGGATCGTGTAAATGCAATACATACCATTATACCCGAGTGTTCCTTATCGACCGATATGATAACCGGGTTTTGTACTGAAACAGAAGAAGATCATAAAGAATCTCTATCGCTCATGGAGTGGACCGGATTTGATTTTGCTTATATGTTTAAGTATAGTGAAAGACCCGGAACAAAAGCTGCCAGAAAACTTAAAGATAATGTTAGTGAATCTGTAAAGTCAGAAAGACTTTGTGAAATGATTTCACTTCAGAACCGGCTTTCAATAAAATCGAAAAAAAGTGATATTGGCATGGTCTTTGATGTTCTGATCGAAGGATTTTCGAAGAGATCCTTTGAATTTTTATCTGGTCGGACTTCACAAAATAAGGTTGTTGTTTTTCCCGGAGGTGATTTTAAGAAGGGAGAATATGTCAGGGTTTTAATTGAAAGGTGTACTTCTGCAACTCTTATAGGTAAATGTATTTAAGCCATAAATGATTTGTTCTTCTCTTAATAACATTGTAACTTGCCTGTTAAACCTAAGTCAAAATAAAATGAAGTGGAATGGAATTCTAGTGCTAGTCTTTGCGATTTGCCTTACTCAAATGGGGTTCGGACAAAAGGCAGGGAAAGGATCTGATAAACCGGTCACAATTACCGGTAAAGTATTGAATCGCGACAATAACCCTGTCGCAGGAGCTGTTTTATATGTTGACAATGTCAAAACAAGCACCACAACAAAAAACAATGGTTCCTATAAAATTAAAGTCAACCCCTTAGCTCTTAATCTCGAAGTCCGCTCATCCGAATTCGGATCATCAATAACAGCAATAAGTGGAAAAACTGCTATTAATTTCATTCTTGAAAGAACTGATAATCTGGCTTCAAAACCGGATAATACTGTAAAAGAGGCAAGGCCTCAGGATAGTATTAAAAAATCTTCCAGACCCAAGGGTAAAAAAATGAATACTTATAACGATATTTACCAGATGATACGTTGTGAGGTGAGTGGGGTCGTAGTCAGCGGAAGAAGCGTTCAGATTCAGCAGGGCCATTCATTCTTCGGTAGCAGTACACCGCTTTTTGTTGTAAATGGGGTGATAGTTCAAAGCATCGATAATATAAATCCTCTTGAGGTAAAGTCGATTGCAGTGCTTAAAGGTACATCAGCAGCAATCTATGGAGTTAATGGCACAAATGGCGTAATAAGTATAACCCTTAAAAACGGTACGGAAAGAGAAGAATAAAAATTTTAAACTAAATTAATACCTGAAACAATGAAAATAAAACTGATTTTTTTAATCCTTCTTTCAACATTGTGTATAAATAGTATAACCGCACAAAAAAGCAATAAAAAGATAACACTAACGGGTACTGTATTAAATGCTGATAAGGAACCTATTGTGAATGCAATAGTTATGATTGATGACCAAAAAACCAATTCGGTAACCGATTCTAAAGGTAACTATAAAATTAAGGTAAACGCCACCGCCTCTAAAATTGGTATCTTCACCTTTGGTCATGGCACTGCGGAAGAAGTAATAAATGGAAGGACCCAGATTAACTTTAATTTTGGGATCACTGCATCACACCAACCAAAGGATAGTACGATCTCTTCAGGACAACAAGGAATTAATACTGGTTATGGTATGATTAAAAAGAAAAACCTGACTACCGACGTCAATAAGATTGATGGAACGAATAAAAAATATGCGTCCTATGCTACAATTACTGATATGATTCAAAGGGAAGTTTCTGGCTGTCGGATTTCCGGAGGATCAGTAATAATACAAGAGTCGGCTGATTTGTTTGGTTCAGTACCGGCTCTGATTGTGGTTGATGGGGTTTATATGGATGCTCTCCCTGATATTCCACCTACTTCGGTTAAATCAATTGAGGTCCTCAAGGGTACTTCAGCGGCAATTTATGGGTCAAGAGGATACGGCGGAGCAATCCTTATTAAAACAAAGATTCAAAACCAGTAAAAAATCTTTCATCATTTTTATAGCCTGTTAAAAGTTGCAGTTCTTCTAACTGTTCATTTGATATCGGTGACGTAATATCAAACATAATAACATGGCCGCACCAGAATGGCATCAATTGTTTTGGCTTTATACGGAAAAGAGTCGTTGTCTCATTATATAATGAGGACAATAAGACCAATTCAGTAACTGATTCAAGAGGAAACTATAAGATCAAGGTTAGATCCAGTACATCAAGGATCGGGGTATTCACTTTTGGTAATGGTAGATTTGAAGATTATATTAAAGGAAGGACCCGGATTGATTTCAATTTTAACACAATTGCGATTAAACAAACTTATCCGAATTACAGGGACGGAGAGCAAGGAGTAAATAGTGGTAGATGGAGTCTGAATGAATCATCTTCCTGACATACCTCCAGTAACAGTTAAATCAATTGAGGTACTCAAGGCTACAGCAGCAGCCATTTACGGTAGCCGTGCAAACGGTGGGGTAATCGTTATCAAAACCAAGTTAATAAACGATTAGAAAAATATATCCCTATTTTTTCTTATTGATACTTAGTTGAAGTTCTTCTAATTGGTTTGCTGATATTTGTGCCGGAGTATCAAGCATAACATCACGTCCTGAGTTGTTTTTTGGGAATGCAATAAAATCGCGGATTGAATCCTGTCCTCCGAACATAGCTACCCACCTGTCAAATCCGAATGCCACTCCTCCATGAGGTGGAGCTCCGAATTTGAAGGCGTTCAGGAGAAAACCAAATTGTTCATTCGCCTCGTCATCGCTGAATCCAAGGACTTTGAACATTAATTTCTGAACTGCTGCATCATGAATTCTGATCGATCCGCCGCCGATTTCAACACCATTGATTACCAGATCATATGCATTAGCCCTTACTTTACCGGGATCTGTTTCCATCAGAGGAAGATCTTCAGGAACTGGTGATGTGAATGGATGATGCATCGCATAGAACCTTTTCGACTCTTCATCCCATTCAAGAAGAGGAAAATCCACAACCCATAGTGGATAGAATGTGTCTTTTGTTCTTAATCCCAGCCTTTTCCCCATTTCAAGCCTCAATTCCGAAAGGGCTGTCAATGTTTTTTTCTTATCCCCAGCCAGGACCAGCATAAGGTCTCCTGGTTTCGCATTCATTTTATCAGCCCATTTCTTCAGGTCCCCAGGGGAATAAAACTTGTCTACTGACGATTTTAAAGTACCATCCGGATTATACCTTAAATAGATGAGTCCTTTCGCTCCTATCTGTGGCCTTTTCACGAATTCAGTCAGCTCATCAAGCTGTTTTCTGGTAAATTCAGAACATTTCTCAGCGCATATCGCTCCGATGTATTCCGACGTGTCAAATACAGCAAAATTATGACCTTTAACAGATCCGGATAAGTCTGTAAACCTCATACCAAAACGAAGGTCAGGTTTATCTGAACCATAATATTCCATTGCATCCTGATATGTAAGCCTCAGGAAAGGTTCACTGAATTCAATACCTCTTATTTGTCTGAAAAGGAATTTAGCAAGACCTTCAAAAGTATCGAGGATATCATTTCTTTCAACAAATGACATCTCACAGTCGATCTGTGAAAACTCAGGTTGTCTGTCAGCCCGCAGATCTTCATCTCTGAAACATTTGACAATCTGAAAATATTTATCAAAACCTGCTACCATCAGAAGTTGCTTCAATGTCTGAGGTGATTGTGGCAATGCATAGAAAGTACCGGGTTGCATTCTTGAAGGTACAACAAAGTCGCGGGCCCCTTCTGGCGTTGATTTAATAAGAACTGGCGTTTCAACTTCAATAAAACCAATGGAATCCATATACTTACGGACTTCCTGAGATACTCTGTGACGAAGTAAAATATTGTTTTTAACTGTGTTTCGTCTGAGGTCGAGGTAACGGTACTTCATTCTTAGTTCCTCTCCGCCATCAGTCTCCTCTTCAATTGTGAATGGAGGAATCTCGCTTCTGTTTAGTATATTGAGCTCATTAACCTCTATCTCGATTTCACCTGTAACCATCTTCAGGTTTTTGTTACTTCTTTCTCTCACTTTACCTTTTGCCTGTACCACAAATTCACGTCCCAGCTTACGGGCCCTTTCACAAAGCTCTTTGTTGGTTTCCATATTAAAAACCAGCTGGGTTATTCCATACCTGTCGCGAAGATCAACAAATGTCATTCCGCCCAGATCCCTTGATTTCTGAATCCAACCGCATAGAATTATTTCCTGACCTTCATTAATAATGTTTAATTCGCCACATGTATTTGTCCTGTACATCTCTTAATTATTAATTTTCAGCAAAAGTAAGAAAATTATCAGATTGAAGAGAGAATCGCAAATCCCAATAATCTTTATACTTTTAGAGATCAAAATCGTAAAACATGACTCAGGGAAATAAAGAGCAGTACATGAGAGCAGCCATTGCTGAAGCGAATAAAGCATTTGACAAACAGGAAATTCCGATAGGTGCTGTAGTGGTATGTAATGATATGATTATTGCCAGGGCGCATAACCTTACTGAGACACTGAAGGATCCGACAGCTCATGCAGAGATGCAGGCAATAACAGCTGCCACAAACTGGCTCGGAGGCAAATATCTTGCAGATTGCACCATTTATGTAACTCTCGAACCATGTGCCATGTGTGCAGGAGCAATAGGATGGAGCCAGGCCACGGCTCTTGTCTTTGGAGCTGCAGATGAAAAGAAAGGATACAGAACAGTATCAGGCTCATTACTTCATCCTAAAACCAGTGTTGAATCCGGGGTACTTGAAAAAGAATGCAGGGAATTACTTGTGAAGTTCTTTAAAAAGAAGCGATGAAATGTTACCGGGTACAAAAATGAGCCAATAGTTAAAAAAAAATTAATTTTACTTAAATACTTTACCATGAAATTTGATAACAGCAGGACAATAATCAGTCTCAGAATAAAACTCTTCGTAGCAACTATTGTTTTATTGGCTTACCTGGCTTTGGCATATGTAGCTAAGCTGATAAAATTTCCGCTGCTTGGAATGGGTGATAGCACATGGACTGTAATTCTTATTGGAATATGGATCATTCTTGCTTTCATGCCCATGGTTCTCAATTATCAGTTTATCAGCTATTCTGACGATGAAGAATTAATAATTTTCAGATATTTTACATCTGGTATTGTTGGAGGAAAGAAAAACTCTGTTGAAATAAATAAAACATCATTTTCAGGATACAAAATTGAAACCAGATTTTTTGGTCTGATACAAAGCATTATACTTTTACAGAAGGTTCAGGGTGGAGTTGCAAAGTATCCACCGGTTTATTTAAGTGCCCTGACACATGAAGAGAAGGCAAAAGTCTTTAATTCATTAAACCAATACGCCCCACCAGTGTGAAGGTTATCATCTGATAACATGAGATTTATCATCTTTAATGACTTTAAAAAATCTCAAATTTGACTCACTTATTTATAGACTAAATTATAACTAAAAATTAAGATAATGAATGTAGATAAAATCATGAATAACCTCGAGAAAAAGCATCCGGGCGAGGTTGAGTATTTACAGGCAGTAAGAGAAGTACTGGAGTCGATTGAAGAGGTTTATAACGAAAACCCGCAGTTTGAATCTGCTAATATTATTGAGCGGATTATTGAGCCTGACCGGGCTATTACATTTAAAGTTCCATGGGTTGATGATGAAGGAAATGTAAAAGTAAACCTTGGTTACCGGATTCAATTCAATAATGCAATTGGACCATATAAGGGAGGTCTGAGATTTCACCCCAGCGTAAACCTTTCAATTCTGAAGTTCCTCGGATTTGAGCAAATCTTTAAGAATGCACTCACAACACTTCCCATGGGAGGTGCCAAAGGGGGTTCTGATTTCAATCCAAAAGGAAAATCGAATGCAGAAGTAATGCGTTTCTGCCAGTCATTTATGCTCGAACTCTGGAAATACATCGGGCCGGAAACTGATGTTCCTGCAGGTGATATTGGTGTTGGCGGACGTGAAATTGGTTTCCTATACGGAATGTATAAAAGGCTTGCTGGAGAACATACTGGTGTTCTGACTGGAAAAGGAAGCAACTGGGGAGGTTCATTGGTCCGTCCTGAAGCAACTGGTTTTGGCTGTGTTTATTTTGCTAAAGAGATGCTTGCCACCAAAGGTGAATCATTCAAAGGAAAAAGAGTGGCAATCAGTGGTTTTGGGAATGTTGCATGGGGCGCTGCACTTAAAGCAACAGAATTAGGTGGAAAAGTTGTTACTATATCAGGTCCCGATGGTTATGTATATGACCCTGAAGGTATTTCAGGAAAGAAAATAGAATATATGCTTGAGCTTCGTGCCTCAAATGAAGACATTGTTAAACCTTATTCCTTTGCATTTGAAGGAGTTGAATTCCATGAGGGGAAACGTCCATGGGAAGTAAAAGTTGACATTGCTCTTCCATGTGCAACACAGAATGAGTTGACAGGCGAAGATGCTCAGCAACTGATTAATAATGGTTGCATCTGCATATGTGAAGGCGCGAATATGCCAAGCACTCCTGAAGCAGTTGAGATTATTCAGAAAAATGGCCTGCTTTTTGCTCCCGGGAAAGCATCAAATGCCGGTGGAGTTGCCACATCAGGACTGGAAATGACCCAGAACTCCATGAAACTTCGCTGGAACAGACAGGAGGTAGACAACAGGCTTCATGAGATCATGTGCAATATTCATGGACAGTGTGTTAGCCATGGTAAGAGGGAAAATGGATATGTCGATTATGTAAAGGGCGCTAATATTGCCGGATTCCTCAAAGTCGCAAATTCGATGCTTGATATGGGTGTGATATAATTTTTTACCCAAATTCAATATTATCCTAGGGACGTTGTTGCAACGTCCCTACTTTTTTTTATATTTATATGTCTCAATTTCTTGTGCTATGTCAGAGGTGCCGCTTAAGCATAAAATTGCTTTGGGTCTGATCCCGCGTATTGGTGATATTAATGCCAGGAAACTCGTAGCATATTTTGGAAGCGTTGAAGCAATCTTTCATGAACCATACAGAAATCTCATCAAAATTCCGGGAATCGGGTCGGGTATTGCAAAATATATAAGTGACAGGACCTATCTCGAAACTGCAGAAAAAGAGGCGGAATATGTCACAAAAAACAATATCAAAACACACTTTTATCTCGATAATGATTATCCATTCAGACTCAGACAATGTGATGATTCCCCTGTTGTGTTTTTCTTCAAGGGTAACTGTAATCTGGATGCTTCAAAGATTCTAAGTGTGGTTGGCACACGGAATGCCACTATACGGGGACGGGAATTGTGTGAAAAAATTATTGAAGGTCTGGCAGCAGGTCATCCTGATCTTATAATAGTTAGTGGTTTGGCATATGGAATTGATATCTCATCACACAAAGCTGCCCTTGCTCATAATCTGCAGACTATAGGAGTTTTGGCACATGGATTTAAAACCACTTATCCGGCAATTCATGCTTCAACGGCGAAAGCAATGGTTAGCAGAGGAGGACTGGTGACTGACTTCCTCTCAGATGCATTACCGGAACGCAATAATTTCCTGAAAAGAAACCGTATAATTGCAGGACTTGCAGATGCTACTCTTGTTGTCGAATCGGGAATTAAAGGAGGTGCACTCATAACGGCAGACATTGCCAATTCGTATAACCGTGATGTTTTTGCAGTACCGGGAAGGCCTGATGACCAATGGTCAGCTGGTTGCAACAGTCTGATAAGGAATAACAAAGCATCTCTTACAGAATGTTCTGACGATGTGGAATACTTTCTTAACTGGAAACCCGAGAAATCAAAACCGGTTGTACAGAGAACATTATTTTCCGATCTTGATGAAACTGAAAAGATGATATTCGAATTGCTTTCAAAACAGGGCGAAATGACCATTGATACAATTTGCCGGTCGCTTGAAATTCCGGTTTATAAATTGTCATCTCTCCTTCTCCAGATGGAGTTCAAAGGATTATTAAAGTGTTCTCCCGGTAATCTGTACCGTACATTATAAGTTTCTCATTTATCGTTTTGCGCTTCTCATTTCGTTTTAAAAAACAAAGAGATGAATATCAAGAGGTTCGACAGGCGAAGTTCATCTCAATTATATCGTGCTTTTGATTGTAAATATATTAAAGATGAAAAGCTTAATGAAATGCCTGAATGTACTGACAGTCTGAGCAGAAAGACATATAATTTAATGCAACACTTTAAAAGTTCGGATATTAAAGGATTGAAATATTCTTAACGCTCAACGCGAAACGATAAACATGAAACCGAAACATATTACCGCAAATGTCAGAGGATATATGCCATTGTTTTTGTATTTTTATCCTTCCAATTAATCTTTAATTAAAACTTTTTATTATGGATCCAAGAGTACAACAATTTATGGCCATGATCAAAGCCAGAAATCCTGGTGAGAACGAGTTCCACCAGGCTGTTCAGGAGGTTGCAGAATCCCTGATTCCTTTTATTGAAGAAAATCCCAAGTATAAGCATGCAAAAATCCTTGAAAGAATTGCAGAACCTGAAAGGACAATAATATTCAGAGTTCCATGGTTAGATGACAAAGGTGAAGTTCAGATCAACAGGGGATTCAGGATTGAGATGAACAGTGCTATAGGCCCATACAAAGGAGGATTGAGACTTCATCCGACAGTAAACCTGGGAATCCTTAAATTCCTTGCATTTGAACAGGTTTTCAAAAACAGCCTTACTACACTACCAATGGGTGGGGGAAAAGGTGGTTCAGATTTTGATCCAAAGGGCAAATCGGATAATGAAGTAATGAGATTCTGTCAGAGTTTCATGTCGGAACTTTTCCGTCATATCGGTGCCGACACCGATGTTCCTGCAGGTGATATCGGAGTGGGGGGGCGTGAAATCGGCTTTCTCTTCGGGCAGTATAAGAGGCTGAAGAATGAATTTACCGGTGTTCTTACAGGCAAAGGAATTGAATGGGGTGGTTCTCTCATCCGTCCTGAAGCTACAGGATATGGAGCTACATATTTCGCACAGGAGATGCTCTCAACTCGTGGGGACAACTTAAAAGGGAAAGTTGTATGTATTTCAGGATCAGGGAATGTGGCCCAGTTTGCGACTGAGAAAGTTGTAGAACTCGGAGGAAAAGTAGTTACTTCTTCTGATTCAAACGGCTTTATTTACGATCCCAAAGGAATAGATTTTGACAAGCTTCAGTTCATTATGGAGCTTAAGAACGTCAGAAGGGGAAGGATAAAAGAATTTGCTGATAAATATGGAGTTGAATATTTTGAAGGCAAAAGGCCATGGATTATAAAATGTGATATTGCTATGCCTTGTGCAACTCAGAATGAGATAAATGAAGAAGAGGCTAAATTACTGGTTAAAAACGGTTGCAATTGTGTATCAGAAGGTTCTAACATGCCGGCCACTCCGGAAGCCGTAGAGGTATTCCTAAAAGCCCAGATTCTCTATGGCCCGGGTAAAGCAGCCAATGCAGGCGGTGTTGCCACATCGGGACTTGAAATGACCCAAAACTCTATGAGGTTGCCATGGTCGCGTGAAGAGGTTGATGAGAAACTCCATACAATTATGAAAAACATTCATAAAACATGTGTGAAATACGGAACAAAAGAGAACGGATTCATAAACTATGTTGACGGAGCCAATATAGGAGGATTCGTGAAAGTTGCTAATGCCATGATTGCTCAGGGAGTTGTTTAATGCAGTTTATTGATACTCATACACATCTGTATCTTCCGGAATTCGATGCCGACAGGGATGAAGTGATAAAGAGAGCTGTTGGTAATGGTATTTCAAAAATGCTGTTGCCAAACATTGATATACAGTCTGTTGACCTGATGCTTGCTACAGTTGACAGATATCGTGGTATATGTTATCCAATGACAGGCCTTCATCCCACATCGGTCAAAGATGATTATATTTCTCAGCTTGAAATGCTTGAAAAACTGGTCACAAAACACAATTTTGTTGCGATCGGGGAAATAGGCATAGATCTGTACTGGGATAAAACTTATCTGAAAGAACAACTGTTTTCTTTCAGAAGACAAATTGCATTTGCGTCAGATAAAGGGTTACCGATTGTGATACATTCAAGGGAAGCATTTCCTGAAGTTTTTTCAGTATTGGAGGAATTTAAAGGAATAGAACTGAAAGGCGTTTTTCATGCCTTTTCCGGAAGCATCGAAGATGCAAAGAAAGCTATAGAAATGGAGTTTAAGCTCGGGATTGGCGGCATTGTGACTTTTAAGAATTCGGGACTGGCTAAAGTTGTAAAAGAGATTGGTCCTGAAAACCTTATTCTTGAAACGGATTCTCCATACCTGGCTCCTGTACCATATAGGGGAAAAAGGAATGAGAGTTCATATATTTGCATTATAAATAAAAAACTGGCTGATATTTTTGAAATAAAAGAAGAAGAAATGGCGTCTATTACTTATTCAAATTCAGTCAGCCTTTTTAATTTGTAACCTAAAAATGGAAAATAAAGAGCATATCTCCATACTCATCATTTATACAGGAGGAACCATCGGTATGGTTCACGATCCACATACCGGATCACTTGTCCCAATTGACTTCCGGCATCTCTCAGATCATGTTCCCGAGCTTCAGAAATTTGGTTATGAACTACACTCTATATCATTTGACCCGGTTAATGATTCATCAAATATCGATCCTTCGGTATGGGTTAAGATAGCCGATATAATTGAAAAAGGCTATGACGACTTTGACGGATTTGTAATACTGCACGGTACTGACACTATGGCATATACTGCATCTGCACTTAGTTTTATGCTTGAAAATCTTGGAAAACCGGTTATTCTTACCGGTTCACAATTGCCAATAGGTCTTCTGCGTACTGATGGAAGGGAAAACCTTATAACAGCAATTGAGATAGCTGCTGCTATGGAAAACGATTTGCCGGCTGTTCCGGAAGTCTGTATTTTTTTCGATAACAAGCTTACCCGTGGTAACCGCACAACCAAGATGAGCGCCGAGCATTTCGATGCATTCAATTCTCCGAACTATCACCCCCTTGCTGAAGTCGGATTACATTTAAAATATTATAATAATCTTATCAGCTACCCGTCAGAAGGGCAGAAACTAATTGTTCATAAAAGATTTGATACCAATGTTGCCATTCTTAAACTGTTCCCGGGGATAAATCGAAAACTTCTGAATGCTGTTACTAAAACTGAAGGGTTACGGGGACTGATTATTGAGACATTCGGATCGGGTAATGCACCTACTTATCAGTGGTTTTTGGATGATCTGAAACAATATATTAATAATGGAGGAATAATACTTAATGTTACCCAGTGTCATGGAGGTAGTGTTGAGATGGGATTATATGAGACAAGCCGGCTGATGCTTGAAGCAGGAGTAGTAAGCGGGAAAGACATTACATCGGAGGCATCTGTCACCAAACTGATGCATCTTCTCGGAAGATTTTCATCAAAGGAACAGGTAGTACAATCTTTGAATACTTCATTGGCAGGAGAAATCTCATGATTGGTCGTTTTGTAAAAATATTTTTGTATTTTGTGCCGCAATTTTTTAACCCCAATGCATAAATAAGGAGAGATGCAGGAGTGGTTTAACTGGCACGCCTGGAAAGCGTGTGTACCTCAAAAGGGTACCGGGGGTTCGAATCCCCCTCTCTCCGCAAAG
>OCZT010000867.1_pt1 | contig 30705 bp, 30 predicted proteins | sample 1539031 | NCBI WGS metagenome assembly OCZT01 (sample SAMEA3539308, study PRJEB22396) | soil metagenome | biome: tundra; feature: field; material: soil | place: USA | collected 2010-05 | depth 0.15 m | reverse complement strand
GGTAGCGGCGCTCGTCGTCGTCTGAGGAGTGTGGTGTAAGCCGGTAGACGATTGCCTCCACCAGGGTGGGGCCTTCGCCGGCGCGGGCCCGCTCCATCGCCCGCCGTGTGGCCTCGTGCACCGCGACGGGGTCGTTGCCGTCGACGCGCACGCCGGGGAAGCCGTAGCCACGGGCGCGCTCGGCCACGCCGATGGGGATCTCCTTGTCGGTGGGAACGGTGATGGAGTAGCCGTTGTTCTGGCAGAAGAACACGACTGGAAGCTGATGGATGCCCGCGAATGACAGCGCCTCGTGGAAGTCGCCCTCGGCGGTGGCGCCCTCCCCGAAGCAGGTCAGGCAGGCGCCTTCGCGGCCCTCGATCTTCAGCGCCAGCCCGATTCCCACGGCGTGGAGGATCTGGCTGGCGACGCAGCTCGAGCCGGTTACGTACTGCAGCGATGCCTTGCCGTAGTGACCCAGCATCTGGCGGCCTCCAGTGGAAGGGTCGGCCTCCCGGGCGAAGAAGCCCATCATCAGCTCCTCCAGCGTCATCCCCATCACCAGCGAGAGGGTGATGTCGCGGTAGTAGGGCACCACCCAGTCGACGCCCGGTTTGACCGCCATGCCGGCGCCGGCCTGGGCGCCCTCGTGGCCCTGGTGCGGCATCACGAATGCCACCTGGCCGATGCGGTTGAGCAGCCACATCCGCTTGTCGAAAGCGCGGCCCAGGCGCATCAGCTTGTAGACCCGGAGCAACTCCTCGCGGCTTAGGTCGGTCTCGATCTTGGAGTTCAGGCCCGGCCGCCGTTTGCGGCTCGGAGCTGCCTTCACCTCGGGCGGCCGAGAAGGAACCCGCGCTTGGGCTTGCGCGCCTTCGCGGTGCTGGTGTCCACGATCAGTCTGGCCAGCTCGGCAACCCTGTGGCCCCAGTCGGACTTGGGCTTGCTCAGTACCAGCGGCACTCCATCGGTCACTGAGTCGACCAGCAGGCCGGGCACGTGGGGGAGCTCGAGGCTGATGGGGAACTTGAGGTTGGTCTCGAGCACGTCGCGGCCCATTTTGATCGCGGGCTCCATGCGGTTGAGGACGGCGTTCAGCTTGGCCGCCGGGACCCCGAGGTCGCTCATCGTCTTCAGGAGCAGCTTGGTGTCCTTGACGGTGGCCAGGTACGGGGTCGTCAGCAGCACCAGCGAGTCGGCGGAGTCGATCGCCTCCAGGCTGATGTCGCTGAGATAGCTGCTGGTGTCCAGGACGACGAAGTCGAAGATCATCGGTTCAGGCTCGGGCCTTACCGGCGGGTTGTACCACTCCGGCGTTGGGTCCTGGGTGGCCGGCGTCTCGGCTGCGGACGTATTTCGCTCGGCTTCGGCGCTGGTCATCTAACCCTCATATCATCACCGGTGGCAATTGTGAACCCGTCTCCCGGCTGAGCCCTGGACCGCTGGAGTTTCTGAATCGACGCCGACACCACTCCGAAGCCGACCTGTCACACGGTTTCGCGCCGGATCCATTGTCGGCCACGCCAATTGACAATACGCTGAACCAGGTTTGAGGCCAGCATCAATGACGTTGACGACCCGCCTGCGCGGCCGCCGCCAGAATCGCCAGCGTGGGCGAGCTTGTGGAGGTTGCCCTGGTCGCGCCTTTTCTTCCTCGTCATCCTGACCATCGTTGAGGCCATTCCAATTGCCTACCCCAGCCCCAACTCAGGTGCCTATTTGCCGCCGGGTGTGTCGCTAGTACAGTGACGCCCGATACTGTTCCATCATCGTGAGGTTTTGAATTGAGTACCGCTGCACCACCTGGCCGTCGACGTACTCTCCAGTCGCCATCGGTGTCGTCCTTGAATATTTGCATTCGTCGGAGTCCTGTTTTTCAGCAGACTTTCCGGTGGCGGAGGTGGCACCACGTCGGTGACCATCATTGGCGCCAACCGGGACATCAAGACCGCCACCCCGCTGGTCGCTGTCGATCTCACCACAATCACGGTTGACACGCTGCCAACAGGCGCGGTACGCGATGCGAGTCTGCTGGTTGGTAAGGTCGCTCGCCACGACATCAGCAAAGGCGTCGCGGTGCTCGACTCGGCTGCATCTTCCCGACCCTGTTCATCGTGCTGATGGGGCCGGTCCTGCTCATCCTCGTCACCCGGAAATAGCCATGCGTGGCTCCGCTGGGGTGGGCGCGGTGGCGCTGGTCCTGACCGCTTGCATTGGCCAGGGCGGCTCCGCGCCGACAAGTTACGCGGGCAAGACGATTGCCCTGGGCGCGGTGTTGTCGGTGACCGGGGCTGGCGTCAACTACGGCCCGCAGCAGAAGAAAGGCATCGACCTGGCGGTCGAGAAAGTCAACCAGGCCGGGGTGAACGGCGGCCGGATTTCGGTTGTGGTCCAGGACGACACCTCCGATCCACAACTTGCCACCACTGAGACCGAGACCCTGGTCAACACCAAGCACGTGCTCGGCCTCATCGGCCCCACGCTCACGATCGCGGCCACCTCGGTGCACACCGTGGCTCAGGCGAAGCAGACGCCCGTGCTCGCGACCTCTGAGACCGGCAGGCAGGTGGTCGGCGATTGTCCGGTGGCCGGCGGGTGCGGCTACATCTTCCGTGACAGCCTCGGCGAGGCCGTGGCGATCCCCGCGAACGTCAAGGCGGCGGCGAACAGGTCCCACCCGCGAACCGGTCTCATCTTCTATGCGGGGGACTACACGCCGTCGGTGGAGGCGCGTGACACTTTCAAGCAGGCCTTCGCCGACAACGGCATCACTGTGGCGAGCGCCGGTCTGCTCGCGTTCTCGAAGCACGACACCGATTTCAAGGCGATGGTCACCAGCGCCAGGGACCTCAAGGTAGACATCTGGGCGATCTCAGCCCTCGGTGATCGTCCCGGGGCCATCATCGCCGAGGCGCGCGCCCAAGGCTACACCGGTCCCATCATCGGCGACGACAGCTTCAACAGCTACACCGCCAGCCACACCGCCGGCAAGGCCGGCGTGGGGGCCCAAGCAGGTAGCGGTTACTGGCTGGGCAACGCCGACGCGGCGAACCAGTCGTTTGTCGACGCTTACAAGGCCAAGTACAAGGACAGCAAGGGGAATGCCGAAATACCCGATGAGGTCGCCGCCCAGGCCTACTCCGCAGTCCTCCTCTTCGCCGAGGCGGCCAGGAACGCCAACCTCGGCTTCACCGACGTCGCCACGGATCGTGCCGCCCTGCGCTCAGCGCTGGAGCGAGTCAGCCTGGCGACCCCGTTGGGGCAGTTCAGTTTCACTGGCGCGCACGACGCCCAGCAGCCCATCTGGATCAACGCCATGGACGGCAAGGGCGGCTTTACGAACGTGACCTCGATTCCCGCCGGCTGAAGCCTGGGGTTGGGAGCGCCCGCCGCCTAGTTGACGCTCTAGGAGTTGGCGGGGACTTCGGTGCCGGCTCCGCGGCGCCGCAGGCTGACTTCGCCGCGGTCGCTGGGGAGGGTGGCCTCGGCCGCGCCTTCGACTTCGAAGCCGAGATCGGCGATCATGGCCCGGTCGGCGCCGGCCGGCTGCCCCTCGGTGGTGAGGTAGTCGCCGGCAAAGATCGAGTTGGCGATCAAGAGTCCCAGAGGCTGCAGGCTTCGCAGGTGCACCTCGCGCCCACCCGCGATCCGGACCTCAACGTTCGGAAAGTAGAAGCGATAGAGGGCGAGGATTCGCAGACAGCGTTGCGGCGTCAGCTCGAAACGCCCCGCTAGGGGCGTGCCGTCGATGGGGATCAGGAAGTTGATGGGCACCGAGTCGGGTTGGAGCCGGCGTAGGTCGGAGGCCAGGTCGACGATGTCCTTCTCGGTCTCTCCCATCCCAAAGAGAGCCCCCGAGCAGGGCGACAACCCGGCCTCGGCAGCGCGGCCCACCGTCTGCTGCCGATCGGCGTAGGTGTGGGTGCCGCAGACCTGGTCGTAGTGCTTCTCACTGGTGTTGAGGTTGTGGTTGTAGGCGTACACCCCGGCGTCCTTCAGAACCTCCGCCTGGCCGTCCAGCAGAAGGCCCAGGCAGGCACAGCTCTCGAGGTCTGGATACGCCTCCTTGAGGCCCGGACGCTGGTGGCCACCTGGTCCAGCTCGTGCGGCGTCGGCCCCCGCCCGCTGGCGACCATGCACAGCCGCTTGGCCCTGGCGTGCACGGCGCGGGTGGCCGCCTCCACCGACTCCTCGGCGCCGACCATTGGGTATTTGAGGATCTCGGCGGTGGAGTCGCGGCGCTGCGAACAGTAGTGGCAGTCTTCGGGGCATAGCCCGCTCTTCAGGTTGAGCAGGAAGTTGAGCTTGACCCGCTTGCCGAAGAACTCTCGGCGGACCTCGTAGGCCGCGGCGACCACCGCCTGAATCTCGTCGTCGGATGTGCGCAGCAGGGCAATCGCGTCCCCCCGGGCCGGCTCACGCCGCTCCAGAGCAGCCGCGGTCAGACGCTCGAGGAGTCCTTGCATGGCGGCAATCTTGCCATTGGTCGCCTGTCACTCAACCGATACCTCACTGACACACCGGCTCTACCTGTGGAGCCGAACTCAAGCCGGCGTCCCTGTAAATTCTTTTTTTCTTTCGCTCACATCCCTTTGCCGATTCTTTACAGGTCTTCGCGTAGCGTCGTTTCGGTACAGAGGAATGCTCGTCGTCTAACGGCGCAGCACGTGCCCTTGGACACTCATTACAGGAATTGTCACCTGAACGCGGCTAGAAAGTGACAGCCTTTCAATCAAGGGCTGGGAGGTCTTCGTGAGACGAACACGCAAGTCACATTTGTGGCTGGCCGGAGCGGGCGCGATCGTCGCGTTCGCCGTCAGTCTCTCCATGAACGGCGCGGTCCTGGCCGACTCCAAGGCCACCCCTCCGACCGTCGAGACGACGCTCGGATCGGATGGTTCGGCCGTCTCGACCCGCGTGCTCAACAGCAACGGCGCCAACACCTCCGGGATCTCCGGCTCCACCGCGCTGAAGACCTCCATTGCCTATAGCCTGAACGGGCAGCCCACCAACCGCGACCAGCTCACAGGGGCCAGGGGCCCGGTGAGCGTGACCTACAAGGTCGAGAACACTACCGGGAAGACCCAGGACGTCACTTACACCAGCGCTGACGGCCAGCAGCACACCCAGCAGTTGCTGATCCAGGTCCCCTTCGTAGCGATGGTCGAGGCGACCGTCCCCGCGTCCTATAACAACGTCCAGGCCCCCGGCGGGGCCGTGAGCGTGGGCACGGACGGCAACCTCCACATCATCTGGTCGCTGGTCCTGTTCAGCCCCATCGGCAGTCCCACCCAGGAGGTTTCCTTCAGCGCCCAGGCCGACGCTCCCACGGGCCTCCCAGGAGTGACAGTCACTGCCAGGCCGATCAACCCAAGCGCGACCGAGGGTCTGTCCGGCGGCACTCTGACGGCCAACGCCGCGGTCGCTCAGAACGACCTATTCGGCACCTACGCGACCGGTGCTGACCAGGGGCTCGCTCAGCTCGGATCCGGAATCGGCCAACTCGTCGCCGGGCTCACGCAGTTGCACGACGGCAGCACGCAGCTGGCGACTGGCCTCTCCAACCCGGGGTGCAATCTCAACAACCCGCTCAACCCTGCGAATCCGTGCGGTATCCAACAGGGCAGCGGTGCGCTGGCTGCAGGGTTGACGCAGATCAACACCGGGTTGGCGCAGCTGGCCGCTCCCGCCACCGGCTTGCCGTCGGCGCAGGTCGGCATCGGCCAATTGCAGGCCGGGGTCAGCCAGCTCCTCGCCGGTGTCTCGAACCCGAAGTGCGATCCCGCCCTCCCGCTCAACCCGGCGAACCCCTGCGGGGTTGTCCAGGGTCTCGACGCCCTCTCCACCGGTGTCGGGCTGATCAGTGGCGGAGTTGGACTGGTCCAGGGCGGTCTGGGCGACTACGGTCCGCTCGACCCCCTCAATCCGACGGTCCTGGCGGGCCTGAAGGCGTCACGGGACGGCCTTACGGGACTCGAGTTGGGCCTAGGCCCCGCATTGACGGGGATTGGCCCCGGCCCCGGCCCCAGCCGGGTGATAACAGGCGTCACCGCCTCGGGCACCACCATCACTGCCACGCTCGCGGTCGCCTCCCCGCCCGGTTTCGTTGGGCAGCCGATCACCGTCGCTGGCATCACCGGCTTCACAACGAACAATCCCAACGGGAGCTTCGTGGTGACCGGCATCATCGATGCCACCCATTTCAAATATGTAGTGCCGACCGCACCCACCGGGACATACGGGAGCGGCGGCACAGTGACCGCAGGCAGCGAGATCACTGGACTCACGACCGTCCACGACAACCTGCAAGCCCTCGCCACCTACTACCCGGCCGGCATAAGCCCCGCCCCGGGTTCGTGCGGCGCAGTGAGCTGCCATGATGCCCTTTTTGGCCTCGCCACCGCTATCGGCACCTCCAACTCGAGTCCGCCCTTCCCCTGGACGCTCATAGGCGGTCTCAACGAACTCTCCTTCGGGCTCTCACACACAGCCGGCAGTCTCGGTCCGACCGACCCGGGCGGGGCCGTACAGGTCCTCGACTTGATCAATACCGGTCCGACCAGCGGTCTCGGGAAGGTTGTCCTCGGGCTCGACGGAATCAAGCAGGGCCTCGGTGCGGTCCAGGGCGGCCTCTCGAACCCGGCCCCGGGGTGCAACCCGGCCAGCCCGCCCGCTCAAGTGAATCCGTGTGGCCTCACCCAGGGTCTCGCCACAATCAAGAGCGGCGTGACGGGCGGGCTCCTGCCAGGTCTCTCGAACCCGGCGTGCAATCCCTGCGGGGTCCGCGAGGGACTGGCATTGCTCGCCAATGGGACCACCACGGCCGTGAATGGTATCAACCAGCTCTATGCTGGGTCCGGCCAAGCATTGACTGGCGCGAAGAACCTCGCAGCCGGGGCACCCACGGCGGCGTCCGGCGCCCAGCAAATCAGAGATGGCCTGGCCTCGGCGCTTAGCGGCGCCCAGCAGGCCGGCCAGGGAACTTCTGCCATTTCAGCCCAGGGAACCGCCCCTCTGATCACCCAGCTCCAGGACGCCAGCAACAATGCCCACCTCGAGCTGGCAACCATCGATGCGACCGGTGCCCGCGCCAGCGGCGCCCCGTTGGGCGCGGATGCCACCTGGCTGTACCGGCTTGACGCCGTGGCGCCGAGCGGAGCTAACAATCTTGGGCGCAACCTGGCGCTCGCTGTCGGCGGGCTGCTGCTGCTGCTCCTTTGCGGTGTTGGCGGCTTTGTGTTTGGCCGGCGCGGCCGCGCCGGCGCGGTCGCTTGACCACGTGAGCGTTCCGATGATCACCAATAGGAGAGGCTCAATGTTGAGACGGCGCGTTCTTAGTCGGCGAGCGGCGGGGGCCGGTGCCCTCATGGTGGTTGTGCTCACAGCTTGCGGCTCTACCACCGGCTCCACTAGTGTTCCCACGCCGGCTAGCAGCGGCGCGCAGGGGTCCGGTAATGCCCAGATCGATGCGGCCGTCGCCAAGCATTACAAGGGCACCCTCCGGCAGCCCGACGGCACCGCACGGCCGGCGGCCAAGGGCAAGAAGATCGTCGTCATCTCCGTCGGCCAGGCATCGATCAGCTCGTCGATCCCGAGCAACGCCGCCGCGGAAGCGGCCAAGGCAATCGGGTGGCAAGTCACCATCTACGACGCCCAGCTCAACCCGTCCCTGAGTGTCGGGCTGGTCCGGCAGGCAGTCAACTCCGGTGCCGACGGGATCATCCTCGACGCCATCGACTGCCCGCTCGCCAAGTCCGCGCTGCAGGAGGCAAAGGCACGCGGGATCAAGGTCGTTCCCATCTATGCCTATGACTGCAACGATCCCGCCTTCAAGGCCACCGCCGATCCCCCCCTGTTCAACGGCATCATCAACTATGGCCCCGACGCGGCCAAGGACATTGACCAGTACACCAAGGACGCGGGCGCGGCCTCGGCCGATGCCGTCATCTACGCGACGCATGGCAAAGCCAAGGTGATTGCCTTCAACGACCCCGAGATCACAGTCCTCAACTACACGGCCCAGGGCTTCCTTGACGAGATCGCCAAGTGCGGCGGCTGCCAGGTCGTTGACAAGGTCGACTTCACTGGCGCTGAGCTGGGCCCCGCGCTGCAGCAGAAGGTCAGTACCGCCCTGCTCCAGCACCCGGAGGCCAACGCGGTCAAGAGTCCCTTTACGGCGGCGTCGCTGCTGGGCATCTCGCCAGCGGTGGTGCAGGCGGGTCGAACCGCGGGCATCTACGTCATGGGCGGCGAGGGGTTCCAGCCCGAGCTTGACCTGCTCCGCAACGACCATGGGATCAACGCTGTCAACCTGACCCCCTCGGACTGGACCGGATGGGCCGCGGTCGACACGCTCAACAGCTTCTTCATCGGGCAGCAGCCAGTCGACTCCGGGCTCGGCCAGGTCCTGGTCGACAAGAACCACAACCTGCCCGCGTCTGGTCCGTACGTTCCATCGATCGACTTCAAGGCCGCCTACAAGAAGGCCTGGCAGGTCGGGTGAGCGATAGCGGCCCCATGGCCGCAAGTCACTCGGAAGCGGTCCTAAGCGTCGCCAGGCTCAGCAAGACCTATCCGGGCACCCGCGCGCTGATCGACGTCGACTTCGACATCCGCCGTGGTGAGGTCCATGCTCTGCTAGGGGGCAATGGTTCCGGGAAGTCGACCCTGATCAAGGTCCTCGCGGGGGTGGAGGAGGCCGACTCCGGCGGAAGCATCTCGGCGGGGGGGCGGATTCATCCGGCCGAGCACTGGTCGCCCAAGCTTGCCCACGCCGCGGGCCTGCGCTTCGTCCATCAGGCCCCAGCGTTGTTCCCGGCGCTCACGGTGGCGGAGAACATCGCCCTGGGGCACGGTTTTCCGATGGTCATGGGACGTATCGACTGGGGCCGGCTCAGCGCGCGCACCAGCGAGTTGCTGAAGCGCTACCATGTTGCCGCCGCCCCGCAGACACCCGTGGGTGCGCTTCGGGCGGCGGACCGAACGCGCGTCGCCATCATCCGCGCCCTCCAGGACCAGGACGATGCTGACACCGGCGTTCTGGTCCTGGACGAGCCAACCGCGGCGCTGCCCGATAAAGAGGTGGACGGACTGCTGGCCACGCTGCGCCGCTACGCCGACGCGGGGCAAGCCATCCTCTACGTCACCCACCGCCTCGACGAGGTCCTGCGCATCGCTGATCGCGTCACCGTCCTGCGGGACGGGCAGAGAGTCGCCACCGTCGATGCCGCGGGGCTGACCGGTGCCAGGCTGATTGAGCTGATCGTCGGCCGGCCGCTCGACCGGGTCTACCCCGAGACTATCGCCGCTCCCGAGAGTGAGGTCGCGCTGGAGATCACCGGGCTCTGCGGCGGCCCGCTGCGTGGCGTCGACCTCCGCGTGCACCGTGGCGAAGTCCTCGGCATCGCAGGACTGCTCGGCTCGGGCCGCACGGAGCTGCTGCGCATGCTCTTCGGTGCCTATCCTGTCGATGCCGGGAGCATCAGCCTCGGCGGCCGGCGGGTCAGTTTCCGCGACCCCGCGGCGGCGATGCGAGCGGGCGTTGCCTACGTGCCGGAGGACCGGCAGGCCGACGCGACCTTTGGCTCCATGAGCGTTCGCCAGAATCTCTCCGCTGCCAGGGTTGGCGATTACTTCGTCAAGCTGCGGCTGCGCCACAGGTGGGAGCGGCGCGACGCCCTCGCCTCGCTGCGCGACTTCTACATCAGGGCCGCCAGCGACGCCCAGCCCCTGGCCACGGTCTCTGGGGGCAACCAGCAGAAGGTGGTCCTGGCCCGCTGGCTGCGCCGGGATCCCCAGCTCCTTCTCCTCGACGAGCCCACCCAGGGTGTGGACATCAATGCCCGGGCGGAGATCTACACGCTTATCCGGCGCGCCAGCGGCGCGGGCATGGCGGTGATCCTGGTCGCCAACGACTTTGAGGAGCTTGCCCGTGCCAGCGACCGCGTCGCCGTGCTCCGCGACGGCCGGATCACCACAGTCGTGGGCCAGCCGCTCGACGGCCACCGCCTCACCGAGCTTGTCAACCTGGCGAGAATTGCCGCGTGACCGAACCTCAAACCGAGGAGCAGGTCCGGCAAGATCTCGCAACCCCGCCCACTAGGCCGGACGGCGGCCCGGCCACCGGGTCCACCGCCACGGCCGTCGCGCCCGCGTCTCCACCGAAACTCCCAATGCTGGTGATGTCTGTCGTTGCCCGCTACAACCTGCTCGTGCTGCTGCTTGCCTCCATCGCCGTGTACGGGCTGTGGGACAAGACCTCAGCGATCTTCCTTACCGCCCCGAACTTCCGCAACATAGTCGGCAACGAGTCGGTGCTCGCCGTACTCACTCTCGGCCTGTTGCTGCCACTGATCGCCGGCCAGTTTGACCTCTCGGTAGGCAATGTCGCCGGCCTGGCCTCGATCATCTCGGCCGCCTCGTACGCCAACTGGGGCTTCCCACTCTGGGCGGGCGTCCTCGTCGGCATCGCCGTGGGCGGTTTTGTCGGCATGGTCAACGGCCTCATCATCACCCGGCTGCGAGTCGACCCGTTCATCACCACCCTTGGCACCGCGTCGATTGTTATCGGTGTGGTCGAGTGGTACACGAATGGGCTGTCGATCGTGCAGGGCGTGCCGGCGTCATTGATATCGTTCGGCAGCGGCAACTGGCTGGGGGTGCCCAGCACCCTCTACGCTCTCGTCCTCGTCGCGCTCGTGGTCTATTACGTACTCGACCACACTCCTTACGGACGAAGCCTGAATGCCATAGGGGTCAACCGAGATGCTGCCCGCCTGGTGGGGATCAAGGTCAACCGCGCGATCCTGATCAGCTTCATCGTCTCTGGCGTCGGTGCGGGCATCGCGGGAGTCCTGCTGCTCGCACGCAGCGGGGCCGGGAATCCCCAGGTGGGAAGTTCGTTCACGTTGCTCGCGATCGCCTCGGCGTTTCTTGGCGCCACCTCGTTTCGTCCGGGCAGGGTCAACGTGCCGGGCACGCTGGTGGCCATCTTCTTCCTCGCCGTCAACATCACCGGACTCACCTTCGCGGGCGTCCCCAACTACATCAACGACCTCTTCACGGGCGCAGCCCTTGTTCTCGCGGTGGCTTTCGCCACGGTGCTCTCAAGGCGGCGACGCGTCCGAACGACCGCTGGCGAACCGACGTCAGACCCAACCACTGCGTAGGCGTTCTCGCCCTGACCTCGCACGATGATGTGGCCGGGTGGGCCGCCCAGCCGGCCTGAGCGTCAGTGGCGCTCGGAACTGGACTGGTGGGTCGCCCCGACAGAGCCTGAGGCGGAAACGCCGCAGCCACCCTCCGGGCTGGCCGCGCCGGCTTGGCGCAGCGCCCACCAGGGTCAGATTCGGCCCGCCGGGTAGAATCCCGGCGGGCCCGTAGCTCAGTTGGGAGAGCGCTGCGTTCGCATCGCAGAGGCCGTCGGTTCGAGTCCGATCGGGTCCACTTCTCGGTATTGCGGAATTACCGTAATACCGTTATACTGCCTCAATGAAGAACAGCACATTCGTTGGGGTTAGAGGGCGAGGCGAGATTGTCCTGCCAGCCGAGATCAGGCGGCGGCATCATCTTGACAGCCCTGGTGCGCAGGTGGAAGTGGTCGAGCGCGAGGACGGAGTGATCGAGTTGCATCCCCACGTTCCAGTGCCGGCTGACCAGGCTTGGTTCTGGGACAGCGCCTGGCAGGAAGGGGAGCGGCTTGTGGACGAGCACGTAGCCGCCGGACGGGTGTTGGTCTCCAGCGACATCGACCAGTTCCTGAGTGCCATCGAGACCGCTCGACTCGTCCGGCGGAGTCCCTCGTCGCCCAAACGAAGAGCCTCGTCCGAGGAGTGAAGTTCGAGAGGACGCCGCAGTTTGATGCTGACCTGCGCCGCCTCAGCAAGGACGAATACGAGCGGTTCCGCCAGGTTGCCAGGGACGACTTCTCACCAGCTTGTGACCGACGTGCGGCTGACCCATCGGAGCCCTGGCCGGCACGGCTAAGGGTGAAACCTGTGAAGGGGGCGAGAGGGGTGCTGGAAATGACCTGGTCATTCTCAGGTCCTGACGGTCGAGCGACCTTCGAGTTGATCACCGCAGAGGGCGAGCTCCGCATCCGATGGCGGCGGGTCGGAGGCCATGCCATCTTCAAGCGCCCGTAAGGAGGCGTCAGGTCTGTCGCATCCAACGATGAGGTACCGGACCCTGGCGCGGAGTTCGGCCGAGTTCGAACAAGAACCAGTTAGGTCCACCAAGTCAGATGCCCTACGTACTACCCTATATGGGTGCGAAAGACCAGCGTCTACCTCAGCGACGACGAGACCGCCCGCCTAACTGCCCTTGCCAAGCGCGAGGGCGCTTCGCAGGCGGAGATGATCCGGCGCGCGATCAGGACATACGTTCCCGAGCGGCGCGGCGATCGTAACTTCTCGCTCATCAGGAGTGCTGAAGGCCCAGGCGATTCGGTTGCGGACATGAGCGAGGAGGAGCTTCTCAAGGGCTTCGGTTCGTGACCCTGGTCATCGACGCCGCTCCCCTGGTCGCGGTGGCCGACCGACGGGACCGTTTGAGCTCCACAGTGGAGGCCGTGTTACGCGAGGAAGGCGGGGAGCTCGTGATACCCGCGGTGGTTACCGCCGAAGTTGACTACCTTCTCGGCAGGCGCCTCGGGAGAAAAGCGCGACTAGCCTTCCTCGAAGATCTGGCAGGTGGGCGGTTCACCGTCGCCAGCCTCGACGCCCAGGATCACGCGGTGGTCCTGGACCTTGAGCATCGATACGTCGGCATTGATGCGGGGCTGGCCGACCTCAGTATCGTGGTCGTGGCTGAACGGTACGGCACGCGGCGGGTGCTGACTTTTGACGAGCGCCACTTCCGAAGCCTGCGGCCGCTCGCCGGAGGGAGCTTCACCTTGCTGCCGGAGGACCGGTCTCCGAGCTAGTTCCCGACCCGTCGCGGACGTCTTGCGCCAGGCACAGAATGCGCTCGCGCACGGCCGAGAAGTTCGAACATGAACCAATTAGGTCCACCACTGCCCATCAACGAACGGCTTCTCGAAATCTGGTCCAAAGCAGGCAGTTAGCCGCTCCAGCCGAGCGGGTCGGCGCGTCGCAGCCTAGGGACGAGCTTTCGCGCAGCGCCGGCGCAATGGCGCCGTCGCCACCCAAAGATTCTTATCAAGTTCTTGTAAATTCCTCACCCGTACCTAACCTTCAAGGGTCAAGATCGGCGCCATGGAAACTCCGCCCATACCCCCTGACTTCAACCAACCGCCCGCGTTCCCCTACGAACCGGCGCCCACCATCACCAACCCCAAGCCCCCTAGGCGCAGTCGCGTCCTACCCCTGGTCGCGCTGGGGGTGGTGGCCGGTGGAGCGGTGGGCGGAGCGGCTGGCGCGGCCATCGTGGCTGATCGCCAGAAAACCACAACCGCCACCGGAGCTCCCTACATCTCCGCCCCGGTGAACAGCGGCGGAGGTTCAACCACCGCGTCCGGAATCTCGGCGGCGGCAATCTACCAGCAGGATTCCCCGGGCGTGGTCGTCATCACCACCGAGCTCGGCAATAACTTCCGCAACGTCGGTGAGGCCACCGGCTCGGGCATCGTGGTCAACCCCCAGGGGGACATCCTCACCAACGAGCACGTGGTTGCCGGCGCCACCCAGATCCACGTCACCTTCAAGGACGGCACCGTCGTGTCTGGCACCGTTGCCGGCACTGATGCTTCCGACGACCTCGCCGTGGTCCATGTCTCGGGGGCGGGCAGCCACCTGCATCCGCTGGTGCTGGGCAACTCCGACGGGTCCCAGATAGGGGACCCGGTGCTCGCGATCGGCACGCCGTTTGGCCTGGCGGGCTCGCTCACCTCTGGGATCGTGTCCGGCCTCGGCCGCAGCAGTACCTCCCCAAGTGGTCGGGCGCTGACCGGCATGATCCAGACGGACGCGCCTATCAACCCAGGCAACTCGGGTGGGCCGTTGCTCAATACCAAGGGCGAGGTCGTAGGCGTCGACGAATCGATCCAGAGCCCGATCCAGGGCAGCGTGGGCGTCGGTTTCGCCGTCCCCATCAACACCGCCAAGCGCGTGATCCAGTCGCTGGAGTCGGGCCAGGCAGTTCAGCACCCATGGCTCGGCATCAGCGGCCAGACCATCACCCCGTCGCTGGCGAGTTCGTTGAGCCTGTCCAAGCAGAGTGGAGTGCTCGTGGTCCAGGTGGTCAGCGGTAGCCCCGCCCAGAAGGCCGGGCTGCAGGGCACCGGCAGCGCCGGCGCCAGCGATGACATCCTCACCTCAATCGACGGCCACCAGCTGGCCTCGGTCGAAGCGCTGACGACCTACCTCGATTCGAAGAAGGTCGGTGACAAGGTCACCATGACGGTGGCCCGGGGCAACAAGACGATGTCCCTCACCGCCACCCTGGCCGACTTCCAGCAGCAACCAGTCGGAGGCTGACCGCGCAGGCCGCGACTCAGCTCAAAATCCGCCCGAGCTAGAGGGCTCGGGCGGCCCGGCCAGCTCATCCGACGGGCCGCCGCCGGCCATCGCCAGGGCGATCAGCATGGCGGCGCTAAGAAGTCCGAACATCGCCCCGGCCTCGAGGTGCACCAGGGAATCGCTCTGGTTGGGAGTCGAGCCGACCTCGGCGAATAGTCCCAGGGCGGAGACCACCACCAGCGGCGATATCAGCGCCGCCTTCGACGCCCGCGCCCGCCCCAGGGCCCAGACGGCGCCGAAGATGTAAACCTCGAGGAAGTAGTAAGGCCACACCGCCTTGGCCAGCAGCGCGAAGCTCGCCGCCGTCAGTGCCAGGGCGGCGTAGATCCTGCCCCCGACCATGCCGCCGGATCGCGTCGCCAGCCACAGGTTGATCACCACCGCCAGCGCGCCCACCATGGCCAGGTCCCAGTGCTGCGCCACCTGCTCCCAGGCCGTGCCCCGGCTGAAGGTCCAGATCGACCCGCTGCCGACGAGCAGGCTCGGGCGGAACTCGAACAGCGAGTGCGCCAGGTCGACGCGGTCGGCGAGGTAGAAGGGAAGCAGGCCACCGCCTGCCACCAGCGCCCCCGCGATGGCGACGCCGGCGGCACGGCGAATGCCCTGTCGCCCCGCCGCAAGCAGCAGGGGAAGCGCGAGCAGCGTGGCGGAACTGCGGGCCAGGAATGCCAGCCCCAGGGCCGCGCCGCCGCGCAGAGGACGCTCCGCGGCTGTCCATCGGGCCGCCAGCAGGACCAGCCAGAGTTCCATCGGCTGCTCGATGTGGCCGTAGCCGGCGACCGAGTGCCAGATCGGCGGGGCGACGGCGAAGGCAGCGTAGGCGAAAAAGCGAGCGCGGCCGGAGAGACGTCGGCCGCGGAGGCGCTCGACCGCCATCACCGCCTCGCGGGCCATCAGCAGGATGAAGAGGCTGAAGAGGCTCAGGGCAACGAGGCGCCGCAGCTGCATGCTGTGGGTCCACCCGAGCGCCTTGACCATCACGCCTGCGACCGTTAGGGGCGCCAGCGCCAGGGGACCGTTGGCGTTGGGGTACGAGTGCTGCCCCGCCGGTTGGTAGACCATCAGCGGCTGCCCGGCGACGGCGATCCTGGCTGACGGCCAGAAGAACTCGTCGAGGTCGTTGCCGGGAACGGGGAAAAACGCGACCGCCCCCCAGAGCGCTATGTAAGCGACCACCCAGGCGATCGGCGGGAGGCGGTCCCAAAGGCGACCGCGCCTGGCAGTGGCGGGGCCGGAGCGGTCGTAGCCTGCGGCCGTCACGGCGCTCATCATATGCGTGCACGCTGGGAGCAACCCCAAAGGAGGGAAACCCCTTGGCCAGTTCACGCGGGTCGGGCGACCCGGGATTGCCGCCGCTGAGTCGGGCTCAGCGGATCCTGCTCCCGGTCGCCGATGCGTTCATGGTGGCGATGCTTTCGCGCCCGCCGTCGGGGTCGCTGCGAACAACGCGGGTGACAACTGCCTCGATCGGGCTCGCCAGCGCGGGCTTCCTCGTCTTCGGCGTGCTCGGCGTGGTTCTCGCGCTGGCGGTCGGCGCGCAGCCGCTGCGCTGGCTCGCGGCCGTCCTCCTGGAGATCTTCGCCCTCAGCTCGGGGGCGCTGGCCCTGTTCGGGTTGCTCCAGCGCCGCCGGCCGCTTGGCTGAAGCGCCGGGCAAAAGGAAGGGGCAGGCGAGCTATTTGCTCACCTGCCCCTGGTCTGGGGTGATTCCGCCTTCCGGCGGGCCCTAGTCCTGCGTTGTTCTACCGCCTTGGCTGCTGGCTGAAGCAGTCGCTGCAGTAAACCGGCCGGCCCGAGGTGGGCTGGAACGGAACCTGCGTCTGCTTGCCGCAATTGCTGCAGATGACGTCGAACATCTCGCGACTGCGGCCACCGCCGCCTCCGCCCTGGCCGCGCCTGATGGCGCGGCAGTCGGGGCAGCGCCCCGGCTCATTGGTCAATCCGCGGCTGGCATAGAAATCCTGCTCCCCGGCGGTGAATACGAACTGCTGATTGCAGTCACGACAGGTAAGGGTCTTGTCCTGGAAACTCAATTGGATACCTCTGGTTGGTTGATGGCCACGCCTGGCGTAGCCGTTATCGAGCAGCCGATTGCGATCGGCCGCGGTTGTTGTTGGAGCGGTAGCCGCCTCGGGGCCCGGCCGCGGCGGGCTTTCCCGCCAAGGCCTTCTCTGCTGCCGTCCATGTCGACTTTCTGGGTAGGTCTGGCGCTCCCCCCCGCTTGAGGCGCTTCCACTTGGCCTCTTCCTCGGGAGTGATCATGGTAACCGCGATCCCGTTGGAGCCCATCCGGCCGGTCCGGCCGATGCGGTGGGTCAGGAGCTCAGCGGATTCGGGGAGCTCGTAGTTGACGACCAGGCCGATGTGGCGCACGTCGATGCCGCGAGCGGCCACGTTGGTGGCGACCAGCACCTTGACCTTGCCGTCGCGGAAGCGATCAAGGGCGCGGTCGCGCTGTCCCTGGCTCATGTTGCCCTGCAGGGCTTCGCAGCTGATGCCGGCGCGCTTGAGCTGGCTATCCAGCTTCTGCACGCCCCACTTGGTGCGCCCGAAGACGAGCACCGAGCCGTCGCGGTGCTCATCGATGAGCTTGCAGAGGTCCTCGAAGCGCCGCGCCGAAGTGGTTTCGTCGATGCGGTGCTCGATGATGCCGTCGTCCTCGGCCTTGTAGTCGACGGCGATGTGGATGGGGTCGTGGAGCTCGCTCTTGACGACACCCTGCACCCACTCCGGCATCGTGGCCGAGACCAGGATGGTCTGGCGCTCCGACGGCAGGTAGGACAGGATCCGGGTGACCTCGGGGGCGAAGCCCTGGTCGAGAAGCTCGTCGGCCTCATCGATGACCGCGACCCGGACGCCGTCAACCTTGAGGCGGCCCTCCCAGATGTGGTCCATCACGCGTCCTGGTGAGCCGAAGACGATCTGGGGGGTCTGGCTGAGCTGCATCCGCTGTTCGGCGTAGCCGACCCCGCCGATCAGGCAGGCGGTACGGAAGCCGTGGGGCTTGAGCAACGCGTCGGCGACGTCGGCGCCCTGGTTGGCCAGCTCCCGGGTGGGGCAAAGGACCAGCGCCACGGTGCGCTTGCGGTCGCCGAGTTGAGCGCAGAGCTCGACGATGGGGATGACGAAGGCGGCTGTCTTGCCGCTGCCCGTGGGGGCCTGCACGAGCGCGTCACGGCCGGCGAGCAGTGGCGGGATGGCCTGCGCCTGTACGGCGGTAGGCTCGGTGATGCCCATCTTGCCAAGCCCGGCAAGGGTGGGCGCGCTGAGTCCCAGCGCGTCGAATGTATCTGACAAAGGTTGTCTCCTGGGTCCTTGAGTTGGGTCGGGGTTCGCGGACCGCAACGGTCACCCACCAACGGTGGGGCTCAAGGAACGTTGGAGACACACGCACGGTCAAATGGACCGCGATGAACGAACTGTAGCATGGATTCGGGCTCCCTCCGGGCGAGACCCGCGACTTCAGACCCAGTTCGCCACGCCTAAAGGACGCCGGCGGCTCCCTATAATCCTCGACGGGCTGATGGAAAACACTTCGCTGACCCTGTTTGGCGTCGCGATCGCCGGCTACTTCGTCTCGATGCCGCTGTACTTCATTGCGGCAGGTTGGGGCAAGCCGCGCCTCGCCCGCGTCGCGATGGCGGTCACGGCTCTTGGCCTGGCGGCGCATCTCGGCTCCTACGGCTTCCGCTGGGCGGCCGACGGCCACTATCCGCTCTCGAACATGTATGAGTACAGCTCCCAGATGGCCCTGATCATGGTGGCCTTCTTCCTCGCCACCGCCTACTTCTGGAAGACGGAGTACCTGGGCGGCCTGGTCGTAATTGGGGCGATCGGCATCATGAGCGTGGGCCGCTCGCTGTACACCGGCCCCTCAGGCCTGATCCCGGCGCTGAACTCCTACTGGCTGAAGATCCACGTCACCAGCATGGTGACGGCATCGGCGCTGCTCAGCTTTGCGTTCTTCTTCAGCTTCGCCGCCCTCCTCAAAGCCTGGGCCATCGGCGGGCGCAAGCTGGTGCTGGCCTCGGGCCCGCGCTACTCACTTGCCGCCACCGTGACCACGTCTGGCGGAACCGCCTCCGCCGCCGGTCCGGGCGCGGCCGTCGCGGCCGTCGGGCCACGCTGGCTGCAAACCGCCACGGCCTGGCTGCCTGACCCCGAGACCCTTGACAAGCTCGCCTTCCGGATGGTCCTGATCGGCTTCCCACTGTGGACTTTCGGCGTAATGATGGGCGCGGTCTGGGGCGAGCACGCCTGGGGTCGGTGGTGGGGGAACGACCCCAAGGAGATCATGGCCGCGGTGACCTGGATCATCTACGCCATCTATTTCCACGCCCGCGCCATTGGCGGTATGCGTGGCTACCGGACGACCGCGATCGCGAGCCTTGGGTTCCTGTCGGTGCTGGCCACCTTCTATTACGTCAACCTCTGGATCGTCGGCCTCCACTCCTACGCCAAGTAGGCGCGCCCGGGCCGGCCTGATCCTGGTGGCCGCCCTGGTCGGGCTGGCCGGCTGCTCGCTCCAGCAGCCACTGCAGCAGGCCAACCAGAGCCAGGCCACTGTCGGCAAGCCGGCGCCCGACTTCGCCGGGACCGACCTCGATGGCAAGCCGGTCAAGCTGTCCGACTATCGCGGCCACCCGTTGGTGCTGAATTTCTGGGCCTCGTGGTGCGGGCCATGCCGCGCCGAGCAGCAGGGGATCACCAGCGCGCTCGCCCACTACGCCTCGCAGGGGCTGCTGGTCCTCGGGATCACGGTTCGCGACAACCTGGAGGCGGCGAAGATCTTCCGCGACGAGTTCAAGATGCCCTACCGCAGCCTCTTCGACCAGGCCGCCCGTCTCGGATACGCTTACCAGGTCGACGCTCCGCCGAGCTCGATCTTCATCGACGGGAGTGGCATCGTCCAGTTCAAGATCACGGGGGCGCTGAGCGAGGCCGGGTTCAAGCAGCTGATCAGCGATAAGCTTCACCTCACATGAGCGGTTCCCGATGCTGACGGCATTCATACTGATCACTTGCGAGCGCAGCGCGCTGGCGGAGGTTGGCCCCCACCTGGCCGAGATCGAGGGCGTGACCGAGGTCTTCACCACCACCGGCAGCATCGACTACATCGCCATCGTGCGGGTGAAGGACATGGAGGCGCTGGCTGAGCTCGTCACCACCCGGCTCCGAGCCGTTCCCGGCATCGCCCGCACCGACACCCATGTGGCGATGCGCGCCTACAGCGCCACCGACATGGCCGCCGCTTTCCAGATCGGCGTCGACTGATCTAGCTGTTAGAATCGCCGGCGCGCCGTTCAGAAAGCTGACGCGCGCCCGATCGGTGTTTAGTTAGGAGACATCCCACTTGGGTTCAGTCATCAAGAAGCGGCGCAAGAAGATGCGCAAGCACAAGCACAAGAAGATGCTGAAGAAGACCAAGTGGGCACGCCGCGCGAAATAACCCGCGCCGCCACTCAGTTGGTGGTTAAATGACACCATCGTCAGTTTCGGCCGCCTGCGCCATGGAGGAGCTAGATGTCTGAAGCCCTGATCGTTGAAGCTGTCCGCACTCCCGTTGGGAAGCGGAATGGCGTCCTGAGCAAGGTCCGCCCCGACGACCTGCTTGCCATCGCGCTGCGCGAGGTGGTGGAGCGCGCCAAGGTCGATCCGGCGATGGTCGAGGACGTGATCGCCGGCTGCGTCACCCAGGTCGGTGAGCAGTCGATGAACGTGGCCCGTATGGCCGCCCTGATCGCAGGCCTACCCAAGGAGGTCCCCGGTACCACGGTTGAGCGCTTCTGTGGCTCCGGCCAGCAGGCCGTCAACTTTGCCGCCCAGGCGGTCAAGTCGGGAGCGATGGACATCGTCATCGGATCTGGCGTGGAGTCGATGAGCCGGCTGCCGATGGGCTCCGACGTGCTCGCCGGTCCCGATCCCTTCGGCGACAGCGTTGGTCCGATCAGCCCCAAGCTTACCGACCTCTACGAGATCATCCCCCAGGGGCTGTCGGCCAACCGCCTGGCCGTCAAGTACGGCATCGAGCGTGAGGCGATGGACCGGCTCTCGCTTTCGAGCCACGAGAAGGCGATCGCTGCCATCGACGAAGGGCGCTTCAAGAACGAGATCGTCGCCGTCGAGGTGAAGAACAACGGCAACTCCGCGGTCATCGACACCGATGAGGGCCCCCGCCGCGGGGGCAGCTACGAGAAGATCGCCTCCCTGGCGCCTGCGTTCGAGCCCGAGGGGATGATCACCGCCGGGAACTCAAGCCAGATCTCTGATGGCGCCGCCGCGGTGCTGGTGATGAGCGAAGCCAAGGTCAAGGAGCTCGGCCTCACCCCGCGGGCCAGGATCGTGGCCACCGCCGCCGTTGGCACCGACCCCACGATCATGCTCGAAGGCCCGATCCCGGCGACCGCCAAGGTCCTCCAGAAGGCGGGCATGAAGCTGGACGACATCGACCTGTTCGAGGTCAACGAGGCCTTCGCGACAGTCGTCCTGGCGTGGCTCAAGGAGACCGGCGCCGACCCCGAGAAGGTCAACTACAACGGCGGGGCCATCGCGCTGGGGCATCCGCTGGGTTGCAGCGGAGCCAAGTTGATCACGACCTGCCTCAACGAGCTCGAGCGCCAGAACGCACGCTTCGGCCTGATCACGATGTGCATCGGCCACGGCATGGGCACTGGCACCATCATCGAGCGCCTCTAACCCTGGAAAAGGAAAAGGCCCGAGCAACGCTCGGGCCTCGTCCCGATAAGGACGTGGTCTCGGTTCGCCTTACAAGTGACCCAGCCTTGCGGCCAGGTTCGAATAGAAGGTGCGGACCTGGTTGCCAAGGATGATCAAGGTCACAATGACGACCAAGGCGATGAGCACCAAGATGAAGGCGTATTCCACCATTCCCTGTCCGGACTCGTCGTCCTTGGGGTCTGGCAGCCAACCGAGAACCGTCGATTGGAATGAGACCAAGTTCATATGCGCATGATAGTGGCAGTGGTGTCAAATCTGGCGTCAAAAGCGTGACGAGGGAATAACGATGTCCTATTTCACCCCCGAACACGAGGAACTGCGGCAATCGATCCGCAAGTTTGTTGAAACAGAACTGGCACCCCACGCCCAGGAATGGGAGGCTGACGCCTACTTCGCCGACTGGGTCTTCCCCCGGATGGGCGAGCTGGGCTACCTCGGGCTGCACTATCCGGTGGAATACGGCGGCCAGGGCGGCGACTACTTCGCCTCCGTGGTGCTCTCTGAGGAGATGGCTCGCAGCCGCTGCGGGGGGCTGGGAATGGCGGTGGCGGTGCAGACTGACATGGCGACCCCGCCGATCCTGAAGTTCGGGACCGAAGAGCAGAAGCAGAACTACCTGGTGCCGGCAATCAAGGGCCAGAAGGTAGCCTGCCTGGGCATCACCGAGCCCAACGCGGGGTCGGACGTCCAGAACGTGCAGACGTGGGCCAAGCCCGACGGCGATGACTGGATCATCAACGGCAGCAAGATCTTCATCACCAACGGCATTCGGGCCGACTTCATCACCCTGGTGGCCCGCACCGACAGGGGCCGCGGTTTCGAGGGCGTGACCCTCTTCTTGGTCGACTGCAACACTCCCGGCTTCATCCGCAGTCGCAAGCTGGAGAAGGTGGGCATGCTGTCCTCGGACACCGCCGAACTGGCCTTCGAGGACATGCGAGTGGCCAAGGACGCCGTTCTGGGCGAGGTCGGCCAGGGGTTCTACAACATCATGTGGGAGCTGCAGGGCGAGCGGATGATCGGCGCGGCCGGGGCGATCGCCGGCGCCCAGCTCACCTTCGACGCCACCCTGGAGTACGCCAAGCAGCGCCAGGCCTTCGGCAAGCCGATCGGCCACCAGCAGGTCATCAAGCACATGCTGGTCGACATGGCGACCAAGATCGAGCTCGTCCGCGAGTACAACTACTCGATCGCGAAACGCTTCGGCGAAGGCGAGTACCCGGTCAAGGAGATCTCGATGGCCAAGCTGGTCTCGGGCCAGGTCGCCCATGAGATCGCCGACACCGCGATGCAGATCTGGGGCGGGGCCGGCTACATGTCCGACAACCCCGTCCAGCGCGCCTGGCGAGACACCCGCCTGATCCGCATCGGCGCCGGTACCGACGAGATCATGAAAGAGGTGATCGGCAAGAGCTTCGGGCTCTAGCCGACCGTCTAAAAGACTTCTTTCAGCTTCTGGAGCGTCTCTTCGACAGCCTCGCCGATCGTCTTCCGGCCCGCCAGGACCGGCAAGAAGTTGGTGTCCCCGAGCCAGCGAGGCACCACGTGCTGGTGGACGTGGTCGGTGATGCCGGCACCAGCGGCCCGGCCGATGTTGTAGCCGATGTTGAAGCCTTCGGGGTGCACTGTCTGATCCAGTGCCGTCATCGACCGCTGGGTCAGGTCCATGACCTCGGCCGAGACCTCGGCGTCGAGGTCGCTGAGGTGGGGCAGGTGCTCGATGGGGGCGACCATGACGTGGCCGTTGCTGTAGGGGTAGAGGTTCATGATCACGAACGCAAGGTCGCCCCGATGGAGGATCAGGCGGTCATTTTCCAGCGCGTCGCATAGGGGGCAGCCGTTGGGGCGCGGTCCCTTGAGGTACTCCATCCGCCACGGCGCCCAGAGCGGCTGAGACGCCTCGGGGGTTGGGCCGCGCTCGTCGTCAGCCATGCTGCAGCTCCTTCAGGTAGTGGTACTCGACGCTGTTGCTGAGGTCGTGCAATTCGCGGGTGGCTCCGTTTCGGACGTACCCCAGGCGCTCGTAAAGTCGGTGGGCCGGTTCGAAACGGGTGTCGGTCCACAACTCGATGGCGGTTGCGCCGCGTTCGATGGCTTCGGTCTCGACCAGGTCGACCAGCCTGCTGCCGAGCCCCTGTCGTCGCGCCGATCGGGCGACGTACAGCTTCTGCAACAGCACTGTCCCCGGGGCGGGCGCGGGGGCAAGGCCGACACTGGCCACAAGCCTGCCAGCCTCCTCGACGACCCAGAAGCGGCCGTTGCTGGTGGCATAGGCAGTGGCGATGGCGAGCAGTTCGGGCTCCTCGCCGTGGACGTCCAGGACGCAGCCCGCGTACTCGGACCAGCAGCCGGCGACCAGGCCGACCAGGTCCCAGGCGTCGCCATCGCTGGCGTCGCGGATGCCAATTCCCATGCAGCCGAGGTTAGCGGATGAGTGTGGAGCCTACCGGGATCGAACCGGTGACCTCTTGCATGCCATGCAAGCGCTCTCCCAGCTGAGCTAAGGCCCCGCGCAGGCGCCGATTCTACCAATTGACCTTGATCCCGAGACGCTAAAGTACAGGATGCCGAAGGCGAGTTACGACCCGTCGCGAATCGAGTCCCACTGGCAAGCCCGCTGGGAGAAGGACGACCTCTACCGCGCTGTCGACTTCGAGAAGTCGAAGCCAAAGTGGTACGCCCTGGTCATGTTCCCCTACACCTCGGGCGATCTCCACGTCGGCCACTGGTTCGCCTACACCGGCCCCGATGTGCACGCTCGCTACCGCCGGATGCGCGGTTACAACGTCCTCTTCCCCTTCGGCTTCGACGCCTTCGGGCTGCCGGCTGAGAATGCTGCCATCAAGAACGGCGGCCACCCCGCCGATTACACGACGGAAAACATGGAGCGCATGGTGGCCCAGCTGCGAACCATGGGCTCGGCCTTCCAGTGGGACCGCCGCCTGGCCACCTCAGAGCCCGAGTACTACCGCTGGACCCAATGGCTCTTCCTGCAGCTCTACAAGAAGGGCCTGGCCTACAAAGCCAAGGCGCCGGTCAACTGGTGCCCCAAGGACCAGACCGTGCTTGCCAACGAGCAGGTCATCGATGGCCGCTGCGAGCGTTGTGACACCTTGGTGGTCAAGAAGAGGCTGGAGCAGTGGTTCTTCCGCATAACGGAGTACGCCGAGGAGCTCCTCAGCTTCGATGGCCTCGACTGGCCCGAGCGGGTTCGGACGATGCAGACCAACTGGATCGGGCGCAGCGAGGGGCTCGAGGTCGACTTCACGGCGATCACCTCCGACGGCTCCCAGGAGAAGATGCGGATCTTCACCACCCGTGCCGACACCCTCTTTGGGGTCACCTTCATGGTGCTGGCGCCGGAGCATCCGCTGGTCGATCGGGTGACCAGCGACGAGCAGCGAGCCGAGGTGGAGGCTTACGTCGAGGTGGCCCGCAACGCCTCTGAGATCGATCGCCAATCGACCGAAGGCGAGAAGACTGGTGTATTCACCGGCGGCTACGCCATCAACCCGGTCAACGGCGACAAGGTGCCGATCTGGGTCGCCGACTACGTTCTCATCACCTACGGCACCGGCGCCATCATGGCCGTGCCTGCCGGCGACGAGCGTGACTTCGAGTTCGCCAAGAAGTTCGACCTGCCGATCCGCGAGGTCGTCAGTCCCACGGGTAGGCCCAGCCGCGAGCTCAAGGAGGCCTGGGTGGGGGAGGGCACGCTGGTGAATTCCGGCCGCTTCGACGGGCTCGTCGCCAAGGGGCCGGCGATCGCCGAGATCAACGCCTGGGTCAAGGCCCAGGGCTGGGGCGAGCCAACGGTGCGCTACCGCCTGCGCGATTGGCTTATCAGCCGTCAGCGCTACTGGGGCGCGCCCATCCCGATCGTCTACTGCGAGGAACACGGCGAGGTCCCGGTCCCGGACGCCGACCTGCCGGTTCGGCTGCCGCGCAAGGTTGACTTCAAGCCCACTGGCGCCTCACCGCTGGCGACCTCGGCGGAGTTCGTCAACACCACCTGCCCCACCTGTGGCAAGCCGGCGCGCCGCGAGACCGACACCATGGACACTTTCGTCGACTCCAGCTGGTACTACTTGCGCTATACCTCGCCCCACGAAGGCTCCGCCCCCTTCGACCGGCGGGCTGTCGACTACTGGATGCCGGTCGACCAGTACATGGGCGGCATTGAGCACGCCATCCTCCACCTGCTCTACAGCCGCTTCTTCGTCAAGGCGCTGCGAGACTGCGGTCTGCTCGGCTTCAGCGAGCCCTTCACGAACCTGCGCAACCAGGGGATGATCGTTTTCGGCGGCTCCAAGATGTCCAAGTCGAGGGGCAACGTCAAGGCCCCCGACGAGATGGTGCAAAGCCACGGCGCCGATGCCGTCCGTCTCTACATGCTCTTCATCGCCCCCTGGTCGGAGGGTGGTTCCTGGTACGAGGAGGGCATCGATGGCACCCGCCGCTTCCTCAATGGGGTCCACTTCCTGGTTACCCAGACCTACCCCAAGAAGGCAACCGAGGGCGATAGCCATGAGGAGCGCGAGCTGGTCCGGCTGACGCACCAGACCATCAAGAGCTGCACCGAGGACATCGACGCCTTCAAGTTCAACACCTACATCGCCAGCCTGATGAAGCTGCGCAACTCCCTCCAGGACGTGCACAAGAGCGAACTCGCGGGGACCGTCGCCTACCGCCGCGCCATCGACGCCATAATTCTGCTGCTGGCCCCCGCCGCACCCCACCTCGCCGAGGAGCTCTGGCAGATCACTGGCCATGACTACTCGGTTCACCTGCAGCCCTGGCCCGAGTACGACCAGGCACTGAGCGCGGCCGAGGAGTTCGAGCTCGTGGTGCAGGTGAACGGGAAGGTACGGGATCGGCTGATGCTGCCGGTGGGCGTCGATGAGGACCACGTCCGTCAGACCGTCCTCGGCCGGCCCAAGATCGTCGGCCTGCTCCATGGCAAGCAGCCGCGCAAGGTGATCTACATCCCCAGCAAGATCTTCTCGATCGTTCTGTAGGGCGAGGGTTGGCGCCCTGAGCTACCCGAGGTTGCCGGAGTAGTCTCGCGTCGACTGATACAATAGAGTAATATTGCCGTAGCATAGAGCAACGAAGTCCGGGTGAAGAGATGGAATGGGGAATGCGGATGCGGCCGCCTGAGGGCGGTCATGTTGGCGGCGCGGTGCTGGGCTTGTTGGGCGCCGGATTCATGCTCTGGCGCGTAGGCGCTTCGCCGTCACCGACGGGAGACGGTGGCCGCCGATGCGATGGCGGCCCGGACCGGGCGCCAGTCCTTCCCCGGAACCACAGGCAGCACGCGCATGGTGCTGGTCCATGTCAGGCGTCACCGAGCTGAAAACCGTCCTGGGGCTGGACACGGCCTCTCTCAGCGCGATTCGGAAGTACCTCAGCGCGCTTTAGAACCGCGCTGGGGTGAACGCGACGGCCGGATTGCTTGCTACGGCGGCACTGGGCGCATGGGTCGCGGGGATCGCCTTTGGCTACGCCCGGCCCTCGCTCGACCCCCTCGTTGGGATTTACTGGCAGGGCCCGGCCGCATGGCTGGCGCCACCATGCTCATCGACAGCGGTTCCCAGGCCGCCGCGCTGGGCCCGGAGCTCGACGCCACCCTGCCCGTTGGACTACCGTTGCCAGGCTGGCGGAGGATCGACAGCGTCGTCCTCACCGGCGGCTCGCGCACGGAGGCCGGCGGATTGAGTGCCCTCGACCGATATCGGGTCGGCACCGTGTACACGCCTGTTGACATGACCGCGGCAGCGGCGGTCCAGTGGCTTGGAGTCGAGGCGCGTCGCGGTGCCACGGTGACCGGGGTGCGCCCCGGTGATGGCTGGAGCTGGCACGGGCTGAGCGTGTCGGTGGCGGCCTCCAGGGTGGAATCCGTCGGTCTTTCGGTCGGCTATGGCGCCGAGCGGGTCGCGATCGTCGAATCGGGGACCGGCGTCCCCGCGGCGGCGCCTCCGGGTGCGTACGCCGTCCTTGATGTCGGCGACGGCGCCTCTTAGCCCGCGCTCGATAGCCTTGACACGCGGCTGTTGGTGGCCCAAGACGCCGCCGGGAAGCCGATCGCGCGTGACCTTCGCCTGGGCTTCAGCCAGGAGCTCTGGCAGGCCTCCCGCGACGCCCGCCTGGAGATTACGTGCGACGCACGGCGCTGCGCGCGGTAGTCCCTAGACTTCGTGCGTGGGTCTCTACCTTTTCCATGGCGGCGAGGCGTACCTGGTCGAGCAGGCATTCGGCGACACCTGGGCCAAGCTCACCTCAGGGCTTGAATCCGAGCTCGACGCCGAGATGCTGGACCCCGAGTCGAGCCCCGCCGAGGTCGCCGCGGCTGCCGGTTCGGTGGGTTTCTTCAGCTCCGGACGCGTGGTTGGGATCAGGAATTGGAAGGTCCTGCTGCCTCGCCCCGGGCGCAAGTCGCGTTCGGCCAAGGCCGTGGCGGCCGACCCGGCCACGGAAGCTGCCGAGGTGCTGGAACAGCTGCCCGCCGAGACGCACCTCCTGTTGGCCGTGGGCAGCGCGTTGGCGCCCTCGAACCCGGTCGTGCAGCTGGTTAAAGCTAAAGGCGAGGTGCGCGAATACCAGCGTCTCCGTCGGGGCGACCTCTTCAACTGGACCGCTCAGCACTGCCGCCAGGTGGGGCTTAACCTCGACAACGCTGGCCAGAGGCTGCTGGTCGACGCCGTCGGCGACGACCTCCGGCTGCTCGACTCAGAGTTGGAGAAACTGCACATCCACGCCGCCGGTCGGGCCATCGGCGCCGCGGATGTGGCCCTGCTCGTCCCCGACACCGCCGAGCACCAGGTCTGGGACCTGACCGATTCCCTGATGAGCGATCCGGGTCGTGCCGCGGTCGAGCTCGAGCGGGCATTGTCGATGGGTGAGCCCCCCGGGCGGCTGAGCTACATGCTGGTTCGGCACCTCCGTCTACTGCTGGCCGCTTCGGCGGCTCCTGGCGGCGCCGCCGGCCCGGCTGCCCTGACGAAGGCCTTCGCCGGCGACGGCCGCCCGCTGGCCGAGTACTCCATCAAGAAGGCGATCGAGCAGGCATCCCGGGCCGACCCAGCGCGGCTGGAGGCCATCTACCGCCGTGCTGCCAGCGCCGAGACCGCGTCAAGGCGTGGCGAACTCGAAGAGGATGCCGCTCTGCGCCTGGTGGTGATGGAGGCGGCTCTCTAGCCGACCGTCCGGCTTGCGGTTCGCGCCGGGGGGTCGCGCCGGCAAGGACGGCCGGGCTACTTCTTGGCGGAGCTCTTGGCCTTGGTTTTGCCCGTACCCTTGGCGTGGGCCTTGGCCTCGGCGGTGGCGCGGGCGGCGGCCTCGGGGTCGGCCGCCAGGGCGGATGCTTTGGCGACCATGCGCGTCAGCCGCGACTTGCGGCGAGCGGCATTGTTGGGATGCAGGATGCCACGCTCAGCGGCCTGGTCCAGGGCTTTGACGGCAGCCTTGACCTCAGCAACGGGCGCGGTCTCGCCGCTGTCGACCAGGCGACGGACGCGGGTGACGTGAGTCTTAACGGCTGAGCGCACGACGCGATTGCGGTCGTGCTTCTTGGAGGAGATCAGCACCCTCTTCTTGGCGGACTTGATGTTGGCCATGGAACCTCGTGGTCGAATGGAGTCCCGAACAAAAAAGGGACCGGGGATTATACCGTGGCCCTTTCTGGCGGCCCCTATGATGGTCAGCCGTGAACCAAACGGGCTCGGACGAGCGACGTGGGATTGCCGCGTCAGGCACGCTGCTACTGGTTGCCTTCACCGTCACCAAAGCCGCCGGCTACCTCCAGAAGGTCATCATCGCCCATCGTTTCGGCACCAGCGGCGACATGGACCTGTACGTCCTCTCCTTCACCATCCCGGACATTTTTCTCTTCCTGGTGATTGGTGGCGCGGTCAGTTCTGCCTTCGTGCCGGTGACCACGGAGCGCCTTGCCCGCGGACAGGACGACGAAGCGCGCGGCATCGTCAACGGGGTGATGACGGCCGCGCTGCTGATCCTGCTCATCGGGGTGGCGCTGCTGGAGCTGGCCAGCCCGCTGGCGGTTCACCTCCTCGCCGGTGGCCGCGGACCCAGCGAGCAGGCCCTCACCCTGACCCTGACGCGGATCATCCTGCTGCAGGCGCTCTTTCTCGGCATGGGCGGGTTTGCGGTGGGGGTGATGAACGCCTACCGGCGCTTCCTGCCGCTGTCGCTGGCGCCACTGATGTACGACCTCGCCATCATCGGCGCCGCCCTCTTCCTGACCCAGGTGCGCTTCCACGGGAAGCCGCTCGGCGTCGTCGGGCTTGCGATCGGGGTCGCCCTCGGCGGGCTGGCCCACTTCGCAATCCAGCTGCCTTCGCTCCTGCGCATCGGCTGGCGACCGCTGGTGCCCAGCGCCTTGCGCAACCCGGCGGTCTGGCGGGTGGCGATACTGACGATCCCGATCGCCCTGGGCCTGGTCGCGGTCCAGGCCAACATCGCTGTGGACAGAGTCCTGGCGGCGCGGCTCCCGTCCGGCCGGCTGGCGGCGCTCGACTTCGCCAACGACATCGCCCAGATTCCCAACCTGACCTTCACCACCGCCCTGACGCTGGTGATGTTTCCGTACTTCGCGCGCCATGCCGCGCTGGGCGAGATCGGTGCGCTGCGACGGCAGGCCGCGCTGGCGGTGCGCCTCAACCTCTTCGTGTTGCTGCCCGCCGCCGTCGGCCTGATCGTCCTGGGCCCGCCGATCATCGCCCTCTTGCTGCAGCGGGGCGCCTTCAATGCCGAGTCGACATCGCTGGTCACCGCGCCACTCGCGCTGTTCGCCGTCGGTATCGGCGCCCAGGCCTCGATCTTCCTGGTGGCGCGCGTCTACTACTCGCTGCAGAAGGTGGTGACGCCGATGCTGGTGGCATTCGCGTCCGTGGCCGTCAACCTCGTCGCCACGCTGCTGTTCATCGGCCCGCTGCAGCAAGGCGGCCTGGCGCTGGCGACATCGCTGGCCAGCATCTTCAACCTCAGCCTGCTTATCTACTGGCTGCGGCCCCACCTGGGAGGGTTCGAGGGCCGGCGCCTGGCGACGATGCTGGGCGAGGTCGCCGTCGGCTGCGCCGTGCTGGCTGCGGTCGCCTGGCTGACCTGGCGGGGGCTTGCCGGCGATGGGCCGGTCCGTCTCGATGTCCGGCACTACGCCGCGCTGGCGGTGTCGATGCTGATGTCCGGGGGCGCCTACCTGGCGAGCCAGCGGCTCTTCCAATCGCCCGAGGCGGCGGTTGCGATGAGCGTCATCCTGAGGCGCCGCGGCGCGGTCGCGGCAGCGTCCGCCGAGGCGCGCCGATGAGCCTGACGCTGCGGGCCGCCGCCAAAGTCAACCTCGGCCTCGAGGTCACCGGTCGCCGGCCCGACGGGTACCACGAGCTGCGTTCGATCCTGGTCAACGTCGACATCGTCGACACCCTCGTCCTCGATCCGGGCGAGGGCACCAGCGTCGGCGGGCCAACGACGATCACTTCGGCGCCGAGCTTCTGC
>OCZT010000866.1_pt1 | contig 30762 bp, 30 predicted proteins | sample 1539031 | NCBI WGS metagenome assembly OCZT01 (sample SAMEA3539308, study PRJEB22396) | soil metagenome | biome: tundra; feature: field; material: soil | place: USA | collected 2010-05 | depth 0.15 m | reverse complement strand
TGGTTTGACCGCTCAAGCTACTGCGGTCGTGCGACATCTATCCTGACACCGGGGGGCCTCGGATTAGGCACTTATGCAATCACTTGAAGGGGGGGATGGAGTGACCACAGGTGGGGGATTTTGGGTAGCCGCCGGAGCCTAAAGCTGCTGCTCGCCGCCAACAAGTGGCGCAACACTGCGTATCTCCTTCAAAAATCCTTCCGGCAGCGGTGGAACTATCAGCGGGAGGGCTGGGCGCGATGCTTCTTCGACCAATGGCGCGCGGCACTGAAGTAGCAGCGGCTGAAACCGTATGAAGACTTCGCGGCAATGATCGAGCGTCATTGGAACGGGATCACGGCCTGCTGCGAGCCGGAGAACACGGGGTCGCTCGGTTTGAAGGACTGAACAACAAGATTCGGGTGCTCCAACGCCGCGCCTACGGTCTCCGCAACCCCGAATATCTGCGCCTCAATGTTCTGACCTGCGTGCTTCCGGACCTGTGAAAACCCTCCGAATCACCCACTCAGTTGGGAGAAGACCCTTATTAGTCGTCCTCTCGACTACCAAGCCGATCACTGGTTCGAGCATCCTGTAGGAAACCATGACGTGGAACCCACCGTCCGGCAAAGACCTGACAAAGTGTTCTCCAAATCGGACGTATCATCACGATAAGAAGCACAAGAATAAAAAGAGCAAAGGTCAGTGTCAAAAACGGATATTGCCACAGCATAATCGCAATAGTCATCACAAGGCCAAGCTCAGCGATACTCATCACCCCATTGCTGATTGGCTCTGGTGAGGCATCAATCACATAATGTAAACCCAGCTTGGTTGTATACGTCGTCACGGCGAGGCTTCCACCTAGAAGTGCGGCAATGAGCACAAACGCTGGATCCCCGTGCCATGCAGTAGCGGCAGCTAGTGCAGCCGCAACAGGCGGACGAATGAGAGAATGCAACGTATCCCAGATTCCTGCGATAACTGGAATAAATGATACCAAAAATTCAACAGTCATCAGAACAAGAGCAATCCCGATGACCCACCATGAGCTGAGTCCAGACAGGTTACTTGGAAGTGCCCCAATCCAGCCCAATCGAGCCGCAAGTCCGATAATACCAACTGTAGCATAGAGGTTGAGTCCCGCCACATAGGCAATTCCTGCTGCCTGTGCAAGCGTCTGCAATGCACTCATTGACTCACCTCACGACCAAGACATGCTCTCTCGTACAGAAGCTGGACCAAACTCTTTGTAAATAGAGTCAATCGACGAGACGCAGCGGCATAACTAAGCAGAGATACGTTGCCGGATCATCCCATCCTTCCGGCTCTACCGTCGCTGCACGCTCTGGCGCCTTAAAGGTAAGCTTGACCTCTTCGGTGGGGATGTAGCGAAGAATCTCAAGGAGATAGCTCGCGTTGAAACCAATATCGAGTTGGTCTCCAGTATATCGCACGGCAAGTTCATCGGTTGCTTCACCAAGGTCGGGTGTCTGTACGCTGAATCGCAGCATTCCTGAATTGAATGACAGTCGGATACGATGTGTTTGATCAGACGCAATAACAGACATGCGCTTGAGAGCACTTGTCAGCGCAATTTTGTCAGCAATCGCAATTCGGTCATTATCCTTCGGAATTACCTGATCATAATTGGGATACGGCCCTTCAATTAATCGAGTAAAGATAGAGGTAAATGGCGAACGAAAGCCCAGGTGATTATCGCCACGTGCGATTTCCAGCTCTTCATCGGCTGGAAAGAGACGACGAATCTGCTCAAGCGCTTTGGACGGAACAATTAACTCTGCTGCCGGAGCACCACTCGATTTGATCGGAACTTCCATCTTGGCGAGTCGATGACCATTTGTCGCCACCATTCGCATCAATTCGGGCTTGAGCTCCCAAAGCACACCATTGAGAATCGGACGACTTTCTTCAGTGCTAACAGCAAACGAAGTGTGTGAAATTAGTTTCTGGAGATCTCCCGAACGAATTCGCCAACTTTCGTTAAAACGAACTGTTGGAAAATTTGGAAACTCGTCTCGAGGCAGTCCAAGAATTTTGAAGTGCGACCGCCCACAATCTAACGTAATTCGCTGCTCGCCAACAGCTGCAATTTTGACAAGTGACGGTGGAAGCTCTCGAGCGATTTCACTGAGTTTCTTTGCTGGAATTGTAATCGCACCAGTTGTCTCTACATCAGCTGCGACTTCAGTGCTAACTGCAATATCCAGATCGGTCCCCGAGAGACGGATTCCCTTCTCAGTGGTTTCTACCAGGATATTTGCGAGAACAGGAAGAGTCGTCTTGGCTGGAATGCTTGCCACAACAGCCGCTAATCCTTCCTGGAGCTTCTCCCGAGAAATCGTGAACCGCATCACCGCTCCTGTGTGCCAAGTGTGTGCAAACGGGGGTGGCTTCTGTTCTACTCTATTTAAGAGAATAATCTAGTAGCAGACGTAGAGCCTGTTGAGATGTGGAAAATTTCGTTCAACTTATATAATTATCAGCAGTTATAGTACTTTAATATTTGTGGAATTCATGTTAGTCAACTTTCATTCTCTACAGTTTAAGGTGAATTAAATACTCGCCAGAGATAGTTTTACTGTATAGGCTGTGAGAAATCAGTAGAAATCTAGATGTTTTTGCACATATAATGTGGATAAAGTTAGTGTTATATATTAGGTGCTAAGTCCTTCGAGAAATATTTGAAGTCGGCCAATGCGTTGAGCAAAACTTGGTTCTTCTTTCATCATGGCAGTAACGCGTTCCAAGCTATGAATAACTGTTGAATGATCTCGGCCGCCAAAGGTTGCACCAATTTCAACAAGTTGCATTCTTAAAAGTTCTCGCATGAAATACATAGCAACTTGACGAGGTGCTGTGAGAGCCTTTGTTCGTGTTTTAGAACGGAGTCCTTCAGCAGTTACTCCCCACTCTTTGGCAATTAAGGTTTGGATTGTATCAGCACTTAGACCAGCACTTATTGTTCCCGGACCCTCATTAGGTCTAAGTTTATCTCGAAGTGCTTCACGAGCGACACCGACAGTGATTTCTCTGTGTTTCAGAGAAGCATAGGCAAGTAGCTTGATTATTGATCCCTCGAGTTCTCGAACATTAGATCGCACATGTTCTGCGATGAATCGAATAACATCTTCCGGGATCGTCATCTCAAGATGATCGAGGAGTGCTTTATTGCGAAGAATAGCGATTCGATGCTCAAAGTCAGGAAGCTCAATATCAGCGACCATTCCCCACTGAAAACGGCTAATGAGACGTGCCTCGAGACCTGGGATCTCTGAAGGAGGGCGATCACTTGTAAGAATGATTTGTCGGCCTGCTTCGTATAGTGCATTGAAGGTGTGGAAAAACTCTTCTTGAGTTGCTTCTTTGCCTCTTAGGAACTGGACATCATCGACGAGTAGAAGATCTGTTTCTCGATAACGTCGGCGAAAATCCTGCATTGTACGATTTTGAATTGAGCTAATCATCTCATTGGTAAATTGTTCGGTACCAATGAAAGTGATTCGTGTCTCAGAGTACCGACTTAATACCTCGTGTGCGACAGCCTGCATGAGATGTGTCTTTCCAAGCCCGGTATCTCCATATAAAAAGAGTGGGTTGTAGACCTTTCCAGGTGCTTGTGAGACGGCAAGTGTTGTTGCTGCAGCAAGCTCGTTTGATTTGCCGATGACAAAATGATCAAACGTGTAACGATCACTGAGTTGTGCGTTGATACCGCCTTGTCTCTGTCGCTGTTGTGTCGGATTAGCTGAGGGTAATGGAGCGACAAACAGATCCATTTGATTTCGCGTTTTTCGCTCTTCATGGACGCGAAAGACGACCAAAAGTGGGTGTCCAAGTGCGATTGGAGCAAGACTCGTCAGCAATTCTGCATGTTTAGATTCGTTCCAATCTGCAGCGAACTGATCTGGTGAGCCAATAATGATAGTATTGCCTTCTAATGCCAATGGCTCGGTTGGCTCCAGCCAAGTCCGAAACGTTTGTTCCGGAAGTTCATGGCGGGCGCGATCAAGAATGCGTGTCCAGACTTCAATCGCCGAAAGCGTCATGCCGGTATGTGGATAAGTCAGAAAGACTGGGGAACGAAACTATCTGGACCATGTGGGAAAAGCAAATATCCTTGGATGAAAATTTGTGTGATCCTCAAAATAGATGTGACGTCAATGAAAGAGTGAGCGAGTGTTGTGTATTGCTCGTTAATCGCTTCATCTGCCTTGACCTATCTTGCTGTCTTGTTTAACTTTAACAGTCTGTACTGTAGTTTTGCTTAGACTGCACTTGGAGTAGCTTATGGGAAAGCCAACTTACCGTCCGCGTAACACACGACGGCTTAAAACGCACGGTTTTCGTGCGCGGATGGAAACAAAATGGGGACGCGCTACGCTGGCCCGCCGCCGCAAAAAAGGGCGGAAGCAGCTGACGGTTCGTATCCCAGACAAGTACTCGGGAGCGTAAGACGCCCAAGGCGTCACTTGGCTTTCCGCGAGAGGCACGCATTACGCGGGGCGCAGAGTTACAACGCATCGCGCGAGAGGGGAAGCGCATCCGGACCACAAATATCGAGGTTCGGGTGGCAGCTTCCCCTCTCGCGTGCTCCAAGGGCACGTGGAGTGGTCCGCGTATCGGACTCATCGTTCCGCGATTCAAGCATTCTGCCGTGGCACGCAATCAGATCAAGCGTCGTCTTCGAGAACTTGCTCGGGTGCAGATGCTTCCAACAGGTATGCTGGCGGACATTGTTCTTCGAATCCGTCCTGAAGCTTATAATGCATCGTTTGACTCATTGGCCGCTGATATCATTCGTGCCTTGACGCAACTAAAGCGATGGCATGAAGCGATTGGAGACATGGCGTTCAAATCGGAAGTAACTGATTGTCAGGTCAGCGACACTCCATGAAAACAGTGCTTGTACTGTTTGTCCGAGGCTACCAGGTCTCACTGGGCCATTTGTTGCCCTCTGCGTGCCGTTATTATCCAAGTTGTTCTACTTATGCCATCGAAGCGCTTGAACGCCATGGGGCGTGGCGCGGCGGCTGGCTTGCACTCCGCCGTATTGGGCGGTGTCACCCGTTCTGTCCCGGCGGATTTGATCCGGTACCCTGACGCAACCAGCCGCGTCTCCCCCCATATATGAATAACCGTTTCTTTCTTGCATTGGTACTGACGGCAATCGTCATCGTCGTAACGCCGTTGCTCTTCCCTGGCTCGATGAGACGCACACCAACTCCGGTGACTGCGAATGGCTCCGTTTCTCGTGCTAACTCGGTCCCATCTCAAGATGTGATCGTGACAGCTGCACCGGTAGTTCCACAAGCAGCTCTGGAGAATAGTGCTACAACGCAACTAAATCTATCGAGCGCAGCTGCTGAAACGACCATAGTTCGCACATCGCACTCGACCTATACGTTCAGCGCTCGTGGTGGAGTACCTGTTTCCGTGGTGCTCGATAGCTACCCATCGCATCGAAAGAGTAGCGGTGCACGAAGTGTAGAGCTGGTGGGTACTCGTCATGCACTCACATCATATCGGATCGTATTGGGGCGAGACACCGTTGCTCTCGACACGATCCCACTGCGTGTAACGTATGCCCCCCCCGCAGCTCAAGTTGTGACATATGCTACGGACATCGCCGGACATGCCGTACGTCTTATGTATGCGTTTCCATCGGATACAGCCGACAGTTATTTGGTTCATGTGTCTACCAACATCGTCAATGCTCCACCTGGCAGTATGCTGCTGGTCGAGCTGCCACAGACGTTGTTACCGAGTCAGGCGGATACCGTTGATGACTTGAATCACCTTGCCGTGAGCTATCGGTCATCACGGGGTGAGGTGAACAGTGTCTCCTTCTCGAAGCTCGACTCAGCGGAAATGCGTGTAGAGTCTGGCCCGATCAATTGGGCAGCAATACGCAACAAGTATTTTCTTGTCGCCTATCGAGCGAGCAAGACACCCTTTTCCGCTCTACGTCTCCAGGGCGCACCTCGAAAGGGCAAGATTGCCGAGGAAATGCACGGAAGTATTGCCATGCCAGTTGGGGTAGATGGTACTGTGGCGTTTGATATCTATGCTGGACCGCAGAATTTCGAACGCCTGCAACATCTCGGTGGCGATCTTGATCAGGTGAATCCGTACGCCGGCTTCCTGCACGGCGTCGTACAACCGTTTGCCACGATGGTGATGAAGGCGCTTCTCTGGATGAAGCGTACCACGCAGCTCAACTATGGCTGGGTACTGGTGCTTTTCGGTGTGATAGTTCGCCTCATACTCTGGCCACTGAATCAAGGGGCGATGCGGACAAGTATGAAAATGCAGCGCCTCCAGCCAGAACTTCAGGCGTTGCAGAAGAAATACAGTGACGATCCGAAGAAGCAGCAAGAAGCGATTATGAAAGTGTACAAGGAACATGGCATGAGTCCTCTGAGCCCACTCATGGGGTGTCTGCCCATGCTCCTGCCGATGCCAGTGCTCTTTGCTCTCTATTATGTGTTTCAGAACACGATCGAGTTCCGTGGAGTGTCCTTCCTCTGGCTTTCGGATATCTCCCTGCGCGATCCGTACTATATCACACCACTCCTCATGGGCGTGTCCATGTTCGTGATGTCGTGGATTGGCATGCGCAACTCGCCGCCGAATCCACAGGCGAAGATGATGAGCTACATGATGCCTGTGATGCTCACGGTGCTTTTCCTCAACTTTGCATCGGGGCTTAACCTTTACTACGCCGTGCAGAACATCGCGGCAATTCCACAGCAATGGTTGCTGGCGTGCGAACGTGGGAAACAGGCCCCAATCGGCAGCGGGTCGTTGGATAAGCGACGAACGTAGCGCCGCCGTGGGTTGACACTGGAGCGAGCGTGCAGATCACCTACATCGGTCACGCAACACTGCTGTTGGAGATTGCCGGTGTTCGGATTCTCACAGATCCAAACTTCGAGCTAACTCTTGGGCAATTTCTACCGCGAGTGACTGCACCCGGCATCGCGCTCGAGAAGCTTCCAGTGCTTGATGCGCTCTTGCTTACGCATGCACATTTTGACCATTTATCGTTCAAATCGTTGGACAAACTTCCACGCGACATTCCGCTCTTTGCCCCGGGCGTCATAGCAGCATGGCTCGTGCAGAAAGGCTATACGAATGCCATCTCGCTCAATCCCGGTGAGCAAGTGTCGTTGGGTTACGGATCGTTGCGCATACATGCTGGTCGTGCGACCCATAAGGGAAGTCGGTATGGTTTTGACCAGTGGCGCAGCGCAGCCAACATGTATCTTCTGGAAAGCGATGCTGAAAGCGCTTTCTTTGTCGGAGACACAGCGCTGACTGACGAGACGCACCAGTTGGTAGAGCAGGTGCTCTGGAATGTGAACCGAGAGCTCGACGTCGCAATGCTGCCGATTGGACATGCACCGGCATGGAAGAGGCGAGCCTTTCGCCGCGGCCATCTCACGGGTGAGGATGCGCTGACGCTCTTTGAATTGCTTCGTGCTCGTGCCATGCTCCCATATCACTGGGGAACGTTTCGTCATGTTACGGCAGGAGCATACGATGCGATCGACAAGCTGCGCACACACCTCGAGACCTATGCTGGTCGTAAGCAGGTGCATGTTGTCGAACCCGGTGAAATGTTGATTGTGGACGACATAAGCGCGCGCCGAGTTCGTGGAGGATGAGTCTGGCAGCGCTAAATGCTGGAGCGATTGGTGATAACTGCACGATCGTTGCCATAGCGACACCGATGGGTCGTGGAGCGTTAGCTCTCGTGCGTGCGAGCGGACCGGGTGTTCGCGTGCTTGCGGAAAGGTTACTGGATCCTGTGCCCTCAACTCCTCGTCATGCGACGCACTGTGTGGTGCGTGATGTGAGTGGAACAGTGATCGACGACGTGGTCGCGACACTCTTTATCGCACCATACTCGTTCACGGGCGAGGATCTGCTGGAAATAAGCACACATGGCGGACTTGTTGTGCCAGCAGCAGTACTCGTGGCTGCAATCCATGCTGGAGCGCGGGAGGCCGAGCCAGGAGAATTTACTCGCCGTGCCGTGTTGAACGGTAAGCTCGATTTGCTCCAGGCTGAGGCAATCGGTGATCTGATCGATGCACGCAGCTCAGCCGCACATCGTTTGGCGCTGCGTCAGTTCGATGGCGGGCTGTCGCGCCGAGTTCTGCTACTGCGCGAGCAATTGCTGGCGCTGGAGGCATTGCTTGCCTACGACATCGACTTTCCTGAAGAAGACGATGGTCCGGTGCCGCACACGCGCATTGTCCAATCCGCGAAGGAGCTCCTCGTTGCCCTCGACGCACTCCTTGCAACCGGCGAGCAGGGCATGCTTGTGCATGACGGAGCACTCGTCGTGCTGGCAGGTGCTCCCAATGTCGGTAAATCTTCCCTCTTCAACGCACTCCTTGGAGAAGCGCGGGCAATCGTTACTGAAGTTCCCGGTACGACTCGGGACGCCATTGAGGCGGTGCTGGATCTTCCTAGCTGGCCACTGCGACTGGTGGATACGGCAGGAATGCGCGATACGGCGGATGTTGTGGAGCAACTTGGGATCGAAACGTCGTCGCGGTATCTGGCGCGTGCAGCAATCGTACTTGCCTGCGTCGATTCATACGAGGCGCTGGACACAGTAACGCGACTTCGAGAGCGCACGAGCGCGCCGATCATCGTGGTTGCCACGAAAAGTGATTTAGTATCATATAGTACACAAATAACGGCAGATGTCGTTGTCAGTGCGCACACTGGCGAAGGGCTGACCACATTGCTCAGCGTGATTGAAGCACGATTGGCGGGCGAACGAGGAATACCGGTACTCGATGCGCCGGCGCTAACTCGCGCACGACATCGTGTGGCGGTGGAGCGTGCAACTAGCGAGTTAAGTCAATTTCTTACGGCGTGGTGTGATGACCTGTTGCCGGCATCCGTGTCAGCCACCCACGTGCGTGCCGCAGCCGATGCACTCAGCGAGCTGATTGGCATCGTATACGTGGACGACGTGCTGGACGTCATATTCCGCAGCTTCTGCGTCGGGAAGTAGCACGACGACTCAGGCTGTTGCGGCAGCGTCCCACGCGAACTGTGCGAGCTCTGCTGCGCTTGCGCGCACAGCCCACGCAATGCCGCGCTCCGCGATTGCCACCTCGACCATGCGTGCGCCGAGGAAGTAACCACTGCGCTCGGGAAGCACGTATCGGTCGACTGTTCGTGCTTCGTCACTCATTCCGCCAGAGAGGTAGCGCAACCGAAGGCCTAGTCCCGCGCGATCCAGGTCCTCGATGACAGCGCGTGAGATGACAGCTTCTAGTTCACGGACACGCGCATACTGCCGTCGTCCGAAACCAAAGTATTCCCACGCCGCATGGCCAGGACTGATCATCTGAGACACCTGAACCGCGAGTCCCTCGTTCGCGAGCAGCTCGCGCAGCGGAGCCTGACGTCCAGTGTCCCAGTAGGAGTAGTAGCCATTCGCTGTCTCGATGAGCTGGCGCATCTCACTCCGGCTCGTCGGGGATGTATAGCGGATTGTGTGAGCGAACTCGTGTGCAAGCCAAAGTGGAAGCAACTCGGGGTCGAGGCCTAGTCCCTGCGTGTCCGCATTGGCAACCGAGGTGAAATGCTCGAGGCAGGCGAAAGCGATGCCACGGCCGTCGACCACCAGCTCGCCAGCATTGGCGGCACCAACGCCAACCATCAACACGATATCGATGTCCACATCTTGCTCGAGCAACTTCGCACAAGATTGCTCTGTCGTATGCGCAAGGGTGACGATATCGGTGCGGTCGAGCATCTCACGCAGATCCGTGCGATCGGCCAATACGGTCGAGCGTATAACGTCAGTAAAATGTGGCCCGTCAGGATCTACGACGTAGTTCTGCCAGTACGGCTCGAGTACTTGGCGGTGTGCTTGGAAATAGCGCTGATATGCGGCGACTCGGTCGGTGCTATTGAGAACGGCAAAAAAATCAGGCAGCAGGTTGATCAGCATTCGACCGGGAAACGACCTGCGAGAAGCGGCGCGGAGCCCGTCACACGTACGGGAGCGCCAAGAGCAGGCGCATTGGACGCGGAATGATAGCGGCGACCGGGAGGTCGAACAAGAGATGAGCTCGTGTTGTCCAGTTATTGTGTGTGGCACGTATCACAGCGCTCCGGGCGTAGGGCGCATATTTCCGTATGGAAGCACTAACTGGGGAAAGTGCCGATCGAGTGGCACGCTTCTTTCCTTTGAGTTCTACGCGAAGAAGTCCAAGGAGCAGGAGAGGACCATGACGACGCTTCAGCAGATCGAGCTGCGCTGTCCCATATGTGACACGCGCTTCAAGTCTCAGCAGGTGATCTCGACGAATTCGTTTGGTGGGAAGCGAACGGATTTCCACGAGTGCACTGCGGGGACACAACCGCTGCCGTTTCTGATCCACATGTGCAGCCGGTGCGGCTACTCGGGTGCAGAGCGCGATTTCACGGAAGACACTGATGTGACGCCCGTGTTGCGCGAACATGTCTGGAACGAACTTGCTCCTCATCTCTCCACGGTGGCCATTTTTGGCTCCGAAAAGTATGAAGCGGCGGCGAAGGTTGCCGAGTGGCAAGCACTCGATGTGCGCCATGTGGCGGATCTCCTTCTTCGTGCGGCCTGGTGCTGTGTCGACGAGAATGACAGCGAAGCCGAGCGATTCTTTCGGCGCAAAGCCGCGTGGAAGTTCGAAGAGGCGCTCTCAAGCTTCGATGGTGTTGTACGTGAGGAGCGTGCGGTCTTGACGTACCTCGTCGGAGAGCTATGGCGTCGTGTGGGCGACATGCGCCAAGCGAACGAGTGGTTCAACCGTGTGGCATCAGAGCTGACCGACGCGGCGACGCAGCAATGGGTGGTCGATGCGGCTCGTCAGCAGCGCGATTGCCCGCGAGAGTGGTTCGGCTGACTGCTCAGGTCTGACTGTCAGACCAGTCATGCAAAACGGGAGTCTCGACACGAGACTCTCGTTTTGCGTTCAGAGAACTCTACCGCGTACCGAACAAACGATCGCCAGCGTCGCCAAGACCAGGCAGAATGTAGCCGTGCTCGTTCAGCTCGCGATCGAGAGCGGCGCAGTACACGATTACATCCGGATGTGTCTCAGCGAGACGGTGTATGCCCTCCGGCGCGGCCACGAGGCAGAGAAAGCGAATGCGCGTTGCGCCGGCGCGTTTGAGGGAGGTCACCGCCGCAGTGGCGCTCCCGCCAGTCGCCAGCATGGGATCGAGCAGAAAGAAATCCCGTTCCGCGGCATCGCCGGGTACCTTGAAGTAGTAGTCTACCGGCTCGAGAGTATCGTGATCGCGATACAGGCCGATATGGCCGACGCGTGCCGCGGGCACAAGGCGCGCGACGCCCTCGACCATTCCAAGCCCTGCACGCAGAATGGGAACGAGTGTGAGTTTCTTTCCGCTGACGCGTTTTCCCGTCATTCGCTCCAGCGGTGTTTCGACCGGCGCTTCCTCGAGTGCGAGCTCGCTTGTCGCCTCATATGCGATGAGTGTGGCGATCTCGTCAACAAGCTCCTTGAAGATCTTGGTCGGGGTCGTGCGGTTACGAAGGAGCGAGAGCTTGTGCTGTACGAGTGGATGCGAGACAACGCGCAGCGTAGGGAAAGCAGGGGTGGTGTCCATGCGGTGGAAGCTACTAACTTCGCGCGCATGAAAGAATACCAAGCAGTAATGCTGCGTCTCTCGCGTCACGCACACGATGACGAAGACGCGCTGACCGACCTGCTGAACGAGCGAATCCGTAACGGATGGCGGCCGACGATGATGTTGCAGGATGATCACCGGCTCACCGGCGTCTTCGAGCGCCCAAGTGACGGCGAAAGCAAGTTCAGTACCGGCGACGACCGAACTCCGTGACTATTAGAGAGCCGCGCCCCGTGTCCCATGAAGCGCGAACGCACATCGTCGATGCCGGCATTCGGTGCGTCGTTCGCGAAGGAGTACAGGGGGCAAGCATGTCAGCGATCGCAGCCGAGGCCGATGTAAGTAAGGCGCTGCTGCATTATCACTTTACGGATCGGGCTCAGTTGCTGGCTGGGGTAGTCACGATGCTGGGAAAGAGGCTTGTCACGCGCGAGCGTGAAGCGCTCGAGCAGGGAGAGGCAGCGAGCGCCGTCGATCGACTCTGGCGTTTGGTCGAAGCAGAGCTCCAGCGCGGCGAGCTGCACGCGTTGCTCGAGCTCCGCACGGTCCGTGACGTGTCCGTCCGCCAAGCGATGGAGCAAACAAGTGGAGTCCGTCGTGCTGCCGCCGCAACAACCGTGGGCCACCTATTCGCGCGACTTGGGCTCATACCACGTGTCCCCACGGAGCTCATCGGGGATACCACCATCGCCTTTGTCGATGGATTGGTTCTGGACCATGATTTGGGATGCAACACGCGAGTCTGCTTTGATGTGTTCTGGCTTGCGATCCTGAGCCTTGGCGATTAATCGCACGCGGCCTTCGCGCCTGCGCAAACGGCGACTAGATTCTCCTTGATGCCACCTCGTCGTTCGCTCTGGGCACGTCTGATGCTCGCGCTGTTCGGGGTCGTGTTGCTTGCCTGGGTGATATCGCTCGGGGCTGTGCTTGTCTGGGAACGTTATGATCAGGCACGGCCAGCCGGCGCGATCGTCGTACTTGGTGCAGCTCAGTATGTCGGGCGGCCATCCCCTGTGTTGCGCGCCCGACTGGATCATGCTATTGCGTTATGGCGCCGTAATCTGGCACCGAGGCTGATCGTGACGGGGGGAACGGGAACGCGAGACACGACAAGCGAGGCGGCAGTGAGCCAGCGCTATTGCGTGCAGCACGGCGTGCCGAAAGCAGTCATTCTACTTGAGACCGAAGGACGAACGACGAGTCAATCGATGACGGGGGTTGCGGCGCTGATGCGCGGCCTGCATCGACGCGACGTATTGCTCGTGAGTGATCCCTTTCACATGCTCCGTCTAACTGTTCTGGCGCGCCGTCACGGCCTCGAGCCCTACACTTCGCCAACCCCGACGAGTCCTATTGCCGCGAGTCCTGACGAGCGCTGGAAGTACGCTCTGAGCGAGTCCGTCAAAGCCCCCCTCGCCTTCATCTTCGAGAGGAACAGTCGGTGATCCTACGTAAATTTGTCACTTCTTGCGCATTAATCGCTACAGTGATGAACGTACAAGCCAGTACGGCGCAAAATGTCCTGAAGATCCAATATCAGTAGTGTCCCAACGTTATTCGAACAGATGCATCTGATTCTGCATATCGAACTGGGTTGGCGAAGGTATGGCAGGTTTCAGGAGTTGATCGAGAGGCGTCTGCTCGAACAGTGTCAAGCTCAGGATTTGTAGAAGCGTATGCATCGAGGCCTCCAGCTTCAGGCGTTTGCGCACGATCGCCACGAGCACGTATACGCACACCGCGATCCAAATCTGCGTCTTCACGGCATTCTCGGATGTCCCGTAGAAGGTCTTGATACGCAGGGGCTGCTTGATCCATTTGAAGAACAGCTCCACTTGCCAGCGCAGCCGGTAGAGCTGATAGATTGTGAGCGCGGGCAGATCGAAGTGGTTCGTCAGGAACGCCAAGCGCTTGCCGGTCTCGGGGTCGCGATAGCGAATGTGCCGCAGGGCCTTGGGGGGTAGCCCTGTTTTGAGCGGAACGTCGTGAGGGCGATGCTGTGATCGCAGATGAGCCCCGTGGTCTTGTCCACGGCATTGGCGACCAAGCGCTTGAACCGAAGGTTGGATTTTGCCCGCGTGACGAAGAAGGCGCCTGCGGCATCCAAGCGGTTCAGGCGCGTGAAGTCGATGAAGCCGCGATCCATTACATAGAAGGCCCCCGCCTCGGGAACGAGCAGGTCGAGCACGTTTACTTCGTGGAACTTGCCATCGGTGATATGCAGGAACGTCGGGATGTTGCCGCGCAGATCGAGCAGTGTGTGCAGTTTCACGGCCGCTTTGGTTTGGCGAAACGGCGCCCAGGGAAAGAGCGACAGACACAGATCGATCGTGGTCGTATCCAGCGCGTAGACCGTCTCCTTGAGATCGGTCCCCAACGGTTCGTCGGCATACAAGCGGCGCGCCATGCTGATCAGATGCTGAGCAAAGTCGGCGTAGATCCGTCAGTCGCGCTGCGTACTGGCGTTGGCAAGCGTGTTTCGGGCCACGCCGCCGCGAATGCCCATATGGTAGAGCTTGGAGGCGTGGGCTCGCAGGGATTCTTCGATGTCGCGCAGGCTCTCGCGGTAGGTCAACTGCGCGAAGGCGAGCACCAGGAACTGATCCGAGCACGAGAACGATTGGACCTTGTACTGCCCTCGATAGCGCTCGACACACCTGCGAAACGTCGTGAGAGGCAGGTGTGCCATCAACTGCACGAATACCAGTTTGCCAGCGTGCATGGGTATGCTCCGAAATGGACGTAGAAGCGGCAAACTTGCCACACGTGGCGTTCAAATCGAAACTAGCCATGACTCGACGTAGCATTCGGCCAATCAATAACTTACGCGAACCGCGTTACGTGATGTTGGGATGCCAATGATTGTAAGTCTATCTTGGAATCGAACATCTAGTCTGGGTGAATCGGTACTTCAGTGGGATTCCACGGGGCCCGCGGATACCCGTGTGCCCGATCGTGTAAGTCTTCAGCGTGCCGCGCGACACCTTCCTCGTGCTCGAAGATCGGGTGACGCTGCCGCGCCTGTATGAGACATGGCACACGGGAAAGATATACAGTGCGGACGATGCTCCGATCGACGTCCTTGCCGACGTGCTCACCGGCGACAAGAACTCGCCAGGCTGCCTTCCTCGACCGGGTGGCATTGGTGCTTGACAAGTCCGGCCGGCTAGCGGAGTACAACTATTTCGCCGGCACACCTGACTACTCTCAGCAGGACGTCGCCTGCTATGATCGCGTGACTGCAGCCGACGTTCAGCGTGTGGCGATGCAGTATCTCACCAAGCCGAAGGTGGTGCTCACCATTGTCCCTCAGGGAAAGAATGAGCTCATAGTATCGGGAGGTGCCAAGTAATGCGCCGGACTCTACGGCTCACCGTTGCGCTCTTGGCTACGGCGACGGTCTCTGCGTGTGGCACACCCGTCGTCATCACGTCAAATCCAGTTATGGTCGCGCAGCCGGAAGCGACAATCGATCTGACCAAGCCACCGACGCTCAGCGTGTCACCTGCGCTCTCGATGCCGCCCATCGTGACGTGCCAGCTCGCAAACGGACTCAAGATTATTGTCGTCAAGCATGCTGATGAAGGGAACGGCATCGTGCTCAGCGCTGCAGATCGACGATCAGCAGGCCTATCTCGGCGTGAGCATCAATGTCGGGAGCGGATGGGAACAGTCCACTATCTCGCTGCATGCGCCAATCGTGCAGCTTGACAGTGCGATGACACTGCTGGTGGACATCACGCTGCATCCGGTCTTTCCTGCTACGGATCTCGAGCGTGTGCGCAAAGCGCGTCTGACTGCGCTGCAGCAGCAGCGCGACCGTGGGCTCACGATCGCGGACCGTGTGTATGCTGTGGCACTCTATAGCAGCGACAACTCGTATGATCGCCTGCTCGCTGGAACGGAGGTCTCCATTGCGGCGCTGATGCGCGACGATCTCGTGAAGTTCTACAGCATGTTCTATCGTTCGAACAATACGATACTGCTCGTCGTTGGCGATGTAAAGCCGGACGATACAGAGCGCCGCGCACAAGCTCTCTTCAACTCGTGGGCACGAGGAGATGTTTCCTCGGTCACTGTGGCGAAAGCTCCCGGCGCGAATACGATGACGCTTGTCCTTGTGGACAAGCCGGGTGCTGCGCAGTCGTCGTTCCGCCTCGGCGGAATCGGAGCCCCCCGGTCGACGAAAGACTTCTTTGCACTGCAGGGGATGAATACGCTGCTCGGAGGCTCGTTCGCTAGCCGGTTGATGCAAAATTTGCGTGAGAAGCACGGTAATGAATACGGGGCCAGCTCCGGTTTCTCGTACCGCCGCTCGGCGGGTTCCTTTGTGGCGAGTGCCGAGGTGGTAACCGCGAAGATTGACTCGGCGCTGATCGAGTTCGTGCAGGAGCTGAAGTCCATTCGCGATACCGTTCCTAGCAACGAGGTCGAGCGGGCAAAGCGGTTTTTGCAGCTCAGTCTGCCGCAGGGGTTCGAGACCATGCATGGAATTGTCGACCAGCTGCTGCCGCTGGTGGCGTACGATATTCCGCTCGACTTCTACAACACGGCTGTTCAGCGGATAAGGGCAGTCATGCAGGCCGATGTTCAGCGTGTGGCGCGGCAATACATCGACCCGAACAAACTGACCGTCGTGATCGTTGGTGACAGGAAAGTGATCGGGCCTGGGCTTCGCGCGTTCAATCCAGGCAACATCGTGATTCGCGATACACGTGACGTGCTCGGGGCCCTCCGACTCCCTAGTCTGAACAAACGAGGAGAATACGGGGTTGCCGGCCACATGGGCCTGCCCCCCCCGTTTCACCTCAATCACGGGCATCCACTGCTAGAAGGCCTTACCTAGAGTACAATTTGTACTGATGCACATTCCGATCGAGACGTTCCAGCTCCCCAACGGGCTGTTCGTCGTACTCTCCGAGGACCACACGGCACCGATCGTCGCCGTAAACCTCTGGTATCATGTCGGCTCGGCAAATGAGCGTGTTGGCCGCACTGGCTTTGCCCATCTGTTCGAGCACATGCTCTTTCAAGGTTCGGCAAATGTCAGCTCCAACGAGCACTTCGTGCTCGTCCAACGAGCCGGAGGCACGCTCAATGGCTCAACCTGGCTTGACCGGACGAATTATTACGAGACCGTTCCGTCGAATCAACTCGAGCTCGCGATCTGGCTCGAGGCGAATCGCATGGGTTATTTGCTGCCAGCCATGACGCAGCAGAAACTCGACACCCAGCGCGACGTCGTGCAGAACGAGCGGCGTTGGTCGATGGACAACCAGCCGTACGGCACCTGGTGGGAGCGTCTTCCGGCGCTCGCTTTTCCGCCGGAGCATCCCTTTCATCATTCGCTGATCGGATCGCTGACGGATCTTGACGCAGCGAGTCTTGAAGATATCGCAACGTTCTTCTCGACGTATTACACGCCAGACAATGCTGTGCTCTCCATTGCCGGCGATTTCAATCCCACCGAAGCACGGGCCATGGTCGAGCGGCACATCGGCTCAATTCCGCGTGGTGCAGGCAAACCACCCCTTCCCGACATGTCACTGCCGCCGACGTTCGGCGGTCCACTGCGCGAAGTGGTGGCGGACAACGTCATGCTTCCACGACTGTTCGTCGCCTTCCGTTCTCCGGTCTTCGGCACGGACGACTACTTCGTGGCGAGTGTGGCGAGTGCCATTCTCGGCCTCAAAAAGGGAAGCCGCCTGTATCGCGCGCTCGTGCGCGAGCAGCAAGTTGCCGCGGAGGCAACAGCCTTCACCTACGATCTCGCGAAGGGAAGCGACTTGCTCGTCGTCGATGTGACGGCGCGGCCGGAGACATCAGCCGAGGCGCTCGAGCGTGTAGTTCACGTCGAGATCGATCGATTAGTTGCTGAAGGCGTAGCGGATGATGAAGTCACCCGGGCGGTCGCCCTCATCGAGACCGACCTCGTGGCTGCACTCGAGTCCGCGGGCGATCGCGCCGACCGGCTTTCCATGTTTGCGACCTATTTTGGTGATCCCGGACTCGTGAACGTGCAAGCAGAGCGATACCGTGCTGTGACGGTGGAGCGGGTGAACACCTTCGCACGTGAGCGACTCATGCCTGCGAACCGCGCGAGTCTGCTGTATGTGCCGCGCGAGTCAGTTAAAACGCCAGCACAGGATGAGCTGGCAATGGCGGAGTTTCCGTGAGCGAGACGATTCCGAAAACGCCGTTGAGCGCACCGACGCCGAAGCCATCACCGGCGCCGTCGCGCGACTATCACTTTCCGCATTTTGATCGGCGCACGCTCTCGAACGGCGTGCAGCTTCTCGTTGCACCGGTGGCCAAACTACCACTCGTTACCGTGCTGGCGATCGTCGAGGCCGGCGCATCAGTAGAGCCGCATGGCCAGCAGGGTGTGGCCGCGCTAACGGCACGCCTGCTTCTTGAAGGCGCAGCGGGCATGGATGGCGCTGCGCTGGCGGATCGGTTCGAGGGAATCGGTGCGTCAGTCGAAGCACATGCCAATTGGGATGTCGCCACGGTGTCGCTCACCATGCTGAGCGATCGACTTCCGGCCGCGCTCGCGCTTGTCCGCGATCTCCTTCGATGGCCGGCGTTTCGGGAGCGAGAGGTGCAGCGTCTCAAGAAGCAGCGGCTTGCAGATTTGCTCCAGCAACTCGCTGAGCCTCGGGAACTTGCCGACGAGCAATTCGCGCACGCTGCGTACCATGCAGCGGCGCGCTACGCCGCGCCAGAGGAAGGCGACGCAGCGAGTGTACGCGCACTGAATCGCACGGACGTGCAAGCGTTCTATGCCGCGCGGTATCAGCCGAGTGGCACGACGCTGATCTTCGCTGGCGACGTGACGATGGACACCGCCGCGGCACTTGCTGAATCGCTGTTCGGTGATTGGAAAGGGGTTCGCTTAGCTCCGGCGCCGAGCGGGATCGACACGGCGCAACTGGGACGGCTCGTGCGCGTGGTCGCGAAGGTGGACGCTCCGCAGTCGGAGCTGCGCGTTGGGCACGCGGGACTGCCGCGTACTACCGCTGATTATTTCGACGTGATGGTCATGAACGCCGTGCTTGGCGGACTTTTTTCCTCGCGCATCAACCTCAACTTGCGCGAAGCGCACGGTTACACCTATGGGGCTTCCTCGACGTTTGAATGGCGGCGTAGCGCGGGGCCATTCGTCGTGCAGACGGCGGTGAAGAGCGATGTGACCGGGGCGGCTGTGCAGGAGATTCTGAACGAGATCGAGCGCATACGCACCGCACCGATCAATGAGGACGAGCTCACTCTCGCGACGAGCTATCTCGACGGCGTGTTCCCGATTTGCTACGAGACCACCGCGGCGATCGCCGGTGCGCTGGAGAACTTGGTCATACACGACCTTCCCGAGGACTACTATGACGTCTACAGGTCGAAGGTGAGAGCTGTGACGACCGACGGCGTGCTCCGCGCCGCGCAACAACATTTGCATCCGGAGCAGCTTCGCATCGTCGTGGTGGGCGATCCCGACGTCGTTGCCGCGCCGGTGGCGGCAGTGACAGGAATGGCCCCCGAGATTGTCGTGGGTGATAGCGGCGAGGTGGCTGCATGACGCCGGCGAAGAAGGCGCTGAGTGGGCCGGCGGTGGTGACGACGACGGACCTGCGTGCGCGAAAAAAGGGAGAACGTCCCGCGGAGATGTTGGAGAGCCGCGAGCTGTATAGCGGGAAGATCGTCACGCTGAACAGGGACACGGTACGACTCCCGGACGGTACGACGATGGAGATGGACATCGCGCGGCATCCGGGTGCGTCGGCGGTGGTTCCCTTCATGAGTGGCCCGATGGGCGACGAGCCACAGATTCTCATGCTGCGGCAGTATCGATACGCGGCTGGAGGTTACCTGTACGAGATTCCCGCTGGCAGACTCGACGAAGGCGAAACACCGGTGGAGTGCGCGGTGCGGGAGCTCAAGGAGGAAACGGGCTGCACGGCTGACCACATTGAGCCGATGACGTCCATTCTCACGACGCCCGGGTTTACGGATGAGGTGATCCACCTCTTTATGGCGACCGGTCTCACGCACGGCGAACACAATCGCGAGGCAGACGAATTCGTCGACCTCGTGATCATACGTCTCTCGGAGGCGCTCGAGCGCATCAGCAGTGGGGAGATCATCGATTCCAAGACTGCCTTGGCGCTCATGTTCGTGGCTGGGTTCAAGACAGGCTAATAGCGAGTTCTACTATAATGTGTTTGGGCTGACGGCCATCGCTGTCACTGCGCAAGGCGGTCGCCAGCGTAAACCAGAATGCCTCCAGACGTGTCAAAAGTGGACACTGACTGGGGGCATTCTCACATGCTGTACTAAAAGGAGGACAACCGTTGCTCGCGACCTAACGCGCAACACAGCTTGGCAGTCTCCATAAGTCATTGTGTATCAATAGTTTGGAAAATGTTCCCTAGTTCGCTCAATCCGGCATGGCCCCTGCTTTTACCCGGGGTGAAGAGAAGAGCACCGGAATCGAGAGATCAGAAGTGGCTTGTTCGAACGTACTCTTTCGCAGGACCGGGGGATGACACCATGGCTGACATCGCAATGAAGCGGACTGCCCAGCAAGGACCTTCGATCCGCGAACAACTTCGCGCGATGGACGATGCTGAAATCGTCACGTCCTTTCTAGGCGGCGAGGAGCGAGCCTTTCAAGAACTCGTAGAGCGTTATCAAACGCGTCTACTGAACTTCATATATCGCACGATTGGCGACCGGGAGAAGGCGGAAGACCTCGTTCAGGAGGTGTTCATCCGCGTCTATCGTCATCTGCACCGTTTTGACCGGTCGAAGAAGTTCTCGACCTGGGCGTACACGATTGCGTCGAACCTGGCCAAGAACGAGCTGCGTAACCGTTCGCGGAACCCGCTCGTACTCTTCCAGACCATCAAGGGAAATTGGGATGACGACGATCGTCCGCTACAGTTCGAAGACACGACGGCCCGTCCGGACGATCTATACCGGAAGCGGCATCTGCGTGAGCTGGTCGCTGAAACGGTTGCGAAGCTACCAGAGCACCATCGCCAGGTCTTCGTGCTGCGCGAACTGGAGGGCAAGTCGTACGAGGAAATTGCTGAGATCACTGATTGCAACCTCGGCACAGTGAAGTCGCGACTCAACCGGGCGCGGAATGCGTTCGCGGAGATCATCGAGCCCTGGGTGGACTGAGCGGGCGATGCGCGCTCAGAAGGACAGTCGGATAGGCGGACAGGACTGCCAAGGGGCGCACCGACGGATGGGCGCCCTCTTGTCTTGCCCCTCCCGGTGTACTGAGATCTGGTTCCTCTGGAACAGCACCCGGTGCGGAGGGTACGTTGGGCAGCGAAATCGTCCTTCTTACCCAGCACCCTGTCTCAATGAACTGTCGGGAGTTTCGGCGAAAGTACGACGCATACGTCGACGACACGCTCAGCAGCGTGGACTTCGAAGGGATGGCGCAACATCGCCAGCTTTGCGAACGCTGTGGACAGCTCGACACGCGCGTACGCCGTGCGTTGCTCATTGCGCGAAACCTTCCGACGATTCAGCCATCGGCGGCATTCGGTGAACGCCTGCAGGCACGTCTGAAGGCCGAGCGAGCATCGCTGGAGCTGGCGCGACAAGCGGAAGAGGCAGCATCAGTGGAGTGGTGGCGTCCCTTCTCCGTGGGGGCTTACGCGGTGATCGCCACCGGGGTTCTCATCGTCGCGGGGCTCGTCGGAGCAGTTACGTTTGCAAGCACACGGGACGAGGTCATCCGCATGGCGCCAGTCGTTGCGTCGCTCCCGGAAGTAGAGCCTTCCCCGCTCACAACGCCGACGATCGTGGCCTCGATGCCGGCAGGGATGCCGCTCTGGCCTGCGGTGTTCGTGGCGCAGCAGGCGCCATGGCACTTCGCGAGCGACGCCGCCGGCCGTTAGTTCTCGGCCGTAGCCGCAGGACCAGGTGTATCGTCCCGCTCTCGCGGCGGCGCCGTATATTTCCTGCATGGCGTCCGTTGGCGAGAAAGCGCTACATGCCGCGCTGAAGAAGCACGAATTCGACCCCGTCTACTACTTCTACGGAGACGACGACTTTCTCAAGGACATGCGTGTCCGAGAGCTCGTCGAAGTGGCTGTCGATCCCGCGACGCGCGACTTCAACCTTGAATTGCGTTGTGGCACCGAGGTCGATGCGGAAGCGCTCGATTCGCTGTTGAGTACGCCACCAATGCTTGCCGAGCGGCGAGTCGTAGTCATGCGCGAGGTGGACAAGCTGAAAAAAGATGCCCGCAAGCTCCTCGATGACTATCTCAAGCGACCTGCCGCTGATTCGGTGCTGTTGCTGGTGTCGCTCTCCGGTATCAAGGTGGACAAAGGGCTGAGCGAGCGGAGCACGGCAGTTGAATTTGCACCGCTTACCGGCGACCGCGTGCTGAAGTGGGTAGCGTACCAGGCGGAAACTGTGCTGGGGCGCATCATCACACCCGCCGCCGTTTTTCTCCTCGTGGAAGCGGTCGGCGACGATCTGTCCCAGTTGGCGATGGAACTCGAAAAGCTCGCCAGCTTCTCGAGTGATACGATAGACGAGGCGGCAGTATCGTCCGTCGTAGGTGTGCGACGCGGCGAATCGCTCGGCGATCTGCTCGACGCAGTTGCCGCACGTGACGCGACGACTGCTCTCACGCTCATTCCCGGCGTGCTCCAGCAGCCCAAGATGAGCGCGGTGCTCATCGGGATGCATCTCGCGACGCAGACGCTTGCGCTGTCGTATGGTGAGGCCGCGCGTGCACGGGGTATTCCGGCGAGATCGTTGTACAATGAGTTCATGACGCTCTTGAGGGAGACTGGCGCATTCCCCGGACGACCATGGGGCGACGCGGTGAATGCCTGGACGAAGTACTCCGAGCGCTGGTCCGCGGGAGAGCTCGATGTGGCGCTGGCCGCGCTTCTTGCCGCCGACGAAGCATTCAAGGAAACGAAGATCTCGTCGGACGAGCAGTTGCTCACATCACTTGTGCTCGCGCTGTGCGGCACCGGGTCGTCGCGATGCGCGGCCTGACCGTGTACAAATCCCCTGAATAGCCTGATGCGCCATCTTGCTCTGCTCAGCGTTCTGCTGCTCTTCTCTGTCCCTTCCTGTGCTCGCGCGCAGTCCACCGCGGCGACCGCATCACCGAACGACTCCGTCTTTCGCCGCGCGCGGCGGCTGGTAAGTGAGGGCAATGGGGTCGCGGGTCGGGCACTCGTGGACTCGATGTTGAAGCGCGAGCAAGAAGGCAGTACGGGCTACGGGAACGCACTCTACTGGCGCGGTGCATTGGCGGAGACCGCAGCCGATGCAGAGCGCGACTATCGGCGCGTGATTGTCGAGTATCCACTGTCGGCGTATGCGGACGATGCCTTGCTCGCGATTGCTGAGCTCGAGCAGGCGCGCGGTGACCGTGCCAGCGCGTTGCAGCACCTCCAGCGTTTCGTGAAAGAACATCCTGTGAGCCCGGCGCGAGGCATCGCCGCGTTTGCCGTCGCACGCCTTGCCTTCGAGCAACGGGATACGCGCACGGGATGCGCGATGATCGCCGAGGCTCGTACCTCCATATCAAACACGGACGTCGAGCTGCGCAATCAGATCGATTACTTCGGCTCGCGCTGTGCGGGCGCGGACGCAGGCGCGAATGCGCCTGTCGCGAGTGTGCCGATTACAAGTGTTCCCGCGACGCCAGCGCGCGATTCACCGCCTCCGACACTAGTTGCTCCCAAGAAGACGGTAGCCGAGGTCGTTCCGAAGACGACACCGTTAGACAAACCGACGCCGCCTGCCGGTGTTCCGGAGCGAGCAACCAAACCAGTCACCAAGGCGCGCGGCGTCTACACGATTCAACTTGCGGCGTACAACACACGCGCCGATGCAGAGCGGCTCGTGACCAAGCTCGGCGCGAGTGGAGTGAAAGCGCGCGTGAGTGGAGCGACGAAGCCATTCCGTGTGCGGCTCGACTTCTATGCTACGCGCCAGGCGGCGCTCGACGAGGTCGCGTTGCTCAAGCAGCGGGGCATCATTGGGTTCGTGACGACCGAGGAGCTGGCGCCGGAGGGGAAGACGCCGTGAGCGGCGCCGTGGCAACGCCGGTGATGCAGCAATACCGAGAGATCAAGGCACGACACCAGAGTGCCATCCTGTTCTTCCGAATGGGCGACTTCTACGAGATGTTCTACGAAGACGCCGAGACGGCAGCGCGTGTGCTCGGACTCACGCTGACGGCGCGCAACAATGGTGGCGCCGCCGAGGTTCCGCTGGCCGGAGTGCCGGTAAAGGCGGGACCGGAATATCTGCGCCGTCTCGTGCAGCAGGGCTACCGTGTCGCGATTTGCGAGCAGATGGAGGATCCGAAGCTCGCTAAGGGAATCGTGCGCCGCGAAGTGGTGGAAACGATCTCGCCTGGTGTCGCCTTTGCGGACGAGCTGCTTGACGGATCGCGAAACAACTTCGTCGTCGCCATTGGTGCGTTGGTGGGTGGAGCAATTGGCCTTGCGGCCGCCGATATCTCCACCGGGGAGTTTCGCCTCAAGGTGACCACGCTGGCGGAGGTGGACACGGTGCTCGCGCGGTTTGCCCCTCGTGAGCTCCTCATACCGCGCGACGTCGCCGCACTGCCGGGAACGTCTGTGCTCGACGGAGTGCTTGTGACCGAGCGCGAGCCATGGGAGTTCGACGAGCCGATGGCGCGCGACGACATTGCACGACAATTCGACGTACGCGGGCTCGACGGTCTAGGACTCGAGGCCGAAGACGGGTTAGCAATCGCCGCCGCTGGCGCACTGCTGCGGTATCTGAAGGAGATGCAGCCGGCTGGCGTGCCGCAGCTCGCTCGTCCAACGGTCGAGCGCGCGGGCGGCGTCATGCCACTCGACGAGATGACGCGTCGCAACCTCGAGCTCGTGGAATCGCTGCGTGGCGCAGATACGTCGGGCACGCTGCTCGCCGTGCTCGATCGGACGATGACGCCGATGGGAACGCGTCTGCTGCGCCAGTGGCTGCTCGCACCCCTCATCGACCGTGAGCGCATCGACCTGCGCCTCGATGCGGTGAGCGCGCTCGTGAACGATGCCGGCGTGCGCGATGCACTGCGTACCGTACTCGACGGCGTGCGCGATGTGGAGCGACTCGGCACTAAAGCCGTGGCAGGACGAGCAACTCCACGCGAGATGGCCGCGCTCGGCCTCTCGCTCGCACGGCTGCCCGAGGTCGAAGCTGCCGCCACACGACTCGGCGGGGCGGGCGTGATTGCACGACTGATGCGACAGTGGGACGGATGCGCGGAGATCGCGGTATCCGTTCGCACGACGCTCGTGGAGCGACCACCACTGCAACTCGGCGACGACGCAACGATTGCTGTGGGAATAGATGTAGAACTTGATGCACTTCGGGCACTGCGGGACGGTGGAAAGGACGCCATTGCGGCGATTCAAACCGAAGAGCGCGCGCGCACCGGAATTCCCTCGCTGAAGGTCGGATTCAACAGAGTGTTTGGCTACTTCATCGAGGTGACGAACGCCAACCGCGACCTCGTGCCCGCCGACTATCAACGCCGTCAAACGCTCACGGGTGCCGAGCGTTTTGTCACTCCGGCACTCAAGGAATACGAAGAGAAAGTGTTGACGGCCGCGGAGCGGATCGAGGCGCGCGAGCGCACGCTGTTTGAGGCGTTGCGTGCAGCGGTGGGCCGGGAGGTGGGTCGAATTCAGTGTGCGGCGCGCATCGTCGCCGAGCTCGACGTCCTCGCCGCACTGGCCGACGTCGCAGCTCGCGAGGGCTACACGCGCCCGACGCTCACCGACGGATTCGATCTCGACATCTCGACCGGCCGGCATCCTGTTGTGGAGCGCATGATGCCGCGGGACAAGTTCATCCCGAACGACGTGCGGCTCGTTGAGGATGCACGACTCGTGATTCTCACGGGCCCGAACATGGCGGGCAAGAGCACGATCCTACGACAGGTCGGATTGATCGTGCTCATGGCACAAACGGGGAGCTTCGTGCCCGCCGCCGCGGCGACGATCGGCGTCTGCGACCGCGTGTTCACGCGCGTGGGCGCGAGCGATAACCTCGTGCGCGGCCAATCGACGTTCATGGTAGAGATGGCCGAAACAAGCGCGATCCTGCATACGGCCACGGCGCGGAGTCTCGTGCTGCTTGACGAGATCGGACGCGGCACGAGCACGTATGACGGGGTCTCGATCGCGTGGGCGGTGAGCGAACATCTGCACGACCGCGTGGGTTGCAAGACGATCTTCGCGACGCACTATCACGAGCTCGTGCAGCTCGCGGACGAATTAGTAGCAGTACGTAACTATAACGTCGGCGTGCGCGAGGTCGGCGACCAGATCCTGTTTCTGTACCGGCTGCAGCCCGGCGGCGCGGACCGGTCATACGGTATCGAGGTCGGACGGCTCGCGGGGCTGCCGGCTCCGGTGATTGCGCGGGCACGGACGGTGCTCGCGCTACTCGAAGGCGAGGCCGAGCATCTTGTCCCAGCGCTCGCGCCCGCCATGGCGGCCGCAAAGCGTTCGCGTTCAGCGCTGGCGTCGCCCGGTCAGCTCGGTCTGTTCGTTCCGGCGGAGCTTCACGTGGCGGTCGAGCGATTGCGCGCGATCGACGTGAATACGCTGACGCCGCTCGCCGCGTTGCAGCTCATGGCCGAGCTCACCGAGCAAGCAAAATCGTGAAGCGACATACCGGGTATATTACGCGCATGCCGCAACTCGTTTGGTGTACGATGTTTTCCATGGCGGCCACGAGCGGCTGCATGGAGAAGGACACCGCGCAGAAAATGGCGCAGGCCTTCCAGGCTCAAGCGGCGCACCCCGATGAAATGCCCAAGGTGCTCAACACCGATCTGCCCTTCCGTTATCCAGCTGTCCTCTATGCTCGTCGCGTGCAGGGCAATGTCACTCTGAGGCTCTATGTCGATACCACGGGCCAGGTGCGCGCCGACTCGACGCGGATCGAGGAGTCGAGCGGGTATGCAGCCCTGGACTCCGCGGCGGTGAAGGGCTCGCAGGAGCTGCGCTTCGTACCGGCCAAGCTTCGCGGAGAGCCGCTGGCGACGACCGTACTGTTTCCCGTCTACTTTCGTCATCCTGAGGCACACGCGCTACCGGGTGACACGATCCTGAACAAACATGGTCTCACCCCATGACCCGTAACCTTCGTCCGTACGACAGCGTTCTCGACACAATCGGCTGGACGCCACTCATCCGCCTCAACCGCATCGCGCGCGGCATTCGCACACCAGTGTACGGCAAGGCGGAGTTCTTCAATCCGGGCGGCTCGGTGAAGGACCGCATCGGAATGCCGATCATCGAGCAGGCGGAGCGAGAAGGAAAGCTCAAGCCTGGCGGAACGATCGTGGAAGGGACGAGTGGCAACACTGGTGTCGGTCTCGCCATCGCCGCGGCGCTCAAGGGCTACAAGTGCATTTTCACGATGCCAGACAAGATGTCGCAGGAGAAGGTGCGTCTGCTCAAAGCATTCGGTGCGGAAGTGATCATCACGCCGACCGCTGTCGCGCCGGATCATCCTGACAACTACGTCATGATGGCGAAGCGGATCGCGGAGGAGACCGCAAACGCGGTTCTTGCGAATCAGTTCTACAACCAGGTGAACCCGAACGCGCACTATGCGACGACGGGCCCGGAGCTATGGGAGCAGACGGAAGGCAAGATCACGCACTTCGTCGCCTCTGCAGGCACGGGTGGAACGATCACCGGGGTGGGGCGATATCTGAAGGAAAAGAACCCGAGTATCAAGATCATTGCCGGCGATCCGCAGGGATCGATCCTCGCCGAGCTCTGGCGGAGCAAGGGGAAGAACAAGATCGAAGGGGCGCCGTACAAGATCGAAGGAATCGGGCAGGACAAACTTCCCGGCACCCTCGATATGTCGGTGATCGACGACTATCGCACGGTGAGCGACCGCGACTCCTTCGCGATGGCCCGGCGGCTCACGCGTGAAGAAGGATTGTTCGTCGGCGGGTCGTCCGGGCTGATCACGCACATCGCGCTGCAAGTCGCGCGCGAAGTCGATGATCCCGATGCGCTCGTGGTAACCTTTCTCTGTGACACCGGAGAGCGCTACCTCTCGAAGCTGTACAACGACGAATGGATGCGTGAAAACCAGCTCCTCGAGTCAGACCGCGTGACGCTCAGTGATCTGCTCGCACACAAGGTTGCCACTGCGCCGGCAACGGTCGTGAGCGCGACCCCCGGCCAGCAGGTTCGCCAGGTGCTGGGCCTGATGCGTCTACACGACGTGTCACTGTTGCCCGTGCTGGACGGAGGGCAGTGCGTAGGAAGTGTGACGGAATACGCGCTGACGCAGCGCGGATTGGAAAGCTCGCAGTTCCTCGACGCGGTGGTTGGCGAGGTGATGGATGAGCCATTTCCGGTCGTCGACGCGGCCCAGCATGTCGAATCGGTCCAGAAGGTGCTATCGAAAGCGACGCCAGCGGTCTTGGTAACTGAGGGCGGAACCATTTCCGGGATCGTCACGCGCGGCGACATGCTGACGTATTTGATGAACAGGTGAGCGGGAAACCTTTTTCCTCCTAAGTTTGTGCGAATCACTGTACTCATGGGTGGCACCTCGTCCGAACGCGACGTCTCCCTCGCTTCGGGGCTGCGAATCGCCGAGGCGCTGCGGTCGCGCGGGCATGCCGTGCGATCAATCGACACCGCGAAGGGGGCGTTGGCTGAAGAGGACGAGCGCCGGATGCTTGCCGGCGCTGTCCTGAGGCAGCTACCGCCGACGCCCGAGGAACTGGCGCGCATGAACGCTGAATCACTCGCTGACACGGCGGCGCGACTGCCGAAGCGCGGGGAGTGCGACGTCGCCTTCCTTGCGCTGCACGGCGGACGTGGCGAGGATGGGACGATTCAGGCGCTGCTCGATCTCTCCGGTGTGGCCTACACGGGCAGCGGGCATCTTCCGAGCGCGCTGGCGATGGACAAGGATCTTTCCAAGTATCTCATGCGAGCGCACGACGTGCAAACGCCGGATTGGCTCATGGCGATTGACCCGAAGTCGCCGCCGAATGCGGAAATGGTGGGGCGTACACTAGGTTGGCCGCTCATCGTGAAGCCGTCCAAGCAGGGATCCACCGTGGGGCTCTCCATCGTGAAGCATCCGTCGGAGCTACTGCCCGCGATCGCCGAAGCATTCAAGCACGATGACGAGGTAATGCTGGAGCAGTTCATCGCCGGTCGCGAGCTCACAGTGAGCATCCTCGGTGGCACAGCACTGCCCGTCGGTGAAATCATCGCGAAGAAGGAGATCTACGACTACGAGTGCAAGTACACACCGGGGATGGCCGAGGAGATTTTTCCCGCAGCGCTGAGCGCGGAGGAAGCTGCTGAAGTGCAGGAGAAGGCGCGTCGCACCTTTGCGGCGCTCAAGCTCGCCGGCTGTGCGCGCATCGACTTTCGCATGACGTCGGATGGGCAGTTCTATTGTCTCGAGGCGAACACACTTCCCGGAATGACAGCGACAAGCCTGGTGCCACAGGCAGCTGCCGCGGCGGGAATCACCTTTCCAGAGCTGTGCGAGCAAATCGTGCTCCTGGCGGTAGACGTGTCGGCGAACTCTTTACCCACGTCATGAATCTTGGGCGAAGCAAGCTTCCCAGTTTGAGCGCAGCGCTCGCTGGTATTCCCGCCGGGGTGCAGACCCTTGGGCCATGGAGCGGTCGCCGGCAGTTGTTTGTCAAGTTCGCAATCGAAGCGGAAACGGCGACGATCTACACGTCCGAAGCACTCCGCGGCGAGCTGACGCGCCTCATGGGCCGCTCGCGGTATCACTCTGTGGCGATCGTGGGACGTGACGCGCTCGCAGAGAGCGAGTTCCTGTCGGTGGCCTTCGAAAAAATGGGTCCGCTTCCGGTGATGCTTGATCACGATGGCCAGCGTCCGGTGGCGCTGGACGGCCTGTTGCATGTGCTCACGCTCGTGCAGGTGACGATGGATGGCAGCGAGGGAGCGGCGGCGGTGGAGCGCGTGTGTATGTCCGTTGGGTTCGCCGCGAAGAAACATGTGGCGCACGCCGTGGCAATCGTGCCGGCCGACACGCTCAGTGACGGCCCCCTTTTGCGAATCGTCGAGCAAATACACGATGCGAGTGGCGACGCTCAAATTGTGGTGCATCCCACGATCGAGAGCGCCCCCGAGCACGATCGGCGATGGGTGCACTGGCTCGAGCAAGCGATGGCGGTGCATTCTGACGTCCGCATCTTGCCGCGCTGGCCACTGAATGCGCGGGTGGCGAGCCAGAGCTAAGGAACCCGCAACGCGCGCGCTGGTTAGTACGTTGAAGAAAGAGGAGCTCGCGTGGCGCGAGCGTAACCCAGATCAGCAGCTGCAGCGCAGCACCGTCCGATGGCGATCTCAATTCAATATGACGAACACGACGTGCCTCGACTGACACGAGGCGTTCGCGTGCTGCTCGCGATCAACGTCGCGATGCTGTTCCTGCAGTGGACCGTTGTGAGCGACGCTGATGCCTTCGCGGTCCTCGGCTTCCAGGATGGAAGCTTGCAGCGCACGCTGTGGAGTGCGGGCACCTATATGTTCGTGCACTTCAGCCTGTGGCACCTGGTGTTGAACATGTACGCGCTGCTCATCTTCGGTCCTCGGCTGGAGACCGCGATGGGAACGCGCGTCTTCACGCTTTACTTTCTATGGTGTGGGCTTGGTGGCGCGATGTTTCATCTCCTCTTCGTGCGGACCGGGCTGCTCATAGGTGCGTCCGCCGCGGTGTTCGGAGTGATGTTCGCCTACTGGCAGCAGTGGCCAAGGGATGAAGTCGCGCTCTTCGGGGCAATTCCGATGCGAGCCTGGATGCTCGTGCTTCTATTTCTCGCGGCGAACCTCGCGACCGGAATGTTAGGCGCGAGCAATCCAGAGGCGGGTGGGAACGGCTGGGTCTATCTAGCGCACCTGGGCGGGTTGGCGTTTGGGTGGTTGTATTTCCGGACCCCGCCAGCGCCCAGTCTCGACCGGCTTCGCGAGCGTATCTCGCCGGCGCCGGACTACCAGGACGACGCGCCGCCTCGCGCTATCCCGCGGACGCTCCCCC
>OCZT010000865.1_pt1 | contig 30764 bp, 25 predicted proteins | sample 1539031 | NCBI WGS metagenome assembly OCZT01 (sample SAMEA3539308, study PRJEB22396) | soil metagenome | biome: tundra; feature: field; material: soil | place: USA | collected 2010-05 | depth 0.15 m | reverse complement strand
GCCGGGAGATGATAAAAATTTAACACGGAAACCATGAATTCAATTCATTTAACACACAACAACTTTATCATGCCGCTCATGCCTATGTGCATGTGCCGGTAATAGCTTTGATTTGCAATCAGTCATTTTCTCAGTTAACAACCGGAAATCCTTGAGAGATACCTGTATCTGTCTGTCCGGTATTGATAAAATTTAAAATAAAATAAAATGAAAAACGGAAAAATAAAATTTGAAACCCTGCAGGTACATGCAGGTCATCACCCCGATAAAGAAACACTTTCAAGAGCTGTGCCTATTTACCAGACATCATCATATGTCTTTAAAAATGCAAAACATGCTGCAGATCTTTTCGATCTGGCAGAATGGGGCAATATCTATACTCGTATAAATAACCCTACAACAGATGTTTTCGAAAAAAGAGTGGCAGCCCTCGAAGGAGGAGTTGCTTCCCTGGCAGTCTCATCGGGACATGCGGCCCAGTTCATTGCACTTACTACAATCCTGAAGAAAGGAGAGAACTTTGTTACCTCGCCATTTCTCTATGGCGGCAGTCACAATCAGTTTAAAGTTACACTTGCCAGGTTCGGAATTGAAGCAAAGTTTGCTAAAGATCTTGATCCCGCGTCATTCGAAAAACTCATTGATGATAAAACCAAAGCAATTTATGTCGAAACAATAGGTAATCCGGGCTTCGAGATCCCTGATTTTAAAGCCTTTTCAAAACTCGCACTTAAGCACGGACTGCCACTGGTTGTCGACAATACATTTGGCGCATGCGGTTATCTTTGCCGTCCAATTGAATACGGTGCCAATATTGTTGTGGAATCAGCTACCAAATGGATAGGAGGACACGGTACAAGTATTGGGGGAGTAATAACCGACGCCGGCAATTTTAATTGGAGCAATGGAAATTTTCCTGTATTTACTGAGCCGGCAGAAGGTTATCACGGAAAAATCTTCGGTGAAATCTTCTCTCAGACATCACCTGCAGGGAACATTGCATTCATAGTAAAAGCACGTGTTGAAGGATTAAGGGACATTGGTCCCGCAATCAGCCCCTTCAACTCTTTTCTGCTTTTACAGGGACTTGAAACCCTTTCTCTCAGGATGGAGCGTCACATTCAGAATACACTTGCGCTGGCAAAATGGCTGGAGGCACATCCGGGTGTTGAAAAGGTTACTTATCCTGGTCTTAAGGGGAACCCTTATCATGAACTTGCGAAAAAATATCTCCCCAAAGGAGCCGGCGGAGTTCTGAGTTTTATCCTGAAGGCAAAGAAAGCAAGAGCAGTAAGACTGGTTGAATATTTTGAGCTGGTGAGTCACCTTGCTAATGTGGGAGATGCTAAAACACTTATAATTCAACCCTCTGCAACAACTCACTCACAACTTTCCTCGAAGGAGCAGCTTGCCGTGGGTATAGATCCTGGTTTATTCAGGGTTTCAGTTGGGATAGAGCATATAGATGACATTATTAACGATTTTGACCAGGCATTCAAACAGGTACTATAGAAATGACACGGGAAAAACTAAGAATTGGTTTATTCGGCTACGGCTGCGTTGGTCAGGGACTACACGATGTGCTGAACAGCAGTAAAGGGTTCAAAGCCGATATTGTGAAGATTTGTGTTAAAGATCGCACAAAAATGAGAAGGATCCCAATGACAAACTTTACATTCGATAAAAATGATATCCTGAATGATTCTTCAATCAATCTTGTTGTTGAGTTAATTGATGACGCAGATGAAGCATTCAATATAGTTACAACTGCGATGAGAAGCGGGAAAAATGTTGTGACTGCCAATAAGATGATGGTGGCCAAACATTTTAAGGAGCTGGTTGAGATGCAGTCAAAGTATAAAGTATCCCTACTCTATGAGGCCTCGGCAGGAGCAAGTATTCCCATTATACGGAATCTCGAGGAATATTACGATAATGAACTTCTGTATTCTTTGCGTGGAATTCTTAACGGAACCACAAATTATATCCTCACAAAAATGCATAATGAGGGATTACCCTATGCGGAAGCATTGAAAGAAGCACAGGAAAAAGGTTTTGCAGAATCCGATCCGACTCTTGATGTTGAAGGCTGGGATGCAAAATACAAACTTTGTATAATTACCGGTCATGCATACGGGCTGTTTCTTGAACCGGAACAAGTCTTTCATTATGGGATCAATACAATTTCAAAATTTGATATCCAGTATGCAAAAGAAAAAGGCTTTAAGATTAAGCTGGTACCATTTGTCGGCAAGACAAATGAGAACACAATAACCAGTTTCGTTCTTCCGCGGTTTATTTCTTCCGATAAATATCTCTATAATGTAGATAATGAATATAATGGAGTAATTACAGAGGCAGCGTTTGCCGATAAACAATTTTTCAGCGGAAAAGGAGCGGGTGGTCATGCAACGGGTAGCGCAGTATTGTCGGACATATCCGCGAACTCATACGGTTACAGGTATGAATATAAAAAGTTTCAGCAGGGAACAGTATCTAAATACACCCGCGACTTTAAACTGGAGGTATACTTAAGGTATAATGATGAAAAGGATAAGGAATTATTTGGATTTGAAGAAGTGTCGGAATACTTTAGCGGGAGATTTTATAAGTATGTGATCGGAGTGGTGAATCTTGAAAGACTTTACAGTTTAAGGGAACAACTTCGAAATCTGAATGTTTTTATAGTGAATACCGGAAGAAAAATCAACCCCCCAACCCTCCAAATGGGGGGCTAAGAGCAGAAAGAGGCATTAAAAATGTGAAAAAAGATTGGAACAAAGATTTGAGTACATAAAGAAGAAACTTAGTGGTTAGCTGACTGAAAGAATTCAAAAGCCCCCCATTTGAGGGGGTTGGGAGGTAGAACATAAGGGAAGAGATCAAAATTTAGGATAAAAAGATAACTTTGTGCCATAAAATGCCTTGTACACTAATATCATAGCAAATTGAAACAAAAACTTGAAGATATAATTCAGCAAAAGATCCTCATCCTCGATGGAGCGATGGGTACCATGATCCAGAAGCACAGACTTCTGGAAAATGATTACCGTGGTAATGAGTTCAGAGATCATCCAAAGCTCCAGAAAGGGAATAACGATCTTCTGTCTATCACGAAACCAGAAATAATTAAAGGAATACACCGGCAATATCTTGAAGCAGGTGCAGATATAATTACAACAAACACATTCAATTCAAACAGGATCTCCATGTCGGATTATGGAATGGAGGACCAGGTTTATAATTTTAACCTTCAGTCGGCTCATCTGGCTGCTGAAGCAATTACTGAATTTGAAAATTCCAATGAACCGGAAGAGCATTTTATAGCAGGAACCCTGGGCCCAACAAACCGCACTGCTTCAATGTCTTCAGATGTCAATGATCCGGGTGCCAGAGCTATATCTTTTGATGAACTGGTTTATGCTTATTCTGAGCAGGCCCGCGGGCTCATTGATGGCGGTGTACATATCCTTCTTGTTGAGACAATATTTGATGTTCTGAACTGCAAGGCTGCTTTATTCGCAATTGATTCGGTGTTTGAGGAAAAAGGGATAACCCTTCCTGTTATGGTATCAGGTACAATTACTGATGCAAGCGGGAGGACATTAACGGGTCAGACTCTCGAAGCATTCATGGTATCTGTTTCACATTTTCCTCTCTTCAGCATAGGACTGAACTGCGCCCTTGGCGCTGAACAGCTGCGCCCATTTGTTGAAGAATTATCACTGAAGTCGGAGTTTTATGTTTCGGTCCATCCAAATGCCGGCCTTCCAAACCAGTTTGGCGAATATGATCAGACAGCATCATTTATGTCCTTAATTGCAGAGGATTTTATGAAAGAGGGATGGGTTAACATTATCGGAGGCTGTTGCGGTACAACTCCTCAGCATATCCGGAAAATTGCGGAGGCATCAGTACACTATAAACCAAGAGTAAAGCCTGAAATTAAGAAATATACCAGGCTCAGTGGTCTTGAGGTTCTGACAATTACACCTGAGACCAACTTTGTGAATATAGGTGAACGGACCAATGTATCAGGATCAATAAAATTTGCAAGACTTATAAGGGAAGAAAAATATGATGAGGCACTCGCAATTGCACGGAACCAGGTTGAAGGAGGAGCGCAGATAATTGATATTTGCATGGATGAAGCTATGCTTGATTCGGAAAAAGCAATGGTGAGGTTTGTTAATCTTATCATGGCAGAGCCTGATATCTCAAAGCTTCCGCTGATGATTGATTCTTCGCGCTGGAATACGATCGAATCAGCACTTAAATGTATACAGGGGAAATCAATTGTAAATTCTATCAGCCTGAAGGAAGGTGAAAAGGTCTTTCTTGAACATGCCCATACATTAAGGAAATATGGGGCTGCTGCCGTAGTCATGTTATTTGACGAATCCGGTCAGGCTGACACATTGGCAAAAAGAATCAGTGTTGCTGAAAGATGTTATCGCCTTCTTGTCGACAAACTGGCATTCCCGCCTGAAGATATAATATTCGATCCTAATGTACTGGCTATAGCAACCGGGATTGAAGAACATAATAACTATGCGATAGATTTCATTAAAACGACAGAATGGATTAAGCAGAACCTTCCTTATGCCAGAGTGAGCGGTGGAATAAGCAATCTCTCATTTTCATTCCGTGGTACTGACAAGGTTCGCGAAGCAATACATTCAGTCTTTCTGTTTTATGCCATTAAAGCCGGACTGGATATGGGTATTGTTAATCCTGGTATGTTGCAGGTTTACACTGAAATACAGCCTGACCTTCTTCACCTTATTGAAGATGTTGTGCTTAACAGGAGAAAAGATTCCACTGAAAGACTTGTGAAGTTTGCTGAAGGTATAAAGAACGAAGGAAAGAAAGAGGAGAAGGAGGATGCCTGGCGTCAGCTCGGGGTTATTGATCGTATTAAGCATTCTCTGATCAGGGGTCTCGATGAATTTATTGAAAAAGATGTTGAGGAGGCCAGGCCTCTTTTCAGCCGGTCAATTGAGCTGATTGAAGGGCCCTTAATGGGAGGGATGAATGAAGTAGGAGATCTTTTCGGATCAGGAAAGATGTTCCTTCCGCAGGTTGTAAAGAGCGCCAGGGTGATGAAAAAGGCAGTCTCAAAGCTTGCTCCATATATTGAAAAAGAGAGTGAAGGGCAGGCGAAAAAAATTGCAGGGAAAGTTCTTCTTGCGACTGTCAAAGGAGATGTTCATGATATCGGAAAGAATATCGTTGGTGTTGTATTGTCATGTAACAACTATGAGATAATTGATCTTGGAGTTATGGTACCGGCTGAAAAGATCATTGATACCGCTATTAACGAAAAAGTTGATATTATAGGTCTAAGCGGATTGATAACCCCGTCTCTCGAGGAGATGGTTCATGTTGCTTCAGAAATGGAACGGAGAAAAATCATACTCCCCCTGCTTATTGGAGGGGCTACAACTTCCGAGATCCATGCTGCTGTAAAAGTCGCACCGGCATATTCAAATAGCGTTATTCATGTTAAAGATGCTTCAAAGGCAGCAGGAGTTCTCTCATCACTGCTTCAGAAAGACAACAGTACTTATGTCGCGTCAGTAAAAGCAAAGTATAAAAAGATGCGGGAGGATCATAGTTCGCGTCAGACAATAAAGAATCTTCTTTCATTAAAAGAAGCCAGGGGGAACAAATATTTTACTGACTGGCAAACTATTAAGCTTTTTGAACCGGAAAAACCAGGGCTTCATATTTTCCACGATATTGATCTTAATGTACTTAAGAGTTATATCGATTGGACATACTTTTTCTTTGCGTGGAAGTTATCGGGTAAATACCCTGGAATTTTCAGTGATCCGGTAAAAGGTGTTGAGGCAAAGAAGTTGTTTGATGATGCACAAATGTATCTGAAGAAAGTTATTGATCAAAAGCTTCTTACAGCTAAAGCTGTTTTTGGATTATTCCCCGCGGTTTCTGATGGTGATGATGTTAAAGTCTTTTCGGATAAAAGTAAAAAGAAGATAAAATCTGTTTTCAGGTTTTTAAGGAACCAGGAGCCAAAAGAAAAAGGTGTTCCCAATCTCTCGCTGTCCGATTATGTTGCTCCGGAAGGAGCCGGACCGGATGATTGGATAGGGGCTTTTGTAGTCACAGCAGATATTGATAATGAGGCGTTTAGAAAGTATAAAGAAGATGATTATGCTACAATTATGATCAGGATACTCAGTGATCGTCTTGCTGAGGCTGCAGCTGAATGGCTTCATGAAAAGATACGGAGAGAATACTGGGGTTATGCAAAACATGAGAATCTTACTATTGATGAGATGCTTAAACTGAAGTACAAGGGTATAAGACCGGCTCCGGGTTACCCTGCCTGTCCCGATCATACGGAAAAACAGGTTATTTTTGATCTTCTGGGAGCAGAAAAAGCGATAGGTGCCGCTCTCACCGAAAACTTTGCTATGATGCCACCGGCATCAGTAAGCGGGTATATTTTTTCACATCCCGGATCGACATATTTTAATTTAGGAAAGATAAACTCTGATCAGTTGAAAGATTATGCAAAAAGGAAGAATTTTACAAACGATGAAGCTGCAAAATGGCTCTCTCCAAATTTATGATATCACTTTGAAATGACTGTAATAGAAAAGATTAATAACGCAAAAGGACCATTATTCACATTTGAACTCCTTCCTCCCCTGAAAGGCCATAGCATCGAGAGAACTTATGCAGCCATTGACAGGTTAATTGAGTATCAACCAGCTTATATTAACTTCACGTCTCACCGGAATGAAACCATTTTGAGGGAAAGGCCCGATGGCCTTCTTGAGAAGAGAGTGGTTCGTCTGCGTCCCGGAACATTTGCCCTTGCAGCCGCTGTCAAATATAAGTACAACATACTTGTGGTCCCTCATGTTCTATGTGGGGGCTTTACTAAGGAGGAGACAGAGAACGTACTTATTGAGATGAGATTCCTGGGCATAGATGATGTTCTCGCATTAAGGGGTGATCCACAGAAAGGAAGCCGGGCATTTATTCCTGAGAAGAATGGTCATACTCATACATATGAACTTGTTCAGCAGATTGTTGACATGAACAAAGGTAAGTATCTTGAGGATAATCTTGAAAATGCTGATCCTACAAATTTTTGCATTGGAGTGGCAGGTTATCCCGAGAAACATTTTGAAGCTGCTAACAGGCTGGTAGATATGGAGAACCTGAAACGGAAGGTTGATGAAGGGGCGAGTTATATTGTAACCCAAATGTTTTTTGATAATAACAGATTTTGCAGATTCAGGGACGAGTGCAGAAAGATAGGTATTGCAGTTCCGATAATACCGGGTATTAAACCCATCTCAGCATTGAATGATATTAAGCTGCTTCCTCAGACATTTCATATAGATCTGCCAAATGATCTCTTTACTGCTGTAAAAAAATGTAAAAATGACTGTGAGGCAAGAGAGGCTGGAATAGAATGGGCCGTGGCGCAATCCAGGGAATTAATTAAGATGGGGGTTCCGGGTATCCATTATTACACCTTAGGGAGGTCTGATAATATCGCAAGGATAGTGAAATCGTCGTTCTAGAACAAGCTGATGAACTCACCCCCGTCGCACTCTCTAATCCTTGGAGAGTGGCGTAATATATTGAATATTAGTAATTTCCCTCTCTTTACGAAGTAGAGAGTTGGATCAAGAGGGGTAAGTACGTTTGAGTATGGTGGTTACGGGCAAATTATCTCCCCAATGCTTTTGCCATCTCCCTGAGAAGAATCTTATTCTGTTTCAATTCGTCGAGAATGTTCATAGTCGAAAATGGCCTGCAGTTTGCGGTGCGCGGCTTTTAAAAAATCACCGCATACCGCACGCCACATGCCGGTAACCGGTTTATAATTTAAATGCCTTTTTAATTTTGTCTACATAATCCAGTTTTTCCCAGGCAAAGAATTCGACTTTTTTCTGGTAGACTTTTTTCCCGTTTCCGTTAAGAGCTTTTGGCTTACTTCCGGGAACCTCATAATAAACATTAACGGTTTTGGAATAACTATCACGGCCAAAATGGCCATATGATGCCGTAGGAAGGAATATCGGGTTTTTCAGGCCAAAACGCTGAACAATTGAGTATGGCCGCATATCGAAAAGCTTATTTATAGTCTGTGCAATCTCTCCATCGTGAAGAATCTTTCCTTTTTTGTCTTTTACCTTTGCGGTGCCATTAGTATTTACATACAGACCAACAGGTTGAGCAACTCCAATAGCATATGCTACCTGGATCAGCGCCTGGTCGCAAACTCCTGCTGCCACCAGGTTCTTTGCAATATGACGGGCCGCATAGGCAGCTGATCTGTCAACTTTAGATGAATCCTTTCCCGAAAATGCGCCTCCTCCGTGAGCACCATGACCACCATAAGTGTCAACTATGATCTTACGGCCGGTAAGTCCGGTATCCCCGTGAGGACCTCCTATTACAAATTTGCCAGTGGGATTAACCAGAAGTTTAAAATTGCTGGTAAACAATTTTTGAATTCTTGCAGGCAGTGTTTTTTTAACTCTTGGTATGAGGATTTTCTCAAGATCTTCGCCTATCTTCTGTTGCATTGCTTTTTCAGCAACCTGTTCAGCTTTGTGCGATTTGTCTTTTGGCAATATAAATTCATCATGCTGTGTGCTTATAACTATAGTATCGATACGGAGAGGTTTGTTATTGTCATCATATTCAACAGTAACCTGTGATTTACTGTCGGGTCTGAGATATTTCATCTGTTTACCTTCATGACGTATAGCTGCCAGTTCCTGAAGAAGCCTGTGGGCCAGCTCAATTGTTAATGGCATATAATTATCCATTTCACGGCATGCATATCCAAACATCATACCCTGGTCACCAGCTCCCTGTTCCTCAGGTTTATCGCGAACAACACCCTGATTTATGTCGCTTGATTGTTCATGTATCGTTGAGATAACACCACATGAGTCGCAATCGAAACGGTATTCGGCTTTTGTGTATCCGATATTACGGATTACACCTCTTGCGCTCTCCTGGTGATCAACCCATCCTGTAGTGCGGACTTCTCCGCCACAGACAACGAGTCCGGTTGTTACAAATGTTTCGCAGGCAACTTTTGATTCCGGATCCCATCGCAGGAATTCGTCAAGTAAAGAATCTGAGATCTGATCGGCTACCTTATCGGGGTGACCTTCTGAAACTGATTCGGAAGTAAATAAATATCCCATATTAATATTATTAATTCATTATTAAAAAAAAAGATTAAGATTGGTTGATTGTAAATAAGGAATTATCCGCGGTTTAGCATTTTTTTTCCTGTGGTTGCAATCAGCACAAATCTTTCCACTAATTTATTACGGTACAAAGCTACAAAAAAAAAGAGTATAAGGAAATTTATATACAAAAATGTTGATTTTCTTCGTTCCGCCTTTGTTTAATCCCTCTGACTCTCCCTCTTTTCAACCCCCCAACCTCTCATATGGGGGGCTATAATATGATAAAAAGTTCACCAAATGGTGGATTTAGCATGAGTATTGTGAAGAATTTTATATTTCCTTCCTTTAAATATTTAAATTTTTCCCTGTTTTTAATATACAATTACTACTATAGAAGATCGCCGGGTGAAAGGTGTAAGTGTTAAATATCCAATGTATTTCGGAGCTAAACCAGCAATCCGCTTTTCCAATGAACAAATTATTGAAGAAATTGATTTTACAATAGTGCAAATAAAATCAGTTGCCCGGAAGTTATTGGGTGAAGCCAAATAAAGCCCCCCATTTGGGGGGTTTGGGGGGTAGATCTTGGGGGATTTAGGGGTAAAACATGGGATTGCAAACAAAATTCTATCCATTAGTCAGATGTCTGAAGACCTCTTCAAGACTACTTTCCTGTTTCTGTAATGAAAGAACTGTAAGATTATTTTTTACCGCGAAGTTGAACAGGGAGGGGCGGATATCCACATCTCCTTCAGCTTCAATTACCCATACATAGTTCCGGATTTTCTTTACGCTGCTCACATTTGCAATATCTGCCAGTGATGAATCCGTGACATCTTTATCGAATTCAACCTGAATAACTTGTTTAGGTCGTTTAATTATAGAATATATATTGCTCTTTTCCTCATCAGCGACAATTATCCCTTTATCAATAATTATTACTCGGTCGCATATCGCCTCAACCTCCTGCATTATATGTGTTGAAAGCATCACTGTCTTTTCCTTTCCGGCCTCTTTTATGAGATTTCGTATCTCAACGATCTGATTCGGGTCAAGACCGGTGGTAGCCTCATCAAGTATCAGTACGGCAGGATTATGAATAAGGGCCTGCGCCAGTCCGACCCTTTGTCTGTATCCTTTTGAGAGTGAGCCAATTTTTTTATTCTGTTCAGGTGCGAGTCCTGTTAATTCAATTATATTATCTATCTGCTTTTTTCCTGATATGCCTGATTTATAGATAGAAGCCACAAAACCCAGGTATTCCCTTACATACATTTCAGGGTAAAGAGGATTGTTCTCAGGAAGATATCCTATCTGCTTTTTGACTTCGGAACTATCAGCTTCAACAGCAAGACCATTAACCGTTACTTTGCCCGATGATGCAGGAATGAAACCGGTAATAATCTTCATCATTGTGGACTTACCGGCGCCATTAGGTCCAAGAAACCCGACTATTTCGCCGGTCCCGACTTCAAACGAGATATTATCGAGTGCTTTCTGATCACCATAAAATTTTGAAACACCCGTTACTAGAATGGACATAATCTGGATATTATTTTTTCATTACCTGTTGTGAAGATAATGTATGGGGATTTTATTATGACCCCCAGCCACCCATAAATTGTCCCACACTGGCAAAAGAGGCTATTGGATTTACGCAGCAGACAGGAATCCTGGAACTGTTTGCAATAATTTGTTGTTCTGAAGCTCCAACCATATAGTCAGCAAAAGTAATATTCTTCGTAGTTACAATCAGGATCAGATCGGCATTAATCTTCTGTGCAAAATCAATTGTCTTTTCAGCTATCTTGCCTTTTGGCATATCGTGGATCTCGTAATCTATATTATTTTGAATCAGGTATTTGATAGCAAAATTTAAATTGATTTTTGTCTTTTTTAATATACTTTTATCGGTGCTTCTTGAAACAAGCATATGAATTTTGGATTCAAAGTATTTCCCCATAAAAATTGCCATTTTTATCTTCTCCTTATTCTCACCACGGAAATCAACAGGGAAGACAATATTATGATACCGCTCCTGGTCCGCAGGAGGATCCTGTACAACAATAAATGGAATTTTTGATTTTACTATAACTTTTAAAGCCCAGCTGCCCATAAGCTTTTGCATCCCTTTCATACCATGTGTACCCATAACCACCAGACTGGCTTCCTTCTCATTTACAAAATCGGCTATTGCCGAAAATATACTTCCTTTGGAAATATGGTAAAGAATCGGGACACCGTATTTTTGATTGTTTTCTTCAACCAGGCGTTTTAGAAGCGTGGTTTTTCCTGCATATGCTTTAGGACTGACACCTGTATCCACGATATGCAGAAGACAGATATCATTTCCTACCATGCGGCTTATCTTAACTGCATGCGCTAATGCGTTTTCAGCAACATGAGAAAAATCCCATGGTACAACTATAAGTTTTTTAATCTCTTCCATAGCTCCTGGTTATTTACATTTTTATATCCAAAGTTATTCAGATTTTACCAATTTTCAAACCAATATGCGAGTGCAGGGTCTTTCTTTTAACTCTGATCAAGGGTAATTATTATTGTTCCCGGTCAAATAATCTGAATAAGAAGACTCTAACGTACAAAAATAGTGCCATAAAGAAATAAATGCGACCCAATCTGCCTTAGCGGCTAACATTTTATTATTTTTGCAAATCTGTTTTTTTGAATTTAAATGCTCATGATGAAAAGAATTAAGGTAAAAAACCTGTTATCCAACCCGGTGTTGGGATCAGATGTACTGGTAAAAGGATGGGTAAGAACAAAGAGGGGAAACAAAAACATTATTTTTGTTGCTCTGAATGACGGATCGACGATTAACAATATTCAGGTTGTTGTGGAAGTGGCCTTGTTTGACGAGAATCTTCTTAAAGAGATTTCAACAGGAGCTTGCATAGGTGTTACGGGTAAGCTGATTGAGTCTCAGGGACAGGGACAACACATCGAAATAAGTGCTGCAACCATTGAAATTTATGGTAAAAGCGATGCTGAAACATACCCTCTGCAAAAGAAGGGACATTCTATGGAATTCCTCAGAGAGAATGCCCATCTGCGCTTCAGAACCAATACATTCGGTGCTGTCTTCAGAATAAGACATGCAATGGCTTTCGCAATTCACAAATACTTTAATGATAAAGGATTCATCTATCTTCATACTCCTATTATCACAGGAAGCGACTGTGAAGGGGCCGGGGAGATGTTCCATGTTACAACAATGGATCTGAAGAACATGCCACGTACGGCGGATGGTTCAGTGGATTACAATAATGATTTTTTTGGAAAAGAAACAAATCTGACAGTTTCCGGCCAGCTCGAAGGTGAACTTGGCGCTCTTTCGTTAGGTGATATCTACACCTTCGGACCAACATTCAGGGCGGAAAACTCAAACACGCCCAGGCACCTCGCTGAGTTTTGGATGATAGAGCCTGAGATGGCATTTTATGACCTGACTGATAATATGGATCTTGCGGAAGATTTTGTTAAATACCTGATCAGATACGCCCTCGATAACTGCATCGAAGATCTTGAGTTTCTAAATAATATGATTGATAAAGCTCTTCTTGAAAGACTTAAATTTGTTGTTGATAATGAATTTGTAAGAATAACATATACAGAGGCAGTTTCAATTCTCACATCTTCAGGGAAAAAATGGGAATACCAGGTTGACTGGGGTCGCGACCTTCAGGTTGAACATGAAAGGTATCTGGTTGAAGAGCACTTCAAAAGGCCTGTAATCCTTACTGATTATCCTAAAGAAATCAAGGCGTTTTATATGAAACAGAATGACGATGGCAAAACTGTAAGAGCCATGGATGTCCTGTTTCCCGGGATCGGTGAAATAATAGGCGGATCACAGCGAGAAGAGCAATATGATAGATTGCTTTCACGTATTAAAGAGTTGAAGTTGCAGGAAAAGGATTTCTGGTGGTACCTCGATACAAGAAGATTCGGCTCTGCACCTCATAGTGGATTTGGTCTTGGGTTTGAAAGGTTAATATTGTTTGTTACAGGAATGGCAAATATACGGGATGTGATACCATTTCCAAGAACTCCAAAGAATGCTGAATTTTAAAATTCTGATTCAGGGTTAAATAATTTGAGGAGAGAAGTATGTTAAAGCAAAGGTTACAGCAGAAATTGCTTCAGAAACTTTCACCACAGCAGATCCAGATGATCAAACTGCTGGAAGTTCCTACTTTGCAGATAGAACAGCGTATTAAAAAGGAACTCGAGGAAAACCCTGCTCTTGAGGAAGGCGCCGAGGAGGAAGAGATTCCCACAGAACCGGAAGAAGATCAGTTCGAGGAGAAAGATAAAGATCAGGACGAATTCACACTTGATGATTATATCGAAGAGGACGATATTCCGGATTACCGCCTTCAGGCAAAAAACTACAGCAAGGATGAGGATAAAAGGACAGAGATACCCTTTTCTGTCGGATTCTCATTTCATGAACATCTAGAATCACAACTCGGTCTAAGGGATCTTACTGATAAACAGAAGATTCTGGGAGAATACATAATCGGTAATATCGATGAAGATGGATACCTGAGAAGAGAACTGATAAACATTGTTGACGATCTTGCTTTCCTTCAGAATGTTGAAACTACCGAAAATGAACTTGAAGAGGTTCTCCAAATAATTCAGGATCTTGAACCGGCAGGTGTCGGTGCGAGAACCCTCAGGGAATGCCTTTTGCTGCAGATTGAAAAACGCGGCAATTCGCAACATTCCATGAAGCTTGCCCATACAATACTCGATCTGCATTTTGAAGAATTCACAAAAAGACATTACGACAAAATCATTTCAAGGCTTGGTATCACAGAAGATGAACTTAAAGCTGCCATCGATGAGATTTTAAGACTTAACCCTAAACCGGGAGGCGTTTACAGCGATCCATTTAATAAAACCTCACAACCGATAATCCCTGATTTCATCCTGGAGCTTTCTGAAGACGGTTTCGACCTTCATTTAAATTCAAAAAATCTTCCTGAACTAAGATTAAGTTCCGCCTATAGCGAGATGCTTCATTCTTACAGTAAAGATAAAAGCCAGAAAAAAGAGATGAAAGATGCTGTACTTTTTGTTAAGCAGAAAATCGATTCTGCCAAATGGTTTATAGACGCAATAAAACAGCGACAAAACACTCTTCTTCTTACAATGAATGCTATTCTCGAATATCAGCAGGAATATTTTATTGATGGCGATGAGACAAAATTAAAACCAATGATCCTGAAGGATGTTGCTGAAATGACAGGTCTCGATATTTCAACTGTATCCAGGGTAGCTAACAGTAAATTTGTTCAAACTCATTTTGGAATATTTTCCCTGAAGTTTTTCTTTTCGGAGGGACTTCAGACAGATAGCGGAGAAGAGGTATCAACCCGGGAGATAAAACGGATATTGCAGGATTGTATTGAAAATGAACAAAAACGCAGACCATTAACCGATGAGAGCCTCACGGATATCCTCCAGGAAAAAGGGTATCAGATAGCACGCCGTACTGTAGCGAAATACCGTGAACAACTTAATATTCCTGTTGCAAGACTGAGGAGGGAGATTTAATGAACTCGCCCCTTTAATTATTGATTGTTATTATAAAAGATTATTATACGCTCCCATGAAAGCTGAAGAATCAAACAATATCCTCGATAAACTGGCAAAAATAATCACCATAATTTTTCATCCGCTGCTGATGCCAGTCTATGGAATGGCAATTATTTTTTCAGCGCCAACCCTGTTAGGATACCTTCCTTTTACCGTGAAGAAACTGTTACTTCTTATAATGCTTGTAAATAATATATTGTTACCCCTTTCATTGTTGCCTTTTCTTATTCACAGGAATATTATCACCTCGTGGACCATAAGTGAAAGAAGAGAACGGAATATTCCACTGATAATTACAACTCTCCTTTATTGTGCTACATCATATATTATTTCCAGGTTCCCCATTCCTGTGTTTTTGAAATCATTCATTTTTGCTGCAACACTTCTCTCATTAATGGTAACAGTTATTAATTTCTGGTGGAAGATATCTCTTCATGCTGTTGGTTCAGGTGCCCTTATTGGTCTGGTGTTGATCCTTTCTTTAAAGATGTTAACCCCATTGGAATGGTATCTGATTTCAGCAATTATTGCAGGAGGCCTGGTTCTTTCCTCAAGATTGAAACTTAATCTCCATAGCCCTGTGGAGGTGTGGGTCGGATTGTTTGCAGGATTCTTTGTATTAACACTCTTTATGACACTTTTCTAGCAGCTCATTCAGCGCTTCAGTTAAAAGGATGCTGCTTTGCCTGTTTATTTCACCCTGCCATACAGTTTTACCCTGTCTGATAGTAATTCCGGCTTTAATTTCACTCTGAGAGACAGTATAAAACCAACCCTTTTCCGAGAGGTAATCTGCCAGGTATTCCTGTTCTGTCTGGCCCGGTGTAGGAATAATCAAAGCAGTGCAATTCAGACTCGTAAGCTCCATAATTGTAGTATAGCCCGACCTTGTGATAATGCTATCACTGTCTTCTATTATCTCTTTCATCCTGAATGCAGAAAGGTGATTATAAAAGGTAATGTTCCCATTACTTGCAATTTCACCTCTCTTCCCGGGCCTTCCTTCAAAAATAACAGTTTGGGGTTCTTTGTCTTTCAGAAGTGTCACAAGTTTCTTTTTAAAAATTTCCCTTTGTGGCTCCGGCCCTGAAAGAATAACTGTGTTATGATGAAATTTTACCGGATTCTCATTCAGAGATTGCTCACAAGCTATAAACCTTGATAGAATCCCTATATACCTCACATTATCAGGTAGTTTCATTCCATGTGACAGCCTGCCTGAAAGGTTCAGATCGCCGGGCAGATCGGGAATAAAACAAAGAGAATACTTATTAATGATTTTCCTGTGTAATAATACTCCTACTGGCTCCAGGAACTTCAGGTGCTTTGGAAAAGGGATGAGAGGCATATGGGTTACATACACTGAAGTGATCTTCATGTTCCATAGTCCGAACCGGTTATCGCTGATAATTATATCAACCTCATGTTCCGCGATAAGTTTTTTTAACCTGTGGTGTTCCATGATTATATAATACAGAAGCACAGGTATTTTGAACAGCAGGAAAAGATATTGAGGAAGGAATCGTGAATAACCGGGTTTGAAGCCCGGGAAATTGATATAAGATAGTCCGGGCAATTCATTCCTGAAGAGTGATAAATGTTCTTCTCCCGAGGCAATTATGACATTATTGTTCATTTCCCGAAGCTTCCTTGCGAGAGGGATCATTCGGGCGGCATGACCCAATCCCCATTCCAGGGGACAGATAAGTATGTTGTAACTTTTATTCAATTTAACCGGAAACCTGTGTTTTGAAACCCATCGATTCTACCAGTGCAGCTATTCCCTTTAGTTCAATAAGTGGTACTTTATTTAAGCTGGTACCTTCGGGAGTATCTCTGGATATCGTATAGATCATAACTTGAGAGGGTTTTATTCTTTCAATTGCCTTAAGCCATGCATTAATTTCAACTGGAGTTGTGTTATCGATAACTTTTCCGTTATGTGTCCCCCGAAGAAAGAGTGTCTGAACAGTAACTTTTCCATTGAATCCGCGAAGATTTTCTATAAGCTCTTCAGCGCTGATATCAACTCTTGGCTGGTTGTGTATTTTAATCGTGGAATCAAATGCAGAATCAAGTTTAAGAATGTTCTGATCAACTTTTAACAAAGCTGCTTTTATTAAGGGATTTGAAATTGTTGTTGCATTTGATAACACTGCGATTCTGGCATTAGGGAAGTACTTATTTCTCAATGTTATACTGTCATCTATAATACCCGGGAATTCAGGATTAAGAGTGGGTTCTCCGTTACCGGCATAAGTTATTACATCGGGGGCAATGCCCTTTTTTTTCAGCTCTGATAATTTCAGTTCAAGAGCACTATAAACCTCTTCACGACGGGGAAGACGGCTGATAGCTTTTTCAATATCCCTTGTCCATCCGCATTCGCAGTAGATGCAATTAAAATTGCAGATCTTTTTCTTAGTGGGCAATAAATTTATTCCAAGAGAGACTCCCAACCTTCTGCTTTTAACAGGTCCGAATATAATTTGATCAAAAAGAAATGTGGCCATTTATGTTTTCTGTTACCGGGGTCAAAATTAACATAAATATTGTTGCCCCCCAACCTCGAACGATGGGACTAATTCTTTCACTTGTCGGCCCCCCAACCGGGCTAAAGGGGGGCAAAACCAAGAAAGGTGAAAATGAACTAAATGAGTCTTGTCACAAAGCTCTCAGGAAGTAATTTCATATTCTGAAGATCCACATTTTCAAGAACCAGAAGTCCGGATCTTTTACCAGCTTCAATACTTCCAAACCGTTCTTCTTCTCCCAGTGCCTTGGCGCCATTCATTGTAGCCCACAACACAAGATCCTCAATTAGGATATCCGGAAAATTAAACTGAAGTGTTTTAAGTTCTTCAAGAATGCTGAGAGTCGTATTAGAAGCAAGACTATCAGTTCCTATGACAATTTCACAACCCTCCTCAATAAGCAGATTTAATTGTGGTATTTGATTTTCGATGTAAATATTTGAATTGGGGCATAGGCACCAGAATAAATTCCCTCTCTCTTTAATCATTCTGATGGTCTTTCTGTCAGCAAAAGTATTGTGAACAAGAATAAGATTTCCTGACTTAGTTATCTCATTAAGAATTACATCAACATGATTTTTAGCTGTTTCCAACCTTGGAGGCATCAATCCTGATCGTTTGTAAGAGGACATCAGGGGCCCGGTTTGGTTACTAAGAAATATTTCTTCTCCGGCTGTTTCCATAAAATGAACGGAAGTTACCTTATTATTTAAACTTTCATTTTTGAGAAGTCGGAAAAGAGTCAGAGACATCGAATATGCAGAGTGGGGAACCAGTGAAAATTGAAGGTCCATTTCCTTAGCTGTTCCGGCAACATTTGTTATGTCCTCCATTCGTTTTTCTGCTTTATCCGGATTAAGACCAAAAACTTCAAGAAGGTTAATATACCTGATCCTGCTCTCTTTTTTTATTTTGAAGGAATCAGAAGTGTTACAGACATCTGCGCATAGAACTATTCCTTCCTTAAACATATGATTATCAGCAGAACATACGGAAGCAAATATGCTCTCCTTAGTGGAATCCCTGGTACTCCTGACCTGTTCGATAAAACCTCCAAGACCCATTCCTCTTGAGGTATATCCTTTCATGTGAGATAGCTCCAGATGACAATGACAATTGACGAACCCCGGAATTATAATTCCATTGTAAAATTCGATAGAATGTTCTTCTTTAAGATTGCCGTTTGTATTTTCAATACTGATTATCGTCCCATCATCTTCAGTGGTTATTACTCCTCTCTTAAGCGGGGGACCGGAATTCGTAATAACATATTGAGCAGTGAAACGTTTCATACTGCCAATGAACTATAAGTACTATAAGTAAGTGAGAGATTCTCTATATTAATATGTTTCTCAATACCATAAGGACGATTATCAAAATCATAGAGGATGCCTCTTAAACGACGAATTATATTCCCTGAAACGGTTATGAAGAGATTGTAAGTATGTGGTCGGCCATCTTTAATGTATTTAATTGATTTAATGTATTGCCTTTTTCCTGTTTCTATACTGTCGGCAGATGTTGAATATGCGATAGGTCTTGGATTAATCGACTGGTCATCAGGGAAGAGAGTAGCAGAAAATGAAAGTGTATAATAGCCGGGTCTGTAAAGTGATATATCAAACATAGTCGAGTCGTTGCCTGAAATAGAGGGGATTGAATAAAAACCCTTGCCACGCCATAAGTTCGAAATACGAGCCTGTTCTATAATAGATTCTTTTTCAATACGGGATTCCATCTTACTTAATATCCCAAGAACCTGATCATATATCTTATTTAGTCTTTTTGGATTTTTAAAAAAATAATACTTCATCGTTCTGTCCATCATTTCTTTAGTATAACCATGTTTTTCAATAACCTGGTAATAGGATGCGATGGAGTCAAGGGAAGAATACCATGAATTAATCTTTGGAAGTGAAAGAAGTCCGTCCGCTATATGGATATCGGTCAATAATGAAACCAGTTCTTTTTCCGGGATCAGATTCTTATTGTCCAGTTTATTTTTTCTGCCGGAACAAGATCCCATAATTATTGAAAACATGATCAATATGAGAAAAGCAAACCTGATCATAGTATTTTAGTATTAAGGGTTTTTCTCATTTGTTTTTCGTAAAGCAGTATATACAGCAAATATAATATTTGATTATCAAACGTCTTTGTTCAGGTATTTTTTTGTCAGAAACCTGACGGGGTACCAGGCTGCCCAGTATCCGATTAAAAGGACTGTTCCCGGAACAATTATAAAATCCTTTATCTTCATTACTACCGGGTATGAATCCATAATAAGTGACTGACTATGAAGTTTTACCAGCCCGTAGGTCTGCTGGAGCCAACAGACGGTAAAACCCAGAATAATTCCTGAAAATGCACCAATTATTGAGATCAGCCATCCTTCAAATATAAAAATCTTTCTGATAAGGTTGTTATTGGCTCCCAGACTCTTAAGTATTTCAATATCCCGCTCTTTCTCTATTATAAGCATCGTAAGGGAGCCAATGATATTGAACGAAGCAATAATAAGTATAAGTGTAAGAATGAAGAAAATGGCAAGCCTTTCGGATTGCATCACCTTATAAAAAATGGCTTGCTGTTCATATCTGTTCTGAACTGTGAAGCCCTTCCCGAAGATTTTAATAATGTCCTTTTGTACAGCACGCGGATCGGCATGTTCACTGAATTTGATTTCAACAGTAGTGACTCCCTTATCAGTTTCGGTCAGTTCGCGTGCAAAATCTATTGGGATATAAACATACTTTGAATCATATTCTTTTTCAACTTCAAAAATCCCGGAGGGGAATATAAACTTATGATTTAATGAGTTTTCAGCATTGAAGTTGGTATTACTCCCTGTCTTTCTTGGGAAAATTATTTCCAGGGGAGTTATGAAGTTGACCCCGATTCCAAGATATTGGGCAACCCCGATACCCGGGATAGCATATGGACGACCTTTATCGTTTCTAAGAGTAAATTCACCCTCCCACATTGAGCTATCGATATTTGAAACCCTGGCATAGTTGTCATCAATACCCTTAATGGTTGCAATATACTGGCGTGAACCATATTTCAGAAGGGCATTGTCTTCAATTGTAAGGGAATAACATGATAGTCCTTCAACTTTTGCCAGAAGTTTCAGACGAGTAGTATCGGCAATAAATGTTTTACCTTCAGCAGCCGTTATTTTAATATCCGGATCAAATGTGTTGAAAATGGCACTTACCATTGTTTCAAGTCCGTTAAATACGGAAAGAATTATAATCAGGGCCATTGTGCCAACTGCCACTCCTGCCACGGAAACTGCAGATATAATGTTTATGGCATTCCGCGATTTCTTTGCGAACAGGTACCTTTTTGCTATGTATAATGAGAGCTTCACTATTCTTGCTTTATGGCGGAGACCAACAGGCCGGTTCCGGTTTTATGAGTTAAAGAGAGATCAAAAATGTTAAGAATGATTGAAACAGGGAAAAAAATCAAATAATAAAAGGGGAGAAGCAGAAAAAAGAGATATGAAACATTCAGCATCTTTATCGGATATTTCATTGACAATCTCCAGGAAATATTTCCGGGTTTTCCATATGTATAACCTGCCTCAATCTTTTTGAAACCAGCCAGCGAAAGCTTCCCGGTTATATCTTTAATACTGTACCCGTCTCTTACATGTTCATCAATAAACGATTCTTCCTCTTCTCCATGTACATCTGAGCCACCTTTATCTGACGGTGTGGATATAAGTAATATACCATTGTTTTTAAGCGATTTGTAGAAATTTCTAAATACCAGGACATCTTCTTCAATGTGCTCCATAACATCTACCGAAAGAATGATGTCAAAACAATCGATGTCATTCAGAGTCGTGAGATCACAGGTATAAAAACAAACCCGGTCAGACAAACCTGTTTTTTCGAAAAAAATATTACAGTCATCTATCTGTTCTGTGTTGATATCAATAGCTTTAATCTTCCACCGGCTGTTCATCCTGCTCATGCGCCAGGTATATTGTCCGAATCCTGAACCGGCATCAAGAACAGATGCTTCTCCGGAAAATTGCCAGGCAATCTTCCGTAATGCTTTTTTAACATGCCACGTGCGGAGTAACAGGAGATCGAGAAGAAAATAGAGGGTCTTTCTTAAGAACAGAGATCCTGCGAAGAACCTGCCGAGTGATCTTTTTATTGGCTCGTACTTCATATGTATATATATATATATCAGGATTTCAGCAACTTGTCTATTTTATCGATATAGTCAAGACTGTCATCAATATGGAAGGCAATATCAGGTACTATCCGAAGTTGCGACCTGACTTTCTGTCCCAGGTCAAATCTGATTTTAGAGCTGTGTTCTTCAATTGTCTTGAGAACTTCATCCTGGTTTGTCGTCGGGAAGATACTTAAATAGACTTTAGCAAATGATAGATCAGGACTAACACGTACCCTTGTGATTGAGACTAGTTTCCCATGGGCGAATTCATTTCCCCTTTTAAGAAAGATATCGGCCAGTTCTTTCTGAATTAATCGCGATACTTTTTTCTGTCTTGTCGATTCCATGGCCAGTTTTATTTTAAGTGGCAAAGGTAATAAAAAAGGCACAATGGCGCAAAGGCATAAAGGCACAAAGGCGGATCAGCGCCTCTCCCCAACCCCTCCCCCAGGGGGAAGGGGCTATGTAAATAACAAACAGCATGTTACCCCCTTCTCTCCTGGGAGAAGGGGGCAAGGGGATTGAGGTAAAAAAAATTAGTTGAAAGGACTCTGAGCTAAATTCACCTATTCGAAAAATTAGCTAGCTTTGCGGTGAATTTTTATTGAAGAATACAATGGACACAGTTGTTAGCGGTATCAGATCGACAGGAAACCTGCATCTCGGAAATTATTTCGGCGCTTTAAAGAACTTTCTAAAAATGCAGAAAGAGAACAACTGTTATTTCTTTATTGCTGATTATCATGCGCTTACAACGCATCCTAAACCCGAAGATCTTCACGGAAATATCAAACAGGTTCTGGCAGAATATCTTGCCTGCGGTATTGACCCTGAAGTTGCAACTGTTTTCATTCAGAGCGATGTTCCGGAAGTTTCTGAGCTATATCTTTTGTTGAATATGAATGCCTATGTAGGTGAACTTGAAAGGACCACTTCGTTCAAGGAGAAAATCAGAAAACAACCAGATAATATTAATGCGGCATTATTAACATATCCGGTACTAATGGCGGCCGATATAATAATTCATAAAGCTAATAAAGTGCCCGTAGGGAAGGACCAGGAGCAGCACCTTGAAATGACACGCAGGTTTGCCAGGAGATTTAATATGATGTATGAGGTAAACTATTTTCCGGAGCCGGATGCATATAATTTTGGCCAGCAGCTTGTTAAAATACCTGGTCTGGATGGTACCGGGAAAATGGGCAAAAGTGAAGGAAACGGTGTTTTTCTTGTCGATTCTCCTCAGGAGATAAAGAAGAAAGTGATGAGAGCGGTTACCGATACAGGTCCGACAGCGCAAGGTCAGGAGCCATCGGAGCCGGTGATGAACCTGTTTACTATAATGAATGTTGTTTCAGATCAGGATACTGTTAAATATTTCAAAGATAAATATGCCTCATGCGAAATCCGTTATGGGGATATGAAAAAGCAACTTGCCGAGGATATTATAAAGTTTACAAACCCAATACGGCTCAGGATCAATGATATACTATCTGATGAAAAATATCTTTCAAAGGTTGTTTCTGAAGGTGCGGAAAAGGCCAGGGCCAGTGCTTCAAAAACTTTGAGAGAAGTGAGAGAAATAATTGGTTACCGGCCGTTTTAAGTTAAAAAAGAAAGCCAGGTTTTTTGCCTGGCTGCCCTGATTGGTCAGGGATATGATTGAGATTGTCTGTGTAATAATCATAATTCAAATTGCGTGCCAAATGGATCAGGTTCCTAAGGAATCTTGATGTATCATTGTTAATTCACCGTCTGCAACAGGTATAAACTTTTATTTGTTAATTTTGGATGGAACTATTAATAATCCTCGGATGGGAAAAAGGATCGCAATTATTTCCGTCATAATCCTGATTTCAGGTCTTGCCATATTGGGATACTTTCTCCAGCAGGGCAGGAAAAATCTATTTACAGATCCTTACAAAGCAATCCCTCCGGATGCCTGTGTTGTTATTGAAACCGTTGACCTTAAGAGTTTCCTGAATTCGCTCACAACCGGAAGAGGATTATTTGGAGAAGCAGGGAAGGTAAAGGAATTAGACAGGTTTAACCAGGAGCTGAAATATCTTGCTGACCTGTTAAATAAACAGAATTTTAAAAAACTATTTAATGAGGGTGCTGCAATCATTTCATTTCACACCGATAAGAAAGGAAGAATCGTTCCAATGGTTTCTATGCAGGTCCCTGCCGACATAAGAACACGGAATATTAAAGAGATGTTGAGTTCATCAGGAATTAAAGAGGTAATAGATACCAGATTAAATGGGAATTCAGTTATTGAGGTTTCTTTTGCTATTGACAACCGGAAAGATACTGCCTATATTTCATTGATTTCAGGTTTAATGGTATGCTCAAATTCAAAAGGATTGGTTGAAGCAGCGGTTATGCAGGCAGGCAAGGGGAATGATATCAGAAATGCACACGGTTTCACGAGAGTATTACTGGCATCAGGGAAAAATGTGGATAAAATATTCGTAGTTTTTCCTAATCTGCAGGGTCTTTTGAAACCTCTTTTAGTTGCTGGGAGAAAAGATTTTTCAGATAAGGTTGGCAGGCTTGCCGGAACCGGGGGAGGAGATATTTATATCAGTGAAGATGGCCTGGTTCTGAGCGGTTATACTGAAAGTACCGATTCATCTGAATTACTTTATAAGTACAAATTACTTCCTTCCAGGGATTTTCATACTTATAAGATTCTACCGTCGTCAACGGTGCTTTTTGAAACACTGGTTCTACCTTCTTTAAATCTTCATATTGTGTCTGACAGCTCCATATCACAGGAAGCATCAGATCTTGCCGTTAAGATTAAACCATATACTGGTGAGGAAATAACAAGGGCAATAATTGATATCAAAGGAAGACCGGTTATGGATAATACCTTGATTATTTATGAATTAACCAATCCTGTTCAGGCAGAACAACTTTTTCTTGAAGAACCCGGAGCAAAAAATGATATACTCTATTTTGAACCCGACGATCAGGTTAAAATCCCTGTATACAGGACCTCTTTCAAGGGTCTGATCAGGGTTCTGCTGCCGGGATTCGCCCCGGATTTTAATGAAACCTATTTTGCATTTTATGACAATTTTATGATTGCGGGAAACTCTTATGCCACTATATCAAAATTACTGTACGACAATATCCTCAACAAAACACTGGCAAATGACCTGACATATCGTGATTTCCAAAATACCCTGCCCAGTCGTGCCGGGTATTACTTTTTTTGTATTCCGTCGCGGATTATTGATTACCTGTCAGGATACCTGACTGAAGATATTATTACTGCTCTTAAATCGAATAAAAGCTCACTTAATAAGATTCAGGCTGCAGGATACCAGTTCGCATCGAGTAATGGTATGATATATAACAGTCTGTCAATCAAATTCAAGGAAGTGGCGCAGGAAGAATCGACTACCGAATGGGAAACTTTGCTTGACACTGTAGCAAGTATAAAACCATTCTTTTTCACAAATCATATTACAGGTGCGAAAGAGATTTTCATTCAGGATATGAAGAACAATACATACCTGATAAATGCAGCCGGTCGTGTTCTCTGGAAAGTTCCACTGAATGAGAGGATTATGAGTACAATTTATATGATCGACTATTTCCGGAACGGGAAGTATCAGTTACTTTTTTCCGGGAAGAATTTTATTCATGTCATTGATAGAAATGGTAATTATGTTGAGAGATATCCTGTTAAACTCAGATCCCCTGCAACAAACTCAATGGTAATGTTCGATTATGATAATAACCTGAATTACCGGCTATTTATTGCAGGAGAAGATAAAATGATATATTCTTACGACAAAAAAGGTAATGTTGTAAAAGGATGGACTCCATTCAGGACCACCGGTTATGTAAAAGCAGAGATAAATTATTTCAAAGTTTCAGGGAAAGATTATATTGTAGCCGCAGATGAAAACGCTGTCTATTTTCTTGACCGGGCAGGTAATAAAAGGATCAACCTGAAGGAACCGGTTACAAAAGCTGTCGGGTCAGCAATGCGTCTGAACATGGCGTCAGATCCATCTGTTGTTTGTTCAGCTCCCGATGGAACAATACAGCATATATACTTCGATGGCAGCGTTAAAAAGTTCAGTATTAAGAAATTTTCAGACGAACATTCATTCGATATTTTCGATGTGGACGGGGATGGTTTTAGTGAATATGTTTTTATTGATAAAGGTATATTGTATCTTTATAACCATAACCGATCGGAGATTTTTACAAGGCAATTTGGCTCAGATGAACTTAGTGGACCTATTAATTTTATCTTTTCATCTACCGATAGAAAAATCGGTGTATTTGATGTGAAAAAGAATCTGATCTATCTTATCGGAAAGAATGGTAAAACAATGAATGGGTTCCCTCTCAGGGGGGCATCAATGTTCTCAATCGGGAAGTTATCGGATAAAAGCGGTTGGCACCTTATTGTTGGCGGAACAGACAGGTTTCTGTATAATTATAAAATAGACACAGAAATTAAATGAGAAAGATTATGTTAAAGCAATCATTCCTGTTTATTTCAACGATATTGGCTCTCTTAATAACCGGTTGCATTAAAGAAACCTACAACATGAAGATGCTCTCGAAGCAGGCGCATCTTTCACCAACTTTAGCAATATCTGCGGTAAAAGGTGATATTTCATTTAGTGATGTTGTAAAGACTAATGATACCGTGGTATTCGATCAGAATTAATTTCAATGCCCCCCTGGTGGTTAAACCAGATAAACCTGAATTGAACATTTATAACCAAGTTATATGATCGGGAAAGTAAAATATATACTGATATTAGTCTTGACAATTATTCTCGCCGATGCATCAGCTCAGAACAGCCAGGTAATGTACTTTATGAACCTGCCTCAGAATCATCTGATAAATCCTGCATTAAGACCATCCAACTCAGTGTATATCGGATTACCGATAATGTCTGGTATTAATCTGAATATGAACAATAATTATATAAATTTTTCGGATGTACTAATTAAGGGCCAGCCTAAAGATTCAATAATATCATTTCTTCATCCCGATTATAATGTAGATAAGTTCCTTGCTAAAATACGGGATAAGAACTCAATGGAGTCTGAATTTATGGTTCAGCTGCTGGGAGTTGGATTTTCAGTTGGGAAAGACAGTTACTTTTTTCTTGATATAAATGAACGGATTGAGAGTAATCTTGTTCTGCCGGGCGATCTTTTTAAGCTTGCTTTAAAAGGAAATGAAGGATTCGTTGGAAGCAAAATAGATCTTTCTTCCTTAAGAGCCGATATGAAATACTACCGGGAGTTTGGCGCAGGCTTTTCAAGGAATTTTACGGATAAACTCAGGATTGGAATAAAGGGAAAACTGTTATTCGGTATAACCAGCGCCTCGATTGATAATAAATCATTAGGGATAACTGTAAATGAGGATTATAGTCATACTCTTGATGCCAACCTTTCTGTTAATATGAGTGGTCCGGTCAATGTTAAGATGGATTCAAACCATGATATAACAAGTATTGTGTTTGACGATAATACGTTTAAAACATCAAGTGGTATAGCTGACTTTTTTTCAGGGAAAAAGAACCTGGGTCTTGGTATGGATATCGGCGCTACATATGATCTTACTGACAGGATTATTGTTTCGGCTTCGATCACTGATCTGGGATTTATAAGATGGACAAAAGATGTTACCAACTTAAAGGCCAATAACAAATTCGAATTTAGTGGCTTAAATATGCTGGATGTGTTAAATGGTACAAAAACCATAGATGAACTTGGAAAAGATATGCTGGACTCTCTTAAGAACGCATTCGTTGTTTCCAACACTAAAGCGCCTTATACCACTTATCTTCCATTTGGCATTTCATTTGGAGGGAGCTATAGTGTTACGAAGCAATTCTCTGTAGGTTTGTTGTCGTACAGCAGGATAATAGGTACACAGGTACGTGAGGCACTGACATTATCGGCAAATATCAACCTCGGTAATTCTTTGTCTACAACTCTTAGTTATACAGCTGAAAATCACCAATATGATAATCTTGGTGCAGGTCTGGCCTTCAGAGCCGGAACAGTTCAGTTTTATCTGGTTACCGACAGAATTCCTGTAATGTGGAATAGAATTAAGGATGATAATACTAATATTATTCTTCCAGCAAACTGGAATACATTTAATTTAAGATTAGGGATGAACCTTGTTTTCGGGAACAGACCAAAGGAAAAGATTGATAAGCCAATGATTCTCATCGAATAATTATTTAAGCAGGTATGATTCTGATTCGTTATTTGTTAGTCATCATAATTGGTTATCTGATAGTCAGATCTTTCATAAATTATGGAAAAGAGAGGTTTTCAGTTTCTGACAGACACAAAACGGAGAAAAAGAATAATATGCCTTCTAAAAAAGTTTCAAAAGTAACAGGTGAATATATAGACTACGAGGAGATTAAAAAAAGCAGTTAATGTTTATTTGTTTGCGGTCCTAAGCTTTTTAGCCAGAGAATTTGCGAACACAAAATCATTGAGCGTTTCACAATCGGAATTTAGAATATCGTTTTTGTTCCCTTCCCAACATTTAATCCCATCGCTTATAAAAATGATTTTTTCTCCGATCTCCATTACGGAATTCATGTCGTGAGTATTAACAATAGTTGTCATTGAATACTCTTCTGTCAGTTCTTTGATGAGTGCATCAATCAGGATCGCAGTAATCGGGTCGAGACCGGAATTGGGTTCATCACAAAAGAGATACTTTGGATTTAATGCTATTGCTCTTGCGATCGCCACTCTTTTCTTCATACCCCCCGATAATTCCGAAGGGAATAGATTGTTAGCATTGATAATGTCGACCCTCTTGAGACAAAAATTAACTCTTTCAATTTTTTCTTCCGTTGAACCATCAGTGAACATATCAAGAGGAAACAGGACATTCTGTTCTACTGTCAGTGAATCGAAGAGTGCACTTCCCTGGAAAAGCATACCCATCTCGCTCCTTATCTTTTTTTTCCCGGCAAAATCGAGTTTATTAAACAATATATCTTCATACCAAATCTCACCGCTTTCTATCTCATGGAGTCCTACAATCGATTTAAGCAGTACTGTTTTGCCCGACCCGCTTCTGCCTATTATCAGGTTAGTTTTGCCAGTTTCGAATGTTACTGAGATGTTTTCCAGTACCGGTTTCCCATTGAAAGATTTATACAGATTCAGAACTCTTATCATGACAGCAGAAGTTGGGTCAGAATTACATTGAAAAGCAATATTAATACACTGCTGTAGACAACAGCCTTAGTGCTGGCCCGTCCTACTTCAAGGGATCCACCGTCGACGAAATATCCCTGAAAGGCTGAAACGCTTGTTATTATGAAGGCAAAAACTACTGTTTTTATCAATGAATATACAATATAATAGGGTATGAATGCATATTGAATTCCATAAATAAAATTCTCTGAAGTAATAACGCCGGCAAGAGTGCCGGCAATCCACCCTCCGAAAATTCCGATAATTATAGCTATCAGTGTCAGTATCGGGTTAAAAAGAAGAGTTGCAATCATTTTTGGGAGTATAAGGTAAGAAGCAGAATTGACTCCCATGATCTCAAGGGCGTCTATTTGTTCTGTAACCCTCATTGTTCCAATTTCAGATGCGATACTGGAACCGACTTTTCCGGCAAGTATGAGTGCAGCAATTGTGGAAGAAAACTCAAGGATCATGGAATCGCGGCAACCCAGGCCAATAAGATACTTGGGATAAATTGGATTTTCAGTATTATAAGCTGTCTGCAATGTTATAACTGCTCCCATAAAGAAGGAAATAATAGCAATGATGCCAACTGAATTCAAACCCAGATATACAAACTCCTTTAAAGTTTGTTTGTAATAAATAACTGGTTTTTCAGGTTTTGAAAATACCTTCTTCAGTAGCAGAAAGTAACGCCCGAACTGTGTAAAGAACTTCATCATTCTTTTATATTTATCACTTCAAAATTACTAATATTTATGGTATTTCCTTAATAAGGTTTTTGAAACCTGTCTGCATAATTAATTATATATTTGCATTAATATATTGTAATAAATATTTCTTATGGATAACAGATATGTTATTATAATGGCAGGAGGGGTAGGTAGTCGTTTCTGGCCTCTTAGCCGTCGTGAAAGACCAAAACAATTTCTTGATATTGTAGGAAATGGAGAGACCCTGATACAACAGACTTACAGGAGGTTTAAAAAAAGTTGCCCCGAGAAAAATATTTTTGTAGTTACAAACGCTGAACATAAAGATATAGTTACTGAGCAACTGGGTATAGATCCATCACGTGTACTTGGAGAGCCTTTTCGCCGAAATACCGCACCTTGCCTGGCCTATGGAACATTCAGGATTTTAAAGGAAAATCCGGATGCAGTAATAGCAGTTACCCCCGCTGATCATCTTATTGTTAAAGAAGAAGAATTTTGTGATGTGATACAAAGTTGCTATGACTTTGCAGAAGGGAATGATGCACTTATAACTCTCGGAATAAAACCCGACAGACCTGAAACAGGATATGGTTATATACAGGCTGATCAGAAGAAACCCGTTAAAGATTATGGGAATCTGCTTAAGGTCAAGACATTTACTGAAAAACCGGATATTGACCTTGCAAAAGTCTTTATTGAAAGCGGTGATTTTTACTGGAATTCAGGGATCTTCATCTGGAATATTAAGTCAATTCTTGCCGCATTTGAGAAGCATATGCCGGACATGTATACAGTATTCGATGAAGGCAGAGATATATTCGGCACAAATGAGGAAAAGAGCTTTATAGGAAAGATCTACGCTGAATGCAGAAGCATTTCAATTGATTACGGGATCATGGAAAAAGCAGATAATGTATATGTTATGTGTACAGATATAGGTTGGTCCGATCTTGGAACCTGGAGTTCGCTTTACGAGCATTCGGCTGCCGATAAAGAAGGAAACATATTAATCAGGGGTGATATTTTTTCATATGAAAATGAAAGGAACATTTTTAATATTTTCCCAGGGAAAATTGCTGTTATCCAGGGACTTAAAGACTATATAGTTGTTGATTCAGATGATGTACTTCTGATCGTTAAGAAGGAGGAAGAACAGAATATCAAACAATATCTTGAGGATGTAAAGAACGCAACTAAAGAAAAGTTCTTATAGAAGAGCCCACATCCCCCCAAACTACCCTTTATACACATCTCGTTATTATCGAGAT
>OCZT010000864.1_pt1 | contig 30791 bp, 26 predicted proteins | sample 1539031 | NCBI WGS metagenome assembly OCZT01 (sample SAMEA3539308, study PRJEB22396) | soil metagenome | biome: tundra; feature: field; material: soil | place: USA | collected 2010-05 | depth 0.15 m | reverse complement strand
CGTCTCCTGTGGAATGACGGCGATCGACACCGACGTGGTCATCGTCGATCCGGATGCGCGTCGGCGGTGCGGCGCCGAAGAGGTCGGCGAAGTGTGGGTGGCCGGGTCGGTCGTCGCCGCCGGGTACTGGAACCGTCCCGCCGATACCGCCGACACGTTCGGCGCTCGGCTGATCGATGAGGATCGCGGGCCCTTCCTGCGGACCGGCGATCTGGGATTTCTGAGCGGCGGCGAGTTGTACATCGCCGGCCGCCTGAAGGACCTGATCATCATCCGGGGTCAGAACCACTACCCGCAGGACATCGAGCAGACGGTCGAGTCGCTCGGTTCGATGCTGCGATCGCACGGGTGCGCGGCGTTCTCGGTCGACGTCGACGGCGAGGAACGGCTGATCGTCGCGCAGGAGGTCGAGCGTGAGGCGCGCGGCGCCGATCTGCCCGACCTGCAAGGCCGCATCCGGCAGGCCGTCGCCGAAGCGCACGAAGTATACGTGTATGATGTCGTGATTCTCAGGGCGGGCGCGTTGCCGCGCACATCGAGCGGCAAGATCCGGCGACAGGCGTGCCGGCTCGCGTACACCGAGGGGACCCTGCCGGGGCGTTCAGCCAATTGACGAGAGCCATGAGGGGTGATCTGGAATCGCCGCTCGCCGCGGTGGACGAGGCGACGGGCGACGGCAGCCTGTTCGCGCGGCTCGACGAGGCGTCAAGGCGCGCCGTCGAGGCGCAAGTCGAGTGGGTCCGCATCGCCGGCGGCAGCACGCTGTTCCGGCAGGGTGACGCCGGCGACTCGTTGTACGTCGTCATCCGCGGCCGCCTGCAGGCGATCGTGGAGATCCCGGGGCGCGCCCCGGAAGAGATCGGCGAAATCTCGCGCGGCGAGACCGTCGGCGAGATGGCGGTGCTGACCGGCGATCCCCGATCGGCGACGATCCGCGCCGTGCGCGACAGCGCCCTGGTCCGCTTCTCCAAGCAGGCGTTCGAGAAGATCGCTGAAAGCAATCCGAACGCGATGCTCGCCGTGACGCGGCGCATCATCCGTCGCCTGCAGCAGCGAAATCTCTCGACGACGCCCCCGGTGCGCGTGGCGACGGTCGCCGTGCTGGCGCTCGACGAGGACGATGGCCACGTCGCGATCGCCGCGGAATTGCAGCGGGCGCTTCAGCCGATCGGCCGCACGCGTGAACTCACCAGCGACGGGATCGATCGTGAGCTCGCCGGCCGTACTGACGACGAGCGGGCGAGCTGGCTGGACGACCAGGAACGCCGTCACGACTATCTTCTCTATGTCGGTGATCGCGGGCCGTCGGCATGGACATCGCGCTGCGTGCGGCAGGCGGACCGCATCCTCCTCGTGGCACGCGCCGACGCCGCCCCCGATCCGGCTCGGATCGCCGCCCGCCTGGCCGCCTTCGGCCTCCCGCGCGACGGCATCCGCACCGAGCTGGTGCTCGTGCAGCCGGCCGATCGCCAGACGCCGCGGGACACCGAGCGGTGGCTGTCGGCGACCGGCCTGCAGGTCCACTATCACGTGCGCCGCGGCTGCCGGCCCGACGGCGAGCGGCTGGCCCGTTTCCTGACGGGCCGGGCAGTCGGCCTCGTGCTCGGCGGCGGCGGGGCGCGGGGATTCGCGCACATCGGCGTCATCCGCGCCCTGCGCGAAGCCGGCGTGCCGATCGACGCGATTGGCGGCACCAGCATGGGCGCGGTCATCGCCGCGCAGTACGCGATGGGGTACGACGAGACGGCACTGCGGACGCTGAACCGCCGCACGTGGATCGACGCCAATCCGCTGAACGACAAGACGCTCCCGGTGGTGGCGCTGTTGGCGTGCCGGCGTCTCGATCGGATGGTGACCGACATGTTCGGCGACCTGGAGATTGCGGATCTCTGGCTGCCGTATTTCTGCATCTCGACGGACCTGACGCACGCCGCAGTGCGCGTGCACGACCGGGGCGCCGTTGGACGCGCCGTGCGCGCGAGCATGTCGCTGCCCGGCATGGCCATTCCGATTCGCGACGGCAACGCGCTGCTCGTCGACGGCGGCGTGTTGAACAACGTGCCTGCCGACGTGATGAAGAAGCGGTGCGGCGGCAAGGTCATCGCCGTCGACGTGACCCCGGAAAAAGATCTGGCGGTGAGCGAGCCGTATCCGGAGGCCGCGTCAGGATGGCGCTTCCTCCTGAACCGCAAACGCGTCGAGATGCCGAGCATCCTTGCGATCATGATGCGGACCGTCATGCTGAGCAGCGCGCACCACCGCGAGCGCGTCAGCCATGACATCGATCTGCTCGTCGCGCCGCAGATCGCGCGCTTCGGCATGTTCGAGTGGCACCGGCTCGACGAGATTGCGCAGGCCGGCTATGACGCCGCGCGGCCGGCACTCGCGCGGTGGCTGGAGTCCGGATCGACGTGAAATCAGCGGCCGAGATTCGCGAATGGCTGCGGGCGGCGATTGCCCATGAGCTGCGGCTGGACCCGGCGGCGCTCGATGCGCAACGGCCGTTCGCGTACTACGGCCTCGATTCGCTGAGCGCGGCGACCCTGTCGGGAGAGCTCAGCGACTGGCTCGGATGCGAGATCGCACCCGACCTGCTGGTCGAACATCCCACCATCGATGCGCTTGCCGAGCGCCTGGCGGCTGGCGATCCCGGACCGCAACCCGACCGGCCGCCCCGATCTGACCGCCCCGAGGACGATCTTCCGGGATGGGGCGAGCGCGCGGTCAGACTCCTGGCCCGCTGCGCCGTGCGCGCGTCGAGCATCGTCGAGGTCGAGGGCCGCGAACGGATTCCGGCAACCGGCCCGGCCCTGTTCGCCGTGAATCACTTGCACATTCTCGACGCGCTCTGGATGTCCACCGTGCTGCCGTCGCGGACGCGGTTTCTGGTCGCCGAGGAATTCCGCACCAAGCCCGTCGTGGGACGTCTCCTGGCTGCCGGACGCGTGATTTACATCGCGCGCGGGCGGGCGGATCGGGAGGCGCTCGACCGAGCCGTCGCGGTCGTGCGCGGCGGTGGCGCGGTCGCCGTCGCCCCGGAAGGCCGGCTCAGCCCGACCGGCGGCCTCATCACGGGGCAGAGCGGGGTCGCGTATCTGTCCAGCCAATCGGGCGTGCCGGTGATTCCGGTCGTCGCGTACGGGCAGGAGCGCGCCGGCGCGTCATGGATGCGGCTGTCACGCGTCAGAGTGCGCGTCCGCATCGGCGATCCGATCGGCGCCCCGGCGTGTCCGGCGACGGCTCGAGACCTCGAGCATCATGCCGGCGGGATCATGAGAGGGCTCGCGCGGTTGTTGCCCCCGGCCTACCGCGGGATTTACAGCGAGCCGGGTGCGCAGTGATGCGGCGACACGGCCGGTGCCCGACGCCAGCGTCGAGATCGCCTCGTTCATGTCGCGATGCCCCAGAGCGATCAGCCGGGCGGCCTGCGCGTGCGAAAACCAGATGGTCCCGGTAAAGAAATTGCCGACGCGCGTGGACGGAGCGACCTGGACGATCCGCGGGGACGTCGTGGCGGGGCTCGACGTCGATCGCCGCGCAGCCTCCCAGCGGACCGCGGCCCACCGCCGCAGATTGACGACCTCGTCGGTGGGCGTCGCCACCGCCTTGTGCATCAGAAACGAAGCGAGACCGAAGAGCGAGTTGTGCCGCAAGCGGTGGCGGATGCGCGGCTTGAGATAGATCACGAACAGAAGATCGACATCGACCGCGCGATCGAACAGGAGCGGCGCCGCCGGCACGTTGTCGGTCCACGAGCCGTCCACGATGGTGGTGATGGGCCGGCCCGGGGAACTGGAGAAGCCGGGCAGCGCCGATCCGCGGACGAGCACGTCGAGGACGCTGGCACGGTCCTTCCGATCGAGACGCACGTATTGAGGCGCCCAGCCGCCCCAGGGCACCGACTCGTGCGTGTAGGGACGGAAGTTGGACGTCGTGGCGTACACCGGCACGCCCTGCGACCGGATGTGGGCGCAGTCTTCCTCGGTGAGGGCCTGCTCGAGCGTCGTGACGAGCGGCCCGTGCGAGATGGGCGAGGAACCGAGAAAATGCGGCCGGAGCCACTCGTGAACGAATGCCAGCGCCGCGCACGCGGCGAACGCGATCGCGAAGCCCCGGACGACCCCCCCGCCTGGGACGACGTGTCGCACGGCCCACAGGCCGAGCCCGGTCGCCAGGCACGCGAGCGGATAGACGTACCGTCGCCATCTCGCCGGGTGCGTCACCGAATCCGACAACCGCCACACTTTGAACGGCGAGAATTCTGACGCCACGCCGGCCAGCAGCCAGACCGGGAACAGCCGCAGGCGGTGGGTGGCCACCGTCGCGACGTCGCGCCAGCGCAGGCACCGCCAGATCGCCTCGGCCTCGTCGAGTTTGCCGGCGGCGAGCATGACGCCGTGGATCGCGCCGACCGACACCCCGGAGATCGCGGCGACCGGCGTGAGGCCGGCGTCCTGCAGCGCGCGCAGGCAGCCGATTTGGTACGCGCCCTTCGCGCCTCCGCCGGTGAGGACAACCCCAATCCGGAGCGGTTGCGCGGCGCTCATCGATTCAACCCGGCAGGATTCCGACGGTCCACCTGTTGCGCCGCGAAGTCGACGATGACACGTTCCGCCCAGTATCCGTCGTCTTCCGGCGCGGGGGCGCCGATGAAGGCACAGTGGCCGCCATGCGCGCAGACGATGGTCGTCACCGATGGATTCCCGGCCAGCTGCGGCTCGCGGAAGGGACGCGACGGCACGAACGGGTCGTCTTCGGCCGTGATGACCAGCGTGGGAACGCGGATGCGATCGACGATGCGCATGGCGCTTGCGCGGTGATAGTAGTCGTTTTCGTCCGCGAAGCCGAAATGCGGCGCGGTGAACGTGCGATCGAACTCGCGCACGGTGCGGATCGCGTTGAGCCGCCTCAGATCGAAGACCCCCGGCCAGAAATGGTTCTTGCGGCGCATCCGCGTCTTCAGATCCTTGACGAAATTCCATTGGTAGAGAAAATTCCCGCGCCGTTCGAGCGCCCGGATGCACTCACCGACCTCGATGATGGGCGATACGGCGGCGACCGCGACGAGCGCCGCGGGCGGTGCGTCGCCGTACTCGCCGGCGAGTTTGAGGGCGAGATTGCCGCCGAGCGAATAGCCGGCGAGGACGATAGCCGGCAGGGCGTCGATCGCGATGAGCTCGTCGATGACGTGTCGCGCGTCCGCCGTCAGCCCTGAGTGAAAGAGCCCCGCCGACAAATGCTCGGTGCCGCCGCAGTTGCGCTGATTCAGGCGGACGACGTTCATGCCGCGCGCGAACGCCTTGCTCGCGATCCCCTTCATGTAATGCGCGTCGCTGGACGCGTTGAGGCCGTGCAAGAGCAGCACCGTCGGATGCGCCCACGGGCGCACCTGCCAGTGGCAGTGCGCGAGGACGCGCGCGTCGGCGTCGACGTCGAAGTAGCGGACGGTGGGTGCCGGCAGGCGCGGAAAGTACCGTGGATTGCCCCAGCTGAAGAGCGTCATCTTGTGGCCGCTGTCGAGCGACGGCCGCGGCACGAATGACTCCATCGATGCGATCATAGCGTCCGCAGCCCCGAGCCACCAGCCCCGGGCGTTTGCTATAATCGCGCCACCGGGAGGGTCCATGCTGTTACGACGCCTGACAACCGCCGCCGCCCTGACGATCACCGTGTCCATCACCGCCGCGCCGGCGCAGCAAACCGAGAGGATCGTGAGGAAGCCGGTGGCGCCCGCCGCCAACCCGAAGCTGGCGCAGTACAAGAAGGAGGCCGCGGCTGACGTCGACCTGATGCGCGAGCTCACACAGCAGATGGTCGATCAGGTGTTCAGTTTCGGCGAGCTCGGTTTTCAGGAGTTCGAAACGTCCAAATACCTGACGGGGATCCTGAAGAAGAACGGCTTCACCGTCGAGGAAGGAATCGCCGGCATTCCGACGGCGTGGGTGGCGAGCTGGGGATCGGGCAAGCCGGTCATCGCGCTCGGGTCCGACATCGACTGCATCCCGCAGGCGTCGCAGAAGCCGGGCGTCGCCTATCACGATCCGATCATCGAGGGCGCGCCCGGACACGGTGAAGGGCACAACTCGGGCGTCCCCCTCAACATCGTCGCGGCGCTCGCGGTGAAGAAGATCATGGAGCGCGAGCATCTGTCCGGCACGCTTCGGCTGTGGCCGGGCGTCGCCGAGGAACTGCTCGGATCGAAGGCGTATTTCGTGCGCGCCGGCGTGTTCAAGGACGTGGACGTCGCGCTCTTCACACACGTCGCCAGCACGTTCAGCGCGAACTGGGGCGACGGCACCAACAGCGGCCTTGTGTCGGTCGAGTACGACTTCAAAGGCGAGAGCGCGCACGCCGCCGCCGCGCCGTGGCGCGGCCGCTCGGCGCTCGACGCCGTTGAGCTGATGGACGTCGGCTGGAACTTCCGCCGCGAGCATCTCCGGCTGCAGCAGCGCTCGCACTACGTGATTCCCAACGGTGGCGATCAGCCCAACGTCGTGCCGCCCAACGCGAGCGTGTGGTACTACTTCCGAGAGACCGACTATCCGCACATCAAGGAGCTGTGGGACATCGGCGACCAGATGGCGAAGGGCGCTACGCTGATGACCAATACGTCGGTCAGCTCGCGCGTGCTCGGGTCGGCGTGGCCCGCGCACCTGAACAAAACGGTGTCCGAAGCGACCTACGAGAACATCAAGCAAGTGGGACTTCCGCAGTGGGACGAAGCCGATGAGACGCTCGCCAGAGGATTGCAGCGGGAGCTGAAAGTGCCCGAGCGCGGCCTCGCCAGACAACTGCAGCCGCTGAGCGGGCGCGACAGCATTCCGGACGAGGAAAAGCGCGGCGGCGGCTCCGACGATATCGGCGACGTGTCGTGGAACGTCCCGACGGTCACGCTTCGCTATCCGGCGAACATACCGGCCGGGCCGGGGCACAACTGGGCCGACGCGATCTCGATGGCGACGCCTATCGCGCACAAGGGCGTCACGGCCGGCGCCAAAGTGCAGGCGATGACGGTGCTCGATCTCGTCATGCGTCCCGAGCTCGTCAAAGAGGCATGGGATTATTTCAACAACGTGCAGACCAAGACCACGAAATACGTGCCGCTGATGCGCCCCGAAGACAAGCCGGCCATCTGGCTCAACGAGCAGACGATGGCGAAGTTCCGACCGGAGATGAAGAAGTACTACTACGACTCGACGAAGTACAAGACATACCTCGAGCAGCTGGGGATCGCGTATCCGACGGTGCGAGCGGCGGCGCCGAGCTTGGAACCGGAGCGATAGGGCCGGACTCTGGAGAGCCGGGAAGGCGGGGAGCCCTCCCGGCCTTCCCGCCTACTTCTTGAGCGTCTGCATGTACGCCACGAGCGCGTCCACGTCGTCTTTCGGCAGCGTGTAATTCTTCATGTCGGGCTTGCGCGTCGCCTTGGTTTTCGCGGTCATCCCCTTGGCGTCGACGACCCACTGCCTCAGCTCGTCGGCCGAGTACTTGCTGCCGACCCCGTCGAGCGGTCCCTTCTTGTTGCCCTTGTCGCCGATCGAGTGGCACAGGGAACACTTCGCATCGGCGTACACCTTCTCGCCCTTCGCCTTGGCATCCTGCGCGGCCGCGTTCGCGGCGAGGCCCACGCACACGGCCATCGCCATCACCATCGCTTTCGTCATGACTGCTCCTTCGCTATGAGTGTGAGATATGAATCGATCGCTCGAGCGGCGCGCCGGCCCGCGCCCATCGCCGAAATCACGGTGGCCCCGCCGGTGACGATGTCGCCGCCCGCGAAGACGCCCGGCTTCTGCGTGACGCCGGTGTCCGGGTCGGCCACGATGTAGCCCCACTTGTTCGTCGGCAGATCGGGCGTCGTCGATCGGATCAGCGGGTTCGCCCCCTGGCCGACGGCGAACACGACGGTGTCGACGTCGAGATCGAATTCCGATCCGTCGATCGGCACCGGACTGCGGCGTCCGGATTGATCCGGCTCGCCGAGCGCCATCCGGATGCACCGAAGCGTGCGCACGCGCGAATGCTCGTCGCCGAGCAGCGCCACCGGCGCGGCGAGCAGCACGATGTCGACCCCTTCTTCCTGGGCGTGCTCGACCTCTTCGGCGCGCGCGGGCATCTCGTCGCGCGAGCGCCGGTACACGAGGTACGCATGTTCGGCGCCGAGCCGAAGCGCCGTGCGAATCGAATCCGTCGCGGTGTTGCCGCCGCCAATCACGGCGACGCGCTTGCCCCGGACGATCGGCGTATCGTGCTCGGGGAAGCGGTACGCCTTCATGAGGTTCGAGCGCGTGAGGTATTCGTTCGCCGAGTAGACGCCGACGAGGTTCACCCCGGGAATCTTCGGGAAATGGGGCAGACCGGCGCCGGTGCCGATGAAGAGCGCTTCGAACCCCAGCTCGTTGAACAGGTCGTCGATCGTGAACGTGCGCCCGATGACGTGGTTCGTCCTGATGTCGACGCCGAGGCGCTTGAGGCTGTCGATCTCGCGCTCGACGATGGATTTCGGCAGCCGGAACTCGGGGATGCCGTACATGAGCACGCCGCCCGGCTTGTGCAGCGCCTCGAACATCGTCACGCTGTGCCCGAGCTTGGCGAGGTCGGCGGCGGCGGTGAGGCCGGCGGGTCCCGAGCCGACGATGGCGACTTTGCGTCCGGTCGGCGGATGGACGCCGGCGCCGATGGTGATCGACTTCGCCGCGGCGTAGTCGGCGACGAAGCGCTCGAGGCGTCCGATGGCGACCGGCTCGAAGCGCACGCCGAGCGTGCACTTCTGCTCGCACTGATCCTCCTGCGGGCAGACGCGGCCGCAGACGGCGGGCAGCACGTTCTTGAGCGAGAGCGTGTGATACGCGCCGTCGAAGTCGCCGGCGGCCACCTGCCGCACGAAGCCGGGGATGTCGATCTCCACCGGACAGCCGGCGATGCACGGCGTGTTCTTGCACTCGATGCAGCGCGCCGCCTCCTGGATGGCGAGCTCGGCGGAGTATCCGAGCGCGACTTCGCCGAAGGTGTGGCGGCGGACCGCGGCGTCCTCCGTCGGCATCGGCGTTTTCGTTTTCTGTCCGATTTTCTTTGCCATGTGCTCCCGTGTCGCGCGGACCTAGACCGACGCCCGCTGCGTGTACTGTTCGAGCGCGAGGGCTTCGTCGTCGCGGTAGGCGCGCAAACGCGCCGCGAGCTCGCCGAAGTCCACCTGGTGGCCGTCGAACTCCGGGCCGTCCACGCACACGAATTTCTGTTCGCCATTCACGCTCACGCGACAGCCGCCGCACATACCTGTGCCGTCGACCATGATCGCGTTGAGGCTGACGACCGTTTTCAGGCCGAGCGGGCGCGTGACGTCGCACACCGCGCGCATCATCGGCAGCGGCCCTACGGCCACGACCTCGTCGAAGGCGAAGCCCGTGTCCAGCAGATGCTTCAGCGCGTCGGTCACCAGCCCCTTGCGCCCGACGCTGCCGTCGTCGGTCGTGATGAGGCAGGGGTCGGCCACGGCGGAGAGCTCCTTCGACAGGATGATGAGATCGCTCGTGCGCGCACCAATGATGCCGGTGACCGTGCCGCCCGCCGCTTTCACGCCGGCGGCAATCGGGTACACCACCGCCGTGCCGATCCCGCCGCCAATGCAGCAGATGCTCATGCCCGGCACGATGTGCGTCGGCTGACCGAGCGGTCCGGCGACGTCGAGAATCTGCTCGCCCGGCATCATGCGGTTCAGCGCCTTCGTGCTCTTGCCGACGCCCTGCACGACGAGCGAGATCGTGCCGGCCGCCGGGTCGGCGTCGGCGATGGTGAGCGGGATGCGCTCGCCCTGCTCGCTGATGCGGATGATCACGAACTGGCCTGGACGCCGCTTGCGCGCGATCGGCGGCGCGTCGATCCAGAAGCGGACGACGTCGGGGGCGAGCGTTTCTTTACTGAGAATCGTGTGCATGAGTGGTCCTGGGTGAGTCCGCAGGCGGGCGGACGGTCCGTTCGAGCCGCGTCCAGCGATCGTCAATCGACCGTCGGACCCGCTCGAGCGCGTCGGCGTCGTTCAAGAGGCTGCGGAAGCGCCCCTGGTCGCGCAGGTAGTCCTCGAGCGGCACCGGATCCGGCCGCACCGTCATCCGCCACGTGCGCCCGTCCTCGATCTCGACGAGCGGAAACACGCGGCTCGCGACCGCCAGGCGGGCATAGCGGATCACGTCTTCGGACGCGATCTTCCAGCCGGGTGGACATGGCGCGAGCAGATGGATGAACCGCGTGCCGTGGGTCGCGAGCGCCTTGCGGATCTTGGCGAGGAGATCGTCGGGATAGGCAACCGTCGCCGTCGCGGCGTACGGAATGCCGTGCGCGGCCATGATCGCGAGCAGATCCTTCTTCGGCCGATCCTTGACGTGCTTGGCGGGCGTCGTCGTCGTCCACGCGCCGAGCGGCGTGGCGGAGCTCCGCTGCACGCCGGTGTTCATGTAGGCCTCGTTGTCGTAGCAGATGTAGAGGATGTTCTCGTTGCGCTCGGCGGCCGCCGACAACGCCTGGATGCCGATATCGAACGTTCCCCCGTCACCGGCCCAGGCGCAGACGGTCGTCTTCGTGTCGCCTTTCAGGTCGAGCGCCGCGCGCACGCCGGACGCCGCCGCGGCGGCGGACGCGAACGGCGTGTGCATCAGCGGCACGCCGGCCGCGCTGTACGGCGTCGGCCCATCGATCACCGACCAGCAGCACGCAGGGACGACGAGCACGGTGTCGCGTCCGAGCGCTTTGAGCGCGAGGCGCATCGACAGCGTCGCGCCGCACCCGGCGCAGCCGAGATGGCCCGGCGACATCAGCTCGTCTGACGGAATCGCGTAATTGACCGTCGCCATGCGCCGTTACTCCTTCAGGCCGACCCACAGCGTGTCGGCCTCCGGCTGTTCCTGTTGGATCGTGTGCGCGACAACGTCGTCGATCGTCTGCGGCGTGATGTCGCGGCCGCCGAGGCCGGCGATGAACGAGAAGATCGGTGGCGCAAGCGGGTGCGCGCACATCGCCGACCGCAGCTCCGACGCCATGATGCCGCCGTGGCCGAACGAGATGTTGCGGTCGATGATCGCGATCTTCTTCGCGCCGCTGACGGCGCGGCGAATCGGCGTGAACGGAAACGGCCGGAACAAATGGATCTTCACGAGGCCGACGCGCTCGCCCCGCGCACGGCGCGCGTCGATCACCTCGCGCGCGGTGCCGGCGACCGTGCCCGATGCGACGAGCACGATGTCGGCGTCGTCGGTCTTGTAGGCTTCGACGAGCGGATGCCGCCGGCCGAACAGGCGGCCGAACTCCTCGTCGGCCTCTTCGGCCACCTGTTCCGCATGGCGCATCGCGGCGTCGATCCGCGCGCGCAGTTCCATGTAGCCGTCGGCCGCGGACAGCCCGCCGAAGGCGTGCGGCTCGTCGGGCGAGAGGAAGTAATCCGGCGCGAACGGCGGCAGGTACGCATCGACCTCGTGCGGTTCGGGGATCGACACCGGCTCGCTCGTGTGCGACAGGAAGAAGGCGTCGAGGCAGACCATCGCGGGCAACAGCACCCGCTCGGCAACCTTGTACGCCTGGATGATCGTATCGAGCACTTCCTGGTTGTCCTCGCAATAGTACTGGAGCCATCCCGTGTCGCGCTGCGACAAGCTGTCATTCTGGTCCGCGAAGATGTTCCACGGCGAGCCGACGGCGCGGTTGACGTTGGCGAGCACAATCGGCAGCCGCGCGCCGACGCACCAGTGCAGCATCTCGTGCATGTAGAGGAGGCCGTGCGACGACGTGGCCGTGAACGCGCGCATGCCCGTTTGCGACGCGCCGGCGCAGGTGGCGAGCGCGGAGTGCTCCGATTCGACCGCGACGAACCGCGCGTCGAGCCGGCCGTCGGCGCACATCTCCGCGAGCAGCTCCACGACGCCCGACGACGGGGTGATCGGATACGCGGCGATGACGGCGGCGCGACTGCGCTGCACGGCCCAGGAGATCGCATGCGTGCCTTCGAGCACCTTGGTCGTCATCGCTGCTCCTCGGGTCGGAGGACGATGGCGCCCCGCGGACATTCGGTCGCGCAGATGCCGCACCCTTTGCAGTGCGTGAGGTCGACCTCGTATGCGCCGGTGGCGCGGTTGGGCACGATCGCCGCGTCGGGGCAGAAGACGTAGCAGTTGTCGCACGCGGTGCAGGCGCCGCACGTGAAGCATCGCTGCGCTTCGGCCATCGCCTGCGGCCAGCCGAGGCCGGCGACCACCTCGTCGAAGGTGCGCGGATCGGGCACGCTCGGCGGGATCGCGCGCGGATGGGGCGCGAAGTAGAAGAGGTTCAGGTCGGGAGGCCCGACGCGCTCGGCGGTTCCTTCCTTGACGAGGTCGCGTCCCTGCACGTGCGCATCGATCCCATCCGCCGCGCGCCGGCCCGATCCGATCGCCTCGGCCACGGTGCCGGCGCCGGTCGCGGCGTCGCCGCCGGCGAAGATCCCCGCTCGGCTCGTGCGCCCCCAGCGATCCGCGCGAAGGCGGCCACCGTTCGAGAGCGCGAAGCGGTGCAGTGTTTCGACGTCGACTTCCTCGCCGATCGCCGTGAGCGCCTGATCAGCCGTGAGGGTGAAGGTCGAGCCGGGGATCGGCTCCGGCCGCGGCCGTCCCGACGCGTCCGGTTCGCCCGGACGCATCCGCTGACACTCGATCCCCGTGAGGCGGCCGCCGCTGCCGACGAACTTCATCGGCGCGACGTACTGGACGAAGTCGATCCCTTCCTCGCGCGCCTGCGCGACCTCGTCGGGATGTGCGGGCATGTCCCAGGTCGAGCGGCGATACGCGATGGTGACGTCGGCGCCGAGACGCCGCGCCACCCGAGCGGCGTCGATCGCCGTGTTGCCGCCGCCGATGACGATCGTGCGCCCGGCGATCGGCGCGCCGCCCCCTGTATTCACCTCGCGCAGCAGGTCGAGACCCGAGCGGACGCCGCGGAGTGATTCACCGGGTACGCGCGAGCGCTTCGCGCGCTGCGCGCCAATTGCGAGGAACAACGCCGCGTACGACGACAGGTCGGGCGCGCCGCTCGTCGCGCCGACGTGCGCGCCGGAAATGAATGTGATCCCCATGCGCGAGAGCATCGCGATCTCGCGGTCGAGCGTCCGCCGCGGCAGCCGGTAGCGCGGAATGCCGTAGCGCAGCATGCCGCCCGGCTCGCCGTTGTCGTCGAACACCGTCACCGGATAGCCGCGCCGCGCGAGGTGATACGCGCAGCTCAGCCCCGCGGGGCCCGCGCCGACGATGCCGACCCGCGGCGCCAGCGCGGGTGCTGCGATGGGCTCCGGGCCGATCCGCCGCCGGCTCGCTTCGCTCGCAATCGCGCGCTCGATCGCGTGGATGTTCACCGCTTCGTCGAGCGCCGTGCGGTTGCAGGCGAGCTCGCACGGGTGGTAGCAGACGCGGCCGCAGATGTCGGGAAACGGGTTGTGGCGCCGAATCGTGTGCCACGCGCGCGCGACGTCGCCCTCGGCCGCGAACTGGAGAAACGCGCGCACGTCGGTCCCGGCGGGACAATCAAGATTGCACGGCGACGGCCGCTCCACGCGCTCGGGCCGGAACGTACGCCAGTTGCCGGTCGCCAGCTCGCGCGTGCTGCGCAGCGACACGGCCATCGGCGTTCCCGGCGGACCGGAGCGAAGCGGTTTGATCGACACCATGGATCCTCCTGCCGCTCAGCCTTTGACCACCGGGTGCGCGATCGCCTCGAACGCTTCGCGCGCCGCCGCCTGGTTGGCCTCCGCCTTGAGCGGGACGATCTCGGCAACCGCCGCCACCAGCTCCTCGAGCCGCACCAGCCCGGTCAGCGCGGCGAACGCGCCCGCCATCGCCGTGTTCACGATCGGGTTCGTGCGCGTGCCGAGTTCGTGCCGCAGCGCGATCGCGGTCGCGTCGCACGTCGCCACCTGGAATCCGGCGGGGAGACCGAGCGACTCGGGCGGACGGCTCGAGTTGACGAGAATCGATCCGCCGCGCGCGAGCCCCGCGGCGACGTCGACCGTCTGGATCAGGATCGGGTCGAGGACGACGACGTGATCGGGTTCGTAGATGTGGCTGTGATTCGAGATGCGCTGATGGTCGGCGCGGAGGAACGCGGCAACGGGCGCGCCGGTGCGCTCCGCGCCGAACGACGGAAACGCCTGTACCTGCCACCCCTCGCGAAACAGCGCCGTCGCGAGCAGCTTGGACGCGATAACGGCGCCCTGGCCCCCGCGTCCGTGAAAACGGACGGCAACCATCAGTACTCCAGTGGACGACCGCGTTGCCGGAAATCCGGCAAAACCTCGGTATCCTGAAGACGGGCAGGAAGACTCGTGCCAAGCTGAGGTTGGGGTCGCACCGCCTAGCTTCGTCGGCGGACGGACCTAGATGGACACGGGTGACGGGATGTCGTCAGTTCCTCCTTGGCCATCGCCCAGCAGCGTCCAGCGCGCCGTATACTTGGCGTCGATTTTGTCTATCCAGCCGCGCGCCTGCCTGCTCCGCCAGCATGCGGTCTTTTTCCTGATCGTCAGTCTGGCGCTGGCGGCGTGCGGTCGCCAGCCGCCGGACGCGCCGCGCGTCGCGCCGCTGCCGCAGGTGTCAGGGGCGCTGGAGGTCGGCGGGCTGTCGTCGCCGGTTCGCGTCGTGCGCGATCGATGGGGCGTCCCACACATCGATGCCGCCACCCAGGACGATCTGTTTTTCGCGCAAGGCTTCGTGCAGGCGGAAGATCGGCTGTTCCAGATGGATCTGTGGCGGCGGTCCGTGCAGGGACGGTTGTCCGAAGTGCTCGGCGCGAACTTCATCGAGCGCGACGTGATGACGCGCCGCATTCAATATCATGGCGATCTCGACGCCGACTGGGCGAGCTACGGTCCCGACGCCCGCTCGATCGCCGGCGCGTTCGTGCGCGGAGTGAACGCCTGGGTCGCGATGGCGCGCGAGCATCCGCCGGAGGAGTTCGTGCTGGCCGGCTGGCGGCCGGACTTCTGGACGCCCGAGGATCTGCTGAACCGCACCGACGCGTTCGTCGCAAGCGAGAACGCCGCCGCGCAGGTGCTGCGCGCGCGGCTCGTCGCGGCGGTTGGCGTACGCCGAGCCGACGTGCTGCTGCCGACCGGACTCCGCGGTGCGACGGACCTTCCATTCGGACTCGATCTCTCCACGATCAGCCCCGTCGTCGCCGACGCGCTGCGGCGGGTCGGCACGCCGCCGTTCTTCATGGGTCTGGCCGCCATCCCGAGTACGCCGACGGGCCGTGCCGGCAGCAATGCCTGGGTCATCGCGCCGGCGCGGTCGGCGAGCGGCGCGGCGATCCTTGCCAACGATCCGCACCAGCGCTTCGATCACCCGTCGTGGCGGTACCTGGTTCAGCTTCACGCCCCGGGTTGGGACGTCATCGGCGCGACGTCCCCGTGGCTGCCTGGCGTGGCGATCGGGCACAACGATCGCGTGGCGTGGGGCCTGACGGCACTTGCCGCCGACGCGCAGGATCTCTACGTCGAGAAGGTGAATCCCGCCAACCCGCATCAAGTGCAGGAGCGCGGCCGCTGGGTCGACACCGACTTCACGCAGGGCGAGCTTCCCGTCAAAGGACGCGCGGAGCCGTTCACGTTCGATCTCGAACGCACGCGCCACGGCGTCATCGTCGCCGTCGATCGCGGCAGGAACCTCGCGTTCACCGTGCGGTGGGCCGGCAGCGAGCCGGGGACGGCTGCCGGACTTGGCGCGCTGGCGCTCGATCGCGCGCGGTCCTGGCCGGAGTTCCGCTCAGCGCTCGCGCGATGGAAGGCGCCGGCCTCCGACGTCGTCTACGCCGACGTGGACGGCAACACCGGCCATCAGGCCGTGGCGCTCGTGCCGGAGGGCTGGAGCGGCGCCGTGCCCGCGCCCGGGTGGACCGGTGCGCACGAGTGGCGCGGATGGCGGACGCTCGACGATTTGCCGCATGCGTTCAATCCGCGGCTCGGGTACACGATCGCCGCCAACGGCAGCGTCCCGCGAACCGGGCGTCTTCTCGAAGCGCTGGGCGATGCGCGGATGTTGGGCGTCGACGACTTCAAGAAGCTGCAGCACGACACGGTGTCATGGAATGCCGCGCAGCTCCTGCCGCTGCTCGCGGGAGCGCACGCAGATCGCGCGGAGGTCGAACAGGCGCGGCAGCGGCTCGTCGCGTGGGACCTGCGCGTGTCCGCCGATTCCACCGCCGCGACACTGTACGTGTTCTGGGAGCGCGCGCTGCGCAGGATACTCGCGGATGCGGAGCTGCAGCCCACGCTGGCCCGCGAGTATCTGCCGGCCGCCGACGCGCTGAATCTGCCGCTGCCCGCGCTCGTGCCGGCTTCGACACTTGTCGATGCGGTCGCCTCAGCGCTCGACGACCTGCGCGCGGCGACGGGATCGACCGCCGCTCCGCCGTGGGGCTCGCTGCACACAGTGATGTTCCGGCATCCGCTCGGCGTCACCGAGGCGGCGCGGCACCGATTCAATATGGGACCGTTCCCGCTCGCGGGCTACGACAGCACCGTGATGGAGAGTGACGGGAGGATCGAGGCGACGGGCGGCGCGTCGTACCGCCAGATCATCGATCTCGCCGACTGGGATCGGATGGTGGCGTCCAATGCGCCGGGGCAGTCGGGCTCGCCGTCGAGCCCGCATTTCGCCGACCTCGCCGCGCTCTGGGCGGCGGGCCAGTATTTTCCGTTGGCGTTCAGCGCGGCCGCAGTCAGCGCCAGCGCCGAAACGACGCTGACGCTCGTGCCTCGCTAGCGTGCGACCCGCACGCTCAGTGGATCCGCGGTCCCCAGACTGCCTTCGCGCGGCGCCAGTCCTCGACGAGGATGGTCCAGAGATTCTGATCCAGGTACTCGCCGTCCTTGAAGAAGGACCGCCGCAGGATGGCCTCGCGGGCGGCCCCCAGCTTGGCCAGCGCGCCGTTGCCGCGTCCGTTCTTGACTGCCGCGCGCGCTTCGAGACGCTGTGTACCGATGTGGCTGAATGCAAAGTCGATCACGAGTTCTGCCCCTTCCTCAAACAACCCCGAACCCCAGTACTGCGAACCGATCGCGAAGCCCCACTCCGCCGTGACGAAGCCGGGCTCGAGCTCACGAATCTGAAACAGGCCGACCGCCGCGTCGCATCCATCGGGCACGACCGCGAAGCAGATGTACTGGCCGGCCCTGCGCTGGCGATGCGTCCATGTGATGAACCCTTCGAAGCCCGCCACCGTCGTCGGCGGCGGCGAAATGAAGCGCGCGACCTCGGGCGTCGTCAGGAGCGCGCACAGCGACGCCGCGTCCGTGATGCGCAGTTCGCGCAGCGTCAATCCGCGTCCGAGCAGCACCGGCAGCGCCGTGCGCCAGTCGCCTTGCGCGAGATCGCTCGGCGCGCCCTGCGCCTGCCCCTGCGGGCTGCTCTCCGGGTTCTCGTCGAGACCCGGCTGATACGGCATCTTTTCCATTACGCGGGGGCCCTTACCGCGCCACGGACAGGACCGTCAGTAGCGGGCGTCATAACAGTCAAAAGAGTAATTGAAATGACAAAAGACGACATTGGCGCACAGAAGAGCAACTTATCTGCCACGCATAAAAGAAGTGTCAGAAATGCCAGTTAATTATTTGATGAAGCAGCTACTTACGTAGATTTGTTGGCAGGATGATCAGATTTGGTCTATGTTCAATAACGAAACACTTGTGTACTAAACTAGCGCTAATATATGTAGTATGTTGCTCATTGTAATACTGTTATGTCTATATGTGCTGTTACGGTACTAATTTGGCTGGATAGCACATTGGCTCATTGCACCGCAGTCTCTTCCGCGCCGCCGCCGGATGTATGGCGACGGCGCGGAAGTCGTCTCAGGATGGCTTCGAGAAGTTGACCTTCGGCACCTGCTTGGCCTCGGGCGGCGCCTGGAAGAACGGATATTCCTTGAAGCCGAACATCTTGGCCGTGATGTTCGCGGGGAACTGACGCCGCGCCGTGTCGTATTCCTGCACGCGCTGGTTGTAGCGCATGCGCTCGACGGCGATCCGGTTTTCAGTGCCGGAGAGCTCGTCCATCAACCGGTTGAATTGCTCGTTCGCCTTGAGGTTCGGATAGTTCTCGACGACCGCCAGCAGCCGGCCGAGCGCGCTCGTCTGCTGATTCGCCGCCTGGATGGTTTCTTCGGGCGATTTTGCCGCGAGCAGCTTCGCCCGCGAGTCGGCGATGTCTTTGTAGACGCTTTCCTCGTGCGACGCGTAGCCCTTCACGGTCTCCACCAGATTCGGGATCAAGTCGTTGCGGCGCTGCAGCTGATTCTCGACCTGCGCCCACTGGGCCTTGATGGCCTCTTCCTGACCGACGAACTTGTTGTAGGAGCAGCCGGCCAGCGGAAGCGCGACGAGACCGAGCAGGAGAAATCGAATAGCGGTTCTACGCGTCGTCATAGTGGTGTCCTCTTCAATTCCTAATTCTTACTTCCTAATTTCCCTTTTTACCAGCTGCCGCCTCCACCGCCGCCGCCACTCATGCCGCCCCCGAACCCCCCGAAGCCGCCGCCGAATCCGCCGCCTCCGCCGCCAAATCCGCCGCCAAATCCACCGCCGAATGGCCCGATGCCGCTCGACCAGATGCCTCGCCGTAGCGGGGACCCCGGTCCGCCCCCGATGCGGCTGACGATGAGGATGACGATGAAGATCAGGAGAAAGACCCAGAACGGAATCGCGCCGCCCCCGTTCGAGGGCCGTCGCTCGGCGGGCGCGCGGACCCCCTCGAGCGTGACGCCGCGGCCCTGCGCGATCCGCCCGATGATGCGCGTCGTGCCCGCGAGCAGCCCCGCGCCGTACGCGCCGCCGCGGAAGTGGGGCACCATGTCGTTGCGGCTCGTGTCGCCGGCGTAACCGTCGGTGATCCACGGCTCGAGCGAGTAGCCGACTTCGATCCACACCTTGTGCTCTTTGACCGCGACGAGGATCAGGAGCCCGTTGTCTTTGCCTTTGTCGCCGATGCCGCGTCCATGATTCTCGAACAGCTTGTTCGCGTACTCACGGACGTCGCCGTACGGCTCGATCGTCGGCACCGTGGCGACGACGACGACATCGCCGGTCGCGGCCTTGAGCTGACGGATCATCCGGTCCATCGCCGCGGCGCTCGACGCGTCGATGACATGCGCGAAATCGTTGACCGGCTGCGTCAGTTCGGGGAGCGCGGCGTCCTGGGCAGAGACGGTCCGGCTGAACGCGGACACGGCGAGCAACAGGACAAGCGCCACCGCCACCGCCAGCGACCGACTGACGACCGACGACTGACTGACGACTGACGAGCGACTCGTGACTTGCGACATGCGACTAGCGGCTTCCACCCCACCCGTCGGCGAACTTCACCAGGCGCTCGACGGCGTCCAGATAGCCCGGAAAGATCCGAATGGCGTCCGCCGAGGAGATCTCGTTGACGCCGGCGAGCCCGATCACGTCGCTCACGCTCGTGTCGGCGGCGTTCAGCGTGCGCTCGACGTGACGCCCGACCGCGGCGGCATCATCTGCCGCGACGCCTTGCAGGCGGGCGACGTTGTGGAGGAGGCCGGCAAACGCCGGCGCGGAGTCGACGATGAGCACCGCGAGGGCGTCTGGATTGTCGTGCGCCTCGACATACCCCTGACGCAGATGCAGCAGGTGACTGCGCGCCTGCACCTCGCACGCGCGGCGCAGATCGGCGGCATCGATCGTCGCCGCGTCGAACGGATTTCTGCCAGACACCACCGTGTGATCGGCCACGATGGCGCCGAATTCGAGCGGGAAGGCGTCGAGCGAATTCTCGAACTCGTGCGCGGCGAGCAGGAGCGGCGTCGCCAGGCCCGCCTCGTGCCATTTCGTCGCACGGCGGGCGCAGGCGCGCAAGTCGTCGGCGGTCAGCGTCTCGGTGATCGCCAGTGTGTGGGCCAGCGGATGCGCGTGCCGGTGCGCGCCGCCGTCATCGTGCGCGCCGGCCGGCGCGGACCGGCCAGACGCGCCATAGGCAACGACCGACTGCAGGCGGCCGCCGAAGATCTCGCGGAGGTCGCGCTCGAGCGCGCGGACCGAATCTGGGACGTACGTCATGCCTTCATTATGGCTGATGAGTGGGGCTGGTGGCTGGCCGCCGTTGCGCCGTGGCTGGTGACCGACAACTATCCTTGTACAATACGTGGCGATGCGGCTTCGGCAGCTGAACGTCGGGTGTTTTGGCGGCGGCACCGGGCTTCCGAGCTTGCTCGGCGGGCTCAAGTCGAATCCCTGGCTGCACGTCAACGCCGTCGTCACCATGTTCGACAGCGGCGGCAGCTCGGGGCAGCTGCGCGACGAGCTCGGCGTCCTCCCGCCCGGCGACATTCTGAAATGCGCGCTGGCGCTGTCGCGCAACGCGCGCGAGGCGCGGCGCGTGCTGCTGACGCGGCTGCCGATGCTCGAGGGCGCGCGCCTGGGCGGCCACACCGGCGGCAACCTGCTGCTGTCGATGATGCAAAGCTACAGCGGCGATTTCCTGGACGCGATCGACGGCCTGCGCGCGCTGCTCGGATGCCGGGGCCGCGTGTGGCCGGTGAGCGTGCAGCAGGCGACTGTGTGCGCCGAGTACGGCGACGGATCGGTGACGCGCGGAGAAGTCGAGGTGGACGCGGGGCAGACCTCGGGACGATTCGTCCGGCGCATCTGGCTCGAGCCGCCCGTGGCCATCCATCCGGCCGTCTCGAAAGCCATCACCGAGTTCGACGCCGTGATCATCGGGCCGGGCAGCTTCTACACGAGCCTCATGCCGATCTTTCTGGTGCGCGGCGTCGCCGAGGCGCTCGCCACGATGCGCGGGCCGGTGATCCTCATCGCGAACCTCCTGACCGAGGGCCGCGGCATGGTCGGCTTCACCGCCGCCGACGCGGTCGCCCGCATCGAAGAAGCGATCCAGCGCCCCGTGGATGTCGTCCTCACCAACGTGGCGTGGCCGTCGCCGCAGGTACTGGGGCGCTACGCGCTCGAGCACAAGGAGCCGCTGGCGCCGGGCACGCTGCCGGATCACTGCGAGGTGGTGGGCGGCGAGTTCTGGACCGGCGACATCGCGCGGCACGATCGGCTGCGCCTCGCATACGCCCTCTGGAGCGTGCTAGCGCGGCGGCTCTTGAAGGACGCCTAGCATTCCCGGGTCGTAAAGGCGGCCGCCGCGCATGACGCGGCGCACGTCGCGCGTCCTGCGAATGTCCTGCAGCGGATCGCCGCCGAGAAACACCAGATCGGCGAGCTTGCCCACCTCGATCGTCCCCAGCACATCGCCGACGCCCAGCGCGTCCGCCGCGGTCATCGTCGCCGCCTGCAGCGCCTGAAACGGCGTCAGGCCGGCGAGGACGAGCTGCTCCAGCTCGGTGTGGAGGCTCAATCCGTACAGCAAGTCGTCATTGAAGTCGTCGTGCGGGCCGGCGTTGGTACCGACGACGACGCGTCCTCCCGCCGCAACGATCGCGCTGAGCGCGTTGCGCTGCAACCTGAGCGATCGCTCGATGATGTCCAATGCGCGCCTTTCGTTCTCGGTCACTGGCGTGACGCCGAGTTTCTTGTAGCGATCGCCGATTCGCGCCGGGAAGAGTCCCAGTCGGCCGTCTCGGAGCATGCGGCGATCGTGGTCGTAGCTCGCCTGGAAGCCGCCGCTGGCGCTGATCTGCGGCGTCCACAGCATGCCCGCTTTGCCGATGACGTCGGCGATGGCGGGGTCCGGCTGACGAATGGGGAGATCGAGCTCGTCGTAGCGAAAACTCATCGCGGCGAACAGACTGTTCGTCGTCGCGCGTAGCCCGTGCGCGTGCGCATATTCGACGAGGCGCCGTTCGAGCGGCCCCGCAAGCCGCCCTCGCACGGCCAGACCGTCAATCCCGAGCAGCATCGCGCGCTGCAGCGCCGCGTCGAGCGCCGCTTCCGACCCGATCGACACGCCGCCCGCAGCGCGCACGCGGCGGCCGTCGAACGGATCGCCCGCGATGAACACACGCGGGCCGATTCGGCGTCCATTGGCGACTGCCTCGCGCTGTTCGATCCCCTCGTATGGCCCGAGCGACACGTCGCGCACGCTCGTCACGCCGTAGGCGAGCCAGATGCGCCCGAGCGATTCGCCGTACGTCGGATCGAGATGCACGCGCGCGTCGATGAACCCGGGCATCACGAACTGGTCGCCGGCGTCCACGACGGTCCCGACGTGCGCGTCGTCGCTGTGCGGATCGACGTGCGTGATGACGCCGTTCTCGATCGTGATGTCGGTCGGGCCGAGGGGCAGATCGCTGCGGCCGGTGAACACTTGTCCGGCGTGCACGATGACGCGCGGGGGCGGAGGGCTCGGCGCCCAGCCGAGGTTCATGTCGAGCGACTCGGAGAGTTCGCCGTTCGTGCGGCGCAATCCGCTCGGATTCACATAGACGACGTGCTCGGAATCCGGCGCCCAGCTCGGTGAATCCGGCAGATCGTCGGCGATCGGATTGGGTGCGGCGATGGGCTTGCCGCCGGAATCGACCGGCGCGACCCATAGCCTGCCCTCGCCGACGAAGGCGATCTTGAGACCGTCGGGCGACCACACGGGCTCGCTGCCGCGGCGATTGCCGATGGAGTGTTCGGGGAACAGGACGTCGGCGCTGAAGGCCGGACGGTCGAAGGTGTAGATCAACAACTGGTTGATGCCGCTGCCGCCGGCCGGGGTGTATGGAAGCAGCGCGCCGACGGCGACGGTGCAACTGTCGTGCGCCCACGTCGGACGGCCGAAGTCGTGCAGCAGCGGCGCGCCCGGAGCGACGCCCGCCAGCGAGACGCTGTTGATGGCCTGGCATCTCGACACCACGCCCGGCGCGAGCACGGACGCCACGATCCCGTGGTTGATCAGATACGCGATCCGCGATCCGTCGGGCGACCAGGCGGCGCCGGTCACGGCCCCGTCTTCCTTGACCGTCAACGGCACGGCGATGGCGGCGCGAAAGTCGTGCATCCACAATTCCATGCTGCCGGTGCGGTCGCTCGAGAAGGCGAGCCTGGTGCCGTCGGGCGACCACGCCGGATCGAGCTCGACGAATGGGTCGTCGGTCACCCTGATCGGTTGGCCGCCAATCGGCAGCACCCAGAGATCGCCAAGTGCCTCGAACGCGACCCTAGCGCCGTCAGGAGACACGACAGGATTGACGATGCCGCGGAGCGGCTGCGGATCGGATCGCTCGAGCGCGCGGTGCGCCGCGGTGTAGTCGGCGCGCTTCATCTTCAGTGTCGCGTGAAACGGGATCGTACGCCCGGGGCCGGTGCCGACGATGCTGCGCCAGATGACGCCTCTATCGGTGTGGAGATATTCGGTTCGCGACAGCCACTGGCCTGAGTGCCGCCACCCAAGCTCGCCCGAGTACGGATTCCACGCCGGCGGCTCCAGTCCGGGCCCGACGAGTTGCTCGGTGCCGCCGGAATCGATCGTGAGGATCTGCCATGCCTTCAACTTGGCGTCGTAGGAACTGAACGCGATCGCTTCATCGTGTGGCGCCCAGGTGGGGTTTGTGGCCGCGCGCGGTGTCACGCGGCGCACCGCGTGCGAGCCGAGCGTCGTTTCCCAGATCGTGGTGAAGTCGCCGGCGCGGTCCGAGACGAACAGGATTCGCGTGCCGTCGTGCGACCAGACCGGCGCGCGATCGTCGAAGAGTCCCTCTGTGATGGGTTTCGGCGTCTTCCCCTCGAGATTCATCGACTCGATGTGCCACGCCTCATCGTCGCCCAGCGCTTCGAACGCGACGGTCTGGCTATCGGGCGACCACGTCGGGTTGTATGCCTCGAGCGAATCAGGCGTGAGTCTTCTCGCCTCGCCGCCGCTGAAGGGGATAACCCAGATGCTGCCGAGGAGATCGAATGCGAGCCATTGATGGTTGGGTGACGCGACGGCATTCATGCCGGGCGTGCCTTCGGTGAGCGAGATCTCGACGTCGTGCGTCGGCACCGGCGCCACGTCCTGCGCGAACGCCACGCCGATGGCGATTGCCGCACAGAAAACCGCGCGAGTGGGCTTCAGCATTTGTTACTTTTCGCCGGGGCCCCACCCGCGGCGCTGTGCCTTCGCGGCTTACGCCGCTCGGCATTGGCTTGGGCGACTGTCCGCTCAGTCAGCTTTTCGTTTGCGCGTTTTCGTCTGTTTCTTCTTAGACGCAGGTGTCTTCCGTTCAGCTTTGAGCTTCGCCGCGCGCTCGATGATCGTCGCGAGCATGGCGCTCGCTTCTCCGCCTTTCGCCGGACGGTTCGAGCGCCACACGGCCGGCATGTCCTCGGCGAGGATGTCTTCGAAGTCGCCGCTGCTCTTGACGCTCTTGGGCGCGAATTCGGTGATGTCGAGCTCGCCCGACCAGTCGTCGCGATGCTTGATCAGCAGCCACTGGCGGGCATCGCCGCCTCCACCGCGGCCGCCGGTGCGCACGAGCACCCACGATCCTTTCAACTTGTAGCCGTCGAGCGTGAACTTGAGGTCGCCCTTCTTCAGCGCCGCGTCGACATCCGCCACTTCGGGCGTCCACGTGCCTGTGTCCCAGAGCATGACGATGCCCGCGCCGTAACCTTCGGGGATGACACCCTCGAACTCGCCGTAGTCGCGCGGATGATCCTCGACGTGCATGGCGAGCCGCTTCGTTTTGGGATCGAGCGACGGCCCCTTCGGCACCGCCCACGAGAGCAGCACGCCGTTGTGTTCGAGGCGGAGGTCGTAGTGGAGATGGCTCGCGAGGTGCTTCTGCACGCAGAAGAACAGCTCACGCGCCGGCTTCTTCGCCACCGTGCCCGGCGGCTCCGGCGTCTTCTTGAAATCCCGTTTGCGCCGGTATTCCTCGAGGGCCATAACTGGTGACTCGTGGCTGGTGGCTAGTTCACTTCGCCCATCAATCTCTTGATTGGAGGCGCGAGCGACAGCATGATCAGGCCGGCGATGATGCCCACAGCGCCGATCGCGCCGAAGAGGTGTGCCAGCGGCATCGACGTGTAGAGCGACGCGAGGCGGCCGCCGATGAAATTTCCGACCGAGATGCCGAGGTACCAGACGCCCATCATCAGCCCGGCGACGCGCGCCGGCGCCAGCTTGGTAAACGCGCTCATGCCGACCGGGCTGAGCGACAACTCGCCGAAGGTGTGCAGCAGGTAGGTGACGACGAGCCAGTACGGCGCGACCTTGACGCCGTGCGCCGACAGACTGGCCGCGACGACGAGCAGCGCGAAGCCGGAGCCGACAAAGAGCAGGCCGACACCGAACTTGGCCGGGCTCGACGGCTGGCGCGAACCGAGTCGTATCCAGATCCACGCGAAGACCGGCGCGAACGTGATGATGAAGAGCGGCTGCAGCGACTGGAAGTAGCCGCTCGGAAACGCCCAGCCGAGAATCGACGAGCGCGTGGCCCGGTCGGCGAACAGGTTCAGCGTCGATCCGGCCTGCTCGAACTCCGACCAGAACACCACCGCGGCGAGCCAGAGCGCGAGGATCGCGTACAGACGCTTGCGTTCGGTCCGCGTCCAGTCGCCGGCGAGAAAGAGCCACGCAAAGAACGCGAGCGTCAGACCGAGGAGGAAGATCCCGGCGGCATCGGCCACCTGCTTCACGGAAATGGGGATCGCACTCGTGTACATCCCCGCCGCGACGGCGACGGCGAGCGTGACGGCGGCGCCGCCCCAGATCTGCACACGCCGTTTCAACTGGGCCGCCGCCGCGGGGGAGGCGGCGGGGACCGGACGAAGACCGGCGTCGCCGAGGTATTTGGCGCCGAGCACGTACTGCACGAGGCCGAGGACCATCCCGACACCGGCGACCGTGAATCCCAGATGCCAGTTGATGCGCTGGCCGAGATAGCTCGTCACGAGCGGCGCGATGAACGCGCCGAGGTTGATGCCCATGTAGAAGATCGAGAAGCCGGCGTCACGACGCACGTCGCCGGGCGCGTACAGCTGTCCGACGATGACCGCCACGTTCCCTTTCAGCAAGCCCGTGCCGAGCACGATCAGGGTGAGGCCCAGGTAGAAGGTCGCCAGCGAGGGAAAGGCCATGCTGAAATGGCCGCACGCGATCAGGATGCCGCCGTACAGCACGGCGCGGCGCTGACCGATCAGGCGATCGGCGATCCAGCCGCCCGGCAGGCTGGTCATGTACACCATCGACGTGTAGAGGCCGTACACGGCACCGGCGACGCTCGTCTCGAAACCCAGTCCGCCGGCTGCGACCGGCGCGGTCATGAAGAGGATGAGGAGCACCCGCATCCCGTAATAGCTGAAGCGCTCCCACATCTCGGTGAAATAAAGTGTCGACAGGCCGCGAGGGTGGCCGAAGAATGCGCGGTCGTCGAGAGGCGAGTCAGCCATGCGCGCGCCAGAATACACCAGTACAATGATGCGAGCGTGATCATGCAGGCCCTTTTGATCTCCACCTACGAGATGGGACGTCAGCCCTTCGGGCTCGCGTCACCCGCGGCGTGGCTACGCGAGGCGGGGTGGGCGGTCGACTGCGTGGACGCCGCCAAGCAGCCGCTCGGCGATGAGGCCATCGCCGGCGCGGATCTGATCGGCTTCTATCTGCCGATGCATACCGCGACGCGGCTCGCGGCGCCGATCATCGGGAAAGTGCGCCGTCTCAATCCGTCCGCGCGCCTGTGCGCGTACGGGCTGTACGCGCCGCTCAACGCCGAATGGCTGCGGTCGATCGGCGTCGACGATGTACTGGGAGGAGAGTTCGAGGCAGACCTGACGGCGATTGCTCGCCGGCTCGCGTCCGGTCCACAGGCCCCGTCCTCCAGCACGCAAGGCAGGCCGGCTCCTGTGGGACCTGGCGCTGCGCTGCCGCGGCTGACGTTTCTCGTACCCGATCGGTCGGGATTGCCGCCGCTCGATCGCTACGCCACGCTCCAGCGCCCTGACGGTACGCGCGCGCTCGTCGGGTACACCGAAGCCAGCCGCGGGTGCCGGCACTTGTGCCGCCATTGTCCGATCGTGCCGATCTACGAAGGGCAGTTTCGCGTGGTGCAGCCGGAGGTCGTCCTTGCCGACATCGCCGGTCAGGTGACGGCTGGCGCCAGCCACATCACGTTTGGCGATCCGGATTTTTTCAACGGGCCGACGCACGCGCGTCGCATCGTCACGGGGCTGCATGCGGCGCACCCGTCTGTCACCTACGACGTCACGATCAAGGTCGAGCATTTGCTGGCGCACGGCGACCTGCTGCCGCAGCTTCGCGACACCGGATGCCTCTTCATCACGAGCGCGGTCGAATCGGTCGACGATCGGGTGCTGGCGCGGCTGGACAAGGGGCACACGCGCAATGATTTCGTCGAGGCCGTGGCACGGTGCCGCGAGATCGGTCTGACCCTGGTGCCGACCTTCGTCGCGTTTCACCCATGGTTGACGCTCGACGATTACTGCGAGCTGCTCGACACCATCGAGCAGCTCGATCTGATCGATCACGTCGCGCCCATTCAGCTGACGATCCGCCTGCTCATCCCGGAAGGGTCGCGTCTGCTCGAGCTCGCCGACGTGCGACAGCTGGTCGGCCCGTTCGATCCGACGACCCTGACGTATCGGTGGCGGCATCGCGATCCTGAAGTCGATCGGCTTCAGCAGGACGTGTCGGCGCTGGTCGGCGTCAAGATGGCGCACGATCGCCGGACGATGTTCGAGGCGGTGAGCGCGCTCGCGCACGAGCGCGCGGGGCGCACGAGGGCGGCGGCGAAGCCGGCCCGCGATCGCGCGACGGTGCCGTATCTCAACGAGCCTTGGTACTGTTGAGCGGAACCGAATTCAGAGCAGGTTGCTCTGTTATGAACAGGGGGGTCGGGAGCCTTTTTCACTTTTTGCCATCATCAGTACGCAGTTTCTGAAAAAGGCTCCCGACCCCGTCATCTCCATGCGCGTACTGCTGCTAGCGACCACAACTGGCTATCAAACCCGCGCGTTCGGCGATGCGGCCGAACGGCTCGGGGTGGAGCTCGTCTTCGCGACCGATCGGTGCCGTAACCTCGACGATCCGTGGCGCGATGGCGCGATTGCGATCCGGTTTCACGATGAAGCGGCATCGGTCGCCGCCATCGTCGACGCTGCGCGCGACCGGCCGATTGACGGTCTCCTCGCGGTCGGTGATCAACCGACGGTGATTGCGGCGCGCGTGGCTCAGGCACTGGGGTTGCCGGGACATCCGCCGGAAGCGTCCGCCGCGGCGCGCAACAAGCAAGCGACCCGAGAGTGCCTGCGGGAGGCTGGCCTGTCGGTGCCCTGGTTTTTCACCGTGCCCGTCACGGCCGATCCCGATGCGATCGCGTCATCGCTGGCCTTTCCGTGCGTCATCAAGCCGCTGGCGCTGTCGGGCAGTCGCGGCGTGATGCGCGCCGACAACCCTGCGTCGTTTCGCGAGGCGTTCCTGCGGCTGCGCGCCCTACTGCAGACGCCCGACATCCACGCCAAGCGGAATACGGAGCACGGGACGGTGCTGGTCGAGGGCTTCATTCCGGGACGCGAGTTCGCGGTCGAGGGGCTGCTGCATCACGGGGTCCTGCACGTGCTGGCCGTCTTCGACAAGCCGGATCCGCTCGACGGGCCGTTCTTCGAAGAGACCATCTATCTGACGCCTTCGTCGTGGCCCGAGGCGGGGCAGCGGGCGATCGTCGACGTGGTGGGGCGTGCCGCCAAGGCGCTCGGACTGCGGCACGGCCCGGTTCACGCCGAGTGTCGCGTCAACGAGGAAGGCGTGTTCATTCTCGAAGTCGCGGCGCGACCGATAGGCGGCCTCTGCGCCCGGGCGCTGCGTTTTCAACAGGGGGTCGGGAGCCTTTTTCAATTTCTGCCAGAGGCTCCCGCAGAAATTGAAAAAGGCTCCCGACCCCTTGAGGAAATCCTCCTCCGCCATGCGCTCGGCGAATCGCCTGACCGCTGGACCCGCGAGCCGCTCGCCTCCGGCGTCATGATGATTCCCATCCCGCGGCGCGGCGTCTTCCGCGGCGTCGCCGGCCTCGCCGGCGACGCCGGAGCGTGCGCGGTCGAGCACATCGACGAGGTCCGCATCACCGCGAAGCCGGACCAGCTGCTGACCCCGCTGCCGGAGGGGGCCAGTTACCTCGGGTTCATCTTCGCGCGCGCGGCCGACGCCGCCGCCGTCGATCGCGCGTTGCGCGCGGCGCATGCGCGCCTGCGCTTTGCAATCGAACCGGAGTGGCCGGTGGTACAATCGCGCCATGGCTAACTGTGGCGCGCCTCCGCCAGGAGTTCCCGCCGGCAACAAGAGCGGCAGAAAAGTCTTCTGCGTGAAGTTCCAGAAGGAGCTGCCAGGGCTCGACGACAAGCCCTGGCCCGGCGATCTCGGACAGCGCGTGTACGATCACGTGTCGGTCGAGGCGTGGAAGCTCTGGGAAGAGCGCATGAAGATGATCTTGAACGAGTACCGCCTGATGCCCTGGCAGAAGGAAGCGCAGGACCTCGTCGCCAAGCACATGGAGGAGTTCTTCTTCGGCGAAGGCGCCGCGTTGCCGCCCGGCTACGTGCCGCAGCAGGCCAAGTGAGCGACCTGCAGCCCGAAGCCCGACACCGCGCGTGCTGGTACAGCCGCCGCACCGCCGACATCCCCAGCGACCTCGGCTCTCACACCATCGAGGACGGAGAGCTCCTGTTCTGCGCGCACCCGATGTGGTTCCCCGTCGTCGGCTATCAATTCGACGTCCGCAATTGCGCCGCGTGCGACTACTTCAAGGCGACGCGGCCGCCGGGGCCGGGCCCTATCGGCCGCGCGTAGCAGCGCCGGGACGAACGTCGCGCCCGGCACGTCTGTCGCGCGAGGCAGCACGGCTGCCACCTCAACGGCGACGCCATTTGCTACTGTGCCCAGCCCTTCTGTAGCAAACCGCTGCAACCCTTCCGATCATGCCGGCAATTCGGCGGTATTCAGGCGCGTTTTTGATGGCTTTATCATCTGGCGTCGATTTTCCACCGTGGCACAGAACTTGATAATCGCTGGGTTGGGATGCGTGCACACGGGCAGGATCCGCAGGACCGACGGGCAGATGATCCGGACCAACCGCCGGACACTCCGCTCGACGAGCCGCGTCCGGCTCCGGTGCAGGATCCTCCCCCGGACCCGAAGGGGCCGTACGTGGTGCAGCACCGGGACGCGGACGCAGGAAGAGCGCCGCGACGGTGGGAAAAATCCGCGAGCGTAGGAAATAATGGAGGCGGAGCGGTGACTACAGAACGCAAAGAACGACGGGGGTTCGCATCGATGTCTGCCGAGAAGCAGAGGGAGATTGCGAGCAAGGGCGGCCGCGCCGCGCACGAAAAAGGGACCGCGCACGAATGGACCGCCGACGAAGCCCGCAACGCCGGCCGCAAGGGTGGCCAGGTGAGCCGCGGCGGGCGCGGACGGCTCGCCACGGATGCGGAGCCGCCGATCAACTCGCCCGACGCCACGCTCGCGGGACCGACGTCCACTGCGAGCCGCGTCGAGTGATCGCTCAGTGTCAGGACGTACGACTTTGGAGGCGACAAACAATGGTAAGACGCGTAGCCGTGGCGTGGGCTCTTGCGCTGGCCGTGGCGGCCAGTGCGACTGCTCAGACCGAGTCTTCAGGGACATCCACGGGACAGAGTACTCAGGGAACGCCCACGCAGTCCTCATCGAACGTTACGGCCGGCGACTTACGACCGGCGACCACGACGTTCTTCGGCGACACTGGCTTGTGGTTTGTTCCAACCGGTGAAGTGCTGCCCCGCGGCAAGTGGTCGGTGAGCGGCTACCGCCGCGGCACCAACTTCATTCAGGGATATACCAACG
>OCZT010000863.1_pt1 | contig 30806 bp, 24 predicted proteins | sample 1539031 | NCBI WGS metagenome assembly OCZT01 (sample SAMEA3539308, study PRJEB22396) | soil metagenome | biome: tundra; feature: field; material: soil | place: USA | collected 2010-05 | depth 0.15 m | reverse complement strand
TGGCGTGACTGGAGTTCAGACGTGTGCTCTTCCGATCTGTGCGCGCCGAGCGCGAACGCACCGCGCTCGCGAACGACGCGCAGCGGCTCGACGACAAGATCGCGCGCCTGCAATCTCCCGAACGGCTCGCGGCGCTGGCCGGCAAGCTGCGGCTGCACGACCCGCACGTGTATGCCGTCGTCCGCGTACCCGAGCCGAAAGCGCAGCCGAAACCGACCGGTCTGGCCTTCTTCGGCACGTGGTTCAGTAGCGGAGTGAAGTAGTGGCGGCGCGTGCGTTCGCGCGCGTCGCACCGGTGCGCGCGAAGGTCTCGCTCGTCGCGATCGTCGTGCTGGCGATGCTCCTGGCGGCGCGGCTCGGCGACCTCCAGATCCGCGAGGGGCCGAAGCTCGCGCACGCCGCGCAGCTGCAGCACGACACGATCGTCGACTCGTTCGCGCGCCGGGGCGCGATCCTCGATCGCAACGGCGGCGTGCTGGTGCGCTCGCTCCCGTCCGAGTCGATCTACGCCGCGCCGACCGAGATCGTCGATCCGCACGCCGCCGCCCGCAAGCTCGCCCCGCTGCTGCGCAAGCCCGCCGCCGAACTCGAGCGCGCGATGCGCGGCAAGTTCGAGTTCCTCTGGCTCGCGCGCAAGGTTCCGCACGAGGTCGCGCAGCGCGTCGACGCGCTCGGACTGGCCGGAATCGGCACCAAGTCGGAAGAGACCGGGACGCGCTTCGTCGCCTCGGGCCGGCTCGCGTCGACCGTGCTCGGCTTCACCGGCACCGACGAGAACGGCCTCGACGGCCTCGAGTACTCGCGCGACAAGCTGCTGCGCGGCGCGCCGGGGAAGATGCGCATCGAAGCCGACCAGTTCGGCCGCTCGATCCCGTTCGGCGAGACGCATGTCATCGAGCGTGCCGTCGCCGGCAAGACGATCGTCACCACGCTCGATCCCTACCTGCAGTTCGAGGCGGAGCGCCTGCTGCGCGCGGCGGTGAAGAAGTGGAGCGCGCGCGCCGGCACCGCGATCGTGATGGACCCCTGGAACGGCGAGCTGCTCGCGATCGCCAACGTCCCCGACTTCGACCCGGCGCGCTTCGGCGCGTTCTCGTCCGACGCGTGGCGCGACCGCGCGATCGCCGACGCCTACGAACCAGGCTCGACGTTCAAGCTGATCACCGCCGCGGCCGCGCTCGAGAGCGGCAAGTTCGCGCCGGGGGTTCGCTTCCCCGCGCGCGATTCGATCGAGGTCGGCGGGCGCACGATCTACAACGCCGAGGACGGGATGATGGCCGCCGACATGGCGGGCGGGAACGAGTCGATCGAGCAGATCGTCGCCTACTCGCACAACGTCGGTGCGGCGGAGATCGGGCTCGCGACCGGGCCGACGGCGATGTACCGCACGATCCGCAAGTTCGGCTTCGGCGATCCGACCGACGTCGAGCTTCCGGGCGAGAACCCCGGCATCGTGACGCCGCCGTCGGAGTGGAGCGGTTCCTCGCTCGCGACGATCTCGTTCGGCCACGGGATCTCGATCACGCCGCTCGCGCTCGCGCGTGCCTACGCGACGATCGCGAACGGCGGCGTGCTGATCCGCCCGCGCATCGTCGCGGCGATCCAGGACGCGAACGGGAAGACCCTCTACCGCTACGGCGCCGAGGTCGAGCGCCGCGTGGTCTCCGAGCGTACCGCCGCGACGCTGCGCGGCTACCTGCGCGCGGTCGTCCTGCACGGCACCGGCAACCCGACCGCGCGCGTCGCGGGCTACACGACCGCCGGCAAGACCGGAACGGCGCAGGTCGTCGAGAACGGCCGCTACCTGAGCGGCGCGTACATCGCCTCGTTCGTGGGGATGATCCCGGCGGAGCGGCCGCGCTACGTGATCCTGGTGAAGGTCGATCGTCCGCGCGGTTCGATCTACGGCTCGCAGGTTGCCGCGCCGGTCTTCGCCGAGCTTGCGCGGGCCGCGATGTTCCACGCCGGCATCATGCCCACGGCGGCGCCGCAGCGCTTGGTCCGTTCGAGCCGTCCGGCGAAGGGAACTCGCTGATGCGAGAGACTGCCCGGCTCGTCGCGACGCTGGCCGGCGCGCGCGTCGCCGGCTCGCTCCCGCCGTCGGTCGACGCGATCGCCACCGATTCGCGCGCCGTTCGCCCCGGAACGCTCTTCGTCGCCCTCCGCGGCGAACGGACGGACGGCCACAACTTCATCGCCGACGCCCTCGCCCGCGGCGCCACCGCAATCGTCCTCGAAGACCACCCCAATCTCACCCTGAGCTTGTCGAAGGGTGTCCCCGCGATCATCGTGAGCGACACGCGCATCGCCGCATCCGCGCTCGCCGACGCCTTTCACGACCATCCCTCGCACGCGCTCATCGTCATCGGCGTCACCGGCACCAACGGCAAGACCACCACCACGCACCTCATCCGCGACATCCTCGAAACCGCCGGCATCCCGTGCGGCGTCATCGGGACGCTGGGCGGCGAGTTCCGCGATCGCCGCTGGCCGCTCTCGAACACGACCCCGCTCGCACTCGAACTGCACGGGCTACTCGCCGCACAGCGCGACGCCGGCGCGCAGGCGGTCGCGATGGAGGTCTCCTCGCATGCACTGGCGCTGCACCGCGTCGACCACGTGCGCTTCCGCGTCGCCGTGCTCACCAACATCACGCGCGATCACCTCGACTTCCACGGCACGCTCGAACGGTACGCCGCTGCGAAGCGCCGGCTGCTCGACCTTGCTCCGGATCAGGTGATCGATCTCGACGATCCGTTCGGCGCGCGCTTCGCGAGCGAGCTCGACCACCCGTTCCCGTACTACATCGACGCCGAGCCGCAAGGCGGCCTTCACGCAACCGATCTGCGGCTGCAAGGCGACGGCTCGACGTTCCGCGTCGGGACGCACGAGGTCACGATCCATCTGCCCGGCCGCTTCAACGTCCGCAACGCGCTCGCGGCGATGGGGGCCGCCCTGATGCTCGACGTGGGGATCTCGGTCGAGACGATCGCGCGCGGGCTCGCCGCGACGCGCGCGGTGCCGGGGCGCATGGAACGCATCGGCGCGTTCGGGATCAACGCGATCGTCGACTACGCCCACACCCCCGACGCGCTCGAGAACGTGCTGCGCGCGGTGCGCGAGACGACCAAACGCGACCTGATCGTCGTGTTCGGCTGCGGCGGCGACCGCGATCACGGCAAGCGCGCGCAGATGGGCGAGATCGCCGCGCGGCTCGCCGACCGCGTCATCGTCACCTCGGACAACCCGCGCAGCGAAGACCCGATGGCGATCGCGCACGACATCGCGAACGGCTTCCAGCGCACGCACATCGAGCTCGACCGGCGCAGCGCGATTCGCCGCGCGATCGACGAGGCGCGCGCCGGCGACACCGTCGTCGTCGCCGGCAAAGGCCACGAGACCTACCAGATCGTCGGCCACGAAACCCGCCCCTTCGACGACCGCGACGAAGTCCGCATCGCCTTCGCCAAACGCGCCGAAACGATCAACCGATGACCGAAACCTCGCCCGAGCCCACCGCGCCAAGCCGCATCCTCGATGTCACCCTGAGCTTGTCGAAGGGCGAACGATCGTGCGGCTAGCGACCCGCGAAGCGATCGAAGCGATCCACGCCACCGCAACGGGCGAAAGCGCGTTCCCCGAATCGCTGCTGGTGCAGACCGATACGCGCGCGATCGAGCGCGGCGCGACCTTCCTCGCGCTGCGCGGCGAACGGTTCGACGGGCACGCGTACGTCGAAGAGGCGTTCGTGCGCGGCGCCGCCTGCGCGATCGTCGACGACGCCTCGGTCGTGCCGCCGGGACGAGCCGCGCTCGTCGTGCGCGATACGCTGCAGGCCTACCTCGATCTCGGGCGGCTGGCGCGCGCGCGCGTGAAGGGCACCGTCGTTGCCGTCACCGGCAGTACCGGCAAGACGACGACCAAGCAGTTTCTCCTCGCGCTGCTGCGCGGCGCCGGGATCCCGGTCAGCGCGACGCCGGAGAACGAGAACAACGAAGTCGGCGTCGCGAAGTTTCTGTGCGGGCTCGGCGACGGCGATGCGCGCGTCGCGATCATCGAGATGGGCGCGCGCAAGTACCGCGACCTCGACGTGCTGGTCGAGGCCGCGCGTCCGGACGTCGGCGTGCTCACGAACGCCGGCGAGGCGCACCTCGAGATCATGGGCTCGCGCGAACGGATAGCCGACACGAAGTGGGCCGTCCCCGCCGGCGCGCGCCGCGCCGTGCTCAACCTCGACGACGCCGTCTCGGTCACGCTCGCCGCCGGCCTCGCCGCGCCGCCGCTCTGGTACGGGATCGACGGCGAACGCCCGCCGCACGGCCAGCGCGCTGTCGTCATCGAGGCGGACGCCGTGTGGACGATCGCCGAGGACGGCACGACCGAGACCCACCACATCGCGATCGGTTTCCCGGGCGACCACAACCGCCGCAACCTGGCCGGCGCGTTCGCCGCCGCGCTCTTGTGCAACGCGACCGCCGAAGCGTTGGCCGACGCGGTGCGCGGCATCGCGCTCCCGCACGGCCGCTACGAAGTCGTCGAGCTCCCCGACGACGTGAGGCTCGTCTTCGACGCCTACAACGCCTCGCTCTCGGGGACGCTGGTGACGCTCGCGACGTTCGGCCGCGAAGAGGCGGAGCGGCGCATCGCGGTGCTCGGCAGCATGGCCGAGCTCGGCGACGAGGCGCCGACGATGCACCACAAGATCGGTGAGATCGCGGGGACGCGCGCCGACATCGTGCTCGCCGGCGGACGCTACGCCGAAGACACCGCACGCGGCGTCGAAGCGAAGGGCGGCGCGGTCGTCCGCTACGCGAGCAACGAGGACGCGATCGCCTGGCTGCGCGCCAACGTGCGCCGCGGCGACGCGATCCTGCTCAAGGGCTCGCGCATGTACAAGATGGAGCAGATCGCCGAAGCGCTCGGCGCCGAGGTGTTCGCGTGATCCCGGTCGCGGTGCGCGAGAGCGGACTCCCCGAGGGACTGGTCGCGATCCCGGTGCGCACGCGCCTGATCGCGCCGAACGACGATCTCGCGGTGCTGGTCGGCGACGCGATCCGCGGGATCGCGCAACCCGGCGACGTCGTCGCGATCGCCGAGACGGGCGTCGCGATCGCGCAGTCGCGCTTCATCGCCGCCGAGGCGATCCGTCCCTCGCCGCTCGCGCTCGCGCTCTCGCGCCACGCCGATCCGATGGCCACGGTGAGCCAGCCCGAGTCGCTGCAGCTCGTCATCGACCAGGTCGGCGCGCGCAAAGTCGTATGGGCCGCGGTCGCGCACGTGTTCGGCCGCCTGCGCGGCCGCCGCGGCGCGTTCTACGAGATCCTCGGCGAAGCGATCGCCGCGATCGACGGCTACACCGGGACGATGCCGCCGTACGAGCGCGCGATCGTGCTCGGTCCCGCCGAACCCGACCGCGTCGCGACCGAGCTCGCCGAAGCGCTCGGCGTCCACGTCGCGATCGTCGACGCCAACGACCTGCGCCGCACCAAAGCCCTCGGCGCCTCACCGCACCTCGACCGCGCCGCCGTCGAACGCGCCCTGCTGAGCAATCCGGGCGGCAACGGCGACGAACAAACCCCCATCGTCGTCCTCGCCTGGCGCGGCGAAGGCCCCAACCCGTTGGTGACGCCGTGAGCACCACCCCTCCCGACGTCACCCCGCAAGCCACCAGCCCCGATGTCTCGACGCGCGCCACCCCGCCCGATGTCTCCCCGAGCCCATCGACGCGCGCCACCCCACCCGATGTCTCCCCGAGCCCATCGACGCGCGCCACCCCACCCGATGTCACCCTGAGCTTGTCGAAGGGCGAACGATGAGCGACGTCGGGATCAACGCGCCTTGGTGGTTTCTGCTCGCACTGGCCTTCCCCGGCAGCAGCGGCCTGCTGGTGGTCCCGCTGTTGCTCTGCGGCGGCGTCGCCTTCGCGCTCACCGCGCTACTCGGGCGTCCGCTCATCGCAACGCTCCGCAAGGCCGCCGCACGCCAGACCGCGTACGAGGACGCGCCGCAAACGCACCAAGCGAAGACCGGCACGCCGACGATGGGCGGCGTGCTGTTCGCCCTCGCACCGCTGGTCGCGATCGCGTTCGCGCCGTCGCGCGAGACCGCCGCGCTCGCCGTCCTCGTGTACGGCTGCATGGCGATCGGTGCGATCGACGACATTGCCAAGATCCGCGGCGGGAAGAATCGCGGTCTGCGCGCGCTCCCGAAGTTCGCGCTCACCGCGGTTGTCGCGGTAGCGTTCCTGTTCGTCGCCGATCCGCAACCGACGGTGCTGCTTGGAATCGGCGCGGTGCCGGCGTGGTTCTGGTACGCGCTCTCGGTCGTCGTCGTGCTCTCGACCACCCACGCGGTGAACCTCACCGACGGACTCGACGGCCTCGCATCCGGGACCGCCGTACCGCCGCTGCTCGTGCTCGCGTACGCCGCCTACGCCGCGCTGGAGCAGACGGGAGAGACCGCGCTGGCCGCGCTCGCCCTCGCTGGCGCGATGCTCGGCGCGGTGCTCGGTTTCCTGATCTACAACAAGCATCCGGCTCGCGTTTTCATGGGCGACACGGGCTCGCTTGCACTCGGCGGTGCGCTGGCGGGGATCGCGATCCTCACGCATACGCAACTGTTCCTGTTGCTCATCGGCGGCGTCTTCGCGGCCGAAACCCTAAGTGTCATCATCCAAGTCGCCTCGTTCAAGACCACGCGCCGTCGCGTGTTCCTGATGAGCCCGCTCCACCATCACTTCGAACTCGCCGGGTGGCCGGAGACCAAGGTGACGTCGCGGTTCTGGCTCGCATCGCTCGTCCTCTCGCTGCTGGGCTTCGCCCTGATCGTGCGCACCGTATGATCGAATCAACGAGCGGTCGCTTCGACCGCACCGACCACGCTCTCGTCATCGGCCTCGGCCGCAGCGGCCGCGCCAGCGTCGACGTGCTGCGCGCGCGGATCGGCTCGGTCGTCGCGACCGACGAAGCGCCGGCCGAGGAACTCGCCGACGCGCTTGACGAGCTGCGAGCCGCGAACGTCACGTTCGTCCCGCCGAGCGAACTCGAGGCGGCGCTCGAGAACGTCACCGTCGCCGTGCTTTCGCCGGGAATCGCGCTCAACAACCCGCTCGTGCGCCGCGTGCAGGCTGCCGGGATCCCGGTCTTCAGCGAGGTCGAGGTCGCCTATCGGCTCTGCAAGGCGCCGATCGTCGCGGTCACCGGCACCAAGGGCAAGACGACGACCACCGCGCTGGTCGGCGCGCTGTTCGCCGCCGCCGGCAAGACGGTACACGTCGGCGGCAACATCGGCAACCCGCTGATCCGCGAGACCGTCGACGCTGCGGCCGGCGACTGGGTCGTCGCCGAGGTCTCGTCGTTCCAGTTGGAGTCCATCCGTTCGTTCAAGCCGCGCATCTCGCTGATCCTCAACGTCACACCCGATCACCTCGACCGCTACCACTCGATGGAAGAGTACGCCGAAGCGAAGTTCCGCATCTTCACCAACCAAGGCCTGGGCGACACGTTCGTCGGCAACCTCGACGACCCGATCGTCGCATCGGCGTCGGAAGGACAGTACGGCGATCGCATCAAGGCGCGCACGCTGTGGTTCTCCGACGAGCCGCACCGTCAGTCGACACTCTACCTGCGCAACCACGAGCTGATCGTGTACGCGCCGCCGGCCGGCGATCCGCGCCCGGTCGACATCCTGCCGGTGCGCGAGATCGCGCTGCGCGGCCGCCACAACGTCGAGAACGTGATGGGGGCCGTCCTGGTCGCGCTCGCCGCCGGCTTGCCGGTCGGCGCGATCCGCGAAGGCGTGCGCACGTTCCGCCCGCTCGGCCACCGGCTGGAGCCCGTCGCCGAGGTCGACGGCGTGCAGTACGTCGACGACTCGAAGGCGACCAATCCCGGCTCGGTGATCGCCGCTATGCGCGCCTTCGCCGAGCGGCCGATCGTGCTGATCGCCGGCGGCAAGGCGAAGGGCACGGATTTCGCCGAGATGGGGAAGGTGATCAGCTCGCGCGCGAAGGCCGTCGTGCTGATCGGCGACGCCGCCGAAGAGATCGCGGGCGTGGTGAAGCGCGCCAAAGTCGAGCTGGCAAGTTCGATGGAGGACGCCGTCGCGCGAGCGCGCGATCTCGCCGACCCCGGCGACGTCGTGCTGCTCTCACCCGGCTGCGCCTCGTTCGACATGTTCCGCTCCGCCGAACACCGCGGCGAACAATTCGCCAACGCCGTCCACGCCCTCGAAAAAACCATCGCCCATGCGCGGTAATGGTTGTCATCCTGACCCTTCGACAGGCTCAGGGGACGGGCCGTAGTGTACGCTAACGACCGCGCCGCCCGGGCTCACCGTGCTAATGCCACGCACCCCAATGTCACCCTGAGCCTGTCGAAGGGCGAACCCTGGTCCGCCGGCCGCCATCGCGTCACGCTGAAACCCCCGGATGCGCTGCTGCTCGGCTCGGTCGCGTTTCTGATCGCGCTCGGACTCGTCATGGTCTTTAGCGCCTCGAGCGCGACCGCGTACGCCGACTACCACGACACCGCGCACTATCTCAAGCGCCAAGTCATCTATCTGCTGGTCGGCCTCGTGCTGGCGTACGTCGTGTACCGCCTCGACTACCGCAAGCTGCGCGGGATCGCACCGGCGGTCGTCGTGGTGACGTTCGTGCTGCTGGTGGTGACGCTGATCCCGCACGTCGGCCTCGCCGCCGGCGGTTCGCGCCGCTGGCTCGGGCTGCACGCGATCTCGTTCCAGCCCTCGGAGGTCGGCAAACTCGCGCTGGTGCTGTTCCTGGCCGCGAAGCTCTCACAGCTCGGCGAAGGGATTCGCTCGCTCTCGAAAGGCGTCGCGCCGACGCTGTTCGTCACGCTGCTGCTCGCGGCGCCCGTCTTCCTCGAGCCCGACATGGGGACGGGCTCGCTCTACATCTTCACCGCGTTCGCGATCCTGTTCACCGCCGGCGCGCGCTTCGAGCACCTGATCATGTGCGCAATGGTCATGCTCCCCGCCGCCGCGATCGTGGTCGGCTCGTCGGCCTACAAGCGCGCCCGCGTCTTCGCCTTCCTCGACCCGTGGAAGGACGCGCAGAACACCGGCTTCCACATCGTGCAGTCGTTGCTCGCGCTCGGCAGCGGCGGCTTGTTCGGCCTGGGCCTGGGCGCCTCGCGCCAAAAATACTTCTACCTGCCGATGCCGCACACCGACTTCATCTTCGCCGTGATCGGCGAAGAGCTGGGGATGCTGGGCTGCATCACGGTGATCGCGCTGTTCGTGCTGTTCGCGGTACGCGCCGTCACGCTCGCGATCAAGTGCCCGGACCGCTTCGGCATGCTGCTCGCGCTCGGCTGCACGTTCATGATCGTGATCCAAGCCTTCATCAACATCGGCGTCGTCACGTCGTCCTGGCCGGTCACCGGCGTCCCGCTCCCCTTCATGTCCTTCGGCGGCACCTCGCTGATCGTCTCGCTGATCGCGGTCGCCCTCATCGCCAACATCACCCGCCACCGCCATGCGTAGCGCCCTTGTCGTCATCCATGCGTAACGCCCTTGTCGTCCTCCATGCGTAGCACCCTTGTCGTCCTCCATGCGTAGCACCCTTGTCGTCATCCATGCGTAGCACCCTTGTCGTCATCCATGCGTAGCGCCCTTGTCGTCATCCATGCGTAGCAAACCCGCGTCGCCGGCGCTAATCATTGTCACCCTTGTCACCCTGAGCTGCCTTATTGTCACCCTGAGCTTGTCGAAGGGGGACAATGCCACCGCCCTCGCCGACACGCCACCCACCCTCGTCCCGTCGCTGCTCGTCGCAACCCCGACGTTCTTGGTCTACGCCGAAGGCGACCACCGCAACGCGGCGGTGGCGGGCGGCGGCGCGACCGGTTACCGCATCTTGGGCACCGTCGCGGACGGCAGCGCGGTGGTGAGCTATGACGACGGCGCGTTCGGCGCCGTCGAGACCGTCTCGCCGAGCCTCCAGTCGCGCAAGATCAAGACGTTCGCGCGCGGCACGGCAATCTTCCGCGGCAACGAAGGCTTCCTCGCGCTCGAGTCGGGCTCGCAGCTCGTGCGCCGCTACGACGCGCACGGCTCGCTGGTCGGCGCGCCGACCGCCGCGCTCGGCGTGAGCGAAGCGCTCGGCGTCGGTGACGCGATCGTCACGCTCGGCAGCGGACGGCTGCGCGTGTGGGATCGCAACGGCCGCCTGCAGCACGAGATTCTGCTCGAGGGCAACTCGCTGGTCCCGCTCCCCGACGACCGCTTCGCGGTGAACGACGTCCGCGACGGCGAGGTGCGCGCGTACACGACCGCGCTCGAGCAGACCGCCGCGCTGCGCTACGTCGGGCTGCCGGCGCGCGCGATCGCCACCGCGCCGGACGGCACGCTGGCCGTCCTCGCCGGCACTCCCGGCTGCACGCTCCCCAACGCCGAGATCGACGTCTTCACCGACCTGCACGCGCAACCCGTCGCGCGCATCCACGACAACGTCACCTCGACAACCGCGCTCGCCGTCGGCCCCGACTTCGTCTACGCCGTCAACGCACCGTGCCGCACCGGCGAAGACGGCTCGGTCGCCGTCTTCACCCGCACCGGCCAACAATACGGCATCATGCGAAGCCTCGGCACCCCAACCTCACTCCTACCATTCGTCGCAAAACGCTAGACCGGCGAAAAAAGGTTGGCCGGCTAACGCCGGCCTTCCATCGTCACGCCCATGCAGCCGTCGTGCCGGTCGTCACGCCCGTGCGCATCCCGCCCGAGCCACCCACCCCAATGTCACCCTGAGCCTGTCGAAGGGCGAACAAAGGTTGGCCGGCTAACGCCGGCCTTCCATCATCACGCCCATGCAGCCGTCGTGCCGGTCGTCACGCCCGTGCGCATCCCGCCGAGCAACCCACACCAATGTCACCCTGAGCTTGTCGAAGGGCGAACGACGTTACGGACGAGCGATGTGCCAAACGCCGCCGAACGCGTTGACGCCGTCGCCGTTCGTATCCCCCGCATTCGCGTCGCCCCCTCTGAACCGCCACGCGCCGCCGATTCAGGGAATCCTCATCCTCTGGCCAATGATCGGCATGTGAAGCGGCCGCCCGGTATTCTCGCCGCATCGCTCGGCGTAGCGTTCTTTCTGCTACCGCTCTATCCGTCGTTCATCGGCCTGACCGGTGCACCGGTGCCGGGTGTCTCGCTCGTTCCGCGATCGCTCGCGCTCGTGCTGCTGGCGCTCGTCTCGGTCATCGCCGTCTACTGGTGCGTGCTGCTGACCGCGATGCCGCGGCGACCGATGCCGACGCTGTTGCCCGTCGCAGCACTCCCGGCCGCGGGGCTGCTCGCCGCGCTGCTCGGGTTCGATCCGCTCGCCGGGGCGCTTTTCATCGTGATCCTGCTCTTCGGCGTCGTCGCGCACGCGACGATCCTGCGCTTCGCTCGCGTCCCGAGCATTCTCCCGACGATCTTCGCGGCGTATCTGCTCTCGGGGATCCTCGCCTCGATGCTCGCGATCGCGCTGGCGTTCGCGCACGAGCCGGCCAACCTGTACACGATCGGTCACGGGCGCGCGATCGGCACCTTCGTGCTGCCCGGCGAGCTCGCCGGATATCTGATCGTCTACGTCCCGGTCGCGCTCGCGCTGGCACGCGTGAAAACACTGGACCTCGCCGGGCTGGCGTGGCCGGGTATCGTGCTCGGCTCGATCGCGTTCGTGCTGACGTTCTCGCGCGCGGGCTGGGTCGGCATGGCGGCCGCACTCGCCGTCTTCGTCGTGCTGCGGCGCCGCGGACGCGGCGGCAGGCGTTTCGCCGCCGCGATCGGCGCCGCAGCGCTGGTCGTTCTCGCCCTGATCTTCAACGCGCATCACGATCCGTCGGAGAACTTCACCCGGCCCTCGATCTGGGACAGCGCGCTGCACATGGTCTCGCTCTTCCCGCTCACCGGCGTCGGGCCGTTCGAGTTCGCGCAGGTCTACGCGCTCTTCCGCACGCCGGGCGGCGAACCGATCGCGTACCACGCACACAGCGTGATCCTCACCATCGCGGCCGAGATGGGCCTCGTCGGGCTTTGCGCGCTCGTGTTCGGCTGGCTGCGCTTCGTCGAGACGCTGCGCGCGCGGCTCCGGCCCGACGGGACGTACGGCGTCGTCGCGATCGGCATCGCAGCAGGACTCATCGGTACGTGGGTGCAGGGTCTGATCGACACGGTCAGCATCGTGATCTTCGGATTGTGGCTGCCGTTTATGGCGCTCGCGCTTGCATGCGCCGGGCATGAGCCGCTCGCGCGGGACGTACCGGTCGCTGGCGTTCAGCACCCCCGGGCGCGCCGCGCCCTCGTCGTTGCCGCGATCGCGTTCGCGCTGCTGTGCGGCGTCTTCCAGCTCGCGTCGAGCGCCGTCTTCTCGCGCGCGGCGGCGCCGTTCTCGTTCCCGGCCCACTTGCCGCCCCAGCTTGGGATTCGCATCTACGATGGCTTGACGCGCGCCGTCCCGCTGCCGCTCCTCGACGTGATCCTCACCGACGAGGCACTCAGCCGTCGCGACATGCGGGCAGCCGAGCAGTACGCCGCTCGGATCCCTGCCGGAACGCTGGCCAGCGAGACGCAAGCGCGCGTCGCGTTGGCGCAAGGGGACGACGCGAAGGCGTTTCGCCTGTACCTGGACGCCGGCGACGACGAGGCACTGCAAACTCTCGTCGATTTCCTCCGGGTTCTCCGGGGGGCGCGCGTGGCGCACGAGCTCGAGAGTCGCGTTCGCGACCGCCTCGCCGCTGCCGGAACGCGTCCGAACGCGCTGGCCGACAGCTGGTGGCGGCTCGGAGACTTCGCCTCGCGCCTCGGCGATCTCGGCGAAGCCGCGGACGACTACGACCACGCGATCGCGCTCGCCCCGCTGAACACGAAGTACCTCATCGACTCTGGTCGTCTCGCACTCCGCCGCCGCGATTGGAGCACCGCCGTCGCCCGCTTCACGCGCGCAACCGAGATCGACCCCAGCGACCACCGAGCCGCCGGACTCGCCACCGACGCCCGCCTAAAGCGACCCGAATCGGGGCGGGACGGCCTCCCGCTCCCCGTGAACCCCCGTTGACGTGAAACTGCGCGTCGCGTTCACCGGCGGAGGGACCGGCGGCCACGTCTATCCGGCGCTCGCGATCGACGACGCGCTGCGCGCCGCGTACCCGCCCGGCGCCTACGAAGCGCGCTTCTTCGGCAACCGCCATGGTCTCGAAGCGACGCTGGTCACGACGATCCCGCTCACGTTCGTCCCCAGCGCGCCGCTGCAGCGCAGCCTCTCATTCGCGACCCTGCGCACGGTGTTCGCCAACACCGCCGGGGTGCTGGTCACGCTCGGCGCGCTGGAGCGCTTCAAACCGAACCTCGTCGTCGCGACCGGCGGTTACGTCTGCTTCCCGGTCGTCGTCGCCGCGCGCATCCTGCGTCTGCTGCGCATCATCCACGCGCGCATCGCGCTGCTCGAGATCAACGTCACCCCCGGCCTGACGAACCGGCTCCTCACCCCGCTGGTCGACGAAGTCTGGACGACCTACGCCGCCTCCGAGACGTCGTTTGGCCGCAAAGCCGTCGTGACGGGCGCCCCGGTCCGCGCTTCGCTGCGCATCGTGAAGGATGCGCCGAGCGCGCGCGACCGCCTCGGCCTCGACCCCGACCGCACGACCGTCGTCGTGATGGGAGGCAGCCAAGGCGCGCGCTCGATCAACGAGGCCGTCACCGCGCTGGTGACCCGCCGCACGCTGCCCTACAACTGGCAAGTGCTGCACGTCTGCGGTGCGCGCGACTACGCGTATATGCAGGCGGAACAGCGCGAGGTCGCGCCCGGCAACCTGGTGCGGCTCGTGCCGTACCTCGACGATCCCGCCGACGCCTACGCCGCCGCCGACGTGCTGATCGCCCGCTCCGGCGCCTCGACCCTGGCCGAGGCCGCCGTCACCGGGACCCCGAGCGTGCTGATCCCGTATCCGTTCGCCGCCGACCAGCACCAGGCGCACAACGCCGCCCTGTTCGAAGCCGCCGGCGCCGCGATCGTCCTGCCCGACGCCAAGCTCGACGGCGACCTGCTGTTGTGGACCCTGCGCGAGATCCTCGACACCGACCGCGTCATGCAAATGCGACGGGCCGCACGGTCGCTGGCGCCGCGCAACGCGGGTGCGACAATCGTTGAACGGATCGCGTTGCTCACGAACCAGAATCCCGTGCGAATGCGAAACTAACCAAAGGTGTCTTTCGTCGAACGCGAAAGAACGCGGGTGGCGCCTTCTCGGCGCTCAGCGGGTGATCGGGGTAGGGGTTGTGCATTTTCCAATTTCGCCGTTCGTCATTTGTGACGCACGGCGACTTGGTCTTTGAACGCTAGCCATCGGGCTGGCCCGTAATACACATGCAGCCGCACGGCTGCCTGTTCACCGGGTGTACTGGTGTCATCGAGCGTCAATCGCTCGGTAATGCCTACTAAGAACGGAAGTCGACACATGCACTCACTCAAGAAGTTTCTTTTGACGAGCCTCGCCGCGTTGAGCCTGACGGCCCTCATCGGCGTCGGCCAAATCACGCCGAGCGGCATCACGGGGTCTGCCGTCGCATCCGCTGCGATCATCTTCCATTGTCCTCTGGGATGCAGGGCGATCCTGGAGTGTGACGGCACCGGCTGCAATTTCTATTGCGATTGCCCGTAGAGACGCCCGAGGAGCATCGGCAACGATGCTCCTCATCCTCTTCGCCCCAAATTTAGAGAGATCGAGGTCCTCATATGAGAGCAATCGCTACCAAGCTAGTCGCCGTGATCGCTGCGTTATGCATGTCCGCCACCGTTGCGGACGCGCAAGTGACGCTGTTCACGCGAACGAAACCGCTTCCTGAAACGCTGCCGCCGGCAACATCGAGAGTCGATCCGGCCGCCATATCGGGAGATCCGTTGCACTGCACGGCTGAATTGCAGCCGACCGCCGACGCTCAAAAGGCGTTCATCGCGCGCTACGTTCTGGAAATCCAAAAACTCGACGACCGCAACGGCTATCCCGCAACGGTCGTGCCCTCAACCAGCGAGACGCTGGGATTGAACCTCATTTATGCCAAGAGGGCGGTCGACTACACGATCCAAGTGAGGGCTCTCGGCGGGAATGCGGCGATGCTCGTCCCATTGTGGGGATGCATAACGATTCTGACGGGGAACAGCGACAAGTTGCGACGACTTGGACTCTACTTCTTCCCTGACAGAAGTAAGTTCGCAATGTTCTATTCTCCACGCGTAGGATTTTACGAGCGCCGCGGTGTCTGAGTGGCGCCCGGCGTAACGAATGATGGTGAAATCCGCGTTTCGGCGGTGCTGGTTTGCCGTGTTCTGTGCGATCGTGGCGGCCGCACCCTGGCTATCGAGCACCGCCGATGCCGCCGGCAGCGGTAGCCTGGAGATCGTCGTTTCCGATGCGAGAAACGACAAGCCGCTTTCGCTTGTGCGCGTCTTCATCGTCGGTCCGCAGACCGTCGTCGGTTATAGCGACCAGGCTGGCGCTGCCGTTTTCGAGGATTTAGCCGAAGGACGATACGAGGCGAGAATCGTGCGGCGCGGTTATCGCTCCGCATTCATCGATCTGATCGAAGTCAAGGCCGACTTGGTACAGCGTTACACGGTCAAGCTTTCGTCGTCCCAGCTAGCCGTCATCGGCGTCGTCAAGGCGCTTCGGCAGAAGTCCGCAGGGACGGTCGCCGGGGTGAATGTCGACGATCCGGCGACACGTCTCTCGGGGTCCCTGTTCGAAAACTTGGATACGCTCGGCGTGACGATCGGGTCGGAAGGCGGTGTCTCGTTGGGCGGTCAGTCGCCGGGACGTACGGGTTTCCAGATCGACGGCGTCTCCGTGCCGGGCTTGGGGAACGTCGGCTTGCGGGGACTGGACGGCGACCTCTTTCGGTCCGTTTACGTCTCGCAAGATCGTTCCGCAAACGGACCGGCGGGATCGCTCGATCTCCACACTCAGGATCCGAGCATCGCGTGGCAGGGCCGGCTGGACGCGAACTACGACACGCGCAACGGGTCCGGCATCACAACCGCCGCGAGTGGAACGGTCGGCCTGCTCGGTGTCTCGGCCGTGCACGCCGAGCGCGGCGTTCTTGGAGTACTCGACGGCCAAACGTACGCCGACTTCAGCGGCAGGGCGTATGCGCACAGCTTCGGTTCGAGCACGTCGGGCAATGCCCTCAAACTGCGTCTGCCGTTCGGCGAGAATCAGTCGCTTTCGACGACGCTCTTGTCGACGATGTCGTCGTCCGACCAACAGTGCGCATCGTTCACGACGATCCTGCCGTGCGGATACGGGCCCGGTAGTTTTGCGAGCACCGTCAGCAAAGTCGCCGTCGGAACGTATCGGCTCGCAACGGGAATCGTGACGGTTACTGTGAACGGTGCCGCGCATTCTTCGACCGTGGTTTCGGATCAGTCGGACCGACTCTTCTTAGGTCTCCAAGCGCCGTCTACGACGTCGTTCAGGCTCCGCTCGAGCGCCGTCTCCGCTTCTGTCAGCGATCCGCTCTCCGACACGCACGTTCTGAGTTTGAATGCTTCCGTAAACGCTATCGACGTTCGACAGGCGATTACCGACGTCGCCACGACCACCCTGACAACGTCGCAACGGTACGGCGAGGTGGGACTGCTGGATCAGGTCGGCATCGGTCGCGTCGACGCATCGTTCGGAGCGGGGCTGCAGTGGGCTGCGGCAACGAAACCGCAGCTGTACGCATCGTTGACCGCGGCGAGGCGCATCGACACGCGCCAAACCGTGACGGCATCTGCACGCGTGGATGGCAGCACGTACTCGGCGATATCGCTGCCCGTCCGCACGGACGCGGCGTCAGCAGAGTACTTCTGTCGTGCACGCGGCGTCGTTACGTCGAGCGGCACGTCGCCGGCTGATGCGAGCGGGCGTTCGTCCGCGCTCGTGGCGAGCTATGACTATCGAAGCGCCGCATTAACGATTCGCGCCGCACTATCGAGCACATGGCAGCGGAACGCGTCGCTCCTAACCTACGTGCCGGCTTCGAATGCGCAGTTCGGCGAGCTATCGGACAGTGTTGTATCCGAGCTCCAGGCCGATTTTGCTTCGCCGGTGATCTGCGGGGGCCCAGGCATACTTTCCCGCGACCGCATCTTCGTGAGCGAGCCGGTCGGCGGCCTTTCCCGCTGGGACCGAGCGGCACGAATCAGCGCCGGCGGCGGCATCGGTCCGCACGTTCAGATCCTGGTCAACGCTGCGCTCGAGCGCACGACGCTCCAAGGCGGCGATCCGCGGCTCGCGCTGTCGACATCACCCATTTTCGCCGCGGCGCAGCAAATGAACATTCCGCAGTCGCGGGCAAATCTCGTCGTGGACTATCGCCGCGGCGACAGTCCTCTGGAAATGATCGCCAGCGTGAGATACGTTGGATCGAACAACAGCCTTCGCCTCCCGAGCTACGCGACTCTCGATGCCGGTGCATCGCTACGCACTCTTAGAGGCCTTGTGACGGTGAGCGCAACGAATATTTTTAATTCGTACGCCGACGTGGCCGCCGTTTCGAACGGCGGCCTGTCGGTCCCGACGCTGGGCGACGGCATTCCAACTCGCGGGATTGCGCTTCGTCCCCGCTCGTACAACATTTCGTATTCGGTGCGATTCGGCAATGCGGGTCTGCGGGCGTCCCCACGCACGACGCTCGCAGAGGTAGACGACGGCGGTTTCACATTCTCGCCGCAGGGCTTGCCTTCGGTACCACCTGTGGCTCCATTTGAGCCTGCCGTTTCGAGCGCGTCCTGCGGTCCCGAGTTGATCGGGCGCGCACGTGCGATTCTTCGCACGATGCGGATGCTGAACGAGGAAGCGGTCCGGCTTCGGGCAGCCGATGCGCCGGACGGGACGATACTCAAGAACACCGGTGGCCTTCCGATCACCGCGATTTATCGCCCGTTCCGCACCTCCTACTCCGTCATACTTTCGATCGAACGGCGCGCGGTGAAGCCCTTCGCGCAGTGCGCAGTGTTGCACGAGGCCGACGAGTCGTTCGCGCGGCAGATCGGTCTGCCGCAGCCGTCATCTCAGGACTCGGTGAAGACGGGAATCTACGCCTATGGGTTCACGCCACAGTTCGGATTCTATTACGTCGCACAGTCCGACGACGTTGGTCCGCCGATCGAGCCGATCCGGTTCGAGGAACTTCCCACGGCCCCCCCGTCCGCACCGCTCGCTCTCACGGAGAAGTGTCCCGCGAGCGCCGCTCCGATCGCGCGAGCGTTTGCGATGGAACTCGGCGGCGCGGCCACTGCACTCAAGCAGAACAAGCCGCAACCCATCGCGCTGACGATTCGTGCGTCGGTCGCGCACGATCGAGCGGGCGACTACCTGTTGGTCGACCTCCTCGATGCGAACGCAGGTCCGGTGATTCTGCGATGCCTACACGTGGCTTCGATGCCGCGAGAATCCGCAATTCAAAACGGCGTGCTCGGAGCTCGCTTCCCGGAACTCGGTTACAGCGATCGATTCGGCATCTTCACGATCTTGCCGGCCGCGAGAATACCCTAGGACGCCGCGGGATCGCCGGTTCGCCACTCGGCTGTGAGGCCGGCGGGTACACGAGGGTGCCGAAGCGAACGAACAACACCCGTGAGAGACACGGCGTACCATCTCGTCGGCGTCGGCGGGATCGGCATGAGCGCGATCGCGCGGCTGCTCCTCGCCCGCGGCGCGCAGGTGAGCGGTTCGGACGTGCAGCGTACGGCGCTGATCGACGCGCTGGAAGCCGAAGGCGTCCGCGTCGCAATCGGCCACCGCGAGGAGAACGTCGGCGACGCCAAGGTCGTCGTCGTCTCGTCGGCGATCGCGCAGGACAACCCCGAGTTCGTCGACGCGATCGAACGCAAGCTCGACGTGGTGACGCGCGGTGCGATGCTCGCCGAACTCGCCAAAGGCCACAAGCTGGTCGCCGTCGCCGGCACCCACGGCAAGACGACGACCACCGCGATGCTGGCCTCGATCTTCGAAGCCGCCGGACTCGACCCGACCGTCGCCGTCGGCGGGATCCGCGTCGACAGCGGCACCAACGCCCGCGTCGGCAACGGAACGTGGTTCGTGACCGAGAGCGACGAGTCCGACGGTTCGTTCCTGTACCTGAACCCGACGATCGCGGTCGTGACGAACATCGAGAACGACCACGTCGCCTCCGACGCCGACCTGCCGCGCCTGCTCGCGCAGTTCACCGTCTTCGCGAACAAGGTTCCGGCGCACGGAAAAGTCGTCGTCGGCAACGACAACCGCGCGAGCAAAGCCGTCGGCCGCCAGGCGCAGGCGCCCGTCTCGACCTTCGCCACGCGCGATTCCGACGCCGACCTCACCGCGACCGACGTGAGCTACGCCGACCTCGGCGCGCGCTTCACCGTCTGCGACCGCGGAGTCGAACTCGGCGAGATCGAGCTGCACGTGCCGGGTGAGATCAACGTGCAGAACGCGCTGGCCGCGATCGGCGCTGCGCGCGCAGTCGGGATCCGCTTCGACGACATCGCCACCGCGCTCGCCGCCTTCCGCGGCGTGCAGCGCCGCTTCGAAGTCGTCGGCCGCGGTGCACTGACGGTCGTCGACGACTACGCGCACCACCCGACCGCGATCGCACAAACGATCGCTGCCGCGCGCAACTTCGCGCACGACGGTCCGCTGATCGTCGCCTTCCAACCGCACCGCTACACGCGCACGCAATACCTGAAAGAGGAGTTCGCAACCGCCCTCGCCGGCGCCGACCACGTCTACCTAACGCCGGTGTACGCCGCCTCAGAAAAACCGATCGACGGCGTCAGCGAACGCATCATCGGCGACCCCCTCTCGGCCTCCGGCACCCCCGTCACCTACGTCGCCGACGTAGAAGACCTCCTCAACATCATCCCCCGCGAAGCCCCCGAAGGCGCCCTCATCCTCATGCTCGGCGCCGGCTCAATCACAACAGTAGCCCACCACCTCGGCACCCGCATTTCGAGGCTTGCCGCACCCCTGATGTCACCCTGAGCTTGTCGAAGGGCGAACGATCGTGCCGCGGCCACAAAGGTTGGGCGGCTAACGCCGCCCTTCCGTTGCAGGGTCGGTTTGCGCCCGTGCGCATCGAGCGTCGCCCCAACCCAGATGTCACCCCGCCCGTGCGCATCCCGCGGAGCGAGAACCCAGATGTCACCCTGAGCTTGTCGAAGGGCGAACTCAGGTGAAAACAGTCCCCCTCCTCGACGACACCGACCGCACCGCACTGCGCAACCACTTCGGCGAGCGCGCGCACTTCGACGCGCCACTCGCGCCGCACACCTGGTGGAAGATCGGCGGCCCCGCCGACGCACTCATCGACGTCGAAACCTCGGACGAACTCGCCTTCGTCCTCCGCCGCGTCTTCAAACGCAGGCTCCCGATGTTCGTCCTCGGCTCGGGCTCGAATCTACTGGTCGGCGACGGCGGAATCCGCGGCATCGTCCTGCGCCTCATCGGCGACTTCACCACCCTCTCGGTCCGCGCCGAAGACACCGCCGTCATCGCCGACGCCGGCGGCAGCGCCAGCCTCCCCGCGCTCTGCACCAAGGTCGCGACCCTCGGCGGCATCGGCGTCGACGGCCTAGCCGGCATCCCCGCGACCGTCGGCGGCTCGATCCGGATGAACGCCGGCACCGACCGCGAGATCGGCGAGTTCGCCACCGAGGTGGTCGTCCAAACCCCCGCCCGCCCCGACCCGCATCCGATCGACGTCGGCTGGCGCTACCGCCAGACCTCGATCCCCCCGGACGCGATCGTCGCCCGCACCACCCTGCGCTTCGAACGCGGCGACCCGAAAGCGGTCCGCGAGCGGCTCCAGTCCCGGCTGGTCCGCCGCAAGGCGACCCAGCCGGTCGCGATCCCGAACTCCGGATCGTGCTTCCGGAACCCCGAGGGCGACCACGCCGGCCGGCTGATCGAGGCCGTCGGGGCCAAGGGCTGGCGCGAAGGCGGGGCGGAAGTGTCGGGCTTGCACGCCAACTTCATCGTCAACACGGGCGACGCGTCCGCACGCGACGTCGCCACCCTGCTCGCCCGGGTGCGGAGAGCGGTGGAAGAGCGGTTCGGCGTCGACCTACACCTCGAAGTTCACCTGGTCGGAGAGTTCACGGCTTGAAAGTCGCGGTCGTCATGGGCGGTCCCAGCGCGGAACGCGAGGTCTCGATCGAAAGCGGGACGTGCGTGATGCGCGCGCTCGCAACGCTCGGCCACGACGCGAAATCGCTCGACTTCGACGAGCGGTTCATCGACGCGCTGCGCGAGATCGCGCCGGACGTGGTGTTCAACGCGCTGCACGGCCGCGGCGGCGAAGACGGCACGATCCAAGGCGTGCTCGAGTGGATGGGGATCCCGTATACCGGCAGCGGCGTCGCCGCATGCGCGATCTCGATGGACAAGCACCTGACGAAGAAGCTCCTCGCCGCCGAAGGTCTCCCGACGCCGGCCTGGGACGTCTTCGACCTGACCGGCGGAACGCTGCCGCTCCTCCCCGGCTCACTGGAGCTGCCGTTGGTCGCAAAACCGCGCGCAAGCGGCTCGAGCGCTGGCGTCGCGATCGTGAAGACGCACGAAGCTTGGACCAAAGCAATGATCGACGCGTCGTCGCGCACGCCGGAGATCCTGGCCGAGGAGTTCGTCCCGGGACGAGAATTCTCGTGCGGTGTGCTGGGCGAAGAAGCGCTGCCGGTGGTAGAGATCGTCTCGACGGACGAGTTCTACAGCTACGACGCCAAGTACAAGCCGGGCGGGTCTCGGCATCTGATTCCGGCGCCTATTGATCACGACCTGACCGCGCGGCTGCAGACGCTGGCGTTGTCGGTACACCGGCTAATCGGGCTACGCGACTATTCGCGGACGGATTTCATCGTGACCGACCACGGCCGACCGACGATTCTCGAAGTGAACGCGCTACCGGGGATGACGCCGCAGAGCCTGTTGCCCGACGAGGCGCAACACGCTGGGATTTCGTACGAGGCGCTCGTGGAGCGATTGCTTCATTACGCAGTCGCCCGAGGCAATCAGATCACGGTGGGCTAGCGCGCTTGCGCTCGCGTGAATATCGGGTCCCGTGATGGTCGACCTTCAGTATGTTGGTGGTTTGGGAGCTATATTGGCCTACGGGGTCATGTGCGTTGAAAATTGTCTTGTACCGGTGGGAACGTGACGGCACTTGGTTTTTTTGTCACGTGAACCCAAGCCGAAAACGTCAGGTGCTCCGCTTAAGGTGAATCCACCCGAGCCGACCTCTGCACAGATCCTCCACCGATGGACGAAGGACGCCGATGCCATCGGCATCGACTTCAATACCGTCTGGACCACGTGGGTCCATACGAAGGCAATGATGGAAGCCGTGGGGGACAGCGAGCGGGCCCGCAAGCACCCTGAGGCGTTTTATCTTCGCCACTTCGTCTTGCAGGCGACCATCGAACACATCATCCTGGGCGTCCGTCGCCAGGTGGATCGTGATAAGCGGGCTCGTTCCCTGCGCAATCTTCTTGAGGAGATCATCGCACGACCGGATGGCTACGCCCTCGATGCATGCGTCGCACGGTCTCTCGAACGTGCGGACGGCTGGGGCTTTCAGGGTCACCGCGACCAATACGAGGCGGAGGCGCGCGCCCTCTACGTTCAGGTTGCGGACGCATCCGGAACGCAGTTCGATGTCCCGAAACTTCAAGCTGATCTCGCTGAATTGGCCTCGCTCTGCGCAGATTTGAAAACGATCGCCGACAAATACATCGCTCATAAGGACAGAGAGGCGCCGGACATCGGGGTCGACTTTGCGACACTCGACGACCGAATTGCAAAACTTCGCGCCCTCCAGCGCAAGTACACGCGACTGTTCGACGGAGGTTCCGCCGGCGCGGGGGAACCGGACCCCGAGGAGATGCGCTCACTCTATCGATTCCCTTGGCTGGCTGATGCCGACGATCTGAGGTGAGGCCAAGTGCTGGGCGATGTTTGCACTAGGAACGATCGTGGTCGAGATTACTCCGCAAGCTTCACTTTGATACTCACGGTCTGGTATGCTTATCTCCGGAGGAACCTGTGCGTCAGGAGAACCGTCCCGTTACCGCCATTGATTTATCAGCACTGATCGCCCATTGCGATGAGTGGCTTGATGGCATGCGCCGCGAGCAATCAAACTACCATGATGTTCACGCTGCCAGTAATCAGCCAGGGGGTCACTTCCGAGGATGCGCGGCGCGGACCGTTTGTTTGCTCGAGGCGCTCCCACGTCTAGTCGACGCGTACGTAGCCGTCGGCACGATTCGAGACGAGATTTGGGGACTCGCAGCAAAGCGGGGAGAACGCGGTTGTTCTCTTCCTCTGTACCGAGACCCGGCAACGCGCGGTACCTCGCGCGAGAGCGCGAACGGCCTCACAGGCGGCGGCGTTCGAGCGTAGGAAGGCCGGGCTTGGGCTACGGAGTTTGGTCGGCCTGGAGCGCACCGGGGACGACGCCGCGCCTCATGCGCTACGGCGCTTCCGGAGGTCGTATGCCGCGAGAGCATTCGTTATGATCTCGTTCACGGAACGTCGCTCGGCAACGCTTCTCCGCTTCAGATCGAGATAGAGATCGGGCCCGAGCCAGATCGAAATAGCTCGGAAAGCCCGGACATCTCTGAGTCGACCGACCTCGTCAATCGTATCCGGGAAGTTGTCGTCGACTTCGCCTTTCATGGTCCAACGCTGTTCTCGCTAGTCGCGGGAGCTATACTGTCCCACGTCCCTCTGCCGGAGTCCAGGTCTCGTGCAAAAGTAATATCGAGCAGACGGTCCGGCACCACTTTATGTAGCAAAAACGGTTCTAGCAACATTCATGCTAGAACCGCCAGGACCGAGGCGCGGGAGTGTGCTGGATTGACGTTCCCGTTTGAAGCGACCTATTGCGAAGGTCGATGCGTCGACGCCTTCAGTTCGCGTCCTAACTGCGGCAACGTCCTCGCGAACGCAGCAACTTCCTTGAGAATCCGGCGCGCGTACCGCTCAGCGAGCTGATGACATCGCTTGCCGGCCTTATTTTCGCAGCGGTGCTCCGTACACCACAGCGGTTGGGGACGCGCGGCAAGAGGCATGACACTACGCGAGATTTCTTCGGCGCGACCCAGATGCACAAGGGCTCGGGACGCGCGTCGGTTTGTTTCGCGATACGTCGTCAGCAAGTTCGCAGTCGTACGTAAGTCGAGCGCGCACGTCGATACTGACTCTCGTGCCTTGTCGGAGGCGATGAACTTCAGGGCGCACTCAAGCACTTGTAACCCGTCGCCCGCGTCTGCGGACCGGCGCACAAGGTAGTCCAGATTTTTCGAAGCATCGACCGGATCATCCTCAGTCTCGGCAAGGTACTTACACATCGCATCGGTCTCTCCGAGTTCATAAAGCGCATGGGTCAGATGTTGCTTCGCGACGGGGTCCATAGGCTTGCGCAAGTCCTTGAGCGCCGCTTTGATAAGGCGATGTGCATTCCGCCGCTCGGAATGCTGCATCCCAAGATTCGCGACGCTACGCGCCCAGTAAAGCAGCATCTGTGAGATCTCTTCGAGCGACAACGGCTTCTTTTCGTTAAGAGCCACCCTGCATGCGTCGCCGATCGAGAGCCTAATACTTGCTAGCACGCCCTCATCGACGAGATCGTAGCTCAGCGACCGTTCGATCCACCGCGACCAGGCTGGCGCGCCGCGCTGTACCGCCGCGTCTTGCTCGAACCGTTTCTGAAGATTGTTCCGGCCGAACACGACGCGGAGCCACTGCCGTGTTTCCGCGACCGGGAGGATCATTAGTGCCTGGAATGCATGTGCATTACGTTGGCGCGCCTCGTCGGAGCGACGCGCCTTGATGCGCACTAGGAAGTCATCCGCACGCGTCGCGCTTTCGAGATCGAGGATTTCCTGGCCCGTGAGCTTCAGTTCGTCAGCGATTAGGCCAAGATGGTTGGCGATAAAAGCAGAGGAACGCCCGCCCTGTTCACAGTCCGAAAGATCGGTTGGGTCGGCACCAATACGAGGCGCGAGGTGCTTCTGGGTCCAGCGCCGTCCGCGCCGCATGCGGAAGACCGCGAGCAACGTCCCGGCGATCCGGATCCCATGGTGTGAGTTCGTCCTGGGCATGAGACGTGGCGTTTGCGCGCTCAGTACGGCTGCCCTGCCCTTCAAGGCGGGAAGGTCGGAAGTCGCGGGAGGCCTTCTCGCGAGATTCTGATGGCTACGGATGGAGTATTCAATTCAGGTCGGCCAGCCCGAAATTCAATGCAAAACCTCCCAAACTCAATGCAAGATGGAGTCCGGGACCGCGGGATGAAGGTCGGCCGAGACGCACTGCGCGAGTTCCAGGCGTTGCTGTATCCGGCCGCCTCGCGCGCCATCCGAAGTTACGGAATCCACTGGCGGTACGACGTCACGGAAGTAGACGCGCTCGACTGGCCCACTATTCTTGTGGCGCTGCATCAGTCAGGCGTAGTCGTTCCCGGGCCCACGAGAGGCAGGGTCTCTTTCTGGTACCTGACCTGGCGATTCGGTCGGCCTGACATCTCCGACGGGCTCAATGACATGCTTGGCGCTTCGTGGGCCGAGGCTGCACGATATTACCTCTGGCGAGACGCCGTCCGCGGTCCCAAGGTGAAGGTCATTCTCGGGAGATGGCTTCGGCCAATGGACGGTGAGGATCACGCGCGCTGCCCGCAGGTGCGATATGCCTTTCGTCTGTTGGACGAACCCGCGCCGTGGAGGTCTGGAACTTCAACAGGCCGGCGTAGCGGCCGGGGCCAGATCCCGCTCCGATGGACCAGCGTGCCGTGGCTGGTGCCCGTAGACCTGGAGGACCGGCCCTACCTGCCGGATCACCTCCAGAGCATGAGCACGGGCGACTCTGAAGCAGACTCGGAATGGATCAGCGACACGCGCGCGGCCGCGCTCGCTAGGTCCGACGGTCCGTCAATATCCCGGTTTCTCAAAGCCCTCAACGCATTCAAGAGCGACGCGCCCTTGCCGTTTGCTGAGGCCGAGCAGTGCATCGAAGTGATCAAGGCGCTGCGAGAGCACCTCGAACATGTGCTGGTGCCTCTGATTGAAGCGTCACTGCGGAGCTACGAGAAAACAGGGCATGCCGAATTCCTCGCAGTGGCGAAAGGTTATCTGACTAGCATGCCCGAGGGCATTCGTGCGTCTGACCTGTCCGCGCGAATTAATGCCCTCAAGCCAAAGGAACACGAGCGACCGCGATAGTCTCACGAACGCAAGTCACGTCGTGCCCGACTTTCGAGCGGCAGACGCGACCGCGCGTTTCGCACTTCTAGCGAGTTTCTTGAACTTCGGAAGCCCTTTTACAACCGCAACAACGCCGATGTTTTCTTGATACCAAGGGGATTTCTTCGGCTGCTTCAAGATCTCGGCTATCGAAGCAACATATCGCTTGTGCAACCAAAGGTATTTCTCTTTGACGTGCGCGTCCTTGTTCCGAAGTCCGCGTTTAACGAGTCGCCCGATGTTCGCAAGGTATGTGTCGTATCCGCCCGCACGAATTCCGGCTTCGGAGACCACCGAATGCCAGGAAATATAGTCGTAAAAGAACTTACCGTCGTCGTCCTTCGTCATGAGGTCACGGACATAGTCCGCCTCAACTTTCGGCGAGTTTTGCGGCGCATGGTACTTCCACGCAATCTTGACGATCCTAGGATCAATCAAAACGCGGGGGTATTTCGCTTCTTTGGACTCCATCTCGTACGCTCGAATCATCGCCGGCCCGACAAGGTACTCATCGGCGTGAATCAGCAGCCCGAACGTGATCGCGCCGCGCACGAGAAATCCGGCATCAGCGAGGTCGATGATGAGCAGCGCCACGTCATAAACGAGAGTGAAAACACTGGACGTTTCGCTCACGGGATACGAGACGACGACGGAATCTGAGAACTGCGATACCTGCTTGCCAATGTCGGCTTCGTCGGGCTTGAGTACCGTGACAAACCTAATGGCTCGCAACAATGCCGCGAGCCGTTTGGGATCGGTCGTCGTCTTTTCCACGATCTCCTTGAATCCGAGAAAATCCAAGAACAAGATCACCCGCTGTTCATAGGCAATCGGCTTATCGTCGGCGGTGTTCGTCATGAACCGCTCCATTCGAAGAAACTCTAGCGCCCACTTCTCGCCTAACCGAAACCAGGCTTGAGACGGAGCACCTCCCCTTGGCCAGTGAACCGCCCCATCCCGCACACTGCACCAATGCTTGATATGCAGGATTGCTCCGGTAAGTCGCTGCGCCAACAGCGATTGCACGCGAGGCGTCGTTCGCCAATCAGTAGTGTCTCGACAACGCCGTGGCTGCCATCTCGCCATCTTTCGTTCGGTCTACGGTCACGATCAGGACCGTTTGATGTCGACACCGAACCACACAGCGATGGACGAGCCTTCAGGCGCACGCATGATTGGTCTACCCGAAGACTTCGGGTTGTCGTCGCACGAGGCAGAGCGGCTCGGGATCGACGCGGTCCTGTCTGTTGAGCCGGCCGCGGTGACGCTGGACCACGCCGAGACGCGTATCGGAACACACCTGAAGAGCGTTAGCGATGAGAAGGCCGCCCAAGCGTTCTATTTGCTATACGTTGTTCTTCAGTTCGGAATGAGCCGTGGTCCTCGGCAGGTGTTCAACGAGAAGTGGTCAGGGACGTATGACGGCCAGCCCGCGCGCGGACCACTGCCGCAGGATCTGACGGACTCACACGTCGGCGCTTTGACCCGCATGTTGGAGAGCATCATGACGCCCGTCCTCCGAGCCCGCGTAGCGCATGTGCTGTGGGTCCGGGAGCGACCGCGCCAGAGAGCGCATGCGGCGGCCGCAGTCAGCGCCTACCTCGCCGTCGCAGAGGCAACGTTCGATCCGGAGTCATGGAGCATCTCGGCTCAACATTTGACCCGTGCATACGAGATTGCGACGAGCCTCGGGAAAGGTAGCCCAGAGCGCGCACGCGTCGTTGACGTCGCCCTCGACTTCGTAGAACGTTTGAAGATGAACGAGCCTCACCTTTACACCGAGCGCATCGCCGTTCTCATCCACGAGGCATTACCCGCGGCGGCATTGGAAACTTTGTTAGAGCGAGTAAAGTCACTCGCCGAAGGCTTTCACACGAAGGCGACGTCAGAACTGCACTTCCACCACGCACGGGCCTACTACGATGTCGGAATTACGCTGGCCAACCGTCTGCAACATTTTGCCGACGCCAAGTCCTTGGCACTGACCCGTGCGGAGACGTTCATCGCCGAAGCGGATGTTGACGACCGAAGCGAGATGCAGAGAAGTTCCAGCCTGCGTCTCGCACTCCGAGCGCTGCGGCAAGCAGGGGCGCCTCGCGAGCGGCTAAACGAGGTGGCGCAACTCCTGGACGAGGCGCAAGAACTCTCCGTTCACGAGATGGCCCGCATCGGCACGCCTTTCTCGACAGAACACATCTCGGAACCGATTCGAGAGATGCTTCGGGGGCGCGAACCACTTGTAGGACTGTGGCTGCTCGCTTCGCAGCAATGGCTTTCAGGACGAGCAAACGCCATGAAAGTCGCTGAAGCGAGCATGAAACATGCCCCACTGACCTTCGGACTACGCCACACCGCGCTCGCGCGGGATGGACGTAGGGAAGGCGAGACGCCGGGAAGTTTCGGCCCTACCGACGACTACGCGTCGGCCCTTGAAGGCGCAATGCGGATGCACGCGTCACGTGACCGTATCATCAAAGCGTACGGTGCCATTGAACCGGGACGCGAACAGTTGCTGCTTAACCATGAGTTCACCCTTGAGTCCATCTACTTGGCCGTCCGCGACCGACCATTCATTCCGTACGGCCACGAGATGCTTTGGGCTAAAGGCATCCACGCGGGCCTCGTCGGCGAAATGGACGTTGCCCTCCACCTTCTCGTGCCCCAACTGGAGCACGCTCTCCGCGAGGTGCTGCGGCGCGAGCGTGAGATTATATACGGCACGTCCTCCAGCGGCGTCCAAAGCGTAATCGGCCTCGAGAAGGTGCTGCTGCATCAGAAGACCATCGCAATCTTCGGCGAGGATGTCGTCTTCACAATAGGCGCAGCCCTCGCGGAGCGACTCGGCGCCAACACGCGCAACATGGTCGCGCACGGGATGATCAATGACGCGCAGAGTGCCGGCGGCGACGCGATTTACGTGTGGTGGCTCTGCCTGCACATGTTATTCGGGTTCGGTACGCCTCCGATCACGAACGAACCGAGCGCCGGTAGCACGACCGAAAACCAACCGCCCGGCTAGGAGGCGACAACGGCCCGCTGCGACGGGCCGCCATCACATGAGGCCCGTTATGCCGCCTGCTCGCCACCCATCGCCGAGAGGTCAAGCCCATAGACCTTTGCCGCGAGCAAGAGCATGTGCACGTTGTGGCAGATGCACTTGAGCAGGATTTCGTTCTCCGGCCCGTTGCCGTCCAAGGCTCGAACCGAGCCGCCGAAACGCGTCTTGATAGAAGAGAACAGGTTCTCGACTTTGACGCGGTAGCGGTAGTCCGCCTTAAACGCTTTGCCCTCGTCTGCCTTGAACGCGGCGTAGATGCGCTCGATGACCTCACCGTGCTTGACTCGATGGCGCCAGGGCAGCGAGATCGCTCGCTTTGAATTGGCGCCCCACGGAACGAACGGGTCGCAGCCCAACTTCTCGAGGATTTCCTCGCGAATCTGGGTCGCGTTGTAACCGCCGTCCAGCAAGAACTTCGCGATGTCATAATCGCGCGTGACCAACTCGGGGATGATGGCGTTGAGCAGCACGACCTTTTCGCTTACGTCCTTGTCTGTCACGTAGCACGAGAGGATGGCAAACTGAAATTGCTCGGGCGCCCATTGAAGCATGCCGTCGTGTTGCCGCAGAGCAAGGGCGCAATCATCTACAATCCAGACCCGGCATCGGACCTCGGAAAATTCCTGGCATTTCTTGACCGTGTGCGTTCTCTGGTCACCCCGTGGGACACCGTGCGACCCAAGATCATTTGGTCAGACAACTCCACGACATCCGACTGACCCGAAGCGGCTCCGAAGATCGAGAACAAGGACAACGTTCAAAACAAGAATGACGTACGCTGCCAATGGTGGTGATGTAGTTCTCGCATTCGGAGGGTACCTTAGGGCGAATTTGGCGTCACGACGTCACATCGAAATGCTCTACTGTGCTTTTCAGGCGCTTCTGCGTCGCCTCGTCTGCTAGGTGCACCTCGCCGGCTTCATCAATCGTATATCTGATCGAGCCCCTATAATCTGATCCATGGATAGTTGTGGAATCCCGGCTTTTGACGCCGAAGGAGCCCACATGCGGAAGTCCCGCTTCACCGAAACCCAGATCGTCGCGATCCTCAAAGACCAGGACGCCGGCGTCCCGACGGCCGAGCTCGCGCGGCGCCACGGCGTTCACCCGAACATGCTGCGCACGTGGCGAGCGAAGTACGGCGGGATGGAGTCCAGCGATATCGCTCGGCTCAAGCAGCTCGAGGAAGACAATCTGCGCCTGCGCCGGATCGTCACCGATCTGACGCTCGACCTAGACGCCGTCAAGAACGTCCTCGCAAAAAACTACCCGGGCGCTCGCAACGGAAAGACGCGGTGAGGGCATTGCAGGCCGAAGGGCGCAGCGAACGACGGGCGTGCGAACTCGCGGGATGTCCTCGAGCGACGGCGCGGTATCGCGTGCGCCGAGAGGACGACGTTCGCTTGCGGGAACGAATGAACGCGATCGCTTCGGAGCGACGACGGTTCGGCTACCGCAAGATCGGGATCTTGCTGCGACGCGAGG
>OCZT010000861.1_pt1 | contig 30876 bp, 30 predicted proteins | sample 1539031 | NCBI WGS metagenome assembly OCZT01 (sample SAMEA3539308, study PRJEB22396) | soil metagenome | biome: tundra; feature: field; material: soil | place: USA | collected 2010-05 | depth 0.15 m | reverse complement strand
TGGTGCCTTGGTCGGGGTGGCTCTCTTCGCGGTGGCGCTCGCTTTCGCGACCGGCGGCTTGGCTATCACCCTGGCCGTGCCGGCCGGCTTGGGTGCCGGCTTGGTTGCCCGCCTGGGTGGTGCCACGGGCGCTCCCGCTCGCTTGACGACAACCCGGGGCGTGCTCCTACCCGACGAAGCCACCGAGACTTTCGAATCCGCTGTCTTCCGGCCCGCCGATGCCCCACGCGCGGGCGTCTTCTTAGCCTTACCCTTCGGGTCAGCCATCTGAGAGAGCGATCGTAACCCCGGTCCGATCCCTTTCAAGACTTGTACTGCACTAGGACCTCACTGCAGGCCAGCCCATGTAGACTCCTCAGGCCATGCAGGTCAGCCTCGAGCATCGGCCGGGATCGGTGGTCGAGCTCTCCATTGAGGTGCCCACCGAACAGGTCGAGCGCGCCATTCAGCAAGCCTTCGACCGGCTCGCCCCCAGGGTTCGCGTTGCCGGTTTTAGGCCCGGCAAAGCGCCCCGCGAAATCCTCGAGCGCGAGATCGGCTGGCCGGCGCTGCGCGAGCAGGCGATCGACATCCTGGTGCCCGAGGCGCTGACGCAGGCGGTGGCCGATCACCAGCTCCAGGCGATCGAAAATCCCAAGGTCGAGATCGAGGCTTTCGAGCGGCTCCAGCCCGCCAAATTCCGGGCTCTGGTCACGGTCAAGCCCGAGGTCAAACTCGGCGATGCTCTGGCGATCAAGGCGCCGCTGCGGGAGGCGCCCGTGGGCACCGACAAGGTCGATGCCGCCATCGACGAGATCCGCGAGAGCCTGGCCACGCTGGTCCCCGCAGAGAATCGCCCGGTGCAAGAGGGCGACCACCTGGTCGTCGACCTCGAGGTGCGCAAGGATGGGGTGGCGGTCGACGATGCGCCCACCGAGAACCTGGAGCTCGACGTCCACGCCGAGAACCTCCTGCCCGGTCTCTTCGACGGCCTCAACGGCATGAGCCAGGGCGAGAGCAAGGAGATCCCGGTGCACCTGCCTGACGACTATCGCCGGGCCGACCTGGCTGGCCAGGACGTGGTCTTCGCGGTCACCGTCAAGGAGATCAAGGAGCACCAGCTGCCCGAGATCGACGACGAGCTGGCCAAGCTCAGCGGCGCCGGCCAGACCATCGCCGAGCTCCGCGAAAGGGTGGAGGAGAGGTTGCGGGCGGCGGCTGAACGCGACGCCGTCTTCGCCCAGCAGAAGGCGGCCCTGGACGCGCTGATCGAATCGTCCAAGTACGAGGTGCCCGAGGTGATCGTCGACGACGAGGTGGAGAGGGACATCCGCAACCTTGCCATCAGCCTGGGCCAGCAGGGTATCGACTTTGAGAAGTTCATCGAGTTTGGCGGCGCCGACCTGCAGCAGCTGCGCGAGGAGCGGCGCCCGGCCGCCCGGGATCGGGCCGCGCAGGAGCTTGTGCTTGACGCGCTGGCCGAGCAGCAGGGCATCGAGCCGAGCCAGGCGCACATCGACGCCGAGGCCGACCGAGTGCTCGAGGGCAGCGAGGACGCAGAGCGGCTCAAGTCGTCTGACCGCGTCCGCGCCTACGTCGGCGAGCGGATGCGGCTGCAGTGGGCCCTCCTCTGGCTGGCGGCCACCGCCCGGGGCGAGTCGTGGTCGCCGCCCGAGCCTGGGGCCGGCGCTGAACACCCAGGAGCCCTTGCCGCCGCCGACGAGCTGATGGCCCGGGAGCCGGAGCCGACTGCCGCTGAGAGCGCGGCTCCAGGGCCAGAACCCGAGCCGCAACGAGCCGACGGAATGACGGAGATCTGACACGGGTTTGTGAACACTGGCAACAGGCCGCATCGGAGTCAAAGGGACGGTGAGTAATATGGATCGCATGGAGCCAGTCAGGGACTACCTGGTACCGATGGTCATCGAGACCACCAATCGGGGCGAGCGCGCCTTCGACATCTACTCGAGGCTGCTCAAGGACCGGATCATCTTCATCGGCACCCCGATCGATGACCAGATCGCCAACCTGGTGATGGCCCAGCTGCTCTTCCTCGAGGGCGAAGACCCCGAGAAAGACATCAACATCTACATCAACTCGCCCGGCGGCGTGATCACCTCGGGGCTGGCCATCTACGACACCATGCAGTACATCAAGCCACGGATAAGCACCATCTGCATGGGCTTGGCGGCGTCGATGGCGGTACCCATCCTGGCCGGCGGCACCAAGGGCATGCGCTTTGCTTTGCCCAACACTCGGATCATGATCCACCAGCCCAGCGGAGGCTTCCAGGGCCAGGCGGCTGACATCGAGATCCAGGCCCAGGAGGTGCTCTTCCTAAAGGAGCGCATCAACGAGATTCTGGCCAGCCACACCGGCCAGCCGATTGAGCGCATCAGCCAGGACTCCGACCGCGACCGCTGGATGAAGCCCGAGGAAGCCCAGAAGTACGGCATCATCGACGACATCATCCAGCGCCACGAAAAGGCCGAGGAGATCCAGGGTCTGCTCGACGGCAAGCTGGAAAAGGACCCCAAACTGGACCCCAAAACCGGCGAAAAAAGTGGCGAAAAAGCGGAGCCAGCCAAGGCTTAAGCGGTAGGGTGGTCTAGTGACACAAGTGTGGGGTAGCAGGTGAACGAGAGAGAGGAGAGGCGGCGCCACACCCGCTGCTCCTTCTGCGGCAAGGGCCAGGACCAGGTTCGCAAGCTGGTCGCCGGCCCCGGCGTCTACATCTGCGACCAGTGCATCGACCTTTGCCAGGAGGTCCTTGAGGAGGACACCCGAACCATCGGCAACAAGCGCGGCAAGGCCGGTCTAATCCCCAACCCCCAGACCATCTGCGCCCAGCTGGACCAGTACGTGGTCGGCCAGGACCATGCCAAGAAGGTGCTCTCGGTGGCGGTCTACAACCACTACAAGCGCATCGCCCACAGCAAGAGCCCCGGCGACGTCGAGCTGCAGAAGAGCAACGTCCTCCTGGTTGGCCCCACCGGCTGCGGCAAGACCCTGCTCGCGCAGACGCTGGCCAAGATCATCGACGTTCCCTTCTCGATCGCCGACGCCACCTCGCTGACCGAGGCCGGCTACGTCGGCGAGGACGTCGAGAACATCCTGTTGCGCCTGATCCAGGCGGCCGACTTCGACATCAGCCGGGCCGAACGCGGGATCATCTACATCGACGAGATCGACAAGATCGCGCGCAAGTCTGACAACCCCTCGATCACCCGCGACGTCTCCGGCGAGGGCGTGCAGCAGGCACTCCTGAAGATCCTCGAGGGCACCGTCGCCAACGTGCCTCCTCAGGGCGGCCGCAAGCACCCCCACCAGGATTTCATCCAGATCAACACCACCAACATCCTCTTCATCTGCGGCGGCGCCTTCGACGGCATCGAGCAGCTGATCGAGAGCCGCATCGGCCACAAGGTGATCGGCTTCGGGGCGCAGGTGCAGAAAGGCCGCGACAAGAACCGCACCCGGCTGCTGCGCGAGGTCCAGCCCCAGGACCTGCTTAAGTACGGTCTGATCCCCGAGTTCATCGGCCGCCTGCCGATCGTGGTCAACGTTGATTACCTCGACGAGGCCGACATCATCCGCATCCTCACTGAGCCCAAGAACGCCTTCGTCAAGCAGTACAAGAAGTTCTTCTCGCTCGACGACGTCGACCTGGAGTTCGAGGAAGGCGCCCTCAAGGCGATCGCCGTCAAGGCGCTGGCGCGCGGCACGGGGGCCCGCGGTCTGAAGTCGATCATCGAGGAGGCGCTGCTCAACTCGATGTTCGAGGTGCCCTCCCGGAACGACATCCGGAAATGCGTCATCACCGAGGCGTCGATCAACGCCGGCGAGGAGCCGGAGATGATCCTCGGCGAGCGCGAAGTGATCCAGGAGCTGCCAGAACAAACCGCCTAGCCCCTACTGGCAGGTTAAGCGGGCTCCCGTGTCCCGATGGAGGCCCCTGAAGCGGCTAGACCTTAAGCTTTACGCTGTATGGCGGCGGAGATGGACAAAGCCTGGAAGCCCCAGGAGGTCGAGCGTGAGCTCTACCGACAATGGGAGGAAGCCGGGCTCTTTGTAGCCGACAACAAATCCGACCGACCGCGTTTCAGCATCGTCCTCCCCCCGCCCAACATCACCGGCGAGCTGCACCTCGGCCACGCCACCAACCACTCCCTCCAGGACATCTACTGCCGCTACAAGCGGATGCGGGGATTTGAGGTTCTGTGGTTGCCCGGGACCGACCACGCCGCCATCGCCACCCAGAACGTGATCGAGAGGCAACTGGCCTCCGAAGGCACCTCGAAGGAGGAGCTGGGCCGGGCCGCCTTCGAGACACGGGTGGCGGCCTGGTACGAGAGCGTGGGCAAGACCATCCTCGACCAGGAGCGGCGCCTGGGCCTGAGCCTCGACTGGTCGCGCCTGCGCTTCACCCTCGACGAGCCATACGTGCGCGCCATTCGCGAAGCCTTCGTGCGCCTCTTCAACGACGGCCTTCTCTACCGTGGTCCGCGGATCGTCAACTGGTGCCCGCGCGATCGCTCATCGATAAGCGACCTCGAGGTCGAGTGGCGAGAGCAGGAGGACGAGCTCTACTTCATCCGCTATGACATGGTCGACGGTGGCGGCCACCTGGTGGTGGCCACGGTCCGACCCGAGACGATGCTTGCGGACACCGCGGTGGCCGTCAATCCCAAGGATGAGCGCTACCAGCGGTTCATCGGGCGCAAGGCCTGGCTCCCCATCGTCGGCCGCGAGCTCGAGGTGGTTGGCGACGAGGCAGTCGACATGAAGTTCGGCACCGGCGCCCTGAAGGTCACGCCGGGCCACGACGCGATGGACTACGAGATCGGCCAACGGCACGGGCTGGAGATCCTCACCTGTATTGACAAGAAAGGCACCATCACCAGCGACGACTGGGTCCCCGACACGCTTTGGACCCTCGACGCCGGCACCGCCCGGGGCCGCATCGTGAAGATGCTCAGGGAGCGCGATCACCTGGTCAAAGTTGAGCCCCACGTTCACTCTGTGGGCCATTGCGACAGGTGCGGCGAGGTCATCGAACCGCTCGTCGACGAGCAATGGTGGTGCTCGATGGGGGAGTTGCGCGACCCCGCGGTGAAGGTCGTCGAGGAAGGCAAGGTCGGCTTCGTCCCCGAGCGCTGGACCAAGGTCTACCTCGACTGGATGGCGGGTCTGCGCGACTGGAACGTGTCGCGGCAACTCTGGCTCGGCCACCGGATCCCGGTCTACTACTGCGGAAAGGACCACACCTTCGCGTCGGTCGAGGAGCCGACGACGTGCCCGGATTGCGGCGACGGCAAGCTGCGCCAGGATCCCGACGTCCTCGACACCTGGTTCTCGTCGGCGCTTTGGCCATTTGCGACCCTGGGCTGGCCCGAGAAGACCGACGACCTGGAGGCGTTCTTTCCCACCGACGTGCTCGGTACCGCCCGCGACATCCTCTTCCTCTGGGTGGCGCGGATGATCATGACCTCGCTGCGATTCACTGGCGAGATCCCCTTCCACACCGTCCTCATCCACGCCACCATCCAGGCCCCCGACGGCCAGCGGATGAGCAAATCCAAGGGCAACGGCGTCGACCCCATCCAGATGATCGACCGCTACGGCGCCGACGCGGTGCGGGCCTGGGCCGCGGCGGTCGGGCTGCGCGGCCAGGACGTGCGCTTTGACGAGGAGCTGATCCGCTCCTACCAGCTCTTCGCCAACAAGCTCTGGAACGTCGCCCGACTGGTTCTTGCCAACATCGATGGCGTGGAGGTCCAGCCGGTCGGCGCTCTCGCGGAGCGCGACTGCTTCGACGCCTGGATCCTCAGCCGTCTCGACGCCACCGTCACCGAGGTGACGGACTCCCTGGAGCGCCATCGCCCGGGTGATGGCATCACCGCAATCTACGAGTTCGCCTGGCACGAGTTCGCGGACTGGTACCTGGAGGCCGCCAAGCCGCGCTTCCGAGCCCCCGCCGACGACCCCGGCCATGTCACCGCCGCGTCGACCGCGCTCCACGTTCTCGACACCACCCTGCGGCTGCTGCATCCCTTCATGCCGTTTGTGACCGAGACGGTCTGGCAGAGGCTGCCCGGCGAACGGCGGGCCATGATCGCCCGCGCCGCCGCCGCCTGGCCCGAGCGGGCGGGCCTCGCCGACGCTGGCGCCGACACCGCTATGGCGACGCTGTTCGAGCTGGTGCGGGAGCTTCGGGACGCGCGCAAGGACATCGGCGCCGGCGAGCGCGAGCGCGTCCCTATCACCGCCTCCCGGCTGGCGCCGGACGCGGCGGCGACGCTGCTAGACGGCGACTGCGGCCGGACCGCGATCGCCTGGCTGGCGTCGGTCGACTTCGTAAAGGAGCTGTCGGCGCCGTCGGTGCGCACCCTGGTGGTGGCTGGGCTCGAGGTCGCGGTGAGCCCGCCCGAGCGCTCCAGCGGGCCCGCCGACCACGCCGCCCTGGAGCGTGAGCTTGATGCCGCACGGGCTAATATCGCTAGGCTGGAAGTTCAGTTGGCCAATCAGCAGTTCCTCAGCAAAGCCAAGCCCGAAGTGGTCCAGCAGGCCCGGGACCGCCTGGCCGCGGCCCAAGAGCGATTCGCCACCCTGGAGGACGCCTTCTCACGTGCTTAAGAACCTAGGCTCGCTGCTAGTCATCCTGGGGATCTACTCGGTGGTTCTCTACTTGGCGATCGCGTACTGGGCCCTCAAGGATGCCCGCGAGCGCTCCGATTTGGTGGGGCTGCACTACTTCGCCCTCTTCATCAACCTGCTGCTGCCCCTGCTGGGCCTGCTCATCTACCTGCTGGTACGGCCCGGCACCACGATGGTCGAGCGGCGCGCCCTCGAACTGGAGTCCCAGGCCCTGGCCCTGACCGACGGCGAAGAAGACCAACGGCCGTGCCCGGCCTGCGGGCGGGAGATCGAGAAGGACTTCATCCTCTGTCCGTACTGCCAGTCTCGCTTCGCCAAGCGCTGTCCTTCGTGCCAGAAGTCGGTCAGGCTTGGCTGGAGCCTCTGCCCTTATTGCGCGACGAGCCTGGAGATGGGCAAGGTCTCGCGCGCCGCCGGTCGGGACTGACTCTCACCCTCCAGGTCCTGGGCCCAAGCCTGGTCCTAGGGGCCTTCGCCCTCTGCCTGTTGGTATGGCCGCGGGCATGGCTTTTCCTCCTCGGTGAGGTCACCGCCCTCGGTTTGCTGGCCCGGCTGTGGGCTCTGACCGGCGCGGGACCGCTGTCGCAATCGATATACGAGCCGCTCTCGGGGGTACAGCTGACCTATCGGGTCGAACACCTGGGCCTGCTCTTCGCCATCACCGGGGTGGCCATGGGCCTGCTGCTGACGCTGCCGTGGCTGGCGCGACCGCTGGCCCGCACCGGCAGGCGGGGCGCCTGGCTGCTGCTGGCCCAGTTCGGGATGCTCAGCGCGGTGCTTGCGGGTGGCCTCGAGTCGATGGCTGCCGGCTGGGCCATTGCGGTGGGCGGCCTCACGCTCCTTTGCCTGCTGCAGCGCCGGGTGGCTCCTCCCATGGCGATGGACGGTCCGGCTTCCCGGTTTGTCGCCATCCAGGCTTCCGCCGCGGTGCTCCTGCTGGCCGGAGCGGTGGCGGCCGAGACCAGTGCCGGCACGGGCGCTTTCGATTCGATCCCGGTGAGCGCCTTCGATGTGCGCGCCGTGGTCCTGCTGGCCGCGGCACCGGTGACGGCGCTGCTCACGATCCAGCTCCTCTGCCGTGCCATCCACCGCCCGCTGCTGGCGGCGCTGGCGGCGTCCAGCGTGGTGGTGCCGATGTCGGCCTACGTCCTCACCCGCCTGTATGACCTGTGCGGCGGGCGGCTGCCGGACAGCCGCGTGAACGCCGCCCTGGTCCTGGTCGGCGGGCTGACGGCACTGGGGTTTGCCTTGGCTTCGGTCTGGGCCGTCGACCTGGGTGCGGCGGTGGCGCGACTGGGGCAGGCCGCCGCGGGCCTGACGCTGGTGGCGGCGGGGGCTGGCACCGGGGTCGCCATCGCGGCCTTGGAACTGGCCCCGATCAGCCTCGGCCTGGGATTGGCGGCACTGCTGGCCGTGGTCCAGGCCGGAGGCGGCCGCCTGCCGTCTACCTCCGGGCGTCGATGGACTGGGGTTGTCGTGACGGCGCCCGCCCTGCTGGCGATCGCATGGGCGGCAGGGCTACCGGTTGGCCTCGCTGCGATCGAGCGAGTGGCTTCGGCCAGCGCTGGGATCGACGCCGGAGGGCTGGTCGCGCCGGCCGCCGGCCCCGCGATCCTGGCGCTTCCCGTGATGGTGCTGGCGGCTTATGCCTGCGGCCGGTTCGGCGGGGGTCAGCGCCCTGCCACCGAGGCTCGCCTGCGCCTGGCCCTGCTGGCCGTCGCGCTGGGCGCCAGCAGCCTCGCGCTGGGCCAGTTGGAGCCGCTGATCGCGGGCCTGGCAGCGGCCGTGGTCAGGGTGCCCAGTGCCGATCTCCAGAGCACGCTCGGCTCGCTGGTACCCGGAACCCAGGTCTCGATCGGCCTCACCGTCCTGACCCTGGTGCTGGCTGGGGCGATCGGCTGGATAAGTGGGACTTCAATCGACCAGGGTTTCCCCGGCGTGGTTGAATCGCTGCCGCCTCGCCTCGCGGTCGCGCCCGGCATCTACGGGATCCGTTTCGGCGCGGCCGGCCGGCGTCAGGGGCTGGTGCTCGCATCGATGGCGCGTCGGCACGCGTTTCTCAGCGGACTGGTGGTCGCCGCCGCGGCCGCTGTCGCCGCCAACGCCATGGTTCGATGACGGCCGCGCAGGCGGCCGAGTTGGCGCTGTCCTGGCTGGCGCTCTTGGCGGCGATCGCCGCGGTGCTGTCGCCTCGGCTCTCGCGCTGGTCATGGGGCGCCGCGGGGCTGCTCTTTTCGGGGTGGCTAGCCTTGATGGCGCCGCCGGGCATCGGCGCCGTAGTTGCCGCCGGCGGCCTCATAGCCGTATTCCTGGAGGGCGACGGCGAGCTCGCTGAGCCCGATTTCACACGGGTGACGCGGCGCCTCGGCCTGCTGCTGGCGGGGTTTGCGGCGGCGGTCGTGGTGATGGCGCGTGTCGCCCAGGTCGACCCCGGCGATGCGCCCTACGTGTTCCCCGTCCTGGCCACCGGGATCGTGGCGCTGATCACCCTCTTTGCCGCCGTCGAGCAGGCGGAGATCCATCGGGCCGCGCGTCTGCTGCTGGTGCTGGCAGCCGTCGGCTGGACCATCGCCACCGCCGGGACTCAGCCGGCCGCCGCCATCGTGGCCGGGGCGACACTGCCGCTGCTGGCCCTCACCGGGAGGCTTCGGCCGCCCGCGGAAAGCCCCATCCCATGAACCTTGAGGATCTCAACCTGGCGGCACTGGTGGCGGTGCCGGCGGTGGCCGCGATCGCGTGCCGACTCCGACCCGCATCAGCGGTTCCCTTCACCGGGGCCGGCTTGCTGGCGGGCGCCCTTTTCCTGGCGATCCTGCCCGTCGACCGTGAGGCTGGGGGCGCCGGGTTGACGCTGGCGGTCAGCGGGTTCGGCAAAGGAGCACTGTGGCTGTCGATGTTCGGCGTCGGCCTGGCGGTGCTGGCTGTCAACCCTCGCCCCGGGGCAGATGGCGCGATCGCATGGAGCGCCCAGCTGCTGGCTACCGTGGTCGTCGCGGCGCGATCGCCACTGCCGTTGCTGGCGGTGCTGCTGGTCCTGGCCGTGCTCCTGCCGCGCCTCGAGCCCGATCATGATCTCGGCCTGGCGTGGTCCCGTCGCATCTCCGCGGGCGCTGCGCTGGCCGCGGCCGCGCTGACCGTCACCGCTGCCCCGCATCTGCCGGTGTCGGAGCACGCCACCGCGGTGCTGCTGGTGATCGGCTTCATGGTCCTGCTGGGCGCGATGCCGTTCGGTGTGGGGCTGCGAGAGTGGCTGATGCACGCCCGGGCTCGGCTGGCGATCCTGGCCGCCACCTGCCTGGTGCCGGCGCTGGTCACCGCGCTGGTCAACTCGCTGGGGGCCCTGAGCCAGCTCCACCTGGCTGCGCCGGCCGGGCTTGTGATCGCCGCCTTTGGTGCCCTCACGCTGCTGGTCGGGGCGCTCGGCCAGCTCGGCGCCGCAGGCTGGCGCGGCCTCGCCGCCGATGGCGTCATTGCCGACCTCGGCCTGGTACTGGTGGGCGTCGGGGCGCTCGACATCAGCGGCCTCCAGGGGGCTTCGCTGGCGCTCCTGGTGATGGCACTGGCGCGACCCTTCCTCTATCTCTTGGAGGAGATGGCGATGTCGGGGGCCTGGGCCTGGATGGGTGCCGGCGCGGCCCTGTTCACTGCCGCTGGCCTGCCGCCGACGGTGGGTTTCGCGGCCCGGCTGCTGGTGCTGGGGTCGGCGTTCCACCTTCATCCACTCCTGGCGGTGGCGGTGGTGGTGGGCGTAGTCATCGAGGTCTTTGCCTCGGCTCGGCTGCTCCTGCGCCTGGGCATACCCCTTGTCGGGCCCGGACCGCGAACCGGCGTGGTCCCCGTGGCGGTGGCGGTCGCGTTGCTGGCCCTGGTCGCCGGGCTGGCTCCCGGCGGGGTTCTCACTTACGTCTGGAACCTTGGCTGACCGAGCCCCCCTGATCCTCGCGTCGGCTTCGCCGCGACGGCGGCACCTGCTCGAAAATGCCGGACTCGACTTCGCAGTCGACGTCTCGACCTTCGGCGAGGACCGCGTTCGCCACCTCTCCCCTCGACGCCAGGCGCTGGTGGCGGCCCGGGGCAAGGCGCTCGATGTGCACCGCCGCCACCCTGATGGGTGGATCGTCGGAGCAGACACGGTGGTGGCACTGGACGGCGTCGCCCTGGGCAAGCCCCGCAACCCACACGATGCCGCGCTGATGCTGCGCTCGCTGTCAGACCGAGATCACTTTGTTCACAGCGCTCTCTGCCTCGTGGCCCCCGATGGAAGGCGGGCCTCGGCGCTGGCCTCGAGCCAGGTTCGGTTGGCGCGGCTGACTCCCAGCCAGGTTCGCGCCTACGTTGGTGGTGGCGAACCACTGGGCAAGGCCGGGGCGTACGCGATCCAGGGCCAGGCAGGCGAATTCGCCCGGGTCGTCAGGGGTCGCCGGGACACCGTCGTCGGCCTCTCGCTGAGCCTGCTGGCCCGGCTTCTGCGCCAACTCGATCATCCGGCCGCGAGAGGCCTCTCTGATAACCTCGATCCCTCGTGAGCGTGATTGATTCCGTACTCGGGTTGTGGTCCTCCGACATGGGGATCGACCTCGGTACCGCCAACACTCTGGTGCACGTCCGCGGCCAGGGGATCGTCCTCAACGAACCCTCGGTCGTGGCCATGTCCAAGCCCGGCAACGTGGTGCTGTCGGTTGGCGTCGAGGCCCGCAAGATGCTCGGCCGGACCCCTGCTGACATCGTCGCCATGCGCCCTCTCAAAGACGGCGTCATCGCCGACTTCGACGTCACCGAGCAGATGATCAAGTACTTCATCGCCAAGGTGCACAACCGGAGCTGGCACATCAGCCGCCCGCGAACCGTCCTGGGCGTCCCCAGCGGTGTCACCGAGGTCGAGAAGCGCGCCGTCACCGACGCCGCCATCCACGCCGGCTGCCGCGAGGCCTACCTGGTGGAGGAGCCGATGGCGGCCGCGATTGGGGCCGGCCTGCCGATCCAGGAGGCCACCGGCTCGATGATCGTCGACATTGGCGGTGGCACCAGCGAGGTCGCCGTCGTCTCGCTGGGCGGCATCGTCGCCAGCAAGTCGATCCGCATCGGCGGCGACGAGATGGACCAGGGCATCGTCCAATTCGTCCGGCGCAACTTCAACCTTTTGATCGGGGATCGCACCGCCGAGGACATCAAGATCGCGATGGGCTCCGCATACCCGCTGCCCGAGGACAAGAAGTTCCACGTCCGCGGCCGCGACCTCATGACCGGCCTGCCCAAGACGGTTGAGATGACCACGGTCCAGGTTCGCGAGGCCCTCGCCGACATCGTTGCGGCGATCGTCACGACGGTCAAGGAGACCCTCGAGGAGACGCCACCGGAACTGATCACCGACATCATGGACCGGGGCGTGATCCTGGCCGGCGGCGGGGCCCTGCTCCGCGGGCTGGATGAGCTCCTCGCCCACGAGACGATGATGCCGGTCTATGTCGCCGAGGATCCACTGACGACGGTGGTTCGTGGCACCGGCCTGGTCCTGGAGGAGCTGGACACCCTCAAGCGAGTGGTGATCACTTCCCAGAAGGCCAAAGCCCTGCGTTAGCATCTCGGCCCAAGGCTATGGGCCGAGCTTAATCCTCCGCTGTTAGCCTTGCTTCGGTGATGCGACGGGGCTCGCAGATTCGAGCCACTTCCTATTTCGTGATCGCGGTGGCGCTGGCCATCGTGCTCATCAGCGTGGGGCAGAGCCTTGGCTTTGACGCGGCACGCTCGGCGACCGCGACTGGGTTCGCCCCCTTGCAAGGGCTGGTCACAGGCGTCACCAACGGGGTGGGAGGGGTGTTTTCGACGCTGACGTCGATTGGCAGCCTCGCCGACGAGAACCGGCGCCTCAAACAGCAGGTGGCCGATCTCCAGCGCCAGCTGGGTGACCGCCAGCTGGCGGGCGTCACCGACCAGCAACTGAAGGCGATGCTGGGCCTTCGCGACAACCTCCACATCCACAGCGTCGGCGCTGAGGTCATCGGGCTGGACCCCGAAGCGCTCACCCAGACCATCACCATCCATGCCGGCTCGAACCAGGGCATCCGTACGGGGATGTCCGTCCTGGCGCAACATGGCCTGGTCGGCAGAGTTGTCTCGGTGCAGTCCAGCACGGCGGCGGTGCGCCTTATCAGCGACGCCCAGCTCCCCGTCAACGTCGAGCTCGCCACCACCCACCTCGGGGGCACCATCAAGGTCACCAACGGCCAGCTGGTTGAGGAGATCCTGGGCGCCCCCACCGACCTCAAACTCAGCCGTGGCGATCTCCTGGTCACCTCGGGCCTGGGTGGGAACTACCCCAAGGGCCTGCCGGTGGCGCAGGTGGTCAAGTTCCAGTACAAGGCCGCCGAGATCACCCAGAGCGCGGAGGTGGCGCCTCTGGACGACCTCGCCCGCCTCGAGTACGTGATGGTCGACACCGACTTCGCGCCGGAGGGCGGTTCTTGAGTTCTTGGCTGGCGTTCCCGGTGGTGGCGCTGCTGGCGGCGCTGCAGACGTCGATGGTGCCGCGGTTGGCGGTGGGCGGCGCCAGGCCTCAGCTGGTCCTGGTCTGGGTGGTCTGCTGGGCGGTCGTCAGGGGGAGGGGAGAGGCGATGTCGTGGGCGATCTTCGGTGGCCTGCTTCTCGACTTGCTCTCCCAGATGCCTCCCGGGGCCCACCTATTGGCTCTGACCGTGGTGGCCTTCCTCGCCGACCTCGGCCACACCGTGATGCAGGGCAGCACCGCGCTGTTCGCCGGCGCCGCGGTCTTCGCCGCCAGCGTGCTGTACGGGATCGTGTTGGTGCTGGTCCTGGCCGCCACCGGCCACGCCTTGCCACTGGCCGACACCATCGTCCTCAACGTGTTCCCCGGCGCCGTATACAACCTCGTGGTGCTGGTGCCGGTCTTCCTGATCCAGCGCGCCTATGACCGGCGCTTCCCGGTTTCGGTCCTGCCCGCGTGGTGAGGTGGCGCCGGCGCGAACGGCGGATCATCGATCCCGGCAATCCCCGACCCCGGCTCTCCGCCGATGCCATGAACCCGATGGAGGACCCGTTCGCGCCCCGATCGGTGAGTCAGCAAGCCCTGGACAAGCCGCTTTCGCCTCGGCTGGTCCTCGCCGGCTGTCTGCTGCTCGTCGGCTTCGTGGCCCTGGCCTATAACCTCTTCTCGCTCCAGGTCTCGCAGAACGCGCGCTTCTCGTCGCTGGCCGAAGGCAACCGCGTCCGCAAGGAGACATTGCTCGCGCCCCGGGGCATCATCTTCGACCGGCACGGCGTCCAGCTGGTCCAGAACGTGGGCAGTTTCGCCGTCGCCATCGTCCCCTTCGACATAGCCAAGATCGGCGACCCCCGCAACCAGGAACTCCAGAAGCTCCAGCAGCTGACGGGGATCTCGGCTGTCGAGATCCAGCGCCAGGTCGATCTCAACAAAACAGAGCCGTTCCAGCCGGTGGTGCTCAAGAAGAACCTCGACAACCAGACCTACCAAGCGGTCTCCGAGAACCTGCCCAACCTTCCCGGGGTTCGATTGCAGACCGACTCCACTCGCCACTACGTCGACGGCGCGGCTCTGTCGCACATCCTGGGCTACGTCGGCAAGCTCGACCCTGCCGAGTACAAGGCCCTCAAGGACAAGGGCTACCTGCTCAACGACCAGGTCGGCAAGACTGGCACCGAGTACCAGTCGGAGCAGTACCTTCGCGGTTCGAGCGGGGTCAAGGTGATCGAGACCGACGCCCAGGGCCGCCAGGTCAAGACCCTCTCGCAGACGGATCCCACCCCCGGAGACAACGTCTACCTCAGCATCGACCTGGGTCTGCAGAAGGACGTCGTCAGCCAACTCCAGCAGGCCATGGACGCCCAGCACAAGAAGCTCGGCGGCAACAAGGCGCTGGCGGGCGCGGCGATCGTGATGAACCCGCAGACGGGCGAGATCTACAGCCTCGTGAGTCTGCCCGACTACAACCTCAACCAGTTCGCCGACGGCATCACGGTGGCGCAGTACCAGGCCCTCACCACCGACCCCCGCCTGCCGCTGTTGGATAGGGCCATCAGCGGCCTCTACCCGCCGGGATCAACCTTCAAGCCGGTCACAGCGTCGGCCGCGCTCCAGGCCGGCACCATCAACCAGGGATCGAACATCTTCTGCCCCGGCTTCCTCCAGCGCGGGGCGACCCGCTTCAACTGCTGGCTGGGCTCGGGACACGGCAACCAGAATGTGATCCAGGCGATCGCTCACTCCTGCGACGTCTTCTTCTACACCGTCGCCGACCGGATGGGCGACAAGCTGCTCAACAAGTTCGCCCAGGACTTCGGCGTGGGGCGCAAGTCGGGCATCGACCTCGGTGGCGAAGCCAAGGGCATCGCCCCGGATCGCGATTGGAAGAAGGTGTACTTCGCCGACGCCTACGCCTCCACCGGGGACCCCGGATGGCAGGACTCCTACTGGTACGAAGGCAACACCATCACCTACGGCATCGGCCAGAGCTACCTGCTGGTCACGCCTCTGCAGGACCTGCAATGGACGGCGACGGTCGCCAACGGCGGCCACTACATGCGGCCACAGGTCACCAACCACATCACCAGCGCCACCGGCGCCATGGTGAAGGCCTTCCAGGCCATCACCGACCACAACGTGGCGGTCTCGCCGCAGGTGCTCGCGCTTATCCGCGAGGGTCTCCGAGAGGCTGCTTCGCCGGGCGGCACCTCCGGGTTCATCTGGGTCGACAAGCAGTTCGCCAACGTTCCCTCCCCGAGCGGCAAGACCGGCACCGCGGAGTACGGCACTCCCGACGCCAGCGGTAACTACGCCCTACATGCCTGGTACACCGCGTACGCCCCCGCGGTGGACCCCGAGGTCGCCGTGATCACCTTCGTCGAGGGTGGAGGTGAGGGCCACGAAGGCGCATCGCCGGCAGCGGCCAAGATCCTCAGCTACTACTTCGCCCACCGCGACCAGATCCGCGCCACCACCTCCGCGCCCCCTGCGGCGACCGCCGTTGCCAGCCCGTACAGCCCGGGGGGCTGATGGCGGTGGCCATGCCGCGCGATCGGATCACTGTTTGGCGTCAGTACGACTACGTCATGGGGCTGTTCCTGCTGATGCTCCTGGTCCTCGGCGCCACCGCCATCTTCAGCGCCGCCGGCACAGGGAATCGCATCGAGTTCGTTCGCCAGGTCATCTACATGGCGGTGGGCTTTGGCGTGCTGCTCTACTTCTCGCTCACCGACTACCGCTCCATGGGCCGTCTCTACGGCCTGACCTACGTGCTCATGCTTCTCCTGCTGGTGCTGGTTCGCCTCGCCGGCCACCAGGTGCTCGGGGCGCAGCGGGAGATCAACCTGGGCCTGTTCGAGCTTCAGGCCTCGGAGATTTCGAAGCTGCTGATCATCATCGTTTTGGCCCGCTTCTTCAACGTGCGTCGGGACCACATCAAGAGCCCTATGACGCTCCTGATCGCGCTCGCCCTGGTGGCGCCGCCAACCCTTCTGATCCTGGCCCAGCCCGACCTCGGCACCGCCCTCGTCTACATGGGGATCTTTCTTGGCATCTCCTTCATGGCGGGAGTGCCGAAGCGCTCTTTGGTGACCCTGGTCCTGGTCTCGGCCGCGGCGCTGCCGCTGGTCGTCAGCCGCCTGCAGGGCTACCAGCAGCGGCGCCTGATCACCTTCCTCAACCCTGGCTCGGACCCCGCCGGCGCCGGCTACAACATCCTCCAGGCCAAGATCGCGGTGGGGTCGGGAGGACTCTTCGGTAAGGGCTTCCTCACCGGCACCCAGGGACAGCTGGGATTCGTCCCCAGCCGGGTCACCGACTTCATCTTCGCGATCTTCAGCGAGGAGTGGGGCTTCGTCGGCGCGATCATCCTGCTGGTGCTTTTCTGCGTCATCCTGATGCGGCTGCTCCGAGCCGCCCACCTCGCCCGTGACTCCTTCGGGGCCCTGCTGGCGTTTGGCGTGGCGACCATGATCGCCGTCCAGGTGGTGGTCAACGTCGGCATGAACATCGGGGTGATGCCGGTGGTCGGCATCCCTCTACCCTTCATCTCATATGGCGGCAGCTCGATGCTGACCAACATGGCGGCGATCGGGATGGTGCAGAGCGTGATCATCCACCACAAGGGCATGCTGTTCTAGTGCTGCTGGATCGTCCGTCGGGGCGTCGGAGGCTTCGGTCGCTTCGCTGGTTCCCGGTGGTTCCGTTGTTGATCCTGGGCGGCGCGCCGCTGAGCTCCTGCAGCTTCATCCCGGGCGACATCAACCTGGTCGTGAAACAGACCGACCTCAGCCCGAAATCCGGGCCCAAGGACTTCAAAACCATCGAGATCGAGATCGACAACTCCGGCTCCGGGGTGGCTCGTGGGATCGTCGTCAAGGACACCCTGCCCACCGGGTTCACTTACGTCAGCACCAAGTCCATGAAAGGGGCCGCCATCCGGACCCGGACCAGCGACCCTCCCATCAACAGCCCCTCGCCCACCTGGTCTGCCTGGAGCATCCCTGGGGGCAGCAGCAGTAACCCGTCGACCCTGGTGCTCGACTTCGTGGTCGTCGTCAGCGCCGCCCCAGGCAAGACCCCCAACTTCGCCGAGGTGACCAGCGACGACACCGACCCGGTGGCGGCGCCGCCGCTGGGCCTGACGGTGCAACCCACCGCCGCGATGGAGTTGCAGGTGGCGGCTCAAAGCCCGGTGACCCAGGGTCAGACCGCCCGCTACACCATCACTGTTCGCAACACCGGCACAGCCCCCGCCCAGGGCACCTTCATCTCCGCAACGCTCCCATCGGGCTTCGTCTACGTCAACACCTTCGAGATCTCCGGGAACTCGGCTCGAATCGGCAGCACCAACCCGGTTGCCAAGAGCCTGCTGCCTTCCTGGGGGACCTGGGACGTCCCGGCGGCGGAGGCCGGCAGCCCCGGGGGGACGCTCCGCATCGTTTTCGACGCCACCGTGGTCCCCGACGACGCCCCCGGCAGCTACCCCATCAGTGTGACGATCACCTACAACAACCTGCCCGCCCAGACGGTCGCGGACCAGGCCGTGATCACGGTGACCAAGAAGAGCTGACCACCTGTGGCGCGGCGGGGGCCCATGTTAGAATCGCCGCTCGCGCCACCTGACGTCCAAGCACGCTCAGAGTTGGCCCGAACAAAGATATGGAAGCAATCGTCAAGATCAGTGGCAAGCAGTACCGCGTCGCCGAGGGCGCGCGCCTCACTGTCGACCGGCTGGGGTCCAAGGTCGGTGACGAGGTGAGTTTCGGCGATGTCCTGCTGCTGACCGAGGGCGCCAAGGCGACCGTGGGCACTCCCACAGTCGATGGGGCAGCCGTGACCGTGCGCGTGGTCGCGGCGACTCGGGGTCCCAAGCTGATCGTCTACAAGTACAAAGCCAAGAAGCGCTACCGCCGCACCCAGGGAGCACGCGCCGAGCAGAGCCTGCTCGAGGTGCTCACCGTCAAGGGACCGGGATCGAAGGCCAAGACCGCCAAGGCAACCGCCGCGGCGGAGACCAAGGCGGCCGAGACCGAGACTGAAGCCGCCAAGCCAGCGAAGGGTGCGGCGCCCAAGGCCGTGGCTGACGAGCCCGCCAAGGCAGAGGCGAAGCCGGCTGAGGTCGAGGCCAAGCCAACCAACGCCGAGAAGCCGGCCAAGGCGGAGAACGAATAGGCGATGGCACACAAAAAAGGCGGGGGTAGTTCCCGCAACGGCCGCGACAGCAACGCCCAGCGCCTGGGCGTGAAGCGCTTCGGTGGCGAGCAAGTCACGGGCGGCACCATCATCGTGCGTCAGCGCGGAACGCGGATCCACCCTGGCGAGAACGTCGGCCTGGGTCGCGACCACACCCTGTTCGCTCTCACCGACGGCACCGTGACCTTCGCGCATTTCGGCGACGACCGCAAGCGCGTCAGCATCACCCCGGTGGCCACCGGCCCCTCGTCGCTGAGCTCGACCGAGACCGAGCCGGCCCGCAAGGCCGAGAAGGCAACCACCGCGAAGCCGGCGTAGAGCGCCCGTCCGCGGTGTTCCTGGACGAGGTCCGGATCCGCGTGCGTTCGGGCGCCGGGGGATCCGGGGCCATGACATTTCGACGCGACAAGTACGTCCCCCGTGGCGGGCCTGATGGCGGTGATGGCGGTCGCGGCGGCGACGTCATCCTGGTCGCCAGCCAGGGCTTGACCAGCCTCTCTCACTTCAAGGGCCGACGGCTGCTGGCGGCGCAGAGTGGTGGCGCGGGCGCACGCAACCTTCGCCACGGCGCCGCCGCCGACCCCGTGCGGGTGCTGGTCCCACTGGGAACCTCCGTCAAAGATGCCGAGAGCCAGGAGCTGATCGGGGAGCTGAACCGCGACGGCGAGGAGCTCGTAGTTGCTCGCGGTGGGCGCGGTGGCAGGGGCAACTCGCACTTCGCAAATAGCAAGAACCAGGCGCCCCGGTACGCCGAGCTGGGCACACCGGCGGAGGAGAAGGAGATCATCCTGGAGCTGCGGCTGATCGCCGACGTGGGATTCGTCGGCGCTCCCAACGCCGGCAAGTCGACACTGCTCGCGGGGCTGACCGCGGCAACTCCCCGGATCGCCAGCTATCCCTTCACCACCCTCGAGCCCAATCTTGGCGTCGTCGCCTTCGAGGACGGCGATCGTCTCATCCTGGCCGACGTGCCGGGCCTGATCGAGGGCGCTTCAGAAGGCGTGGGGTTGGGGACCGAGTTTCTCAAGCATCTAGCCAAGACGGCCGTCCTGGTCCACGTGGTCGATGCTTCGCTATCTCCGATCGAAGCTCGGGGCAGCTACAACCAGGTTGTCGAGGAGTTGCGCCGGTACGATCCCGAGCTACCCGAGCGCGTCCGGGTGGTCGCCCTCAACAAGCTCGACCTGCCCGAGGCCGACCTGACTGCTCGTCGCCTGGCCAAGGACCTGGGGTCCGAGGGGCTTATCTGCCACAAGGTTTCCGCCCGCGAGGGGCAGGGCCTCGAGGAGCTGCTGCAGTCGATCCGTGAAGCCGCGAGCAGCGGCCGGCGGCCGCGGCCGCCCGCGCTGCGCATCTATCACCCACAGGCAACCCAGGCCAAGGTTCGCGTCACGCTCCAGGACGACGCCTACCTTGTCAAGGGCAAGAACGTCGAGGCGATCGTCGCCCGGACGGACATCAACAACCCTGAAGCCCTCACCCAGATGCGCCGGCAGCTCGACGCCATCGGTCTGCGCCAGGCGTTGCTCGATGCCGGGGCCGGCCCCGGTGACACGGTGGTGATCGGCAAAGTGGAGTTCCTCTTTGACCCCGACCTCTGAGATGAGGCGCATCGGAGCATTCGGCGGCACCTTCGATCCGATTCATCGCGGACATCTGGAGGTCGCCACGGCGTGCGCCCAGAGGCTCGACCTAAATCCCGTGTTGATGATCCCCTCCAGCCAGCCGCCGCACCGGCCGGCGCCCCGGGCATCGGCGGCCGACCGCCTGGCGATGGTCGAGCTGGCGGTCCAGGGTCGGCAGCCGCTGGTCGCCAGTGACATCGAGGTACGCCGTGGCGGGGTCTCCTACACCGTTGATACCATCCGGGCGCTGGCCGAACTGCACCCTGACGCCCAGCTGGTCCTGCTGCTGGGCTGGGACGCCGCCGCCGACTTTCGCGACTGGCACGAGGCGTCAGTGATCGGCGGGCTGGCACGGATCGCGGTCATCAATCGAACCGGGTCAACACCCCCGGGTGTCGGCCTTGAGGGCCTGGGGCTGCCGGCTGACGCGCTCTACCTCGAGGTCCCCTCACCGTCAGTTTCTGCCACCTCGGTCCGCGAGGCGCTCACCCAGGACAGCGGTGATGCCAGCTTCCTTCCAGAAGGGGTGGCAGCTTACATCCGCGAGCACGACCTGTATCGAGACACATAGTGCGCCTGTGTCATAATCCCGCCGAATGACGTCCCGACAGATGGTACGGCTGGTGCGTGAAGCCGCCCTGTCCAAGAAAGCCCGGGATTTCGTCGAGATCGATCTGCGCAAGAAGAGCTCCCTGGCTGACTTCTTCGTGATCTGCGAGGGCGATACCGACCGCCAAACCCGGGCCATCGCCGACGCGGTCCGCGAGGCCGCCAAGGCGAAGGGAGTGTCGCTGCTCCACGCTGCGGGTGAGGCCGATGGGGCCTGGATCCTGCTCGACTACGTCGAGGTCGTGGTCCATATCTTTCTCCCCGGGGAGCGGGTGTTCTACGACCTCGAGACGCTTTGGAACACCGAACCCATGATGGAGCTGGCCAGGCGCCGGCGGGCGCAGGCATGATTCAGTCGAGCGTGCGCGCGGCCCGGGCCTCGGAGCGGAAGAGCGATCGCACCCGCCGGCGCGTCCTGTCCGTGGCCAAGCAACTCTTCGATCGGAAGGGCTATCGCGACACCACCATCGACGACATCACCCAGAAGGCGAACATCGCCCACGGCACCTTCTATCTCTACTTTCACGGCAAGCGCGACGTGCTCAAAGAGCTGCTGGAGCAGACATTTGGGGAGTTCGAAGCCATCGTCAGCGCTCCCTTCAATATCGACGAGATCCACGACCTGTTGCGCAAAGCGCTGGAGACCTACCAGAGAAACCAGCTGCTGATGCGAGTACTGCGCGAGGCCTCAGCTGCGGACGTATTTTTCCGCGAGCACTATGACGAATATTTTGTCGAGCTCTTGGTCAATCACCTCTACGAGAGCATCACGGCTTTGCAAAAGCAACTCGGCACGCGCCCTGTCGATCCGCGCGGGGCGGCACGCGCAATCGTGGGCATGATCGAGAGTTTTGCGTACGGTGTTTTCATCGGCGGCGAAGACTATTCGCTCGACCTTGTCGTCGACACGCTGACGCATTTTTGCCTCAGCGCGGTAGGCATTCCGAATACGGCAACATCCGAATACGGCAATCCTTGACGTTTCCGCCCTGTACCGGGGGGTGGCGGGCCCTGTCCGAAGCGCACGGTTTGTCTCTGTCCATCTCTACCACCGATTCGACGTGCTGTTGATGGCCAGCGGCGGCTCTTCCTGGACCTACCAGAAAATCCTTGCCGACGCCGGCCTGCCCGCCATCATCAACGATTTCGACAACAGCTGGCACATCTTCGGGTGGAACGGCCGCCTCGCGCCGCACAACCTGTACACGTCGCAGGCGGAGATGCTCGCTGCCGCCAACGCTGGCGCGCGATTGTCTCCATCGGATGACTTTTTGCGTTCAGACGCCTGGAGCGGGACCGAACCGGTGACCGAAATCAACGTCGCCGACATGCACACGGTATTCGATTATTCCGCCGGCACCTACGGCGTCACCAGCGATGGCATGCGGCAGGATGACGTCATATACGGCCCGGTCCGGGCCCAGTCCGTGGCGGTGCTCCACGTCCGGCAATGGATCACAGACATGACCGAGGACGCCAGCGGTGGCAAGGCTCGCGACTTCGATTTAACCGCTGGGGGCGCCGCTGAGCTTTACGCCCACGGGACGGTCGTCCGGGGACGCTGGGACTCCCCGGCCGACAACGCGCCCCTGCGCCTGCTCGGGCCCGACGGCCAGCCGATCGGGATGCCTCCAGGACTCCTCTTGGTCTCACTGGCGGAGTAGCCCTGGTGTCGTGGGGGCGCGTCTGGTCGGCTCCTCAGTAAACTCACCGGATGCCGGGACCGCCGAGCCTTATCGATGAGCTTCTGCAGCGGCGCGTGCTCATCCTCACCGGCAAGGGCGGCGTCGGCAAAAGCACCACCTCGGCGGCGCTGGCGCTGATCGCGGCCAACCGCGGCAAGCGGGTCCTGATCGTCGAGGTCGACGCCAAAGGCAACGTTCCCGACTTCTTCGATACCAAGCGGGTGGGCTACAAGTACCGGCGCCTGCACAAGAACGTATGGGGCCTGTCGATGCAGCCCAAGGCCTCGATGCAGGAATACCTGACGCTGATGCTGCACCTCCCCGGCTTCTCCTTGAAACCGATGCAGGGATTCATCGAGTACACGTCGGGTGCAATCCCGGGGCTGAAGGAGATCCTGGTCACGGGCAAGGTCTATTTCGAAGAGAAGGCGACCGATGACGGCCAACCGAGGTGGGACCTTGTGGTGGTCGACGGCGCTCCGACCGGGCACATTGTCTCCCAGCTGGGCGCCGCTCGTCACCTGGCGGCGCTGGTCAAGTCGGGGCCGATCCACGACCAGGCGGTGCGGATCGCCGAACTGCTGGCCGACCCGGTGCGTACCGCCGTGGTGCTGGTCACCATCGCGGAGGAGATGCCGGTCAGCGAAACCATCGACCTGGCCCACCGCTTCGCTGGCGAAACCGATATCAAGCCCGCCGCCCTGCTCCTCAACCAGTTGCAGCCAGAGGTTGTAGCCGTCTCCGAGATCCCGGCCTTCAAACGACTGGTCGCGGGCGCCGGTAGGCAGGAATTTCTCACAAAGTACCCCGAAGGCGAGCCTCTCATGGGCGCCGGGGAGATGATGCTCGAAGCGCGTGATCGGTCCCGCCACCTGGGTCAATTGCTTCAGCGCTCACTGAAGCTCCCCACCGCCAACGTGCCCTACGTTTTCCAACGGCATCACGGTTTCGCATTCACCAGGACCATGGCCAAGGCCCTGGAGCAGGTCGAGTGAGCATCGACTCGCTGCTCAAGCCCGGGATCCTTGTCCTCTGCGGCAGCGACGGCGTCGGCAAGACGACCATCGCGGCGGCGCTGGCGGCGCGGGCGGCCGTCCGCGAGGACATGCGCGTTGCGGTGCTCACCATCGATCCCGCGCGGCGCCTCGCCAGTGCCATGGGCCTGGCCAAGCTCGGCAACCGCCTCCGCCAGGTCAAGCTCGAAGGCGCCAGCCGTGGGGAGGCCCCCCGCGGCCGCCTCGAGGCGGGGATGCTGGAGACCAAGTCGGCGTGGGACCAGCTCATCCTCGAGCAGGCCGGCAGCCGCGCGAAGGCCGACAAGATCCTTTCCAACCCCTTCTACAAAGAGATCTCGGGAGCCTTCGTAGGGTCCCACGAGTACATCGCCATGGAGCGGCTGTACGACTTAGATCAGTCTGGGAAGTACGACCTCATCGTCCTGGACACGCCTCCGAGCCGCAACGCCCTCGACTTCCTCGACGCGCCCAACCGGATGACCGAGCTTGTCAGCGGCGGGCTGCTGGGGCTGCTGGCGCGGCCGGGCATGTTCGCCGGCAAAGTCGGGCTGCGGATGTTCAACCTGACCGCCAAACCGATCATGCGAATCGCCGGCCACCTCCTCGGTGGGAGCACCCTGAGCGAGCTTTCCGAGTTCCTCGTTAGCGTCGAGGACATGTACGGTGGCTTCAAGGCTCGCGCCGAGGGTGTCTACGCTCTCCTCGGCCAGGCCTCGACCAGCTTCCTGGTTGTGACAACCCTCGAGGAAGTGCCCTTCGAGGAGGCTCGATTCTTCGTCGAGAAGCTGAGCGAGGCGGGGATGAACCTGGTCGGGGCGATCGTCAACAAGCGGCTACCCGACTATCTTCTCGACCCCGCCGCGACCAACCTCGCCCTCCGCTTGGTAGAGCGCTCAACTCCAATGGAGCGGGCCCTGGCTGAGAACTTCCTCGCCTACCGCACCCAGGGGCAGCGTGACCAGGACCTGATGACACGCATCGCCGAGCTCCGGGTGCCCCTGCTGGGATGGGTGCCCCGGATGCGAGAGCCGGTGGGCGACCTCGACGGCCTCCTCGAGGTGGCGGAGCTTCTCGCCCAAGAGGCTTAAAAGCGAAGAGGCATGAAGCGTAGGGCTTGAGGCAAAGCGCGAGCGCGAGCCGATGCGAGGTCAGGCGCCCGAGCTGACCCCGACGGGTTTGAAAAGCTGCAGCGGCTCCCCGCAACTGCGGCATTTGGCGGTGGCCCGGCAGGGGGTGCTGCCAAACCGGGAGACCAGGGCCACGTTGCGCTCATGGCAGTTGAGGCAGACCACGTCCTCGACCACCAGGCTCCGTGGCGGTGGTGGCACGATACCGAACTCGGCGACCTGGCGCCGGCCGGTCTCAGTGATCATCGATGTGCTCCACGGGAGGTCGGCCCGAACCAGGACCCGAAGCGGCTCGAGGCCGGCCTCCACAAGCGTCTTCTGTACCTCGTCGGTGATCACCCCGATCGCGGGGCAGCCGCTGAAGGTGGGCAGCAGTTCCACCACCATGACGCCGTCCTCCTCGCGGAGGTCGTGGAGCATCCCCAGTTCGAGGATGCCCACGGTTGGGATCTCGGGGTCGCGCAGCTCCGAGAGCGCCTGCCGGGCGGCGGCGAGGCGATTCGTCACCAGCTGGCCCCCGCGTGGGCCCGGCGGAGCCCAGTCAGGTCTCGATGCAGCCGGTAGAGGCCGGGCGGCGCCACTCCATCCCCGGGTCCGGCCAGCGGCTCCAGCGCCGAAGCCGCCTCGGTGGCGGTCCAGCCCGCCGTCAGGAGTCGCTCTTCGAGGGCGGCGGAGTAGGCGCGGGCAAGCTCGTCTTGGCCGGCCACGGCCCCCGCGGTCCCGAGAGCGCTAAGGCCGGCCGCCGAGAGCGCCGGGTTACCGGCGCTCGCCGTGACCTGGCCCAGCTGCGCCACCATCCGTCGGCGCTGCGGGGGCCGGCTCGAGAGCAGCGCCAGCCACTGGACCGCGTGCTCCTCGTGGTAGATCTCCTCGTTGCCCACCCGGTTTGCGGCCCCGGCCAGCAGCGGCAGCGAGCTCTTTACGGCCGCCGCCAGGAAGACCTCCTCGAAGACGTCCCAGTAGAGGTGGCGGGCAATCGTGAAGAACCAATCCCTGTTGGCTGCGTGCAGGAGGGGGAGGTGTCGCAGCTGCCGCGGTCCCCGGTCCAATGCCAGGGCGTCGACAGCGTCTTCGCTCTCAGCGCCCGCCACCAGAGAGTAATAGAGGTGGGCGTGGCCCATTTCGTCCTGCGCGATCGAGCTGAAGGCGACGTCTGCCTCGGCCGAGGGGGCGAAGCCGGTCCACTCCGAGTGGCGATGACCTATGACGAGCTCGCTGTCGGCGAGGAAGAGAAGCAGGTTGACGTATGCGTCTTCGAGGCGCGGCTCCATCTCACGCAGCGCCGGGTTGGTGGCGACCAGTACGGCGCTGACGGCGCCGGCGCTCACGACTTCAGGTCCGGGCCCGACGACGAGAGCGTTTGCTCCTCCGAGAGCCTGGTGCTGGGAACGTTGGCTTCGACCAGGCGCCGGCGCCGGCCCAGGTCGGCGTACGACTGGATCTCGCGGTAGCTCTTGTCCAAGCCTTCGTTGGCGACGGCATGGAAGCGACGCACGTGGTTGTCGTCGACGAGCCAGATCTCGTCGGCCTCGGCGCGGCGGCTGAAGCATTGCCGGGCCATGGTCAGGCCCATCTCGATGTCGGGGGCGTCCACGGTTCCCACATGGTGGATGGGCTCGCGGCTACCCCGCCGGCCGAAGACCTCGTAGCGCGCCATCAGTTCAGGAGCTCGACCACCGCCGCGTGCCGGCGCGAGAATGCACGCCGCAGGGCGAGTCGCTTCTGACTCTCGGGCCCGTGGTTGGTAACGATCTCCTTCAGCCTGGCCCAGTCCGGCTGCTGGTACTCCCAACTGCCGTCGGCGAGCTGCCGCAGGGTCGGATCCGGGAGGCTGTAGCCGAGCGACCAGATTCGGGGCACGTAGCGGCTCAAGAAGCGCTGTCGCAGGGTCTCGTTGTCGTCGGTCTTGACCCGGTATTGGATCAGCAGATCGCGCTTGGCGTCGGTGGGCGGCCCGAAAAAGTGCATCAATGCCTCCCACCAGCGGTTGAGCGCCCCCTGGAACATCTCGAATTGCTCGGCAGTCCCGGAGGCGAGCTCCAAGGTCAGCGCCTCGCCGTGCTTGAGATGTAGCGATTCCTCAGCGCAGATGCGCCGCAGCGCGCGGGCGTAGGGCGCGTAGCTGGCCTCCAGCAGCGCGTGCTGGGTGACCAGCGCGGCGCCGTCCACCAACCAGCCGATCAGGGCGACATCACCCCAGGTGGGCACGGGGTAGTGGAAGACGTTGTGGAACTTCGAGCGTCCGTGGACGAGGTCGTCGAGCATCTGACGGCGCGGCTTACCGAGGTCCTCGGCCAGCGAGTAGAGGATCTGCGCGTGCCCGACCTCGTCCTGGACCTTGGCGGTGAGCGTTAGCTTGCGTTTCAGCGTTGGCGCCCGAGGAATCCACTCCCTCTCGGGCATGGCGCCCATGAATTCGCTATTGGCGTGCATCTCAAGGAATTTGAGGACCCCGGCCCGGTAGTCGTCTGGCATCCAGTCCGCCGATTCGACTTTGCCGCCGGCCTGGACGTAGGCGCGGAAGCCATCGACGTCCCGCGGCAGGACCACGTCGACCGCGATATCCATGTCACAAGCGTACGCCGGTACGTAAATCCACATTCCCGATCTCGGTTTGAGGGTGTTACAACACCAAAATGAAGCTCCGGTTTCGTCGCCCCCGGCCAGCGCGGCCCTCAGGCTCGCTTCCCTGTCACGACCACGGTTGTCTCCACGAAACCGCGGTCCCCTGCGCCTACACCGACCGTCGCGGGCGTGCCTGTCCTACCGCCTGGTGCCCCGACCACTATGCCGTCGTCAGCGGCGTGCCTTATTGCCGGCGACATGCCGGCGTGGTTCGCGCGCTGGCGGCGCAGCCGGATGAGCTTCGCCTTTGGCCCGACGTCTCCAACCGCGCTGCCTCACTGTGCGAGTGGATTGCCAATGACCTCGGGTCCGGGGTTCGGGCGATCCTGAAAATGGCTCAGGGGGTCCAGTCGGGCTGGTCTCTATCCGAGAGCGGCCTGACCAGTGTCATCCAGGGCACGCCGCGATCGATGGTCTGGAATCGCGGCTGGATGCTGAGCGACCACACTGGCAAGCAGATGAGAGTGTCGATATGGGTCGACGATGCTCGGGACTCCGAGGTGGCGGTGCGCGTCGATTCCGCCGAGGTGGCGCGGTTCATCCCGCCGTGGATCATCGAACGTCGCAGCCAGTCGCGGGCTGACGTTGGGCTGGAGCGGGAACAGCGCGAGTACCTGCGCAGCAGCGTGCTTGAGGCGGTCGCCGCCGCCACCACCAGGGGGGAATCTTTCGCCGAGATCGGCCGGGTGGTCGAGCGCCTGGCCTTCAGCGAGGAGCGCTTCAGGGAGAGTGAGGAGCGCAGCCGGGCCGTCCTGGAGAACGTGGCCGACGGCATCATCACGCTGGGCGAAGGCGGCGTCATCGAGTCGCTCAATCCGGCTGCTCGCCGCATCCTCGGCTACGACGGCAATGAGCTCGTGGGGCGCGCGATCGGCGACCTGGTCATCCCCTCCGATCCCTCTCATACGGAGATGGATTTGGACCAGTGGGCGTCTGGGACCGACCCCATGGAGATCACCGCCCGCCGCAAGGACGGCACCACCTTCCCGATGGATTTCGGCATCAGCGAGATGCGCCTGGGGCCGCATCGGCTGTTCATCGCTACCTTCCGCGACATCTCCGAGCGCAAGGCGCAGACCGAGGCGATCGAGTACCAAGCGCTCCACGACGCCCTCACCGGGCTGCCCAACCGCACTCTGTTCAGCGACCGCCTCCAGCAGGCGCTCCTCACGGTGCAGCGGACCCAGCAGGGCCTGACCATCCTTCTGATCGACCTGGACCGCTTCAAGGAGGTCAACGACACCCTCGGCCACGAGCACGGTGATGCCCTCCTGCAGGAGATCGCGGCGCGCCTGCGATCGGTCCTCCGCGCATCTGACACAGTCGCCCGCCTGGGCGGTGACGAGTTTGCCATCCTTCCTTCCGGGGGGCTTGAGGGCGAGGCCTTGGAAGCTACCGCCGAGAAGATCCTGGAAGCCCTCCGCCAACCCATCGAGCTGCTTGGCAACACCGTCGACGTCGACGCCAGCATTGGCGTGGCGCGTTATCCCGAGGATGGCGAGGAGGCCAACGTGCTGCTGCGGCGGGCGGACGTGGCGATGTACCAGGCCAAGCGCAGCCGCAGCGGCTACGCCCTCTACTCGCCCGACCAGGACTTCCACAGCGCCGACCGCCTGGCGCTCATCGGTGAGCTGCGGCTGGGAATCACGCGGGAAGAGCTGTTGCTCCAGTACCAGCCCAAGATTGACTGCAAAACCGGCGTCCTGGCCGGGGTCGAGGCGCTGGTGCGCTGGACGCACCCGCGCGACGGCTTGCTGGGCCCCGATCGATTCATCCCCGCCGCTGAGGAGAGCGGCCTGATCTGGCCCTTGACCGCCTGGGTCCTCAACCAGGCGCTCCGCCAGGTCCGGCGCTGGGCGGATGACGGCCAGGACATCGGGGTGGCGGTCAACGTCTCCCCGCGCAACCTGCAGGGGGCCAAGCTCGAGCAGGCCCTCGCCAAGCTGATCAGCGCCTGGGAGGTCGACCCCGGCAAGCTCACCCTGGAGATCACCGAGAGCATGGCCATGGCCCCGGGGTCCCACGACGCCATCGCCCGGCTGCGCGCCCTCGGGGTCAACCTGGCGATCGACGACTTCGGCACCGGCTACTCGTCCCTGGCTCACCTCAAGAGCCTCCCGGTTCAGGAGATCAAGATCGATCAGTCGTTCGTGCGGGACCTCGCCAGTAACGTCGACGACGCCGCCATCGTGCGATCCACGATCGACCTGGGCCACCACCTCGGCCTGCGGGTGGTTGCCGAAGGGGTGGTCGACGCCAATTCGCTTTGGATGCTCGAGCGGTACGGCTGCGACGCCGCCCAGGGCAACCACATCAGCCCACCACTCACCGGCGACGAGATCCTGCGCTGGCTCGTTAACTCGGCCTCATCCCCCAACGCCGGTAGCGCCGGCTGAGGTCCGTCCGCGCGCGCCCGGCGGCGGCGCGCCTAGCACCACCGACATCCACTCGTTGACGCCGTTCCCAATGCCAAGCCTGCCGCCGATGTTGACGGCGCAGCCAATGCTGACCCCACTACCGATGGCCACCACGCAGCCGATGCTGACGCCCGAACCGATGCTGACCACGCTGCCCGAGGTGACGCCGTTGCCGATGCCGACAAGCGAGCCGCTCTGCAGGCCGTTGAGCATGCTGGTCAGGTTGGCAAGGCTTACAAAGTTGCCGATGCTGAGCAGGTTGCCGACGCTGAGCAGTTTGCCCAGGGAGTAAAGCTTGCCCGCCCCGATCATCCTAGAGAGCAAGCACTCTAGTAGGCCGCCAGCTCGCGGAGCTTGATCGCGATCCCCTCGGGATTGGGTAGGAAGGTCTCCTCGAGTCCGACCGCGAACGGCATCGCCGGGCTGTCTGGTCCGGTGAGTCGCACCAGGGGCGCATCGAGGTGCTCGAAGGCCTTCTCCGCGATCAACATGCCGACCTCGCTGGTGACGGCGCAGAAGGGGTTGGCCTCGGTCAGCAGCAGGACCTTGCCGGTCTTGCGGACGGAGGCCAGGATTGCCTCCTCGTCGATCGGCTTGAGGGTGCGCAGGTCGAGGACCTCAACGTCGATATTCTCCTGGGTCAGGTGGGCGGCGGCCTTGAGCGCCTGGTGCACCATCAGGCCGTAGGTGATCACCGACAGGTGCTTGCCTTCGCGAGCCAGGCGGGCCTTACCGATGGGGAGGGTGTAGGGCCCCTCGGGGACGACGCCCTTGATCAGGCGGTAGGCGCGCTTGTGTTCGAGGAAGAGAACCGGGTCGGGGTCGCGGATGGCGGCGATCAGCAGGCCCTTGGCGTCGTAGGGGTTGCTGGGGGCGACCACCTTCAGGCCGGGGGCGTGGCAGTACATCGCTTCTGGCGACTGGGAGTGATAGAGGGCGCCGTGCACCCCGCCTCCAAATGGCGCCCGGACGACGATGGGGCAGGGGAAGTCGCCCAGGCTGCGATACCGTGTGCGCGCCGCCTCGTTGACGATCTGGTTGAAGGCGGGATAGCTGTAGTCGGCGAACTGCATCTCAGCGATCGGGCGCATCCCGGCGAAGGCGGCACCGATGGCGCTGCCCACGATCTGCGACTCCGCGATCGGGGTGCTGAAGCTGCGCCACTCGCCGAACCGCTCACGGAGCCCCTCGGTGGCGCGGAAGACGCCGCCGGCGCCCACATCCTCTCCCATGACGAATACCCGCGGATCTCGCTCCATCTCGTCGGCCATGGTCTCTTTGATGGACTCCAGGACGTTCAGCTCGCGGCCTTCCGCGGGCGCCATGTCGGGTGCCTCGTCGGTGGTGTCCGGGGCGGCCGCCGAGAAGACGTGGCTGGTCAGGGTCAGCGGGTCCGGATCGGGGGCGGCCTCGGCCGCTGCCTGGGCGGCGTCGATCGTGGCGG